>Ga0209381_1002420_pt1 | contig 23419 bp, 14 predicted proteins | sample DewCreD2012metaG_FD_184111 | JGI IMG/M metagenome (GOLD analysis project Ga0209381, IMG submission 184111) | Hot spring sediment bacterial and archeal communities from British Columbia, Canada, to study Microbial Dark Matter (Phase II) - Dewar... ...
CCTTCAGGAACTACTTGAGGCGCCTCGCCGAAGCCCTCCGCAGCCGCGTCATCCCGCCCGAAGCCTGGGACCCTCTGGCCGCACGCACCATCCAGATCCGCTTCGACTCCTCCTGAAGCGCTTCCCGTCTGTAGGCGGCTCCAGTTCTCCCCGTCACCTGGCCTCTCGCTGTTCGCCCATCCGATGCCCCCCAGGGCCATTCCATGCCCACGCTCAGCCGCCCCCCCCTTCATCGCCCCACCACACACCCCACGCCGCAACCGCGTCCCCTGATTCCGCAGCCCTGGGTGTGTCAAAGCGGCGGTTGCACGCGGCGGCGGCGACCGCTATGATGCAAGGCCAGTGCTGAAGCAGAACATCTTTCAGGGAACGCCCCATGCGCCGATGGCAAGCTGCCGGCCTGTGTCTCGCCGCCTGGATGCTCTCTACCATAGCCGGATGGGCGGGGGAGGAGAGGAACCTGATCGAGGACCCGTCGTTTGAGCTGACGAAGGAGAAGGACCGCTGGGGCTTCGTCTTCCAGAAATGGGGCGGATGGAAGTACGAGGGCGAATGCGAGTTCCGAGTGGGCACGATCGCCCGCACGGGGAAGCACTCGTTTCTGTTCTTCGGCGGCGCCGCGCCCAAAATCCGTAACCGCCAGGAAATCGAGCTGGAGCCAGGCCGCTACCAGGTGACAGCCTATCTGCGCGGCCTCGACATCGGCACGGGCGTCTGGAACATGACCACCGAGCTGATGTTCAATGACAAGTACATTCAGCTCGGGAAAAACGGGACGTTTGGGTGGACTAAGCTGACCTATGTGGCCGACGTGCCGGCGAAGAAAAAGGTCGCCCTCTCCTTCGGTCTCATGGCGCCGGGCTATCTGTGGGTGGACGACGTGTCGCTCGTGAAGGTGGGCGAGAACGTGCCGCTGACCGAGAAGCCCGTGCTCGGCGCGGAGGAGAAGCCCATCGCCCCGCCGGGCGAGCTGGGCGCAGGATTCGTCCGCTGCGTCGAGTGCGGCTACAAGAACATGCCCGAGTGGAAGACCTGTTACGCCTGCGGCACACCGTTGGAGGCCAGGAAGGCCGTCGTCGCCGGGCCGCCCCTCAAGCTCATCGCCACCTTCGAGGACAAGAACCCCTTCCCCGGCTCCGCCACGGTCGAGGAGCACGCGACCGAGGGCAAGAGGGCCATGCGGATTGACAAGTCGTACGTATGCATGGACGGCCCGCAGGACTGGACGGGCTATGATTTTCTCAAGGCCGACCTCTACACGGACGCGAAGGAGCCGATGGAGCTCTACATCGAGGTCCGCGACCAGGCGACGACGGACTACTGGACGCGCGTGAACTACACGACCGTGGCGCCGCCGGGGCCGAGCACGCTCATCATCCCGGTCAAGCAACTCTACGTCGGCGAGAAGTCGCGCCCCGGCCGCCCGCTCATCCTCAACGCCATCACGCGCCTGGTGTTCTGCATCCCCGACAAGCCGCCCGCGCCGCTGTTCGTGGACAACGTGCGGCTGGAACGCGACGATTCGCCGCAGAAGGCCGTCTTCGACGGCCTCTGGGCCTTCGATTTCGGCACGGGCACCAGCCCGGTGATGGACGCCTTCACGGCGATCACGCCCGCGACCCTCTACAGCCAGGGCCGCGGCTACGGCCTCAAGGGCGCCCGCATCTGGCGGACCTTCGACGCGCTTCAGCCCGAGCCGCTCTACCAGGACTTCATCTGCATCGAGGCCGGCGGCCTGGCCGTGGACGTCCCCAACGGCCGCTACCGCGTCTTCGTCAACATGGACAACCCGTCGGGCTTCTGGGGCGAATACCAGGCATACAAGAAGCGCGCCATCCTCGCCGAAGGCCAACCCGTCGTCACCGACACGATGGACTTCGCGGCCTTCCGCAAGAAGTACTTCCGCTTCTGGAACGTCGAGGACCTCCCCGCCGACAACACGTTCGACAAGTACCAGAAAGCCTACTACCAGGAGAAGACCTTCGAGGTTGACGTTGCCGACGGCCAGCTCAACATCGAGTTCCAGGGCGAGAACTGGGCGTGCAGCGTAGCCGCCGCCGTCATCTTCCCCGCCGCCAAGGCCGCAGAGGGCGAGAGCTTCCTCAAGTTCGTCGAAGGCCGCCGCCGCTTCTACTTCGACAACTACTTCAAGCGCGTCCTCCACCGCCCGACGGGCGAGCCCCTGACCCCGACGGATGAGGACACGAGGCGGGGCTATGTCGTCTTCACGCGGGACTTCATGAAGGACGTCTTCTACAACGACACGCCCCTCAAGGGCGAGAGCGTGACCGGCCCGCTGACCGGCGCGGCATTCGCCGGCGAGTATGAGCCGCTGACCTTCGCCGTCGTGCCCCTGCGCGACCTGGGGAGGGTCAAGGTGAGCGTCAGCGACCTGGCTGGGCCGGGCGTCACGCTCCCGGCCAGCGCGATCGAGCTCGGCCACGTCTCCTACCGCGTAAGTCGAGTAACGATGGAGGGTTCGGTCTACACGATCAACCCTCGGCTCATCATGCCCTCAGGTACCGTCGAGATGCCGGAGGGCGTGACACGGCGCTTCTGGCTCACGGTGAAGACCCCCGCCGACGCCAAGCCCGGCCTCTACAAGGGCCAGGTGACCATCGAGCCCGAGAAGGGCCAGGGCTCGACTGTGCGCGTCGAGCTGCGCGTCCGGGCCGGCACCCTCGACCCCGTGGACGTGCCCGCCGGGCCGTGGGGCTACACGATCAACATCCCCTGGCCGTTCAGCGAGCCCTCGCCTCCGCTCGGGCCAGGCCCCGAGGCGGCCGCCTACAACCGCGACGTGGCGCGCAAGAGCCTTGCCAAGATGCGCGAATACGGCTTCACCATCTTCAGCGGCGCGCCCTCCATAGCCTATCGCGGCTTCAAGGGGGGCGAACCAGTCCTCGACTTCACCCAGGCCGACCCTATCATGAATGCAGCCAAGGACTTAGGCTTCCTCGCCGTCTGCTCCTACGGGGCTGGCGTCAGCGGCTTCAACGCCTACTACCAGGACACCGCGGCGATGAACGCCGCGGGCTTCAGTGACTACAGCGCGTTCATCAAAGCCGTCTACTCCGCCATCCAGAAGCACGCCGACGCCGCGGGCTGGCTGCCGGTCTACTGGAACCTCGGCGACGAGCCGATCGGCGAGGCCATCGCGCGGGCGACCCAGAACGCCGAGGCATACACTCGGGCCTTCCCCCAGGGGCCGCCCTTCTTCACCTTCGCCACCAGCTACACCGGCGGCAAGACCGACGACCCGCACTACCGCCTCTCCAAGGCCGTCCACATACCCAACTGGAACGGCCACGACGAGGCAGGCGTCGCCCTCATGCGCGAGGCCGGCCGCGGCTGGGCCTTCTACAACGGCGGCAACCGCTGGACATATGGCGACTACATGTTCAAGGCCGCCAAGCACTTCGGAATGAAGTTGCGCATCGCCTGGCACTGGAACTGCGCGGCCGGCGACCCCTACTACGCCCTCGACTGCCGCGAGGACGACTATGCCTGGTGCACCGCCACGCCCGACGGGCAGCTCATCTCCACCCCCTTCCTCGAGCAGTTGCGCGAGGGCCTCGACGACTATCGCCGCCTCCTCACCCTCTCGCGGCTCGTCAAGGAGAAGGCCGGCACGCCCGCCGCTCAGGCGGGCGAAAAGCTCATCGCCGACCGCATGGCCGCCTTCAAGCTCGGCCAGCGGGACCACGACGCCCTCTTCGCCCCCGACGACTGGGCCGCCTTCCGCCGCAAGGTCTCCGACGCCATCGAGGCATTGCGCAGGTAGCCACCTCGCACTACAATGCCGACGCTGGGAAGCAGGGTGGCGAGGTCGCCCGGGCGCGCAGCCCAAGGCGGCCCCGCCCTCGCGCCAAGGCGGCAGTTCCTACCACAACCTGCTGTCAAGTGCGGCATAGCCTTCGCACCGCGAAGGGAGCTTGCGCGCAAGGGGGCGCTCTGGTACAATCCGCCCGTCTCCGGTACCGAAGTCAAGAGCACTTATCCGTCAGGAGGAGTTGCGTTGGCCCGGTCGAACCTGGTCCCTGCGCTTACAGTCCTGGGCGTTGTGTGGGGGAGCTTGGCGGCGGGCGGAGAGGGGTCGGCGCCCCCGGCGCCCCTGCCGCTGCCGGACGTCGCCCGCACGTCGGAGTCCCGCTTCGTCCACCGCATCGCGCTGCTGGACGCCAAGGGGACCCCCATCGGGCCGACGAGCGAGGCGCCCTACAGCCCGAGGATGACGTGCCAGGGGTCGGGCCCCGCGCCGTGCCACAGCTACGAGACGATCTCGAAGGGCACCCACAGCCGCGCCTACCCCAGCCTGCGGCCCGAGGTCCAGCGGCCCGACCGCTTCATGTGGACGCTCTTCGACGGCTCCACGGGGATGGCCGCCCCGGTGTCCCACGGCGCGCTGGCCGCAAAGCCTGCCGCCTTCGACCCAAAGGTTCACATGACATCCTACAAGCTCGCCATGCGGTTCGGCCCCTTCCACGTCGGCGGCGGACGCCTTGAGCTCGACGCCGCAGGCAACCGCTACGACGCCCACCTGGCGGCCAACCCCGCCCTGAGGACCGCCAGCGGCTCGGGCGAGGGCAGCCCCGCTGCCGACCCCGACTACTATCAGGCCCAGTGGGACCAGAGCGGCGTCCTCGAGGCCGACTGCCTGGCCTGCCACGCCCTGCGGGGCTACGACCACGTCGAGCGCGCCACCCAGATCGCCGCCAAGAACCTCCAGTGGGCCGCCACCGTCGGCGCAGGCTTCGGCGTCGTCGAGGGAAAGGTATCCGACCTCCCCATCCCCAGCGGCGGCGAGAAGCCCGAGGTCCCCGTCAAGGTGAAATACAACCCCGCCATCTTCAGCCCCGAAGGCACGGTGCACCTCGAGCTCGGCAAGCCGCCCGACGCCAATTGCCTCTTCTGCCACCGCCGCCCCGCGCGGGGCCAGACCGCGTGGACCGACTGCCTGGACGCCGACGTGCATTCCAAGGCCGGGCTGCGGTGCGTGGACTGCCACCGCGGCGGCGCCGACCACGTGCTCGCAGGCAACCGCAAGACCCCCAAGCCGGAGTTCGCCTCCCTCACCTGTCGCGGCTGCCACACCACGGGGCGCATCGGGGCGCCCGTGCCCGCCCACCAGGGCCTCCCACGCCTCCACCTCGACAAGATCGCCTGCGAAACCTGCCACGTCGGCCCCAGGCCCCGCACTATCCCCCTCATCATCGAGCGGCCCACCGACCCCCTCTGGAGCGTGCCGCGCATCAGCCAGCGACCCAGCGGCCCCCCCTGCTACGCCCCAGTCTACGGCGAGGACCCCAACGGCCTCGTCAACGTCTTCCTGCGGCTGCTCCCTGCCTACTACGCCAATCGCCGGCCCGACAGCAGCCTCGTCCCGCTCGACCCCGCCTACGTCTTCAGCCGCTTCTCCCGAGCCGCCGAGGCCATCAAGGACGATAACGGCGACAAGGCCCCCGAGGTGAACACCGACGCCGAGATCAAGGCGATGCTCACCGCGCTGAAGAAGAAAGACGTGAAGCCCGCCTACGTCGTGGGCGGCCGGGCCTACGAGCTCGACGAGAAGGGCGAGCTGACGAGCACGGCCACCCCCCTGGGCGACCCCATTGACCTGCCCCTCGCACACAACGTCCGCCCAGCCCCCCAGGCCCTCGGCGCCGAGGGCTGCACGGAGTGCCACCGCTCCAAGGCCCCCTTCTTCCAGGCCATTGCCCCGACCCGCGCCGCCGGCGGCGACGGGCGGCCCGAGGGCACGCCGACCTATGAGCGGCTCGGAAAGTCGCGCCTCGACCTCAACCTGGCCTCGGTCCGCGAGCGCTACGTCCGCCGCTACGGGCCGCTCGCCCTGGGCGCCGTGGCCTTCGTCATCCTGCTCCACTACGTGCTCTTCGGCCCCAAGCGCTTCGAGCGGACGCTGCCCGAGGAACTCGTCGTGCGGTTCGGCATCATCGAGCGCCTGGTGCACCTGACGCTGCTCGGCTCGTTCCTGTGCCTCGCCGTCACTGGCCTCCTCATAGCCGCCGGGGTGGAGCGGTTGCTCGGCTTCAGGCTCACGCGCTGCCACGACTGGGCGTCTTGGAGCCTCATCGGCGGCGCCCTGCTCGCCGTCCTGCTCTGGGCCCGCGACATGATCCTGTCGAAGATTGACCTCGGCTGGCTGAAGGTGCTGGGCGGCTACCTGGGCTACAAGGGCCACGTGCCGGCCGGGCGCTTCAACGCGGGCCAGAAGCTCTTCTACTGGTTCATCCTCCTCGTCGTCGCCTGCCTCGCCGTCACCGGCCTGGCGATACGCTACGAGCTGGGCGGCGAGCGCTGGGAGACGGCGGCCTACACGCTCCACGAGGCCTGCGCGTGGGTGATGATGCTGTGCGTCCTCGCCCACGCCTACCTGGGCACCTTTGCCAACCCCGGCACCATCGGCGCCGTGTTCCACGGCAAGGTGGCCCGCCCCTGGCTCGAGCATCATCATCCCGACTACAAGCCGAAGGGGAAGTAGCCCATGCGAATGCGCCCCGCCCGACTATTGTGGCTTGTCGTGCTCCTGGCCGGCGGTTGCGGGGGGCCGGGCGGGCGCGGGGTCTTCATCCCCGTCGTCGAGAAGCCGGCCGATGCCGCCTGGCCATTTGTCCTGCCCACCGTTGAGGCGCCGGCGAAGGACGCCAAGACCGAGGGGCCGCACATCCAGGTCTCGGCCAGCTTCATCGCCGCCCAGCCTGCCGACCTGAAGCGCCTGGGCATTGACACCGACAAGCCGCTCTCGGCCATCACGGGCAGCGAGCACGGCAAGGCCCTGGGCGCGCTGCTGCGCGCCCGCCGTGCGCAACTCGTCACCAACCCCAGGCTCCTCGTCGCCCCAGGCCAGCCCGCCTCCGTGGCCATGACCACCGGCCACAGCTACGTGGCCGACTACGAGCGCGAGAAGGTCCAGGGCGCGCCCGCAGCCACCACGCGTGTGCCTGTCGTCCGCAAGTTCTACCACGGCATCGTCCTCACAGTGCGGGCAGACCTTGAGGCCGGTCAGGTCGTCCTCACCGCGCTCACGGCCAAGATGTCGTACTTCATCGGCACGCGCGACTGCAAGGGCGAGATCAACTACGCCGGCAAAGAGATGGCGTGGATGCTGTGGCAGGAGCCCGTGGTGTTGACGGCTGAGGCCGCACTGCCGGCGGACGGGAAAGTCGTCCTGAAGCCCGGCAGCGCCGTGGCCATCCCCCTGACGCAGAGCCTGCGCGTCGCCCAGTCCCGCGCCCGCAAGCTGCTCGACGGCGAGCCCGAGGTGCTGAACCCCGGCGGCGTTGCCAAGCTCCTCAAGGGCCTCGACGAGCGCGGCTACCGGGTCCCGGGGGCCATCGTCCTCGTCGTCGCCGCCAGGCCCGCGCCGGGCGAGGACGCCGAGCCGCCGCTCCCCAAGGAGCGATAAGGGCGGCCCGACTTGTCGGCCCGCCGCGTTTGACTTTTCGTCCAAAACAGGCAAGAATTATAGGGGTGGGTGAGATGTTCCGGCCGGCCGTCGGAGGCCTGCCGGCTGCCTCACCTGGGCATCCGCGTAAGGAGAAAACTGGGCATGTCGCGACTGGTTGGGCCGTGGCCGTGGACGTCGCTTGTTCTCGCCGCATTGCTCGCGGCGCCGCTGGGCGCGGGCGAGGAGCCCCCAAAGAAGTTCACCGAGAAGATCAAGAACAAGCAGGGCAAAGAGGTCGCCTTCGACCTCGTGCTCGTCCCAGGCGGCAGGTTCACGATGGGCAGCCCCGAGAGCGAAAAGGGGCGCAAGCCCCACGAGGGGCCGCAGTTCGAGGCCGAGATCAAGCCCTTCTACCTCTGCGCCCACGAGACCACCTGGGACATGTTCATGGCCTTCTACGACGAAACCGTCCAGGAAAAGCGCAGCGACGACCCCAAGATTGCCGCCAAGCAAAAGGCAGAGGAGGCCGCTAAGAAGGGCGTGGACGCCATCAGCGGCCCGACCCCACTCTACGGCGACCCCACGCTCGGCTGGGGCGCCGGCAAGCGGCCCGCCATCGGCATCACACACCTCAATGCCGAGACCTTCTGCCAGTGGCTCTCAAAGAAGACCGGCAAGAAGTACCGCCTCCCCACCGAGGCGGAATGGGAGTACGCCTGCCGAGCCGGCGCCAAGACCGCCTATTGCTTCGGCAATGAGCCCGACAAGCTCGAGGACTACGCCTGGTTCGAGGACAACTCGGATGAGAAGACCCAAGAAGTGGCCAAGAAGCAGCCCAACGCCTTTGGGCTCTACGACATGCACGGCAATGTGATGGAGTGGGTGAGCGACTTCTACTCGCCCAAGGCGTACGAGGAGGCGGCCAAGAGCAACCCCGTCACCTGCCCCAAGGGACCCAAGGAGGGCAAGGTGCACGTGGCCCGCGGCGGGGCCTACAACAGCCCCCCCGAGGGCCTCCGAGCCGCCGCGCGCGCCTTCGAGGAGCCCTTCTGGCGCTATGAGGACCCCCAGGAGCCAAAGAGCAAGTGGTGGCTCCCCAAGATGGGCTTCATCGGCTTCCGCATCGCCTGCGACGTCCCCTAGCACACATTTCGGTCGAGACGCTGGCTGGCCGCGCCCGACGTATCTCCCGTGCCCCGCTGCCCGCGGGGCACGGCCATGTGTGGCCCGCCGCGCCAATCGCGCGGCAAGCCAGGGCGAGCGATGGGTCTGGCCCTGCTCCCAAGGGAGACCAGCCGGCCCGTCACTTTGGACCGTCGTCGTCGAACTCGCGGCCGCTCCTCGGATAGGGATTCGACTACGAGGGCGACGACGGCCACGACGACGATACTGGGCCGAGGCAAGGGTCCATGGCTCCGGGATCAGACTTTCAGGCGGTTGACGCCTGGCATGCTTTGCGCGATACTTGAGGGCAGGAAAGGAGAAACCTCGTGAAGGGATTCCTCGGCTGGCATCCCGTCCTCCAGGCCCTGGTTGGCGGCCTGTTCACCTGGGGCATCACCGCACTGGGGTCGGTCCCCGTCTTCTTCACGCGGGGGATGAACCGCAGGTTCCTGGACGCGATGCTTGGCATGGCGGCGGGGGTGATGATGGCGGCGAGCTACTGGTCGCTGCTCGCCCCGGCCATCGAGATGAGCGAGAAGCTGGGCGGCATCAAGTGGCTGCCGGCCGTCGTTGGCTTCGTGGCGGGCGCCGTGGTGCTGCGCATCGCCGACAGGCTGCTACCGCACCTCCACCCCAGCCTGTGCGACATGCCCCACGCGCCCGAGGGGCTGCGGTCGTCCTGGCGGCGCTCCATCCTGCTCGTGATGGCGATCACGCTGCACAACATCCCCGAGGGGCTGGCCGTGGGGGTGGCCTTCGGGGCCGCGCCCAGCCTGATCGCGCAGGGGACGACGCCCGCGGCGGCGCTCGGCGGGGCCATCGCGCTGGCCGTGGGCATCGGGCTCCAGAACTTCCCCGAGGGCATGGCCGTGGCGTTCCCGCTGCGGCGCGAGGGGCTGTCGGCCCCGCGCGCCTTCTGGTACGGCCAGGCGTCGGCACTCGTCGAGCCGGTCGCCGCGGTCATCGGGGCGGGCCTCGTGCTCCTCGTCCAGCCCATCCTGCCCTACGCGCTCGCATTCGCCGCGGGGGCCATGATCTTCGTCGTCGCCGAGGAACTCATCCCCGAGGCCCAGCACGGCGGCAACACCGACCTCGCCACCATGGGCGTCATCGGGGGCTTCACCATCATGATGTTCCTCGATGTCGCCTTGGGCTAGAATCCGTTATCTGTAGAATCCGTAACTCGTAATCCGTAACCCATAACCCGGGAGGGAAGAGGACGCCTCAGCCAGGGCACTGATCTTTCCCCACATGTTTCTGCGTCCGAGGCCTAGCCCCCGAAGGGGGCGTTTGAGCCGTAGCCCAGGGCGACCGAAGGGAGCCCTGGGTAAGGGTGCACCCAGGATAGAGCCCCGAAGGGGGCGATTCAAAAGGCCATGAATCGCCCCTTTCAGGGGCTCATGATTGGGTGGACGCCTTTCCCCAGGGCTTCCTTCGGTCGCCCTGGGCTACGACTGGCTCGCCCGCTTCGCGGGCTAGTGAACTGCAAGATGTGGGCGAAGAGCAGGGCCAGGGCCCTCTACTCTCCTGCTACGGATTGCGGATCACGCATTACGGAGGCGTTAGCGTCACGCAACCCTGGAGCGGAAAGGCGATCGGATGGACGTGAAGCTGTTTCTTGTGACCTTCGGGGCGATCTTCCTGGCGGAACTGGGCGATAAGACGCAACTGGCGGCCCTCAGCTTCGCCGCGGGCAACCGCCACGCGCTCTTCGTCGTCTTCCTCGCCGCATCCCTGGCCATGACCGTGGCCACGGCCATCGGCGTCGCCTTCGGCGCTGCGCTCACCGGGGTGGTGGACCCCAGGTACATCAAGATCGGGGCGGGGATTCTCTTCATCGTCATCGGCCTGGCCACGCTGCTGCTGCCCGACAAGAAGCGCGAGCGCGCCTTCGAGCGCCTCCACACCGAGCTGGAGCGCTACCTCGCCATCGAGCAGTGCCGCACTTGCGAGAAGTTCCAGGGCGTCATCCGCGACCTGGCCGAGCACGACCACCCCGAGCTGCGCAGCGTCCTTCGGAGGCTCCGCGTGGACCCCGCCGCGCACCACGAGGCCCTCGGGTGCCGGGACTGCTCGGCCGACCGCATCCGCGCCCTGTTTGCCGAGGAGCGCGCCAAGGCCCACCCGTCGGGATAACCCAGGATGGCCGAGTATGACTGAGCGAACGGCCTTTCTTCGCGAGCGGGCGCTGAGGAGCCGATACGCCGGCGACCCGGACTGGAAGCTGCTGCGGGAGGAGGCTCTCGCGCTCTCCGAGGGCCAGCCGGCGGTGGTCCGCGAGGCGAAGGCCCTCGCCCACTACTGGCAGCACCGCCCCATCGCCATCCACGAGGGCGAGCTCCTCGTCGGCTCGCGGGCCGGCCTCCAGTACGGCGCCGAACGCGCCACCGCGCGCTCCTTCGGCCGCCAAGGCTTCACCCCCTGGTGGCCGATGTCGGAGAGCGTTGCCGCGCTCCTGCGCGGGGGCATCCTCAGCCCCGCGGGCAACCACACGACGCTCGACTACGAGGCCGTCCTCGCCGGCGGCTTCGAGGGGCTGCTCGCACGCATCGAGCGGCGCAAGGCCAGCCTCGCGCCCCACGAGGCGGACAAGGGCGACTTCCTCGCCGCGCTCCGCATCGTGGCGGAGGGCTACATCGCCTTCTGCCGCCGCCACGCCGACCTTGCGGAGGCCCTCGCGCGTGAGACGACTGGCGGCCAGGGCGCCCCCCGCGAGCGAAGAAAATCGAGGACGGGGACGAGGACGACGGACGAGGACGCTGGAACAATCCGGCGCGACGCGCGCCGGAGCGAGCTCGAGACCATTGCAGGGCATTGCCGCCGGGTGGTCGCGCAGCCGCCCCGCTCCTTCTGGGAGGCCTGCCAGGCCGCGTGGTTCGCCTTCCTCTTCGCGCCCGACGCCCCAGGCCGCGTGGACCAATACCTCTATCCCTTCTATCGCCGCGACGTCGAGAGCGGCAGGCTCAGCCGCGAATTCGCTAAGGAGCTCCTCGCCTGCCTCTGGGTCAAGGTCTTCGAGTTCATGGGCGCCGAAGCCGCGGTGAGCGCCCACCAGCACCTCACCCTCGGCGGGGTTCGGCCCGACGGCACCGACGCCTCCAACGAGCTGACGTGGCTGTGCCTGGAGGTGACGGAGGAGCTTGGCCTCCACCGCCCCCAGGTGGGCTTCCGCTGGCATCGCGGCACGCCCCCGGCGCTCCTCCGCCGAGCCGTCCGCGTGCTCCGCAGCCAGACGGGCAGCCCCGACTTCTGCTCCGACGAGCAGATCGTCCCCGCCCTCGCCGCCACGGGCATCGCGGTGGAGGACGCCCGCGACTTCTCCCTCTCCGGCTGCCACGAGGTCATCGTCACCGGCAAGGCCCAGATGGGCGCCGTCGAGGGCTTCATCAACCTCCCCAAGCTCCTCCGCGTCGTCCTTGGCCTCGAGCCCGACCTGCGCCCCGGCCCCGACCTCGCCTCGCTCGACACCTTTGAGAAGCTCTGGGCCGCCCTGGAGGAGGCGATGGACTGGGCGGCGGCCGGCGCCCACGCCTTCTCGCTCGACCGCGACCGCCGCCAGGCCGACATCCCAGGCGGCATCCTCACCGCCTCGCTGGTGACCAACGACTGCATCGAGCGCTGCCGCGGCTACACCCAGGGCGGCGCTCGCTACAACCACTGCAACTGGGACGCCATCGGCATCGCCAACCTGGCCGACGCCCTGGCCGCAATCAAGCGCCTCGCCTACGACGAGAAGTCGCTCACCCTGGCCGAGCTGGCCGAAGTGCTCCGAGCCGACTGGGCGGGCCACGAGCCCCTCCGACGCCGCATCCTCAACAGGCTCCCCCACTTCGGCAACGACGACGCCGAGGCCGACGCCCTCGCCGCCCGCATCATCGAATCGCTCGCCGCCATCCTCCGCCGCCGCGCCCCCTTCCGCGGCGGCCAATACACCCTCGGCACCCTCGCCGGCGGCGAGAACATGCACATCGAGTTCGGCCGCATCACCGGCGCCACGCCCGACGGCCGCAAGGCCGGCGAACCGCTCGCCGACAGCCTGGCCGCCGCCCAGGGCCGCGACCGCCGCGGCCTCACCGCCATGCTCACCTCCGTGGCCCGAATGCCCCACCGCCTCCTGCCCACCTCCACCACCGTCAACGTCAAGCTCGACCCCAAGCTCCTGGCCGACGATGGCGGAATCGAGACCGTCGCCGCCCTCATCGAGGCACACTTCCGCGCCGGCGGCCAACAACTTCAATTCAACTTCTACAACCGCGAGATGCTCCTGGAGGCCAAGCGCCACCCCGAGCGCCACGCCGGCCTCATGGTCCGCGTCGCAGGCTACGCCGCCCCCTTCATCTCCCTCTGGGACGACCTCCAGGACGAGATCATCGCCCGCACCGAGCACAGCGCGGAAGGCTGACGCGCCCCTCGGTTTCGGTGGCCACCGTGTTACCCCCCGAAGGGCCGACCTGTGATAGCCCAGGGCAGAGCGAAGAGGAACCCCTGGTGCACGGGACGCTGAACCGCCGCTCGGTGACCTGTGGCAATCCGAGATGCCGGTGCGCGCGGGAGGGGCCGTGTGCGCTGGTCGGTGGACGGCCCTGTGCCGAGTGCCGACGCACTGGGGGACGCACTCGTAACCCCTGAGCCGCTGAATGAACCTAACGCCAACCCATCCCCCAGAATCCAGTGCCAAGAGCCGAATGGCTGCTGCGGGGGTGTTTGACTTCACGGCCAGGAGGGAATAGGATACTGTTTGGGCCAGGGCACCGAGGCGTCGGATGCCTCGGGGACCTCGTTAGCGCGCGGGCCGGGCGGGGGGGGCCACGGACGTGGAAACCACGTGCATGCGTGAGGACCACAGCAACAAGGCGGGATGCTGGGCGACTGCGTTTGCCCGGTTCTCGCGCCACCAGGGGCTCCTTCGAAGGCTCCCTCTCCGCTTCGCGCTCGCCGCGCTCGCGCTGGCAGTGGCCCCCGCGACATCAACGGCGGCGGCGGATGAGTTGGGACCGTTCCTCGCGGTTCACCAGAAGGCAGGGGCGCTCGGCGCGGAGAAGAAGTGGACGGAGGCGGCGAAGGCGTATGGGGCGTTTGCCGCCGAGCGACCGCAGGACCCCTGTGCGCCGCTGGCATCGGCCCTCCAGGGCATCATCCTGCGGCGCGAGCTGAAGGATGCGGCGGGGGCGCGCGTGGCGTTCGCTCGCGCCGCCGCTGCGCCCGAGACGCTGTTCGGGCGGGCCGTGCGCGAGCTGGCCCGCGGCTGGCTGGCGCGCCTCCAGATGGAGGAACTCAACGCGGCGCTGCGCCGCTACTGGGTGGACCGCGTGGAGTATCCGGAGAAGCTCGATGCGCTGGTGGCGAAGAAGCTCATCGCTCCGGAGCTGCTCGCCGACCCCTGGGGCAAGCCGTGGGTCTACGCGACCGGGACGCTCAAGATCGCGCCAAAGCTGCCGCGCCAGGCATATAGCCTGAGCTGCTCGGCCATCGAGGGCGACAGCCGGGACATTCAGCGCTTCCTCGACGCCACGGTGCCCTTCGCCATGCGGTTCCAGCTCCGGGGCACGGGGGGCAAGCCGCTGAGCGCCCTCATCGGCTTCGAGGACAAGGCGAAGAAGCCGGTCAACGTCGCCGAGGGCGAGAAGGTCGGCGGCGCCACTTTGGTCAAGCTCACGCCCCAGGGAGCCATACTCATAGAGGGCGGCGCCGTGGCGGTGCTGGCGCGCTAACAGAACGCACTGGGCTGCCTGATGACGCGTGACCCGTGACCGGAGAAGAGAGAACACCTGAGACTCTCTGATCACGCGTCAGGGGTCACGCGTCACGCCTCCGGCCTGGTGCCATGAGAGAATGGGTGATCCGTGAGAACAGCGAAGGCTGACAGCTCGAGGTTCCTGGACCCCGACACGCTGCGCCAGCTCCAGCACCTGTCGCTGACCTCGCGGGCGCTGGTGGAGGGGGCCATGACCGGCTCCCACCGCAGCCCCTACAAGGGCTTGAGCACCGAGTTCGCCGACCACCGCCAATACGTCAAGGGCGACGACCTCAAGCGCCTCGACTGGCGCGTCTACGCCCGCACCGAGCGCTACTACATCAAGCGCTACGAGGAGAGCACCAACCTCAAGGCATACATCCTCGTGGACTCCTCGGCCTCGATGGCCTACCGCTCGAACGGCCTGACGAAGTACGAGTACGCCTGCCACCTGGCGGCGGGGCTGGCCTACGTGGTGGTCAAGCAGGCCGACTGCGCGGGCATGGTGCTCTTCGGGGAGAAGATCGAGGATTACTTCCCGCCCCGCTCGTCGCTGAGCCATCTGCGGGCGATGCTCGACGCGCTGGCCCATCACCACCCGGCCAAGCGCACCAACACCGCGGCCACGCTCCACGGCATGGCCGAGCTGATCAAGCGCCGCGGGCTCATCATCGTCATCTCGGACCTCATGGACGACCCGCAGGCGGTGATCAAGGGCCTCGCCCACTTCCGCCAGAAGCGCCACGACGTCGTCGTCCTACACGTCCTCGACGACGACGAATTGAACTTCCCTTTCGAGAAGGTCGCCACCTTCCGCGACATGGAGAGCGGCGAGAAAATCCGCATCGCCCCCAAGGACCTCAAGGACGACTACGGCCGCGAGCTCGAGGCCTTCATCGCCCTCTACAAGCGCGCCTGCTACGAGAACAACATTGACTACGTGACGATCAACACCCGGACCCCGCACGCGACGTTTCTGAGCGCCTACCTGTCGCGGAGGGAAAAAGTCCGATGAGTCGCGAGTTGCGAGTTGCGAGTTGCGATTTCAGCCTTGCCGGCCGGGCATCTCCCTCAGACGGCAAACGGCAATCGGCAATCGCAAATCTGCCGTGAGGATGGCCATGTGGGGCTTCGCGCCCAGCCCAGGACACGCCTCCTTAATGTACGCGGGGCTTCTTGCCGCCCTCGCCATCCCCGTCATCATCCACATGCTCCAAAGCCCCACGGCGCGCGTCATTGACTTCCCCTCCATCCGCTTCCTCAAGGCCTGCCAGAAGCGCGCCACGCGCCGCACGCGCCTGAAGAACATCATCCTCATGCTGATGCGGATGGCCCTCATCGCCCTCGTCGCCCTGGGCATGGGCAAATGCACCCGCATGAAGGAGCAGACCGACGTGCTCCCCGACGCCCCGGTCTCGATGATCATCGCGCTCGACAACTCTTACTCTATGGGCTACGTGGACAGGGGCCGCAGCCGCTTCGAGGCCGCCCGCGAGGCCGCCATCGGCCTCATCGGCACCCTCAAGCCCGGCGACGAGGTCGCGGTCCTCGCCTTCAACGAGCAGATCGAGCCGGTCCTCCGCGACTTCACGACCGACCACGAACGCGCCAAGGCCGCCCTCCGCGAGACCAAGCTCTCAGTGCTGGGCACCAACGTTGACCCAGCGCTCCGCGAGGCACTGCGCCTGGCCAGCAAGGCGGGGACGGCCGCCGCCGCAGAAAAGGGGAAGGAGAGCGAAGCGCGGACGACGACGACAACCACGACACCGACGACGACGAGAACGAGGACGAGGGACGAGGACGAGAAAGAAAGGCGCAGGCGGCGGGAGATACACATCCTCACCGACCTTCAGGAGAGCGGGTGGGACGCGGTGCTGAAGAGCAACTTCCTGAAGACCGTGGAGGCCAAGGCTGCAATCTTCGTGACCAGCTTCGGCCGCAAGGGCTCGCCCAACGCCTTCATCGAGTCGGCCAGCGTGGCCGCCGCAGGCCCCGAGCAGTGCACCATCACCGCCCAGGTGTGGGCCGTGGGCGCCGGCTCGCCCGGCAACGCCGTAGCGCTGAGCGTCAACGGCAAACCCGTGGTGCAGGAGGCCTGCGCCGTGCGGCCCGGCGCGCCCACCCAGGTCACGCTCACCACGCGCCTGGGGCCGGCCGGCACCTATCGCTGCTCCCTCGCCCTCCAGGAGGACCCACTCGCCGTGGACGACCACCACCACTTCACCGTCAAGGTCGGCGAGCGGTCGCGGGTGCTCGTCGTGGACGGCGATCCGTCGGCCATCGGCCCGATGAGCGAGACCTTTTACCTCGGCAATGCGCTCAATCCGGGTGGCGCCGTCGGCGACGAAGGGCCGGCCCCCGTGGACGCGCGCATCATCTCGGCAGCCGAACTGCCGGGAACCAAGCTCGACGACTACCGCACCGTGGTCCTCTGCAACGTCGCGGCGCTCGACGGCGCCGACCTCGTGCGCCTGGAGAACTTCCTGCGCGAGGGCGGCAGCCTGTGGGTCTTCCTCGGCCCAAGGGTCAACCCCCAGCACTACAACCAATGGGTCTTCCTCCCCATCGCCCTCACCCAGGTGGTGGGCGACCCGACGAAGGCCAGGACCTTTGAGTTCGGCGAGCAGCGCGAGGGCCACGCGCTCTTCAAGACCAAGCTCGACCTGCGCGCCGCCCGCTTCTGGCTGTGCTACGGCACCGACCGCGGCAGCATCAAGCAGGGTGCAGCCGTCCTCCAGAGCTTCACCAATGGCCAGCCTGCACTCGTCGAGGGGGCGTTCGGCAAGGGCAAGGTGCTCGTCTTCACGAGCGCCTGCGATGCGGAGTGGAGCAACTTTCCCCTCCGCCGCGCCTACTTGCCCTGGGTGCACGAGGTCGTTTACTATGTGTCGGGGGCCGACGTGCGCGCCAGCTCCTTCCGCCTCAAGGAGCCGGTGAAGTTCGAGGCGCTGGCGACCCACTACAAGGAGCGGATCGTGGTGACGGACCCCGCGGGGCGGCGAAGCGTGCTGCCACCGCCCCAGCTCAAGGGCGGCTATGCCGAGTGCGTGTTCGAGGACACCAACTTGCCCGGCCTCTACCAGGTGCAGGCCGACCCTGCCTTCAGCAACAGCGGCGGGTTCGGGGTGAACCTCGACGTGCGGGAGTCCATCATCACCATGGTGGAGCCCGCCAAGATTGCGGCGGCGGCGCCCACGGGGCTCATCACGTTCGTCGAAGGCCCCAAGCGCAACGTCGTGGAGGAGGTCAAGAAGTCGCGGGAGCCCGAGAAGGCGTGGCCGATGCTCTTCAAGCTCGCGCTCCTCATCTTCGTCATCGAGTCGCTCTTCGGCAACCTCATCAGCCGCGCGGCGAGGGCGGGGGCGGCCAAGTTTCCGCTCTTCGAGGTCCTTCGCCAGCGGAACCCGGGAGTCGCGTAGCAGGTGAGCCAATGCCAGACGACAGCTGCCAGACGACAGACGACAGAGGGCAGACGACAGAGGACAGAGAGGGGAGGGCAGAGGACAGAGGCCGAGCGTTCCCGTCTTCTGTCATCTGTCGTCTGTCGTCTAACTTCCGACTCGTGACCAGACAGGAGCGGTCAAGATGCGAACTGTGGCTGCTTTCCTCGCCATAGCCCTTCTGTGCGCGGCCTTGGCGGGGTGCTCGACGCCGGTGGGGCGCTTTCTCGCTCGACGGGGGGCCGACCTGGGGGATTGCGTCGAGGCCGAGGCGGGCCTGGGGTGGCCCGCGGCGCCCTTCCTTTTCCCCAGGGCATCGGGCTACGTTATGGACGCCGGGGGACAAGCGATCCCTGTGCCCGAGCGCAAGACCCGCTGGCGCTCGCTCCTGCTGCCGCACCTCTACATGAGGTTCAAGCTCACCGACTACCTGGTGATCGGCAACGGCTACGCGACGCCGGTCTCGTGGGGCTGGCGCGGGCGCTACCGCGAGGCGGGCCGCTGTGTGCCCATCCTGGCCGGCCTGCCCGCCTACCGCAACCACGAGGAGATCGCCGGCACCACCGTCCACACCGATTGGACGGTGCTGACGACCCGCACCTACGACGAGGCCAAGCCCGGCCCGGCGGCGCGGACCGCCGAGCGCCTCTGGCTGGGCGTCTCGCTCACGCTCCTCGCATCGTTCCGACTCGACTTCAACCTCGCCGAGCTGGCCGACTTCCTCGTCGGGTGGGTCGGGTGGGACATGCTGGGCGATGACGCGTGACGCGTGAAGCTGCAAAGCTGGCCATCAGGAGCACCGAGATGAAGGCAACGTCCTCTTCTTCTCACGCGTCACGCGTCACGCGTCACGCCTCCGTCATCCTAGCCTGCGCCTTCGCTGCCGGTTGCTGGGCGCCACGTGAGAGCTTTCTCGGAAAGCGATGGATGGATTTCGCGGACTGCTGGGACGTGAGCGCGGGGGTGGCCGGCCCGGTGCCCTACCTGCGGCTGAAGGTCACTGACTACTTCGTGGTGGGCGCGGGGGACAACCAGACGCTATTCGCCCTCGGCTGGCACGGGCGCTACACCGCCGCGGCCACCGAGCTGGAGCGGGGCCACGGCGTGCCCTTCGTCCGCAACGAAGAGTGGGCGGGCGCGCCCCCGATGATCCGCACTAAGGGGCCATTCACCACCACCCGCGAGTACGACGCCTCGGTGAAGCCCGCCCCCGGCACCCAGCGGGCCGAGAGGTATTACCTGGGCCTCTGGCTCGCGTGGCTGGTGAACGTGCGCCTGAACTTCAACCCCGTCGAGTTCGCCGACTTCTTCGCCGGCTGGTTCAAAGCCGACATGCTGAAGGATGACGGCGTCGAGCCGCCGAGCTGGGGGACGATGGTGAGGACGACGGAGAAACCGTAAGGCAGCCCCAAGCCCCAAGCTGCAAGCTTCGAGCGCCAGACATAGTGGGGCCCTCTGCAAAGCCTGGCGCTTGTGGCTCCTGGCTCGCAGCTTGTGGCTTGTGGCTTGCAGCTTGCAGCTTTCGCCTCGGAGAAGCGATGCACTGGTCACTCAACTACCCCTGGGGCCCCACCCTCACCTGGTTCGCCGTGGTGGGCGTGGTGATGGTGCTGGCGGGCTCGTTCGCCATCGTGTGGCGCGAGCTGTGGCCCATCTCGCCGGCCTCCATCGCCATCATCGTCCTGCGGCTGGGCGCGCTCGTCATGGTGGTCTACCTCCTCCTCCAGCCGAGCGTGGTCTTCACAAGGAGCGAAGAGGTCAAGCCACACGTCGCCGTGCTGCTCGACACTTCGGGCTCGATGAGCGTGGTGGACTCCGGGCGCGACAAGCCGCGCCTGCGCGAGGTCCTGGACTGCCTCCGCGACTCCAAGCTCGTCGAGCGCCTGGGCCAGAAGGCCCACCTCGACCTCTTCGAGTTCGCCACCGGCATCTCGCGCCTGAAGCCCGAAGCGATTGACGCGCTCCAGAAGGCGACGGGCACCGGCACGAGCCTCGGGCTGGCCATCGCGCAAATCCGCGACGAGCTCAAGGGCGAGGACCTCGCCGGCGTGGTGCTCCTCTCGGACGGCCGCGACAACACGGGCAGCGACCCCCTGGCGGCGGCCAAGGAGCTCCAAGCCCCAATCTTCGCCATCGGCTTCGGCCACCCGAAGCCCAAGGAGGTCAAGGAGAAGGAGCGCGACCTCTCCATCGTCACCGTCTCCCACGACAAGCGGGTCGTCGTCGGCCACACCTCGGACGTCACGGTCACCGTGGGGATGAAGGGCTACGGCGCGCGCACCGTGCCCGTGGAGCTGGTGCTCGACGGCGAGGTGCTGGCCACCTCGGCGGTCGCGCTCAGCCCCGACAGGCCCGAGCGCCAGGTCTCCATCCGCATCAAGCCCGCCAGCCCAGGGCAATACGTCTACACCGTCCGCGTGCCCGTGGATGCCACCGAGAGCAACAAGACGAACAACGAGAAGGCGATGCCGGTCTTCGTAGCCGACCCCGTCGCGCGCGTCCTCTACCTCGAGGCCAGGCCGCGATGGGAGTTCAAGTTCGTCTCCCGCGTCCTGGCCGCCTACAAGAACGTCGAGCACACTGCCGTGGTGCGCATGGCCCCCGGGAAGATGGCCATCCAGGGCACCAACGCCGCCGAGTCGGCCCGCATCGCCACGATGAGCATCGCGGAGCTTCAGCGCCTCAAGGCGATCATCATCGGGGACGTGCCGCACACCTTCTTCAAGCCCGACCAGCTCGCGGCCATCGCCGCCCTCGTCGAGCAGGGCGGCGCCGTCCTCCTCATGGGCGGCAAGAGCAGCTTCGGCGAGGAGGGCTTCGGCGCCACTGCCCTCGCGCGCGTCCTCCCCATCGAGCTGCTCCAGCGGGCCTCCTACGTCGAGCGCCGCTTCGGCGTCGAGCTCACCCCCGAGGGACGCGCACACCCGGCCTTCCAAGGCGTCACGGCCACCTGGGACAAGGCCCCGGACCTCATCAGCATCGTCGGCGTCGGCCAGGTGCGGCCCGGCGCCACCGTGCTGATGAAGACCACCGACGGCTCGGACCTCCCCGTCGTCGTCGCCCACCGCTACGGCAAGGGCAAGGCCATCGTCGTGCTCACCGACTGCACCTGGCGCTGGCGCCTCGGCATGGCCGAGGGACGCATCCAGGAGGACCTCCAGGCCCTCTTCTGGCGCCAGCTCATCACCTGGCTCATGCCCGAAGAGACCGCCGAGAAGGAGCGAAGGGCCGTCCAACTCGTCGCCGACAAGATCGCCTACGAGCTCAACGAGCCCGTGACCCTCACAGTGACGGCGACGGATGCCGAGGGCAAGGCCGTGGCCGACGCGCGGGTGACGTGTCTCGTCGAGGCGCCCGACGGCAAGCGCATCGAGCTAAAGGCCACGCGGGCCAAGGGCGCCGGCGAGGGCGCGCCCGAGGGATACACCGCCAGCTTCGTCCCACACGTCGGCGGCAAGTTCAAAGTCGTCGCCACCGCCCAGGCCGCCGGGGCCGACCTCGGCCGCGACCAGATCAGCCTCCTGGTCGGCGACACCTCCATCGAGATGAACGAGACAGACCCGAACCGCGAGCTGCTCAAAAAACTTGCAACCGCCACCGCCGGGCGGTATCATGAGCCCGCCGAGGCCGACAGGATCGCCGACGAGATCGCCATCGTCACCAAGAAAAACACCTGGAGCGAAAAGCGCGAAGTGTGGGACAAGTCGTGGGTCTTCCTCACCTTCCTCGCCCTCGTCACGGCCGAGTGGGTCATGAGAAGAAGGAGGCAACTTGAATGAGATTGCCGATTGCCGATTGCCGATTGGTGATTTGCGCCGGCCTCATCGCGGCTATGGCCTTTGCGGGGTCCGCGTTGGGCGGGGCCAACCTGGTGGACAACGGGGACTTCGACCGGGGGGGCGACAAGTGGCCCGACGGCTGGTACTGCAAGCTCACCGACTTCATGCCAAAGGAGGCCGGCAAGGACGAGGCCGGCAACATGACCTACCGCTACGTGTGCGCCTGCGGCCACGACTTTGGCAGCCTCAAGCCCTGGTGCGGCATCATCTGCCCGAAATGCAAAGGCTTCATCTCTGGCGAGGAGTGCGGCGACTGGTACACCCACAACCACGAGCGCGTCTCACTCGACCGCAACGGCAACGGCTACTGCGTGAAGTTCACCCTCGACAAGTCCACCGGCGAAAACCAGGGCGTCCGCATCATGAGCCACCTCATCAAGGTCAAGCCCGGCATGGGCTACGTCCTGAAGTTCGACGCCAAGACCCGCGGCGGCGCCATCGCACGCGTCTTCGCCGAATGCTACCGCGGCCCCCAGGTCCACAAGAGCGCCAATTGGGAAGGCCCCCACGACAAGGCCATCAAGGCCGACGAGCGCATCGAGCGCTCCTACCGCGGCCACGTCAACTGCGGCTCGCCCGCCAACTGGCAGACCTTCACCAAAGAGCTCGTCGCACCCAAGAAATACCAGTTCGAATACATCAGCGTCAAGCTCTACGCCTACATGCCCGGCGAAGCCTGGTTCGACAACGTCTCCATCCGCCCCATGACCGCCAAAGAGCTCGAAGACTTCACATCCTCCAAGAAGCCCAAGGACAAGCGCTTCGAGTACTGAGCCGCCCCCGCCGCCAGCGCCGCACAAGAGCGCCCCGGCCACCGAATCGCCCTCAACCACGCCATCGCGCCCGACCGCTTCCTCGGCCGCCAGCGGCGCGTGGACCTGACCGCCTGTGGGAAGCAGCGAGGCCGAAATGGTCAGCGGCATGGCCCCAAGCGGACCCCGCGCGGCCCACCCCTGTCATTCCGAGCGGAGCCCACCGCTCGCGGCTGGCGATGTCGAGGAACCTTTCAGGGGAGCAAACCGATGCAAGAAGGACACTCCTCTCACCCCAGCCCCCTCCCCTGAAAGGTGCTTCGACAAGCTCAGCATGACAAAGGGGGGCCGCTCGGCCCGGGAGGGGCACCCCCAAGAAGAACCGACAACAACGAGCGCGAGGACGAGGAGGAGGACGACGATTGTGGGAAGCCCCTGCGGCTGCGCCTATCGCTATCCTTTCCTCGACGGCGATGGTGGGGCGTGCATGTGTGGTCGCGGAACCACTTGCAGCGGGGCCAAAGCAGCACGGTGCAGCCGCGAGCAGCGCGGGAGCCGTGGCGGAGGGCAGATTGCATGCGCCGCGCCGGCACGTGCGCCACGCGCTCGAAGCTCACGGTCATCTAAGCGTAGGAGGAGGAGAAGCGCGCCGGGGTAGAGAAGGCGCTCGACGAGGCATTTGCGTTGTCTGCGCTAGAGCGTGTCTGGAGCGAGGGGGGAACTTGGCCATTCCCTCCCGAAGGTTCCAATACCTTCGGGAGGGTGTAGGGGTGAAGGCGCGGCAGCGGGGTGGGGCGTTACCCTCCCGAACGTATTGGAACGTTCGGGAGGTGGGGTACACAGCTTTCTCACCTCCCCACATCCCATTTGACTCCCAGAACTTATGGACATAGCAAATGCCTCCTCGACGGCGTGGTGGCACTCGTCCGACTCGTTTGAGGGCTGATGGAGGCACGCGCCAAGTTGGGCCGCGAGACGCTGGAATCCAGCGGAGACGCCATCTTAGAGTCGCGGGTGAGCTCTCGGGCTTGACCGGCGTCAGCATCAGCGCCAGGGCCGCCAGGGACGGAACTCGGCGAGCG
>Ga0209381_1002425_pt1 | contig 23364 bp, 18 predicted proteins | sample DewCreD2012metaG_FD_184111 | JGI IMG/M metagenome (GOLD analysis project Ga0209381, IMG submission 184111) | Hot spring sediment bacterial and archeal communities from British Columbia, Canada, to study Microbial Dark Matter (Phase II) - Dewar... ...
TCATTCTCCTTCCCGGCCTCGACGGACCATTATAAATGACGAACTCCAGCCTTCCCCTGTCGGTTCTTTCCCGACAGATTATACCAATCTACCTACTCCCGGCTGACTGTTTTTATTATTCCTCCTTCCATGGTTCATGATGAATGCCTCTTCCCTGCAGCTCTGCTTTTTTATTTCAGATGCCGCAGGGAGATGTTTCATCACGTCCATGGAAAGAGCGAGTTCGGCATTGAGCACCGAGGCACCGGCAGCGCCGCGCTCGATGTTGTTTCCCATGACAATGAACTTGAATCCCAGAATCGGACAGGATCTGACTCTGCCGACATGGATGCGCATACCGCCGTCGACATCGGCATCCACGCGCGGCTGGGGCCTGTCGTGGAAAGGAGACAGTGCAAGGAAGCGTTCCGGCGCGCTGGGCAGGCGGTAGGCTGCAGTTTTCGGCACAAAGCTTTCGAATGCATGAGTTACTTCTTCGAGGCTCGCGCGCTTGGCCAGCCTGACGGAAACCGACAGGGTATGGCCGTCGATGACCGGCACGCGGGTGCAGGTTGCGGACACTGCGAATGGCGCACCGATGACCGCAGAGCTGGAAGTCGAATGGATAAGCTTTCCAAGAATCTTGTTCGATTCGGATTCGACCTTCGGCTCTTCGTTCTGAATGAATGGAATAACATTGCCCGCAATGTCCATTGCCGAAACACCAGGATATCCGGCGCCGCTTATCGCCTGCATGCTGGTCATCATGACCGCTTCGACGCCGAATGCGGCATGCAGGGGGGCAAGTGCCGAAGCCAGCATGACCGTGGTGCAGTTCGGATTGGTGATTATGGCACCTTTCCAGCCTCTGCGCGCATGCTGGGTTTCGACGAGTGAGAAATGGTCGGGATTGATTTCCGGGATGAGTAGCGGGATGTCCTCTTCCATGCGGAAGGCACTCGCATTGGAAAACACATAGGCCCCTGCCTGAGCGAACAGCGGTTCGATCTCTCTTGCGACCTTGGCATCCAATGCAGAGAAGACAATGGGAGAAAAGGCGTGTTCGGGATCCGAAGGGGAAACCGTCACGTCTCCGAATCCGGCATAGGGTTCGCCGGGAACATGCCACTGGCAGGCATCTCGGTACAGCCTGCCTGACGTCCGCTCGCTTCCAGTCAGATATGCCGGATAGAACCAGGGGTGACGGGCGATTCGTGCAAGGAACCGCTGACCGACAACACCGGTTGCTCCCAGGATCGTGACGGGAATTCTCTTCTGCGAGTGGATCGTCTGCTGGATTGAGCCAGTCATGCGACCTCCTCGCCGAAGGAGGTCCACGCCAGCCTTTCAGGATGCGATACACCGTATGCGGGAGGGAATAATGCAACAACGGCACCCCCATCCGCAGGGCATATCAAAAAGGCTCACGTCAGGCGCTCCGCAGGACGAAATGTTCCTGCGACAGCCGCCGGGTATTAGCCCGGACGTCCAAGAACAGCTCCGGGAGAAAGATGCTGTTCCTTCGGCGATCCTCCCCTTTCGGATACCTTCGCAGGCTCTCACCGCCTCCAGTACCGTACTGATGGGGACCGCTCCTCCATCGGTGAAAAGGAACATATCATAGAGAACATTCCTTTGCAAGCGGCTTGTTCAAAAAAATCGAAAAAATATGCGAATTTTCTGCCCCTGGCGCCTATAAATATCGATCCTTCTGTATCGAATTCAGACAAATTGCTCGTAAAGTGCCCTTGCGAATGCCACTGCATGAGCAGTATCGCAGGCAAAAGAAGCGGCATCGGGATCGTCGATTTCAAGGAGTGTCACAGGAAAGCTGGCTGTGCGCGCCCATTCCCTGGCTTTCGCCGCATCGTCCTTTCCCTCGCCTCTTGCGAAAACCAGCGTGAGCTTCGTGGTCGTCCCAGGACCCGCAGTGTTTGCCAGACCTATGCAATGGGGCACTGCATAGCCTTCCTGCGGCCCGGCAATGAGCGTTCCCTGTCCGTCATCAAAGGTAGAGCGAACCCGGATCCGGATGCCGTTTTTGCGCGCGAGAAGTGCGGATTTGTCATGAAGCACGCGGGCTCCATGGTTTGCAAGGCGGAACATCGATTCGTAATCGAGGAATTCCATGAAAGGCGCCTGGGGAATGAGGCGCGGATCGGCCTTGGCGACACCGGGCACATCCTTGTATATGTCCACAAAATCGGCTCCAAGCGCTGCGGCGAGCGCAACCGCGGTGGTATCGCTTCCTCCGCGGCCGAGTGTATGGAAATGGCCGTGAGTATCGATTCCCTGAAAGCCTGCCACAACCGGGACAATGCCCTGCGCCATGACATTCTGTATTCGCTGTGCGTCGATGCAGCATGGATCTGCATCCTCGAAGGGGCCTTCGGCCTGTATTCCTGCACTGCAGGCCGAGAGGGGTTGGGCTCGGATGCCTCTTGCATTGAGGAGCGCGGCGATGACACTGCAGGAAATCAGCTCGCCGCACGCCGCGGCAAGGTCGCGGATAAGGCCATCTGCACCATGTTCATACCGCTTCACCAGATCCAGAAGGGTATCGGTGGCATAGGGATCGCCGCGTCGGCCCATCGCCGATACTACGAGCACGATTCTGTCGCCCTGAGCAAGAGCTTTGGCCACTTTTGCCGCAAGCAGATCCCTCGACTGGTCGTCCGCAAGAGAAGTACCGCCATATTTCTGAATGATAAAGGCCACAGCGCGCCCCTCCTTCCCCGAATTCGGCTTTCGATGCCAGCGCTCTCGATTGTCCGGGCTTGCGGCCCGGCTATTTCCTGCGGACCAGCTTTCTCTTCACCAGCTCTTCGGCAATCTGCACCGCATTCAGCGCCGCACCCTTGCGCAGGTTGTCCGATACCACCCACATGTTCAGCCCGTGCGGCACCGTCGGATCCATGCGCAGTCGCCCTACATATACTGCGTCTCTCCCATCCGCGTCCAGCGGCGTCGGATATTCCTTCTTCCAGGGATCATCCATCACCACTACTCCAGGCGCAGCCCGCAACAGCTCGCGCACCTCCTCCAGGCTGAAGGGCTTTTCAGTCTCCACATTCACCGACTCCGAATGTCCCCGGTATACCCCGATCCGCACCGCCGTCGGACTCACCGCTATCGCAGGATCCAGTATCTTGTGCGTCTCGTGCACCATCTTCATCTCTTCCTTCGTGTACCCATTTTCCTGGAACACATCTATGTGCGGTATCGCATTGAACAGTATCTGCTTCGGAAAAACCTTCACATCCAGCGGCATGCCCTCGACATACTGCCGCGCCTGCTGTTCCAGCTCCTCAATCGCTGGAGTACCTCCCCCCGAAACCGCCTGATACGTCGATACCACAACCCGCCTGATCCGGTACGCATCATGAATCGGTTTCAACGCCACTACCATCTGGATCGTCGAGCAGTTCGGATTCGCAATAAGCCCCTTATGCCCTTCCAGTGCCTGCGGATTGACTTCCGGCACCACCAGCGGCACCTGGGGATCCATCCGCCATGCGCTCGAGTTGTCGATCACCACCGCCCCTTCCGACACCGCCATCGGCGCAAGCTCCAGACTCGCCTCCGCCCCGGCCGAAAACAGCGCAATGTCCACATCCTCAAAGGCGCCCTTCCCCGCTCCCCGCACCGCAACCTCCGCGCCCCTGTACCTCACCGTCCGCCCCGCCAGCTGTGGCATGTCGATCGGTATCAGTGCCGAAACCGGAAAATTCCGCTGCTCCAGCGTCTTGATCATCTCCGTCCCTACCGCCCCCAATGCGCCGACTACGGCGACTCTGAAATCCTGCATATACCTCTCCTCACTGCATTACCCCGCCAGGGTAAATTTGAAACATCAAATTCAGTTCGCTTCTTTCAGACTTCCCGGAGTTGTTCCGCCATCCCCTCTGTCCTTTTCGATGATAGATTCGGCATTTACCTGAGCGACTCGAGCGCCTGTGCCAGGCGGGCAACACCCCGTTCGCACTCTTCGGTAGAGCAGGAATACGAAATTCTGAGATATCCCTCTCCCGCATCGCCGAAAACACTGCCAGCCACTGTGGCGATATGGTACTTTTCGAGCAGATGGTCCGCAAGCTCCTGAGAGCTCAAACCGAAGGTTTTGATATTGGGAAAGACATAAAATGCTCCGAGCGGCTCGGCAACGGTTATCCCTGGTATCGCTCGAAGCCCCTTCAGCATAATATCGCGGCGGCGCGCAAATTCGCCGACCATTGTCGCTACGCATGTCTGATCAGCCATGAGCGCCTCGGCCGCTGCGTACTGGACAAACGTGTTGACACACACTGTGGTATACTGCCGGATTTTGAGAATAGCGCGGGTGAGTGGTTCCGATGCCACAGTCCACCCGAGACGCCATCCATCCATGGCATAGGTTTTGGAAAAGCCGTTGATGATGATAGTGCGCTCCGCCATGCCTGAAATCGAATAGATGCTGGGAGCGACGGGTTCTTTTCCATAGTAAATTCGAGCATATATCTCGTCCGACATGACGAGAAGATTGTGCTTCATGGCAATACGGGCGAGCGCTTTCAGTGTTTCTTGTGGATATACACAGCCCGTCGGATTCCCCGGGGAGGTGATACAGAGCATTTTGGTGCGCGGGGTGATCCTTCGTTCCACATCTTCGGGATCGAGGGCAAATCCGTTTTGCTCTGAAGTCGGAACCTCGACGGGTATTCCGCCTGCAAGTGCAATGCATGATTTGTAGTGGTGCCAGTTCGGACTGGGAACTATGGCTTCATCTCCAGGGTTGAGAAATGCCAGCATGGAGACGAAAATTCCTTCGTTGGCTCCCGCCATGACGACAACCTGCTTCTCTCCATCGACCGGAATTCCGGTATCGATGCTTGTGCGCGTACCTATCGCCCGCCTCAACGCAGGAATTCCGAGATTGGGAGCGTAGTGCACCTCTCCACGTTCGAGCGCAGCAATCGCTGCTTTCTTGATGTGCAGAGGGGTATCAAAATCAGGTCTTCCTATCTGCCAATGAATGACATCGAAGCCGGATGCCTCAAGTTCCTTTACTTTATCGAACACCCGTCGTATGCCGGAAAAGGGCACCTGTCCAAGTCTTGCAGCCTGAAATGCCGCTGGATCGAAGCTGACCTGTGTATCGTTCATGCTTTTCTCCTTTCGTTCAACTATTTGTGACGCTTCAGAATAAGCGATGCATATTCTGACGGATCGATATGCGCTTCTACGATGACCGGACCGTCTGCTGCAAATGCCTCTTCGAGCGCATGACGATATTCATCAGCGGTATCTGCCCTGAGAACCGGAACGCCAAAGACCGTGTCAGGTGTAGGGCATTCGTCCTCGTACAGGGATACAGCAAACTTCTGGAAGCCCTTTTTCTGCTGTTTAAGATCTATCAGGGCAAGATGCTGATCCGCCAGGACAACAAACACCACCGCCAGTCTGCGCCTTCTGGCCACGGCCATCTCACCTGCCATCATGAGAAAGCCCCCGTCTCCGGTTACGCAGGCAACCTTTTTATCAGGCCTGCAGAGCTTGGCCGCGATGGCTGCCGGCACGCCGAATCCCATCGATGAACATCCATTCGTCATGAGCAGGCGGTCGGGAGCCGGGGTCCTCCAGGCCTGACCGATGAGATGCGTATGAGCCCCGACATCGCATGCCATGATACCGTCTTCCGGCAGCTGCTCGCGCAGAATTGAGAGGGCGGCTCGCGGACCAAAGGAACCGGCAGGCGGCTCGAGCAGGGCAAGCATCGATGCTCTCCTCGATGCGAGCGCACGTCTATCCCATCCTGATTCCAGGGCAGGAAGGCTCTCCAGATATTCCAGAGCGACCTGCGGGTCTCCGACGACATCGTACACTTCCCTGTACTGGCTTCTGTCGATATCCGCTTCCACGGTATCGAAGTGAATAAGGGGCACCTGCGGCATCCAGTCTTCGAAATTGAATTCGACCGGATCATAGCCTATGGAGAGGACCATGTCGGCCTGACTGTGCGTTTCCGCAACTCGATCGCTCAGGGCATGAAACAGCACTCCTGCATACCAGTCGTGGTCTTCTGCCAGCATGCCTTTCGCCATGGGTGTGAGGACGACCGGCATCTGGTGCTTTTCCGCCACACGGGCGAGCAATGCCCGATCGACCCTTCGTACTGCTGTCAGACCAACAGCAAGAATCGGCTTCCTGGCAAGGCGGAATAGTTCGCCAGCCCGCTCGAGCTGAAGAGGATCTGGTGAGGAGAGAATTCTTTTTCGAGAGACCCGGGAGGGATTCATGGCCCCGGTCTCGGGGATGGCTTTCTGCCCGATATCCTCGGGAATGGCGATATGAACCGGCCCCGGTACTTCTTCGGCGGTAATTCGCAGTGCCTGGTCGACGATCTGGTCTACCCTAGACTCCTGAAGCTGAGTGGTCCATTTTGAAATCGGGCGGAACAGTGTCTGCTGATCGATAGCCATCTGGACAGTGCGCCCGATGAGCTTTTCGGGAGGAACACTGGTGAGCGCGATCATGGGGGTTCTATCGAGCAGGCCCCCCACGACCCCCGTACTGAGATTGGAAGCCCCCGGACCGACAGTGCCGTAACAGGCCGCGGGTATGCCCGTGAGTCTGGCACAGGCTTCCGCCATGAACCCGCCGCTTGCCTCATTGCTTACAAGCACGAAGTCGAGCCCCTGGTTCCTCATCGCCTCCATATAATAGAGCCACGATCCACTGGGTATTCCAAACACGAACTGCACCCCATGCGCCCGCAGACGCCTTACCAACTGCTCGGCCACTGTCGGCATGGTACCTCCCATTCCTGGTCTTTCAAGGTGCCTTTCATGTTCAGCTGTCCTGACTCAGGCACTGCACCTTGTAAAATATATCCAACATCCTATATCTTATATTTTATCACAAATCGCAAACGCTGGCAAGCGAAAAAATAAAATATCGCCGGAATAGAATCCTCTTTTTCGATTTACCAGAAATATCATGTATGATATATTATGCATATGCTTTCTTCGGCTTCCATGCCGGAAATGTCTGCACGGAAAGGTCGTATAGAAATGAAAAAGAAGATTGTCGCTCTATCGATGCGCGATCAGATCTACGATGTGCTGAAAGATTCGATACTCAGAAATATGTATGCACCCAATTCCATGCTTCCCATCGATCAGCTGGCAGAAGAATTCGGCGTAAGCGCTACGCCTGTCAGGGAAGCACTTGTGAAACTCGAGGCTGATGGTCTTATCCAGCTTATACCGAACAAGGGCGCTATCGTCACCGATATTCAGGTAGATGATGTCCTTAACAATTGGGAAATGCGCAAACTGCTCGAGCCCTATGCCGCTGTCCGCAGTGCCACTCTTATTCCCCGCGAAGAACTCGCCCAGATACGGGAGGAAATACAGTCCTTGAACACCCGGCCATTCGACAAGGAACTCTATATCGCTTCAGACGCGCATATTCATGAAACATTCTATAAATATCTGCCCAATCCATTCTTGAAGGATGTCATCAGGCGGGTACATCAGATGTCGGTCCGCATCCGTTACCTTCCCGAAAATTCGGCTGCCATTCATGAGAAGGCAGTACGCGAAGTGCTTTCAGAGCATGCGGCGATACTCGATGCGTTCGAAACCGGTACTCCCGGCCAGATCGAAGATGCGGTCCGCAAGCATCTGGAAAACGGCGAAAAGCGGGCAATGGCCGTACTGCATCATTGAAAAAGGCTGCCCGGCACTAAGCGGGCAGCCTATCGTCATCATAATGCCAAACTCGGCAGATTTCCTGCGGAACACTTCCGGCAATGCTTATGGCTTGAGCCAGCCCATTTCCACAAAGTATCGCTTTGCTCCCTTGTGATAGGGAATGAGCATCTGGCTTTCAGGCAGGACCAGGTCTTTCGTGAACTGCTTCAGTAGAACCGACACTGACTGAATTCGCGGAAGATTTTCATAGAGCGCTTTTGTCATCTGGTATACCAGATTCTCGTCCATCTCTTCGCGCACGATGATGATATCGGGCGGCGTACCGACGGTAGGAACCGGGTAGTCCTGATTCGGATAAATATTGGCTGGAATGACGCGCCGTGAATAGTTCGGATTCGCCTTGCGCAGATTGGCGAGCGCTTCGTCGGTGATGGGTATCATGACTACTTTGCCGGTGAGCATGAGTTCCTGCATGGCTGAGGACCCCAGCGCAACACCGATAATGCCTGCATCGACCTGGCCATCTTCCATCATGTCAATCGCCTGGGCAAATTCTACAAAGCTGACTTTCATGTCCTTGTAGGTAAGTCCATAGGCTGCGAGCGTTTCGCGGGCATCGACTTCGCCGCCCGAACCGATAGGCCCAACCGCAACACGCTTTCCTTTAAAATCGGCAACGGACTTGATCCCGCTCGCCTTGGTGGCAACGATCTGGAACACATCGGAAAACAGCCCACCAGTGAGCGATCTCAGCCAGGTCATCTTCTCCGGATATGGCGCAATTCCATTGAAGGCACGGTATGCTTCCAGCGAGCGGCACATGGCCACATCAGCGTCCTTCGTACGGAGCAGATCGATGTTGTGAGGGCTGCCATTGGTTGCGATGGCGACTGCCTTCACATTGGGAACCACTTCATTCCAGACCTGGCACATGGCAATGCCGGTTGGATAGTTGGTTCCGCTTACTCCTGCAGTGCCCATCGTCAAATGGATTACCGGCGCTGCCGTCAGCCCCGATACTGCAATCAGCATGAACATCATAATGCCGATTGTCTTTCCTAGCTTGCAATTCATTCTCCGCCTCCTGTTCAATTCCCTATTTCTATGAAAAGCCAGCTCCACGAGCTGGCATTGTTCCCCACTCACTCCTGCTTCATGCTTCTGCCGTCTTCATTCGCTTTCTAAGCACCTGCACCGCAAGCCAGCCAGCGATCGCGAGTCCGAGACCGATCATATCGGTAGACACGCCAGGAGTGATCATCAGCAGAGCTGCTGCAAAGAACACCGGCCTGAGCCAGAGCGGCAGTTTTATCGAGAGATACCCTTCGATTGCAACCGCGAGAAGAGCCGTACCTGCAAGCCCTGTCACCGCTGCCCACACAATCTGAGTCCACGAATCCGCAATGAGCAGCATTGCTGGCGAATAGACGAAGAAGAAAGGTACGATGAATCCCGCCAGCGCCAGCTTGAATGCTGTCCATCCCACTTGGCTTGATTTTGCCCCTGCCAGCCCTGCTCCTACATAGGCCGCGAGAGCAACTGGAGGCGTAATCGTCGAAAGGCACGCATAGTAAAAAATGAAGAAATGAGCCTGGAATGGCGCGACTCCCATTTTGGTAAGAATTGGCACGGCAATCGAAGCAGCGATTACGTAACACGCGCTGGTCGGCAGACCCATACCAAGAATGATCGAAACCACCATGCAAAGAATGAGGGCAATCATGAGATGCCCACCAGAAATCGCCACAATATTGTCCGCAAGAATGATTCCGATGCCCGTCATCGAAAGTACGGCTACAACAAAGCCCGCATTGGCCATGGCAACACCAATGCTGAGCGTGCTTCTAGCTGAATTGACTGCAACGATTTTAGCTTCCTTCAATCCAATGCGCGTTTCTTTCCTGAACCAGGATAGCCCAACTGTCACCAGCACTGTATAGAAGGCCGCATAGAGAGGCGTCCTGCCTTCAATCATGAGCAATACAAGCACGAAAATCGGAATGACCATGTGGCCGTATCTAAGAATGGTCTTCTTGACATCGGGAAGTTCGTTTTTTGATAGACCGCGCAAGCCTATGCTGCGCGCTCTCAGGTCTATCTGGAAAAACACACTCGCGAAATACAACAGAGCCGGAATAATGGCAGCTGCAGCAATGCTAAGGTATTTGATGCCCAGAAATTCTGCCATGATGAATGCTGCAGAACCCATGATGGGGGGCATAATCTGGCCTCCGGTCGATGCTGCCGCTTCGACCGCGCCTGCAAAATAGGGTTTATAGCCAATCTTTTTCATGAGAGGAATGGTAAAAGCCCCGGTTGTCGCGACATTGGATGCCGCACTTCCAGATATTGTGCCTATAAGCGCCGAGGCGACAACCGCAACCTTTGCCGGCCCCCCGGTCAGCCTTCCGCCCAGGCCGAGCGAAAGATCGTTGAAGAGCTTCCCCAGGCCGCTTTTTTCGAGTATGGAGCCGAGAATGATGAAGATCACCAGATATGTCGAGGAGACTCCTATGGGAAGACCATAAATCCCCTGGCCGGTCAGGTACATCTGATAGATTATCCTGCGTAACGTATAGCCACGATGCGACAGCACTCCCGGAATGTATCTTCCTCCCCATGCATAGAGCAGAAAGATGATACAGAGAATGAGCAACTGGGGCCCTACCGCACGCCTGCATGCTTCAAGCACCAGCAGAATGACGATAGCCCCCGCTATGTTATCCATAGTCGTTGCAATACCGCCGCGAACCAGGAAGGCATCGCGCGCAATGACGGTATAGATTGTTGTCGCAGCAGTAATTACAAACAGCAGAATGTCGACGATCGATGGTTTTTCCGCAGGACTTTTCCGTCTCGCAGGATAATAGAGCCACACAAGCCCGAGCACAAAACCGACATGGATGACGCGGTGCTTCATTATTTCTGGAGTTCCGATGCCAGATGTTACAAGATGATAGAGAATGAAGACTACGGAAATCGCAAGAATGATTTGCGTCCAGAATGGAGAAAACGATTTTCGGTATCGCGACTCCACGTCGACTTTCTCGAGGACCGCTTCAGCCGGCTGGATTCCGATCCCTTCATCCGTTTTTCGAACGATACCCTTCATCACGCCCCGCTCCTTGTAGTCTCAGCATGATCGTCAGAAATATCATATATCCTATATCATGAATAATATCATACGAACTGGCAGAACGCAAGGGCAAAATACATAAAAATGGATTGCTTTGTTTTTCAAGGGAGGAGCCATTTCGGACCGCAGGATTGAAAGGGTTCTACCACTATTCCCTGTGAAGGCGGGCGAGCCACACAAGGCGGCTCACATTCCTCAGCATGGCCAGGAGTGCAATCGTCAATGCCATGGAAGCGAAGCCCGGCTCGAATGAAATGAGTTCGGAATAGCTGAGCGATCTGCCAGCCAGCTGGCTGGCGAACCAGGGAGCGGCTACGATGAGCAGGCCGCGCGCCGCGAGCCCTGCAATGGTCCTGAAAACCGCAAAACGCACAAAAAACTGCGAAAGGCTTGTTTCGCGATACTTTCTGAGATCGCGGGCCCAGGAGTACGACGAGAGTGTCTGCAGGACCATGCTTCCAAGGTAGATCATGAACACGATACCGGCTACGATAAGCGCACGGCGCATAGGGAAAAGCCTTGGCGAAGAACCCTTGAACATGATGAGCTCAGCTCCCGACACCAGGGCCGGCAGAATGAAATTCGAGATCAGGATGCCATCCTGGGGCACCAGAATGGCCACAGCGGCCCTGCGTTCGGGATAGATGACGATTCTTGAGGAGTATCCACGGATGGAACCTCCCTGGAAGATGTACCTCCCGCCCTTCTGCTCAAGGATGCGCCAGCCGAAGCCCGTTTCGCCATCCTTGTAGAGCGGCTGATACAAGGCAGGCGTTTCAGAACCGGAAAGTCCGGGAATTTTCTGGCCAGGCTGAGGCGAAACGATGAATTTGAGCAGATAGGCAAGATCGCGCGCACAGGTAACCATGCCATCCGACGCTGCCGCGGCGACCGGCACCCCTTTCCTATAGGGAAAGGTCAGCCCGAAAAAGGAACCCGCCCCCATGGCGATGGAATTGAGCGACTGGGGTTCCGCAGTAGTCAGATACATCCCGAGAGGAACGGTCAGGAGTGACTGCACAAGCTCCGGATACCTTGTCTGCACCGCTTTTTCCATAATGGCGCCGACGAGCCGGTACGAGAGCCGGCTCCGCGTATATCGCTCGGTCGGAAAATGGGATTTCAGGAAAAGGGCGGGATCGGGCAGTCCCGCTTCCAATCCGCGGGTTCCCAGATCGTATGAGGGAAGCTCCTTTTCCGGAAACGCAACACGATGGGCAGCCAGCTGTCGAAGCGTAAGCGGAGCGTCGATGCTTGCAAGGCCGGCGGTCCTGGGTTTGATGAGCGCCAGCTCGGGAATGTACTTTGCAACCGGAACATCGAGGTCGATTTTCCTGAGATTCGTCAGCTGAAACAGCATGGTGCCGGTGATGATTTCGGAAGAAGGGCCGATATAGAGAGGCGTGTCCACTTCGAGCGTACGGCGCTCGCCATCGAAGCCATAGGCGCGGCTGAATGCAAGCGCACCGTTGTTGATGATGGCAATTTCGAATCCCGCAATCCCCTGGCGGATGCGTTCATTGCTGAAGAAGGCATCGAAATCCTGATACGTCTCGGGCCCCAGATCCGGAAGATAGATGGCGGCAGCGACAATCAGCGCCACAAGCATCCACGGAATGAGAAAACGCACAAGTTTCATCAGGGCAATGGTAGCAGGGACCGGAAAGGGAGGCAACCGCACCCCCTCTCCGATCATCTGGAAGCTTCGTAACACCGGCTACAGAGTGAACAGCAACTCTCCATAGGTCGGCAGCGGCCACAAATCCCCCGGCACCAGCCTTTCCAGTTCGTCACACACATCCCGCACTTCATCCATCCGCGGCACGACCTGATCCCGGAATGCCCTCGCGCGCTCCAGCGCATCCTCGATCCGCAGAGCCTCGTTGAGCGTCTTTTCCAGCTTATCAAGGTTTTCCGACGCCCTTGTGATCAACTGGGCGATTTTCCTTGCAAAAGCTTCCTGGGCAAGGGCCGGCGCACCGATCCCCGCGATGATGCTCGAAGCATTGCCATACAGCTCAGCCGCCCTGGTCCCAGCAGGCAGAATCGAACGCCGCACCAGGTCGATCGTCATGCCCGCCTCGATCTTGATCTGTTTCGAGTAGCGCTCGAGATAGACAAGCTGGCGCGCTTCAGCCTCCTCAGGCAGAAACACGCCGAGCGCCTCAAGCATCCTGACATTGTCGGGCCGGCTGAGTTCCTGAATGGCATCGATAGCCGATCGGAACAGAGGCAAACCGCGGCGTTCCGCTTCGCGGTGCCACTCTGCCGAATAGCCATTGCCGTTAAAGACGACCCTTCGGTGCGCTTCCCACGAGCGCCTGGCAACATTGCGCGCAGCATCAAGCACGGAAGCTCCGCCAGCAAGTTCCTTTTCCATTTCGTCGCAAAAGCGTTCGAGCGATTCGGCAACAGCAGCATTGAGCATGGTGAGTGGTGTGGCGGCTGACTGCGAAGAGCCGACCATGCGGAACTCGAACTTGTTGCCCGTAAAGGCGAAGGGGCTTGTGCGGTTGCGGTCGGAAAAGTCACGGGGCAGTCTGGGCAGGCTCCGGATCCCCAGCTCCAGGAATTCCTGAACTATATGATTTTTGCTATTGCTGGTATTGAGAGAATCGAACAATTCCTGCAATGGCTCGCCAAGATAGACCGAAAGGATAGCCGGCGGCGCTTCGTGTCCTCCAAGACGCCGGTCATTGCCGGCCGTTGCGGTGCTTGCGCGCAGGAGCCCGGCCCGGCGGTCCACCGCCTCGATCACGGCAAGCGAAAAGAGTACAAAGCGCATGAGCCTGATGTTTTCATCAAGATCATCACCGTCTTCCTTGACAGCCCCCGGATCGAGCAGGTTGACACCTCTGTCGGTCCCGACCGACCAATTGATGTGCTTTCCCGATCCATTAATTCCCGCGAAAGGCTTTTCATGCAGAAGGGCAGCGAGCCCGTGATGTGCGGCGACTTTGCGAATGGTCTCCATGACCAGCTGGTTGGCGTCGGCCGCAATGTTTGCCTGCGAATAGATGCAGGCGATCTCGTACTGATTCGGAGCGACCTCGTTGTGCTGAGTCTTGGCTGAAATGCCCATCGCCCAGAGCTCGCTGTTGAGCTCGTTCATGAAGGCAGCGGCTTTCTCATCGATCGCACCGTAGTAGTGATCTTCTAGCTCCTGGCCCTTTGCCGCCACGCCACCGAGAAGAGTACGCCCGCACAGAAGAAGATCAGGCCGCCTGCGGCATAATTCGGCATTGACCAGGAAATATTCCTGTTCCGGGCCTGCATAGGTGATGATGCGCCTGCTGTACCTGTCGCCGAGAAGCTTGAGAAGGCGCAGACCAGAGCGGCTGATTGCTTCCATCGAGCGGAGGAGAGGCACCTTCTTGTCGAGTGCATGGCCGGTATAGGAGACGAATGCGGTCGGTATGCAGAGAATAAGGCGATCCGCATGTCGTTTGAGAAATGCCGGGCTGGTCACATCCCAGGCGGTGTAGCCGCGCGCTTCAAAGGTAGCCCGCAGGCCCCCGGAAGCGAAGCTCGATGCATCGGGTTCGCCCTTGACGAGTTCCTTGCCGGAAAACTCCATGAGAATGCCGCCGTTCGGCTGGGGTGAGACGAAGGATTCGTGCTTTTCCGCGGTAAGTCCGGAAAGAGGATGGAACCAGTGGGTGTAGTGGGTAGCGCCGAGATCGGAAGCCCATTCCTTCATGGCGGCAGCAACGACATCGGCGATATCGAGGGTGAGTTCGCGCGTGCCTGCCTGGATTTCAAGGATGGCTTCGAATGCAGAGCGAGGCAGTCGCTCGCGCATGACATCGTTCGAAAAACACCGGCTGCCGAAATGTTCGGGCAGATTGAATGACGATACTCCATCCATAGGGGCTCCTTGGGAAATGGTATTGCAGAAGATATAGCAAGAAGCGTGCCATTTTGGCGGATTGCTCTGATTTTCGGCACATACAGGGACACTGAATGCCAAATGCCTTGGTTTGCGTGGCCATATTTCAGCGGGCCGGGTGTCGGCAGGCCAGGCCATGGCCGACTGGCTCAAACCAGGCAGGTTCCCACCTGTCGGCAGGCTGCGCCATGGCCGACTGGCTCAATTCAGCCTGGCTCCCACCTGCCAGTCGGCACTTTGTATCAACCCGGGCAACTTACAAATTTGTCAGCTTTAATAGCAATCTTACAATTTTGTCTTAAATCTGCGTGGATCAACCCGGTAGCGCTGGATAGCATACCGCACCCGCCGCTCGGTCGCACCGAGGCGCCGTGCAGCCGCAGCAACATTGCCGCGTTCCAGCTTGAGCGCCTCGACAATCAGCTCCTTTTCAAGCCGGGCGAGGGCAGCATCAAGGCCGCTGACCGGCTCTGTCCCGGTCGAAGCTGCCGACTGCAGGCTCGGAGGAAGATGATAGGCGTGGATGACACCATCAGTGGAAAGAATAGCCGCCCTCAGGATGCAGTTTTCCAGCTCGCGGACATTGCCGGGCCAGTGGTACATGGTCAGAAGATCGAGCGCCGGAGTGGAAATACGCTGAATCTTGCGGGTATTCTCGCGATTGAACTTGGCGATGAAGTGGTCGGCCAGCAGAAGGATATCGGCGCCGCGATCCCTTAGGGGAGGCACGGTAATGGGAAAGACATTCAAGCGGTAATAGAGATCGGCTCTGAAAGTCCCCGCATCGACGGCTTCCTGCAGATTGCGGTTGGTCGCCGCAATGACCCGCACATCCGAATGAAGCGTGGCATTCCCCCCCACCCGCTCGAAACGGTGGTCCTGCAGAAAGCGAAGCAGCTTGATCTGGATCGCCGGTGACAGCTCGCCAATTTCGTCGAGAAAGAGCGTACCACCGTCAGCCTCTTCGAACCTGCCGCGCCGCCGTTCGAAGGCACCCGTAAAGGCTCCCTTTTCGTGGCCAAAGAGCTCGCTTTCGATCACGGATTCAGGAAGAGCCGCACAGTTGACTGCAATGAAAGCTTGCGAAGAGCGGTGGCTCTTCGCGTGGATAGCCCGCGCAATGAGTTCCTTGCCCGTACCGCTTTCTCCGAGCAGAAGGACGCTGGCGTCCGTGGTGGCAACCCGCTCGATCATGGTGAAGACTTCGCGCATCGCATCGGAATTGCCGACAATGCCGCACCAGGAAAGCGGCGAGTGTTCTGAACCTTGTGTACCATATTCCAAGCCGGAATAGGCGGAGGAGCCGGGCGAGCTGGCCGCGCCTGCAAAGCCCGAGGTACCGAGCGGAAATTCGCGCAATTCTTCCCGCTGTGCCATGATGCGGGCTCGCATCAGCGCATGGTCCTCGAGCATCTGGGCCGCGGTACGCAGTGTCGCGAAGGCTTCCAAAATCGTATCCGAAGGAACATCGAGCGGCATGGACAGGCTCAGCACAGCGAAAATGCTCCCTCCGCTTCTTGCTGGTACTTCGAGGACAATGGAGGTCCCTATCCTTTTCTGTACAGGCTCATCGGTCTCGAGTGCCAGGCCGCAGGGGGCTTTGCCGATCCTGACTTCCGAATCGAGCTCGACAGCTGAGGTACTGCTCCGGCTGGCCTGTCCCAGCGGCGAAGCGCTTTCATCTCCTTCGGACTTCTGCCACAGCGCGCAATAGCGAAGAATGCCATCAGGCCCGGTACGAAGACAGGCCGCCGCAATAGTGCACGGGAATACTCCGGTCAGATCATGCACCAGCATTTCGAGCGCCTGCTCGGCGGTATCGTCCCGCAGGAGGGCGCGCGAGAACGCAATAAGGATGCCGGCGGAAAAGCCGGACCCTGGAGGAATGGTACCTGATGGATTGCGTGTTTCCATGATCGAGTATCACTATACGTTCGAGAGAAGGGATGATACAAGAGTGGAACAGATGAGAAGGCCGCCTTTTTCAGGCGGCCTTCCCGGTTTCATGCCTCGATGCAATCGGGCTGTGATGCTTTCGGGCCTTCATGCGCCCGGATCATTGGGCTTCGCCAAGATAGGCTTTGCGCACCCGGTCGTCAGACAAGAGCTCGCGCCCCTTCCCCTGCAGTGTAATGCGGCCTGTTTCAAGCACATAGCCATAATCGGCAATTTCGAGGGCGGCTTTCGCATTCTGCTCGATAAGCAGTACGGTGGTGCCCTCTGCATTGATCTGCCTGATAATCTCGAAGATCATTTTGACGATGAGCGGCGCAAGACCCAGCGAAGGCTCGTCCATCATGAGCAGTTTCGGACGCGACATGAGGGCGCGGCCTACCGCCAGCATCTGCTGTTCGCCGCCGGAAAGCGTGCCGCCCTTCTGCAGGCGCCTTTCCTTGAGTCTCGGAAACAGCTCGAAGACATGGGCGAGGCCCTTCTGCACGCCGGGTTTATCGTTCCGTGCATAGGCTCCCAGCAGAAGGTTCTCCTCCACCGTAAGGTTCGGGAAAATCCGGCGCCCTTCCGGCACCAGCACGACTCCCATCTGGACGATATCCTTTGTGGGCATGCCCGAAATGACCTTGTCGTTCAGAAGAATCTTCCCTCCGGACGACTTTACGAGTCCAACGATGGATCGAAGAGTCGTACTCTTGCCAGCTCCATTGGCACCGATTAGCGTCACGATCTTTCCGTCGGGTACCGAAAGATCTATCCCCTGGAGCGCGTGAATGCCGCCGTAATGCACTGAAAGTTTCTGAATTTCCAGCATCAGTCCACCCCCAGATAGGCTTCGATGACCTTCGGATTCTTCTGGATCGAAGCAGGATCGCCGTGTGCGATAGTGACTCCGTAATCCAGCACGTACATATGTTCGCACACGCCCATGACCACCTGCATGTGGTGCTCGATGAGAAAGATGGTCAGATCGAATTCGTCCCGGATTTTTCTGATGAAGTTCATCAGGTCGAGCGATTCCTGGGGATTCATGCCTGCCGCAGGCTCGTCGAGAAGCAGCATTCTGGGCCGCGTCGCCAGGGCACGCACAATCTCGAGGCGCCGCTGTTGGCCGTAGGGCAGGCCGGTGGCGTTTTCGTACGCGAGATGCACAAGCCCGACCTTTTCCAGAAGCTCGAGCGAAAATCTTCTCGCCTCCGATTCGCGCTGGCGGTAGCCGGGCAAGTGGAGCGTCGCACTGAAGGGCCCCGCATGGATGCTCATGTGGCAGGCCACCAGCACGTTTTCCAGAACTGTCATTTCCTTGAAAAGCCGGATATTCTGGAAGGTCCGCGCAATGCCGAGCTTAGTGATGGAATGCGGCTTGAGACCGGTAATGTCCTGTCCCCGGAACAGGACCTTGCCCTCGGTGGGGCGGTACATGCCGGTGATCACGTTGAAGGCTGTGGTTTTTCCCGCACCGTTCGGCCCGATCAACCCGACGATTTCGTTCTTGCGGATCTCGAGATTGAGATCGCTCACTGCCGTCAGGCCGCCGAATTTCATGGTGAGATGGGAGGTGTTGAGCATGAGTTCGCTGGCTTGTTCAGACATGATCGCTTCCTCCCTTCCGCCCTTTTTTGACAAAAAGCCCGTTCAGCATGTCCCAGCTGAACTCCTTGTTGCCCATGAGCCCGCGCTGGCGGTAGATGACCACGATCATCAGCATCAGCGAGAACACGACCATGCGAAGACCCGGCAAGCCCTGGGTGCGGATGATGATGAGGTTCATCGGTTCATCGAGGAAGCGCAGGGCTTCCATCAGCACTGTCACGACTATCGCGGCGATAACGGAGCCGGAAATCGAGCCGATACCGCCGAGCACGACGATGAGCAGAATGTTGAATGTCAGCATGAAGGTGAACATCTTCGGATCGATGGTAGTGATCATATGGCCGAGCAGGGCTCCGCCGACTCCCGCCAGGAAGCTCGACATGGTAAATGAGGTCACCTTGACTCTGAACACGTTGATGCCCATCGCTTCGGCAGCAAGCTCGTCGTCCCGCACGGCTTTCATGGCTCTGCCATAGCTCGAACGCACCAGCAGTACCATGAAGAGAAGCACGAGCCCTGCGGCCACCCACACGGCGAAGGTTGTCGCGTAGCGCGGCAGTCCCTTGAGGCCCTGGGCGCCGTTGGTGATCGGCTGGGCATTGGTGATGAGTACCCTGATGATTTCGCCGAAGCCGAGCGTGGCGATGGCCAGATAGTCATCGCGGAGGCGCAGAACCGGCGCGCCGATCAGAAACCCAACAAGGGCTGCAGCCAGGCCAGCGATCAGAATTGCCGGAAGGAAGGGAATGGTCAGGTTCTTGAGCCAGGGAACGATCGGCATCAGGAAATAATTCATTTCCTTCAACTGGGGCGACATGGTCAAAAGAGCGCAGACATAGGCGCCTACCGCCATGAAGCCTGCGTGTCCCAGGGAAAAAAGTCCGGTAAAGCCGTTCAGCATGTTGAGGGAGAGCGCCAGTACGATGTAGATCGCGCAGAGGTTGAATACGCGGAGGGTGAAGGCGTCGAAAAAGAGGTCGGCGACGACGGCCAGAATAATGAAGGCTGAGAGCGCTCCCAATGTGAGCCAGTGATTGCGAGTGAGCCGGAAAGGTTTCTTCTGTGTCTGTTCCATGATTACACCTTCTCCGTCGAGCGCTTGCCGAGAAGCCCCGTGGGTTTGACCAGGAGCACGACAATCAGAAGCACGAACGCGAATGCATCGCGGTATCCCGAAAGGGTAGGCAGGAATGCCACGATCATGATTTCGATGCCGCCGAGCAGGAAGCCGCCGAGCACCGCGCCGCCGATACTGCCGATGCCGCCGATGACCGCCGCGATGAAGCACTTGAGGCCGGGCATCACGCCCATGAGGGGGTTGAGCTGGGGATATTTGAATGACCACATGATCCCGCCGAATGCGGCCAGCAGAGAGCCGATGCCGAATGTGAAGGAGACGATGCGGTTGACGTCGACCGCCATGAGGCGGGCGGCTTCGATATCGGTGGATACGGCGCGCATCGCCATGCCGGTTTTTGTCCGGTTTACGATGTAGACGAGAATTGCCAGCAGTGCAAAGGTGAAGAGCGGAATGATGAGGCTGATGGTGATGACGGATACGCTGCCGAAGCGGACAACCCTGGACAGCACGTCAGGAACGGGCACGCCCTTGGGGCGGCCGCCAAATATCAGCACTGCGAGGCTTTCGAGCAGGAATGAAGCGCCGATAGCGCTGATCATGATGGAAATGCGCGGCGAGTCGCGCAGGGGCTTGTAGGCGACACGCTCGAGTCCAATGCCGAACAATGCGGTCAGCACTATGGCGGCAATGAGCGCAGCCCACCAAGGCAGGGATATGAGAGTTATCCCGTAAAACGCGACATAGGCGCCGAGCATGAATACATCGCCATGCGCAAAATTTATGAGCCTCAGGATGCCATACACCATGGTGTAGCCGATCGCGATCAGCGCGTACAGGCTTCCGAGGGAAAGGGCATTGACGATGTGCTGAAGCAGGAGTGGAAGTGTCATGCGTCCTCGTAATGAAAAAAAGAGGGCGGCTGTTTTCGGACTTCAGGTTCGGAAACGCTCCGCCCTCTTCCAGGCTGGGATGAACTGCGGACGGCGGTTCGCTGCAGCATGGAGTGCAACTCCGCAGTCCGCATCCTGCTGTATCCTTACGGCTGGACAGTAGCCATGTAGCTGAACTTGCCGTCCTTGATCGTCTTGATGACGGCGCTCTTCACTGCATCGCCGTCCTCGTTGAGGGTGATCATGCCTGCTGCGCCGGGGAAGTCCTTGGTCGCTGCGATGGCGGCACGGATCTTTTCCTTGTCGAGGCTGCCGGCGCGCTGGATGGCATCGCGGGCAACGAGGTAGCCGTCAAAGCCAAGAGCAGTGACTGCAGCGGGTTCCTTGTTGTATTTCTTGCGATACTCGTCGAGGAAGACCTTCGAGGTGTCGGTGATGGGCACTTCGGTAGCGAAGAAGGTGGAGAAGACCACGCCTTCGACCGACTGCTTGCCCACATCGATGAATTCGGGGGTTTCCCAGGTGTCGCCGCCGAGGAAGGGCACTTTGATACCGAGTTCTTTCGCCTGCTTGATGATGAGCGCGCTCTCGGTGTAGTTGCCCGGGGCGAAGATCACGTCCGGTTTGAATTTCTTGACTTCGGTGAGCTGAGCAGAAAAGTCCGTGTCGCCGGTGTTGTAATTGAGCTCGGCGAGAATGGCGTTTTCATCGCCGGTGAGCTGTTTGAAGCTGTCGGCGAAGAATTTAGCCAGGCCGACGGAGTAGTCGTTGGATACTTCGCGGATGATAACCGCTTTCTTGGCGCCGAGGTTCTTGGCGGCATAGGTAGCCATGACGGTGCCCTGGAAGGGATCGATGAAGCAGACGCGGAAGTAGTATTCATTGCCCTTGGTGACCAGGGGATTGGTGCAGGAAAGGCCGATTGCGGAAACTTTCGCGTTCTTGACGATGGGGCCGGCTGCCATGGAGAGCGAGGAGCCCCAGGAGCCGAGAACCACATTGACCTTGTCCTTGTCGACCAGGCGCTGGGCAGCATTGGCTGCTTCAACCTTGTCGGACTTGTTGTCGGCGATTACCAGTTCGATCTTGTACTCCTTGTCGCCTACCTTGACGGTGGGATAGAGTTCGTTCGCCAGTTTGATGCCTTCGACTTCGAGCGCGCCGCCGCCGGCATTGGCACCGGTCAAGGGTTCGAACACGCCGAATTTTACTGTTTTTGGGGCAGCTGGACCGCATGCAAGTACCAATGCTGCCAGAGCGAGCGCGAGCAGTGTAAAGCCTGCTGCTTTTTTCATGAGTATACCTCCTGTCTGTCCGTTTCAATTATTGATAGGACCTTTTGAATATTAGAACGCATTGCACGATCTGTCAAATATTTTTTTAGCGATTCGCGGCGTTTCATGTATAAAAATGAAGCGGAACGCAAGGCGCCTGTGCAGCGTCACCCCGCTTCGCTCCATGACACCGTCATGTTCATGCACAAGGTTCGTAACACCATGGATTGCACGCCCCGCCCCGCTGTGCTTAAAATACCCCTGCATGAACCAGTATGACGTCATCATCGTAGGCACCGGCCCAGCAGGGCTCGGCGCCGCATTTGCGCTTCTCGAAAAAAAACCATCGCTCAGCATTCTGCTCCTTGACCGGCTGCAGGTCTCTTCCGGCGGACTGCGCAACGACTGCAAGATGAATTTTACCTGGCCGATCGGCTTTCCGCTCGAATGCTGGGACCAGAAAACCGGCGAGCGCTACCTGGCGCAGGTAGAAGCATTCCTCCAGCCGCACATCATGGAAAAGCGCAACCTGGGCGTCTATGCTCGCCGCGCCGAAAAAATCGGCGTCACTCTGCTCGATATCCGCCAGTCGCACCTGGGCACCGACGGGGGGCTCGAACTCATCAAATCGCTTACCGCCCGCCTCCAGGAGCTTGGCGTGGAGATAAGCCTCGGCGAAGAAATGCTCAGTGTCGATCCGGAATCGGCAACGGTCATCACCGACCGGCGCTCCCTGCGATACCGCACACTTGTGGTGGCTCCTGGCCGGAGCGGATTCGCCTTCCTCCAGCGCCTCATGGAAACCCTGGGAATCGAATACAGGGACAACGTCGTGGACATCGGGATACGGATAGAGACGCGCGAAGAGCACTACCCCATCGTGCGCGACTACTACGATCCCAAATTTCTCTTCCCCAAAAAAACGAGAACCTTCTGCACCAATTCGCGTGCTGCCCACGTGGTTCAGGAAAAATACGGAGATGCGGAACGCGGCTACTGGTACTCCGTGAACGGACATGCCTGGTCTTCGAACCGCCCTGCCAACGGCCTTGTCAATTTCGCCATTCTGAAGACTGTCACGCTCACCCAGCCGCTCGCCTCAGGCCAGGAATATGCGCAGATGCTCGGCAGGCAGGCAGCTTTGCTGGGTGGAGGCAGGCCTATCATGCAGCGCATCGGCGATTTCAGGCTCGGCAAGCGGTCCTTCGCCGATTCCTTTACCGGAGACCTGTACGATTTCGAGCCTACCCTCCCCTCCTGTACTCCGGGCGACATCAGTCTCTGCATGCCGGCAAAAATCATGCGGGCTATCTGGAATGCGCTTAAACTGCTCGATACGGTTGTCCCGGGGGTCATGCATCCATCGACGATCATGTACTATCCCGAAATCAAGCTCTATGCGAACAGGCCTGTATTCATGGATCCCTATTTCCAGGTCGCACCCGGCATCTATTTTGCCGGAGACGGAGCCGGCACCAGTAGAGGCATCACGGCCGCATGGGCTTCAGGCATGCGTGTTGCGGATGGCATCAGTAGTGCTCTCAACCTTGTGTAAAGATTTGAAGGAAAGAGGCCAGCCGGTGCGATACGCTCTATGACCGCTTCTGCGGTCAGGGAGGTATGCTATGCACTGGTTTGCTTTTTGTCCCAATCCTGACTGTGCCTACCACAAGGCTGCGCCAGACAGGCCCTGGGCCTGGGCCACAGGCTGGTATGCCACCAAGGCCTTCGGGAAGGTGCGGCGCTATCGCTGCAGCTGCTGTGGCAAAAGTTTTTCCACGCAGACATTCTCCACCCACTACTACCTGAAGCGCATTCTCTCCTACCGGGAGCTGTTGTATCGGCTTGCGGCGGGGGAGAGCCTGAGGGGTATGA
>Ga0209381_1002438_pt1 | contig 23250 bp, 22 predicted proteins | sample DewCreD2012metaG_FD_184111 | JGI IMG/M metagenome (GOLD analysis project Ga0209381, IMG submission 184111) | Hot spring sediment bacterial and archeal communities from British Columbia, Canada, to study Microbial Dark Matter (Phase II) - Dewar... ...
CGCGTTGCTCTCGACCCAGTACTGCGCCTGAATCCAGCCTTGCCCCACCGAGGTCACCTGCATCGTCACGCCCGTTCCCCCTACCTCCACCCAGGGGTTCTGACCGAAGTGCTCTCCGTAGATCGTCACCTGTCCCGACTCTCCCCGCACCGCCGCGTTTGGAACTAGCGAGCTCACCACCGGCGGCGGGTCGCTGACCTGGATGTAACCCAACAGGTAATCATAAAGATAGTCATAACGGTTCACCCAACTCCACCAGTCGAACCAATCCTCCCACTGCACGTCCAGCTCGTGCCAGCTCGCCAGGGTCCACCAACCACCCTCTGCCGGAGCCCACACCCAAGCATAGGCTTCCCCATTGAACTGCCAGTCCTGGCTGCCCGTCACCCACCAGCCGTCCCGGTATAGATCCGCCTCCGCGTGGGTGCTGTACTGGTCCCAACAGTCTTCGAAGATATAGTAGGGCAGCGGGCAGGGCAGGTACGGCTCCGGGTAGGCCAGGCCGGTGTACGCATACGCGTAAACCGTGTTCCCCGCCTGCGTGATCACCTGGTAGTAGGCCATCTCCGCCCAATCCTGACCCTGCGCCGCCGGCGGCAACGCCGCCAAGAGCACGGCGGCCACGAAAAGACCTCGCAACCGGCGTGCCATTTCATCGCCCTCCCGGCCCGGTCGGCGCCCCGGCGCGCTTGCGGTAGATCTTCAGGTTTGCGGCCACGTGGCGCCGGACTTGCTGATCCAGCCAGGCAAACCGCCGTGGACCGAGTTCCGCCCGCAACTGCTCAACCGGGCCCAAGACGGCGGCCTGGTTGTCCCTGTGCAACTGCTCCAGCCGGCTCCGCAACTGGGCGTCCTGGGGCGACAGCCGGAGGGCCTGCACCGTCTGCCCGATGCTTTGCCGGTTCCGCTCCCGGAGGGAGGCGCACAAGCGGGCCGCGGCGAGCAATCTCTGGAACTCCGCCGGATCGAGGCCGAAGGCGCCCTGGAAGTAATTTCGCAACGGCGCATCGTTTTTACCAGCGGCCCGGGCGGAGTCCGCCGCTCGGTCCATCGCCGCCAGTTCAAGCAAGAACAGCCGGTAAGCCAGCTCCTGGGGTATGTCACGCGGAGAAAGAACCGCCACCTCCCCGTTTAGTTGGGGGGGGGGACGGTTGTGGGGTTTGGGAATAGCCTGCGGCTGCCGCAACCGCCGCGAGGCAGCAGATGCGAAGGCTTGAAGATATCATGCAACGAATATAGCGCTGCGGCATGCTGGATACCGATAGGATGATTCCCTATCCTATTCCAATCTGTAACGCCTAATATCTCTTGGAATATCTATTGGAAACAACGGAGGAGTCACTGCGCCACACCTAATGCTATACAGTTACCATACAATTGCCCGCTGGCGGTTTCTCCCATCACCCCGGGCGCCCGCGCTCCGGCAGCGCTTGGCTCGCTCCAAAGCACGGCGCCGCGCAACATTCCGTCCCAAGCCCGCCGGGATCCCCCGTTGGTAGGGACATCCGCCGTGGCGAGCCAGCCGGCCCCGCTCAGAGACTTCCGCCGGAGCCCGTAATTGCCTTAAACTGTAGACGGACTTCCTCCGGGCGCGACGGCACGGCGTTTCGGCCGTGCGGGGAGGGATGTATGCCGATGCTGCAAAAACTTCTGGATTTGCTTGACAGCAACCAGATCCAATACACACGCCACACCCATCCGACGGCTTACACGGCCAAGGAGGTGGCGGCCGTGGAACATGTGCCCGCGCACCGGGTCGCCAAGGTGGTGGTGTTTCTGAGCGAAAACGGCTACGGGATGGCCGTGCTGCCCGGCGACAGCCGCCTGGACCTGGAGGCTTTACGAGCCCTGCTGGGCGTGGCCCGGCTGCGGCTGGCCACCGAAAGCGAGCTGAGCGAGCTGTTCCCGGATTGCGAGCTGGGCGCCATGCCGCCCTTCGGCCAGCTCTGCAACCTGCCAGTTTGGGTGGATGCCAGCCTGGCTTCGGAGAAGACCATCGCCTTCAACGCGGGCACCCACCGGGATGTGATTTATATGGCCTTTGAAGATTACCAGCGGCTGGCCAAGCCCCAGATCGTGAGCCTATCGCGCCATGCCGCCGCCTGAAAACGGCCGCCCGGGCCCGCTTCAGACTTTTTGCGCGCCGCCCGCGTCTACCAACAAGGAGCCTGAGGTTTGATTTTTCGGGATGTTGAGGACCCCGATCTGATCGACGGCGCCCAACGGGGAAAGGTGGAAGCCTACAACGTCCTCGTTTCGCGCTGGGAGAAGCGTGTCTTCAACTACCTGTTGCGTCTGGTGGGCGACCGCGAAGACGCCATGGACTTGAGCCAGGAAGTATTCCTGAAGGCCTACATGAACCTCAAGCGGCTGGAGGACCGGAACCGGTTTGCTCCCTGGCTGTTCCGCATCGCGCACAACGAGGCCTACTCGCACCTGCGCCGCAAGCGGCCCCAGACCGAATGGGACCCGCAGGCGGCGGAGGCTGTCCCTTTCAGCCGCGCGGTGCCGCTTGAGACCGCCCTGGCGGTGCGCAAGGCGCTGGAGCTGCTCCCGGAGGAGCAGAAAGAGGCCGTGGTGCTGAAGATCTACGAAGGATTCAAGTTCGAAGAGATCGCCGAGATCCTTGCTTGCCCGGTTTCCACCGTCAAATCGCGCCTCTACACCGCCCTCGACAACCTGAAGCAAATCCTGGCTCCCATCGACGCGCGGGGTGTGGAATGAACTGCTCGCAATATGACGTCAAGGGATATTTCCTGAACGAAGCCGGCCCGGACGAGCGCGCCGCCCTCGAGGCCCATCTCGGGATTTGCGGCCGCTGCCGGGAAGAACTGGAACGCTTGAAGGCGCTGCGGGCGGCCTTGGCCGCTCTCCCCGAGGAGGAGCCGCCCCGGCGCATCGCCTTCGTCTCCGACCGTGTCTTTGAGCCAAGCCTTTGGGCGCGGTTCTGGAATTCGACGCCCCGGCTGGCCTTTGCCTCGGCCGCCCTTTTAACCATCGCCATCGTGGCGCACGGCTGGATCGCCCGGCCGCCCGCGCCCGCCCCGGCGCCCGACGTGGCTGCCATCCGCGCCCAACTGCAAGCCGAGCTGTCGCGCGATTTGCAGGCCGCCGTCGAGAAAGCCGTGGCGGAGGCCACGGCGCGCCACGAACGCCGCACTGCGGAGCTGCTCCAGGCCGCCGAGCACCGCTACCAGCAGCAGCGCCTGGCGGACCGGATCGCCTTCGAGGAGGCGTTCGAGGTCCTCCAGAAGCGGATGAACGTCTACCGGGCCAGCCTCGCCTTCGGGAGCGCCCAATGAAACCCGCATGGATCGCCGCCGTGCTGCTGCTGGCCCCAGGTCTGGCTACGGCCCAGACCGCCTCCCCGCACGTCACGCGGGCGGCGCTCTCGGCCATTGAACGCCAGTTCGACCTGATCCTCAGCCGGCCCGCGCAAGAAGACCCGTTCGACCTGTTGGGCAGCACCCGCGGCGTGTACCTGGAAGGTTACGGCGCGGTCTTCACGACTGAGTTGAGCCTCGTGGTGGCGCCCGGGATCAGCCCGTTCCGTCCTGCCATCACCAAGGCCGACGCCGACAAGGTGCGGGCCCGCAAGCTCAAGAAACTCCCGGAGCTGAAACAGGCCATGCAGCAGATCCTCGCCGAGGCCGCCTCCAAACTCGAGGCGCTCGCCCCCGACGAGCAAATCGCCGTGGCGGTGACCCTCTCTTACTTTTCCTGGGAAGACCGCTCGGGGCTGCCCGCTCAGATTCTCATGCAGGCCAAGCGCAAGGATCTGCTAGGGAAAGCCCCTGGACCGGCGCTGGCGGCGGTGATCCGGCAACTGGAGTACTAGAAACGACATGCGCCTTGGCGAAATGCTCATCGAACGCCGGCTGATTGAGCCGGAGGATCTGGAAAAAGCCCTGGAGATCCAGCGCGAGCGCGGCGACAAGATCGGCAAGATCCTCGTGGATCTGGGCTTCGTCGCCATGCGCGACGTGCTGGCCGCCTTGAGCGAGCAGTTGGAAGTGCCGCTGGCGGCCATCGACGGCCCCCCGCCGGCCACGCCGGAAACGGAACGGCTTTCGCCCCGCTTCATGCGCCAGAGCCGCTTCCTCCCGCTTTCCATCCACGACTCCACGCTGACCATCGCCATGGCCGACCCGCTGGATTTCGAGACCCAGGCCGCCGTGCGCGCCTCCACCGGTCTCCAGGTGCGCGTGGCCCTGGCGGCCGAACAGGACATCCTCGACGCCATCGACCGCTACTTCGGCGAAGAGCAGCCCGAGGCGGCGGCCGAGGTCCGCGAGGCGGCCGAAGCCGGCGAGGACTTGGAGCAGTTGCGGGACATGGCCAGCGAGGCGCCCGTGATCCGGCTGGTCAACGCCATGATTGCCCAGGCGGTGGAGAAGCGCGCTAGCGACATCCACATCGAGCCGTACGAGAAAGAGTTCCGCGTGCGCTACCGCATCGACGGCGTGCTCTACAATCAGGCCCCCCCGCCCCGCGAGCTGAAAGCCGCCATCATCAGCCGCGTCAAGCTGATGGCCAAGTTGAACATCGCCGAGCGGCGCCTGCCCCAGGACGGGCGCATCAAGATCCGCATCCTGGGCCGGGAAATCGACCTCCGCGTCAGCACCTTGCCCACGCTCTACGGCGAGAGCGTCGTGATGCGCCTGCTGGACCGCTCGGCGGGAGAGTTCTACGATCTGACCCGCTTGGGCTTCGACGATCAGATGCTGGCCCGCATGGAGCACTTCACGTCGCTGCCGCACGGCATCTTCCTGGTGACCGGGCCCACCGGCAGCGGCAAATCCACGACGCTGTACTCGGCCCTGAAGCGCATCAACCTGCCCGACAAGAAGATCATCACCATCGAAGACCCGGTCGAGTACCAAATGGACGGGATCAATCAGATCCACGTCAACCCGCAGATCGGGCTGACCTTCGCCTCGGGCTTGCGCCACATCGTGCGCCAGGACCCGGACGTAATCATGGTGGGCGAGATCCGCGACCGCGAGACCGCCGACATCGCCATCCGCGCCGCGCTCACCGGCCACTTCGTCTACTCCACCCTGCACACCAACGACGCGCCGAGCGCCATCACGCGCCTGGTCGATATGGGAGTGGAAAACTACCTTATTACCTCCTCGCTCGTCGCCGTGCTGGCCCAGCGGCTGGTGCGCCTGATCTGTCCCAACTGCAAAGTCCCGGACGGGGTGCGGACCACGCCCGACGGCGAGACGGTGGAGTGCTGGCGCGGGGCGGGCTGCGAGCAGTGCCTGGGCAGCGGCTATGTGGGCCGGATCGGCATCTTCGAGATGATGGAGATGAACGACGAGCTGCGCCGCCTCATCATGCGCAACGCCGACGCGGCCGAGATCACCGCCGCGGCGCGCCGCAACGGCATGCGCACCCTGCGCGAGGACGGCTGGATGAAGGTGCGGCAGGGCGTCACGACCGCCGATGAAGTGCTGCGCGTGACCCAGGAGTTCTGATGGCGAGCTTCTACTACAAAGCAGTTACCTCCGGCGGCAAGCTCCGGACCGGCCTGCTGGCGGGCGGCAGCGAGAAGCAGGTGGCGGCCGAGCTGCGCCGCCAGGGCCTCATTCCCGTCTACGTCGGTCCCGAGCCGGTCAAATCAGGACTCCGGCTGAAGCTGCCCTCCTTGGGCGGAGGCCGTCGCAAGGACGTCCTGTTATTCACCCAGGAGCTCTCCACGCTGCTCAAGGCGGGCGTGCCCCTGGACCGCTCGCTGAGCATCACTGCCGAGCTGACCCAGCGGGAGGCCTTCCGGGCGGTCTTGCAGGACGTGCTGCGGGTGCTCAAGGGCGGCAAGTCGCTGGCCGACAGCCTTGCCACCCATCCCGAGTACTTCTCCGAGCTGTACCTGAATATGGTCCGCGCGGGCGAGGCCAGCGGAGCGCTCGCCGCGGTCTTCGAGCGTCTGGCCGAATTCGAGACCAGCCGCGACGATCTGCGCGGCTACATCATTTCCGCCTCGATCTATCCGGCCCTGCTGTCGTTGGTTGGCCTGGCCTCCATCCTGGTGCTGATGAACTTCGTCGCGCCGCGCTTCGCCATGGTCTTCGAACAGTCGCGGCTGCCGGTGCCGCTGCCCATGCAGATCCTGCTGGCCGCCAGCCAGTGGATGCAGGCGTATGGCTGGATTGCCGCTGCGGCGGCCATCGCCATGGCGGCCGGCCTGCGCCTCTACGTCCGCACTCCCACCGGGCGCATGTGGTGGGACACGCTGCGGCTGCGCGTACCGGTGCTGGGGCCGGCCTTGCGCAAGGCGGAAACCGCCCGCTTCGCCCGGGCGATGGCCACGCTGGTCTCGCACGGGGTGGCGCTGGTGCAGTCGATCCACATCGCCGGGGCCACCATGAACAACCGCCGCATGGCGGCTTCGCTCGAGGCGGTCGCGCAGGGAGTCAAGCACGGCGAGGGCATTGCCGGCCCGCTGGGCCGTACGCGGCAGTTCCCGCCCCTGGCGGCCCACTTGCTGACCGTCGGCGAAGAAACCGGCCGTCTGGATGAGATGTTCAACCGCATGGCGGAGATCTACGAGTCCGAGACGCGGGTTGCGATCCGCAGGCTCACGGCCTTGTTTGAACCCATGATTATCCTGGTGATGGGTGTCCTGATCGGCGCCCTGATCCTGAGCATGCTGGTGGCGATCACCAGCATTAATGAGGTTGCAGTGTGACCATGACACACCCTGAGAACAAGAGAAAGCGGCGCGCCGGCGTCACGTTGATCGAGATGCTGGTGGTGCTGATGATCATCGGCCTGTTCGCGGCCCTGGTGGCTCCGCGCCTGTTCCGGAAAACGGACACGGCCCGGGTGACGGCGGCGCGGGCCCAGATCAACGCCTTCATGACGGCGCTCGGCGCTTATAAACTCGACACCGGCACATTCCCCACCACCGAGCAGGGCTTACAGGCTTTGCGCGTGCGGCCGCAGGGGGTCAACCAGTGGGACGGTCCCTATCTTCCTCAGGAGATCCCGTTGGATCCCTGGGGTCGCCCTTACGTTTACAAGTATCCCAGCGAGCACGGCGACGAGCCGGAGATCATCTCCTACGGACAGGACGGCCAGCCGGGCGGCGATGGGATGAACGCCGACGTTGTGAGCTGGAAGAGCCAGTAGGGGGAGCGGCTGGTGGGGCGCGTGGCCGACAAGCGAAGCTTGCGCGAAGGTGTTGCACGGGGAGACGCCAGAGCCGGCGTCACGCTGATCGAGATGCTGATCGTACTGGCGCTCATCGGCCTGATGACCGCCATCACCTACCCCGCGGTGGCCAGCGGCGTCGAGCGCCTGCGCCTGCGCTCGGCCGGCGACGCCGTGGCCGGCTTTTTCACGGGCGCCATGAACTGGGCCGAACGGCGGCAACAGGCGGTCGCGATCGTCATCGACCCGGCCCAGAACCGTTTGACGGCGCGTTCCGAGAGTCCCGGCTTTGAGCAGCGCCTGGAGTTCTCCGGCGGCGTGCGCCTCGCCCCGGCCGAGCCGGACCGCTGGGCGGAAGAGGAAGCCCCGCGCCGAATCCTGCTCTACCCGGGTGGTCCCCCGCCCGCCGTTGCGGTGACGCTGGTCAACAGCCGCGGCGCTTCCGAAACCGTGCGGATCGATCCGGTCACGGGCGTTCCGGAAATCCTCTCCGGCCAACCGCGATGAACTCCCCGGCCCCATCTCGCTCCTCGCGCCTGCGCCGGGGCTTTACCCTACTCGAAATGCTGGTGGCTACGGTGATCCTGGGCGTCGCCGTCGTGGGATTACTGTCCAACTTGTCCACCTCGCTGCGGAATGCGTCGCGGCTGAGCGACTACGACAAGGCCGCCCTGCTGGCGCGCCGCACCATGAACGAGCTGCTCTTGGACCGCAGCCTGCCCAAAGACCAGATCCTGGAGGGCGCTTACTCGGAAGACGCGGTGGGACTGAAGGGCGGCTGGCGGGCGCGGCTCACCAACTTCGAAAGCCCGGCCGCGCCGGCGCCCGGCGTCCCGGTCGTCGAGCGCCTGGAGCTGGAGATCTGGTGGATGAGCGGCGAGCGCCGGAGGACGTTGACACTGGAAGGATTCCGCCGGGCCGTCATCCCGTTTCCCGCCGGAGGGCCGTCATGATGCACGGACCACGCAGCACGGCTTCGGAATCCGCCTGCGCCGAGCGGGGAGTGACCCTGCTGGAGATGCTGGTTGCGGTCACCCTCCTGAGCCTGCTGTCAGGCGGAATCCTGATCGCTTTGCACGCCGGGTTGAACAGCATGAGCAAAGTCAAGACCCGCCTGATGGATAACCGCCGTCTGGCGGGCGTACAGCGCATTGTCGAGCAACAGGTGGCGGGCTTTGTTCCGGTCGTCACCGATTGCCTCCCGGACGGGGACCGGCCCCCTGCCCGGATCCCCTTTTTCCAAGGCGAGGCGCAATCCATGCGCTTCGTCTCGGCCTATTCATTAAAGGAAGGCTGGCGCGGCCTTCCTCGGATCCTCGAATTTCAGGTCATCCCCGGTGAGCCCGGCGGTGGTCTCAGGCTTGTGGTCAACGAGCGCCCCTATGCCGGAGCGCCCTCGGCCGGAATCTATTGCTCGGGGATGCGGACTGACGAGACGACTGGCGCGCCGGCGCCTGTCTTCCGCCCCATCGAAATCGGCCCGCAGTCGTTCGTGCTGGCCGACCGTTTGGCTTTTTGCCGCTTCTCGTTTCTGGAGCGCGGCCGCAATCCGGCCGAGGACCGCTGGACGCCTCACTGGGTTCTGCCGCGATGGCCCGCGGCCGTGCGGATCGAGATGGCGCCTGTGGAATCCGACGCAGTCCGGCTGCGCCCCGTGACGGCCACCATCCCATTGCATGTGACCGCCGAACCTGGGAGAACCTATGCGCCGTAGCACGAGGCAGGGAGGCGCGCTGCTGGCGGTTCTGTGGCTCACCGCGGCCCTGGCCGCGATCGCCTTCTCGGTGGCCTCCACGGTGCGCAGCGAGACGGACCGAACCTCCACCCACCTGGACTCCACCCGGGCCTACTTCCTCGCCGCCGGCGCCATCGAAAGGGCCCTCGCTTACATGGAGTGGGGCGCGCGCTACCGCAACCCGGACGGCACGGCCCGCTTCTTCGAGCCCTGGATGCGGCAGTTGCGCTTTGAATTCGACACGGGTTGGGCCGTGGTGAATATCGTTCCGGAAAACGCCAAGCTCAACCTGAACACCTCCCCGCCCGAGGATCTGGCGCGGCTGCTGGCCGCTCTCGGCGTGGAGCCGGTGCGCGCGGAGAGCATTGTCGCCGGCATCGTCGCCCGGCGCACGGGACAGGGAGGGCCGGCGCCTGGCAATTTTGAGGTGATTTCTCCGCCTCCGGTTCCGTCTTTTCGGCCTCCGCGCGCGTCCTTTCAAGAGGTTGAGGAACTCTTGCTGGTGAACGGCGTGACACCGGAGCTTTTCTACGGCGGACTGGAGATGGCGGCCCAAGGGAGGCCTGTACGCCGCCTGGGCCTGCGCGACTGTCTGTCGGCATACGGCAGCCGCTGGGCCGTGGACGTGAACTCCGCGCCCGCCCCGGTGCTGGCCGCCGCCGGTCTGCTGGAACAGGAGATCCGGGCCATTCTGGAAGCCCGGAGGGCGGCGCCGTTCCGCAACCTGCAACGGCTGCGCGAGCTGAGCCTGCGGCCGGCTGTCAGCGCCCGCTTGACCCTGGGCGGCACTCAGATGTACACCCTGCGGGCCACCGCCTGGCTGCGCACAGCCGGAGGAAAGCCCGGCGATTTGCGGCGCACGGTTGGCGCGCTGGTCTACTTGGGAGAGTCCGGGGCGGTCCGGAACCCCGTACTGCGCTGGTACGACTGGATGTGGGAACACAACGACTCATGGATGTCCGAAAACTGATCGCCGTCGGCGCGGGCGTAAGCCTGGAGATCTCGGGCCAGGACCTGGTGGCGACGGTGGTGCGCGTGCGGCCCGGCGGAGTCCGGGTGCTGGACCAGGCCACCTTCGAGCGCTTTCTGGAGCGGCCGGCGGCCGAATGGGGCGCCGAATATCAGGCCTTTCTCAAGCGCCTGGGCCTGGCGCACCTGGCCGCCACCTTTCTGTTGCCGCGCAGCGAGGTCATCGTGCGCCAGCTTGCCCTGCCCGGCGTTGCGCCGCGGGACCTGGAAGCCGCAATCGCTCTTCAGTTGGACGGGCTTCATCCTTACGGTGAAGACGAGGTTCTCACGGCGTGGTCCCGCCTGCCGGGCGCTCCCGTGGTTCTGGTTGGAATCGCTCGAAAGAGTTTGGTGGAGCACTATGCTCAGGTCTTCCTCGAAGCCGGCGTCAAGGCCGCGGCATTTTCCTTCTCCGCCGCGGCCTTGTACACCGGCGCCCGCGTCCTGAGCTCGCCTCCCGCGGGCGGCTTCGTGGCGGCCGGCGGCAACGGACAGATCGAGCTGTACGGGGAAAGCCAGGCCCGCCCCGTCTTCTCCGCCGTGGTCGAAATGAATGCAGAGCGGGCCGTGGCCCTGGCGCTCTCCGAGCTGCGGCTGCCTCCCGAAACCGAGGCGCGGCCGCTGGGTGGCATTCTTCCCCAACCAGTGAAAGCGCCGGAGGGGTTCGATCTGTCCCGTTCGGCGGTAGGTTACGCCGCGGCGCTCACCTCGGCTTGCCCCTGGCTGGGGATCCGGCCCAACTTGTTGCCCCCCCAATACCGCGCGAGCGGCAGCCGGGCCTTGATTGTGCCCTCGCTGGCGCTGGCTCTGCTTCTGGTGGCGCTTGTGGTGGCCGCTGCCGCCCAGCCGGGTCTGGCCCGCCGGAGACAACTCACGATGCTGGAAGCGGAAATCATGAAGCTGGAGCCGCAGGCGCAGCGGCTGGACATGCTGCGCAAGCGAATCCAGAAGGAACAGGAGCAAATCCTGCTGCTCGATGCTTTCCGCAACCGGACCCGCGAAGATCTGGATGCGTTGAACGCCCTGACCCGGGTGCTGGCGCCTCCCGCCTGGGTCAATTCCCTGGAAATCACTCGTGAGGCGGTCGTCGTCTCCGGCGAAATCGATCAGGCCGCGCCGCTGCTCAAAGCGCTGGATGAGACGCCGTATTTCCGGAACTCCGAATTCATCGGACCGGTGGGGCGTTCGGGGGCCAAGGAAACCTTCCGCATCCGGGCCCTCCGGGAAGGAGTAGGGCCATGACCCTTCAGCAACGAGACCGCCGGGCGCTGTTGCTGCTGGCGATTGCCCTGGTGGCGATCCTGGTCTTGCGCTACGCGCTGCCGGAAGAGGACAAGCCGCCGGTGGTGCACGTGGTGGATTCGATCCCGGCGGCCGAGAAGCGGCTGGCCCGGCTGCGCAAGATGGCCGCCGAAGCGCCGGCCTTGGAGCAGGCTGAGAAAGCTCTTGCGGCCCAACTGGCCCGAAGAGAACAGGGCATGATTCAGGCCGAGACTCCGGCTCAAGCCCAGGCCCAACTGGTCACAATCATGCGCCGCATCGCCGGCGCGCAGCAGCCGCCCATCGAGATCCGCACGCCGGAGGTGGGCCAAACCCGGCCGCTCGGCAACGATTACGCCGAGGTGAGCGTGCCGGTGGTTTTCACCTGCCGCATTGACCAGCTTGTGAACCTGCTGGCCGACATCACGGCTCAGCCGGAGTGGCTGGCGGTGGGCGGACTACGAATTACCCCGGCCGACGCGAAAGAAAAGACGCTTAACGTGCGGCTGACCGTCTCAGCGGCGGGCCCCCGCAAGCTAGTCCCGGAGAAGCGTCCAGGCGGTTTGTTATGAAGCGCAAGATTATCATTCTGAATGTGGTGCTGGCGGCGCTGGCCGGTGCGGCCGCCTGGCAGCTTCACGTGCGGCAAAAGGAGATCCGCGCGCAGGAAAGCAAGCTGTTGCGGCAGGCGCCGCCTCCGCCCGCGCCGCTCCCGGTGCCCGAACTGAATCCGCCGCCCCCTGCTCGCCCCGCGGACTACGGCGAGGTGGCGCACAAAACCTTGTTCACGCCGGACCGCAACCCGGATGTGGTCATCGAAGAGCCGCCGCCCAAGCCCGTGCCGCCGTTCCCGGTCGCTTATGGCTTGATGAGCCTGGGCGATGCGCCGACGGTGATCCTGAGCGAAAAACCCGGCGCGCCCAACCGGGGCTACCGCGCCGGCGACAAAGTGGGCGAGTTCGTGCTGGCCTCGATTCAAAATGACGAGCTGGTCTTCGAATGGGACGGAAAACAATTCCGCAAGACGCTCCACGATCTGAAGCCGGATGCCAATACTCCCCCGCCCGCGGCCGCCGCGGCCGCCGCGCCGGTTCCAGCGCCCGTCCAGGAAGCTGCTCCAGCCCCGGTCACGACCACGGTGGGATCGGTCAGCTCTTCCTCAAGCCAGGCGGACAGCGGGCCGGGGCGGGACACCGGCGACGGCTACCGGGCCTGCGTGCCCGGGGATACATCGCCGGCAGGAACGGTGCGGGATGGTTTCAAAAAGGTGATCTATCAGACTCCTTTCGTGGCGGTCTGCCGCTGGGAGCCGGTGAAATGAACTCGGATTGGGAGATGCCAGACATGCTCAGAACGCTTCGGATTGGAATCAGACACGCCGCTTGGATGATGGCGCTGTGCGGGGTCTTTCTGTGGGCTCAGGACAAGGGTTCGAATGAGTCGAAGTCTCAGGACCAGCCGAAGCAGAGCCAGCCCGGCGGCGCGGCGCCAGCGGCTGGCAAAAAGGAGGCCGAACCCAAGCGGGTGATCGGCGCCGACGGCAAGACCTACATTGTGCGCGAGACGCCGTTTGGGGCCGTGAAGGTTCCGGAAACCCCGGCCAAGGCCGAGAAGGACGACGAGAACGAGCCGCCGCCGGACCTGAAGGTGCGCGAGGTTGGCGACAGCATTGAGTTCCAGCGCATGACTCCCTTCGTGCCGGTCAAATGGACCAAGAAGAAGACGGAACTGAACGAGCTGGAGCGCCGGGCCTGGGAGCGGGAACAGCGCAGGGCTGAGGAAGCGGCAAAGAAGTCGAAGAAGGAGGACCAATGACGCATCCCGTGCGGACTGTAGTCGTCTGCCTGACCGTTTTTGGCCTGTTGGCGGCGCAGCAACCGCCGCCCGCGGCCGCTCCCGCGGCGGAGCAAGCCAAGCCACAGCAAGCTGCTACGCCTGCTCCGGCTGCTGAGACCGCCAAGCCCGAGGTGACGCCTCCGGCAACCACGCCTCAAACCGCGCCGCCCGCCGCTCAGGTCACTCCGGGACCGGGCGGTGGAGCGGTCTTGCATTTGCAGAACGCCTCTCTGCTCGAAGTCATCGACGTGCTGGCCCGCCAGCTCCGCATCAACTACATCCTGGATCCCCGGGTGAAGGGTTCCGTAACGGTACACACCTATGGGGAATTGCGCGAGGTGAACGCCCGGGCGCTGTTGGACACCATCCTGCGCATCAATGGCTTCGCTATGGTGGAGGTCGGCCCGATTCACCGCATCGTGCCGCTGGCCGACGTGGCGCGCATGCCGCTGTCGCCGCGCGTCAATCCGCAGAACCTTCCGGATGACGAGCAGATGTCGCTGAACCTGATCTTCCTGAAGTACGCCACCGTCGGCGAGCTTTCCAAGCTCCTGGAACGGTTCATCGGCGAAGGCGCCAGCATGATCGTCTACGAGCCTGCCAATCTGCTGCTGTTGCTCGACAACAACCGCAACATGCGGCGCACCATGGAGCTGATTGCGCTGTTTGACAGCGACGCGCTGGCCGGCCAGCGGGTCCGGCTCTTCGAGGTGAAGAACGGAAGCCCGAGCGACATCGCCAAGGAGCTGGATTCGATCCTGCGGTCCATCTCGCTCGGCGGGGAGAAATCCAGTCCGGTGAAGCTGATGCCGCTCGACCGGATCAACACGATCATCGCCGTGGCCCCCAATCCCGGGGTCTTCGAGACGGTGGAGACCTGGCTGAAGAAACTGGACGTCCGGGTGGAGATTACCGTCGGCGCCATGGACAACTACGTCTACCGGGTAAAGTACGGCCAAGCCGAAATCCTGGCGGCGGTCATTATGCAGCTTTACCTGGGGATGCTCGGCTACCCCACTTACGGAATGGGCATGATGGGCGGCATGGGCTACGGTTATGGAGGTTACATGGGCGCCGGCTACGGCGGCTATCCGGCCATGGGAGCGATGGGCGGCTATGGCGGGTATCCAGGCATGGCGTACGGCGGCTATGGGATGGCCGGCGGTCTCTACCCCGGCGCTTACGGCTTGCAGGCGGGACGCATGGGAGCGATGGCCGGCCGGAATCCAACCGCCGCTGCGGCGCAATCCGCCGGTGGTGGAGCCGCCGCTCAACAGGCGCCGGCGGTGAGCCCCATTACGGGCGACCTGTCCGGCTACTATCTGGGCGCCGGGCTAGGGCTGGGGATGGTGCCGGAGGGAATGCCGAGGGTGGTCCCGAACCCCATGGATAACACGCTGCTGATTCAAGCCACGGCCCAGGACTACGCTAAGATCCTGAAGCTGCTCAAAGAGCTGGACATCCCGCCCCGCCAGGTGCTCATTGAAGCCAAGATCTACGAGGTGACGCTGACGGGCGCGTTCGCCAGCGGCGTCACGGCCTATTTTCAAAAGCTGAACGGCGGCCTCGAGGGCGCTCCCACCTCCCGGGTGACGCAGGGCGTGAGCAGCGCAGCCGGTTTAGGGCTCACTTCGGGCGTGCTGGTGGGCAAGACGCGGGAGTTGCTGGGAGTCCTGTCCGCTTCGGAGGACAATCGGCACACCAAGGTGATCTCGGCCCCTATGGTGATCGCCACCGACAGCATCCCGGCCTCGATCAACGTGGGCCAGGAAGTCCCGGTGCTGGCCTCGCAAGCCGTCACCGGGGTGCAGCAGGGCGGCAGCTCGCTGTTCGCCAACACCATCTCCAGCCGCAGCACGGGCGTGACGCTGAACATTCTGGCGCGGGTCAACCCGAGCGGCATCGTGACCCTGGTGATCAACCAGGAGGTCAGCAGCCCGCAGGCGCCCTCGGCCAATGCGGCCATTCAGTCCCCCTCGTTTTCCACCCGAAACGTGCAGACCCAGGTGACCGTCCAGGACGGCGACACCATCGCCGTGGGGGGTATCATCTCCGAGTCGAATACCTCCAGCAGCGCCGGTGTCCCGTTCCTGCACCGGATCCCGGTGGTGGGCAGCGCCTTCGGCGCCAAGTCCAAGAGCAATGCCCGCACCGAGCTGGTGGTGTTTATGACGCCCCGCGTCATCTACGACACCAACGCCATGGTGGACGCCAGCGAAGAGGTCAAGTCCCAGCTCAAGCGCATCACCAAGATTCTTCAGGAATAGCGGTGGCCCCCAGCGCGGGACCTCCGGGGAGGGCCGGGTCTCCCTGACAAGCCGGGCCCTAAGGTGATAGGATCAGAAAACGCGAAGTTTGATTTCTGTTTTGGTCCGCGGCCATGGATCACTCGCTCGCGATTTTGACGCCGTCAACCCTGGCTGCCGTGGCGGCGGTCTCCGGGTCCGCGCTCACGCTGCGCTGTGTCGCACCCCATATGCTCCCCGCCGACGCATCGACGCCCCGCGCCGAATTGCCCTAATCTCGGCCAAGCTCTAGAAAGGAAGGCAAGGTTCGCTGAGAGGGGACAGTGGACGGGATCGCGGCCGGTACCGTCGCAGGGATTGAGGAATCGAGACAGCGGTCAGGCTGCTGCAGGCAGTACTTACCAATGTTGTCCTCATGAACAACAGCGGTTAAGGAACTACCTTTATCGTGTCGGTGCCTCGGATCGGCTGCCCGCCAAAAGTCCTACCCTCCAAGACACACTCCGTATCGGTCTGACTGAGTTGCAGGGCTTCGGCGCCAACGTGAACCACCAGATCCAAGAGGCCATCTCTGTTGACATCCTCGAATGAGGCCATCGGGGTACCCTTGCCCTTCAGACCCACTGGTGCGCTCGCCAAGGTCACGGTTGTAGGGTCCACGGTTCTGGCATCGAAACTCGATGTGCTCATTACCGCCACGGGCACAGTCCCGCCTGAGCCCAGGTTGATGGCGTTCGGAAAGTTCCCTGGTTTGATGTCAATCGAAACCGTCAAGTAAAAGGCGATTCCCGCCACATACAGGTCACAGGGTCCGTTCAGAGCAGGTTGAATCGGTCTGGCTACCGGGAAGTCCGCAGAGCAGGTGGTTCCGGCAACATAGATCCCGCCTGCTGGGTCCAACCCGATGGCGTTATTGGCCATATCCTCAGAACCGCCCCCCAGATAGGTAGCAAACGACAATCTGCTCCCGTCCGGAGTCAGCCTGGCTATGAAGGCGTCCTGGTTCCCACCACCCGGCTCGGGCTGAATTGGATCAACTGTTGGGAAACCAGCTTGCCACGTGTCGCCGATGATATATGCGGACCCTGAGGGGTCGACAGCGATGCCATTCGCCAGACTGTTTCCGACATATCCGGGAGTTCCGGGAACGTCCCCCAGGTATGTCGAGTAAACAAGCGTAGAACCATCCGGACTCACCTTGGCTACAAAACTCTGCCAGTTGCCTGCACTCACTGTTTGATAGGCCCCAGACGTCGTGGGGAAGTCGTCAGAATAGGCCCAACCGGTGAGATATGCGTTGCCCGCGGCGTCTACTGAAATGTCGCGGGCGCGGTCAACAAATGAACCACCAAGGAATGTGGAGTATACCAGCTCACCAGATGAGGTGAATTTCGTTAAGAAAGCATCCATGTAGCCCGCAAGAGATGGCTGGAACGTCTCTGCCGTCACGGGGAAGTCAGGGGACCCGGTCTGCCCGGCGACGTACACTGCGCCTGTAACGTCAATATCCAGGCCGTCCGCCAGATCGCCCTTGGTCCCGCCGAGGTACGTCAGGGTAAGGAGTGAATCAAGACCTGACTTTGTTGTATCTATCTTTGCCAGGAACGCATCACCTCCCTGGTCCGAATGACACCCTTCGTCACCCGGCTCGCACCAAAACCCACCACCGAATTTTTGCTGAAAAGCATTTGCCGTCACCGGAAGGTCACTCGCCTGGGTCCACCCTGCTATCCACACGACACCTTCGTTGTCGCACGCAACCTCGTTGGCCACTGTTCCATAACCTAAGGGATAGGGTTGCGGAATCGTGTTCCCGTTGATCAGGCTGCTGTAGAGAAGCTGGCTGCCGTCCGGACTCAACTTGGCCAGGAACCCGTGATAACAAGGCCGGTCCGAGAGATTGAAACCGTTCACGACGGGAAGAGAATAGCAGCTCTGCCCGACCACGTACGCATTCCCATGTGTGTCGACCGCGATCGCGTAGCCCTCGGCACCCCACCGGCCGCCCAGGTAGGTCGAGTAGAGCACGGCGGAGCCGTCTTTCGACAACTTGGTGACGAAACCATCACGGTCTCCACCCTCATCGGGATCAGAAGGCTGATAGCTGCCAGGCGCGGTCGGGTAGTCGCCGGACTCGGTAAAGCCCGTGATGAACAGGTTGCCCGAGGGATCGACAGCGAGGTCACTAGTCTTGTCTCATGCAAGATGAGCCTGAAGGCGGGCATGGATTCTCACACAAGATGAGCCTGAAGGGGTTGGGAGGCGAGATGATGGGCATTGATCATCAGCATGGACGATACGAAGTGGTTGAGCCTGGAGCAGATCCGGGCGTTCTTGGCGGGGGCGCACCCGGTGGAGTTCGCCGCGCAGGGGCGGGCAGAGATCTACGGGTGGGTGGAGCGGGTTCTGGTGCATTATGAGTACCCCCGGCAGGGCAAGGCCGATAAGGGCTTGCTGCGGCGTTACGTGGAAAAGATGACGGGGTTGAGCCGGGCGCAGGTGACGCGGCTGATCAAGAGTTATCTGGAGACGGGGCGGGTGAAGGCAGCCGAGTACAAGCGGCATCAGTTCGCGGCGCGCTACACCCAGGCCGATGTGCATCTGCTGGCCTATGTGGACAAAGCGCACGGCAACCTGAGCGGGCCGGCGACGCGGCGAATTCTGGCGCGCGAGTTCGAAGTGTACGGACAAGCGGCCTACCAGCGGCTGGCGCGGATCAGTTCGGCGCAGATCTACCGGCTGCGCGCCAGTGCGGGCTACCGGAAGCGCAACGCCAGCTATGAGCCGACGCGGCCGACGGTCATGGCCATTGGTGAGCGGCGGCGGCCGCAGCCCAACGGGCAACCCGGATACCTTCGGATCGACACCGTGCATCAAGGCGACTTCGACGGCGCCAAGGGCGTCTATCACATCAACGCCGTGGACGAAGTGACACAGTGGCAGGTGATAGCCGCCACGCCGAAGATCTCGGAATGGTGGCTGATTCCGGTGCTGGAAGCCATACTCGAGCAGTTTCCGTTCGAGATCCGCGGCTTTCATTCCGACAACGGCAGCGAGTACATCAACTACGACGTTTCACGGCTGCTGGGCAAACTGCTGATCGAGCAGACCAAGTCGCGATCGCGCCATTCCAACGACAACGGGCTGGTGGAGGCCAAGAACGGCGCCGTGATCCGCAAGCATCTGGGCTACGGCTACATCGACGCGCAGCACGCCGAAGAGATCACCCGGTTCTATCGCGAGCATCTGAATCCCTACGTCAACTTCCACCGGCCCTGCGCGGTACCGGAACAGCAGCAACTGGGCAAAGGCAAGAGCAAACGCGTCTATCGCAGGTGGGCTACACCGTACGAACTGCTACAGGAAGCGGCCGGCTGGGAAGAGCGATTGCGCCCGGAGATTCCGGCGGCGCATCTGCGTACGCAAGCCGGCGCTCAGACCGACACGCAAGCCGCCATCCTCATGCAGGAAGCCAAGCGAGACCTCTTCCGGCGCATTGGGCGGAAGATCGCATGAGCACGCCGCGCAGAACGACGACGAGCAGGCTGTGGAAATGCCGGGCCGTGGAAGCCGTGGAAAACTGCTCCGCAGCTTCCCACCGCTCCCACCGCCCTTGGAAATCGCTGCGCGATTCCCACATTCCCACAGCCTCCGCTACGGCGAGATACGGACTCATCCAACCCAAAACAGAAAGGAGCCCAGCGGACACTCAACTCTTATTCTTCAGGCTCATCCTTCGATGAGAAAATGCTGGCGCCACCGGCGATCCGATTCATGGCGCAACAGACTCGATTCTAGACGGAGTCCTGGTTGTGAACACCTGGGGAAATCAGCCAAATCTGGGCTAGCATTGCGACTGACGAGTTGTACGCGACGCCCCAGTTGAGGAACACCAACGACACGAGCTCATCACACGGGGCACCAATGGCCCCTTTCGATACTTTGCCGTCTTCATCGGGAGCAGATTCAGCAAAGGTTCGAACAACGTCTTTTTGTCCAACGTGTCGCAGCGCACCGCCGGAAGAATTGACCTGATGCCTTCTCCCCAATGCGATCGGCCGGGATGGAAGTGCCCTCCTTCAAGCACACGGCAAGAGGCGGCCAGGGGGTCGAATGTTTTGCGCAGCACTCGTGTAGGCCATGTCAGGACGGGTCCTGCGGCCAGCGGCGATCGGCGTCGGAGATCAGATCGAGAAGCACTTCGCGGACTGCCGCCTGGCCCGAACCCACTGCTACGTGCACTCGTTCACACGGTTGAAAATTCACCGTGCCGAAGTGGCTGGAGGTGTCGAACGGCTGGGGCTTCCCAGCCGCTTCGATGAGCTGCTGATCTATGCTCTCGCTCGAGTTGCCAGCGCTTATTTCCTGTTGATCCAGCCATTGGCCAAGCTTGGCGCCAGCCGTCCTCACAGAGTTCGTCATGCAGATGTGTCAGGTGAATCTGCTTCGGCAAACTGAAAGACATTGATCGGCTGCCCAAGAAACCCGGCAACAACACAGCGAACGCAGTGAGCGTTGCTTTCTCCTCGTTGCGTTGCGCCTAACTCTGGCTCATTGACCTTTCTCAACGGCCCGATGCCACGCGGACCAGTGTCTCTTCAAGGCTGTGCCGGACGATTTCGAGACGTCCTGTCCCCGCAAGTTGGGCCGGTGCGATCCGGCAGATCTGGAAGGGGAACAGACAGGGGCTGTTCACAAGACTGTAAAAATCTGTTCTGCCATCTGCCGACGACACGACCACCGTTTCGAGCAGCCACGCCGCCAACCGTAAATCGTTCACGACTACTGGCGTAGCAGGTTGGTACTCGCCCTTCTTGGCAGAATCGCAAACCACGCCCCAATCGGCGAAGGCGCGAAGGACATACCTGGTTGACCGAGCCACAGCTTCGCGCTCACCCATCAATTCCTTTGCCCGCCTTTGAACCTGCATTGGCGTGGCGACACCCTGGAGCCGAAAGAGGCGACCCGTGACATCGGCGACTAGCCGCCAGAACGGATACACGGCCATGGTCATGCCCCAATGAAGCGGGAGCCTTTCTGAACGGCGCATCCCTTGCGCCATCTGTACGGCATCATCTCGCAGCGCCCGCAGTGGCGCTGGAACCCGGACCCACGTCTTCAACAGCAGAGTGATTGTCTTCTCGCGGCTGCCGCGTTGGGCTTTACTGCCCACCGAAAGCTCGTCTTTCAGACGCTCGCGCAAGGCTTCGCAGATATCAAGGTCAGACAGGCCGGCCAAGAACAGGTCAACCGTTTCGTCCAGCCAACGGAGTTTGACGCTGCGGTTATAACCGATCATGCCATGGCGGCCGTTCATGACTTTCCCCCAACGAGCCTAACGAAGGGTACGACTACCTCCTCCAGTGTCACTCCACCGTGCGCAACCGTCCGTTGCCCATCTGGGATGAACGCACTCCGGTCCCCTGACAGCAGCGGCAGGAAATCGCTTGGGAGCCCCATTGGCTTCCATGGAATGGCCGAGGGGAACTTCGGAGCAACATCAGCGCGCAAAGTTGGGTCGGAGTAGATTCTGGCGCGCTCACCGCGAGCATCCGCGGTCAGCCCTTCTTTCGGCCGCCCGCAGCCGGTGCATTCCACGTTGCCATGATCTGCGGTGAGGTAGACATCAAATCCTGCGCCGATGAGGATGTCCAGAAACCCGGCAAGGAACCCTTCGCATGCCCACTGCCGAACCTGATTGTGCATGCCCGCCGTGCCTAACTCCATACCGTGCATAATGCGGTCGACTTTGTCGACCACGGCGCCAACCGCCTTGAGCCTTGGCGCCGCAAATTCATCCGCCAGCGATGGCAGTGCCTCGGGGTCCCCCAAGCCTTTCAGATAAGCGATCTCCTGGAGTGCAAGGCCGTTGCCCACCCAAAACTGCTGCCACAAACTCGGTTCCTTGTCCGTTGAGTAAATGCTTGAAGGGAAATACAACGGCGCCTTGCCGGCGAAGATCGATTGCCGCGATACGCTCGTGATCGTCGGTACCCAGGCGAACACGGCGTTCTCGTCGAACCTCCAGCTCGGGCGCTGGACACTGATCTCGTGCCGGATCACCAACCATTGATCGAAGGCCATCCCATCGATTACCACCAATGCAACCTTGCCGGCAGCCTCGCGCTGCCCGGCGAGAAAGCGCGCGATGTGGTGGGCCATCACCGGCGCCGTCGCCGGCAAGCTGCACAGGCTGCCAAAGCGCTGCTGTAGCCAGCCGCTAAACCGAGTGTCCACGCAAGCCCGAAGGGCTGCCATGCGCTTCGCTACATCGGCGTCCGAACCCGATCCGATCTCCGCCGCTAACACGCCCAGCTCTGCCCAGGTTTGAGCGAACGAAAGCCACTCAACATGTCGACCGCCTTCGCCCGGCAACCCGCGTTCCACAGCATCGGCAAGTGCGGCAAAGCGGCGCGCCCGGTCCATTTGCGGGCTCTGCCGGACACCGGCCGCCGCCCATCCTTCGGGCAGTGGCGCCCAATCGACTGCGTGGAGCATCCCTTCCAGAAAGAGGTTGTCCACATACACGCGGATGTCCGGATTGTCGAAGGGCAGATCCGCCGGTCCCAGCACCCTCAAAGGCGCTTGCTGAGGCAATGGCGTCCCGGTGAGGCGTGCCAGAAACCGGGGCCACCGCTCCTGGAGAAAGGTGAAGAACAGACTCCGGCTGGTAAACAGATCGGCCAGGGGCCAATCTTGAAACCGCCCACTCTGATCGAGAATGGCCACCAACCTGTCTACAAAGGGCTGAGGAATCACTTGTAACCTGTAGTGCCTGCGCAACAGAACGCGTAGGAGGTCCGCTTCATTCTTGATCAGTTCCGCCGCGATCTCGAACACATGGCGCAGGATGAAATCCTTGGTGGCGTTGTCGCCCAAGACCCCTGGGTTGAAGCGGCTCTGAGCCTCGAAGAGCAAGTCCAGGTATTGCGGTTCCAGCGCCCGCAACACCGGATAGCTCAGGTTCGGGAAGAAGTCTGCCAGTGAGAAAGAAAGCTGCCTGGCCCTGGAGAGAACATCGAAGGGAAGCTGCTCTCTGGGTTGGCCCCGGACACATAAGATGACCAAGTCCACGCTCTCGCCGGCATCTAACCGGCAGCGGAAACGCGACTCATAGGCGAATCGAAACGAGATGGGCTCTTCGAATACTAGCGACTCGAAGCCGCGCTCAGAGAGCGCCTGGCTGAGCCTAGGCTCGGTCAACAAACCATCCGGGTCGGCTACGACCGTCAACGGTTGGACGCCCGGCGTGAACTCCCTCAGAATTCGATCGCGCCAATCAGGCATCGCCGAGGCCCTCCACGCGGAGCACCAATCTGGGGATCAATTCGGGGTGGACGTGCGAACGCACTTCGGATTCACGGTTCCAAAGCGCTTCTTCCCGGGCGAGCTCATTCAGCCGGTGTTGGCGAACCGCAGGTAGACCAATCCGCTCGATGGCCCGCCTTCTTGTCTCGAACGAGAACCGCTTATTCTCAATCTCTCTTTCCACGCGGTTTCGGTGGAACCGCAGCAACTCTTCGTAAAGACTCCGGCCATGGCTCTCGGCAGCATCAGTCAACTCTGAGAATGCGCGGCCAGCTTCAATGCCATCCAGGTAACGTACCGGCTCCGGGACTCCCTCCAAGAGCATCGTCCAGATGTGCCTTGCGGTTGGCGGAAGGACGCGTCCGTCATCGTGCAAGAACAGAGCGAGGATACGTTCCTTGCCCCATTCCGCGCTGCGGATCGCAACCGTCCACAGCGACCACAGACCTCGAATCTCCCACGGAAGCCCTTTCAGCCCGATGCACGGGACCGGCTGTCCAGGCACGAAGCGGGGCAGCCGCGTGGCGATGCCGCGAATGCGCGGTTCCTCCAACGTCAGGTGGACCGCCGCGGGATGGCGCTCCGCATCCGACAGCGTGAAGACGGCGGCCGGCATCACCGTTCCATCCGGCCAGTGCAGTCTCCAACCGTTCTTACCTCTCTCTGCCGTGCCGCCGGCATACTGAATGTAGTTCACCG
>Ga0209381_1002451_pt1 | contig 23153 bp, 20 predicted proteins | sample DewCreD2012metaG_FD_184111 | JGI IMG/M metagenome (GOLD analysis project Ga0209381, IMG submission 184111) | Hot spring sediment bacterial and archeal communities from British Columbia, Canada, to study Microbial Dark Matter (Phase II) - Dewar... ...
CATATGTGTGCGGTGGTAGCGTCGGCAATCCTTGGCTGACGTGGAGCCGGGCTTCCCAGCCCGGCGGAAAGCAACGCCCGCCCGCACGGGGCGCTCGGCAAGTTCATGTCGCCCGCCCGGGCCACGCGCATTCCGGGCGGCAAGGATGCCGCCCTCTACGGCAGGCAGGATGCCTGCCGCCACCGCCTGCAATAAACTGAGATGCGCCCCCGTCAACGCGGCGGGCGAAAAGAGGCTTGCAATGTCGTCCGCCTGGCCTAGCTTCCGCCCCTCCCTGCGGGGAAAATCATCAACCTATGGCTGTCAACGCATCCGAACTTCGCCGCGGCATGGCGGTGGATTTCAACGGCGATGTGTGCGTCGTCCTCGACGTGCAGCATCGCACCCCCGGCAACCTCCGCGCCTTTGTGCAGGCGTCGTTGCGCAGCGTGCGCACCGGCAAGTCCTCTGACATCCGCTTCAGCTCCCAGCAGAAGATCGAGGTGGTGCCCATGATGACCACCAAAATGGAGTTCAGTTACAAGGATGGCGAGGACTTTGTTTTCACCGATCCCGAGACGTTTGAAACCGTCACCCTGTCCCCGGAACTGGTGGGGGACGCCAGGAATTACCTGGTTGAAAACAGCCCCGTGACGGTGACGTTCATCGAGGAGAAGGCGGTGTCCATCGAAGTGCCCCCCAGCGTGGTGCTGACGGTGACCGACGCGCCGGAGGGCGTTCGCGGCGACTCCGCCAACAACGTCCAGAAGCCCGCCACCCTCGAAACCGGCATCAGCGTCCAGGTGCCGCTGTTCATCAAGACGGGCGAGAAAATCAAGGTGGACACCCGCACCGGCAAATACCTGGAACGCGCCTGACCGCCTGCCCGCTGCCTCCGGCCCGCCGCCGCCCGGCGGGCTTTTGCCTTCGGCGGGCGAACGCGCCGACCGGGCGTCAATTCACCACGTTGCGCGGCGCGCCCGCGAGAAACGCCCGCAGATTGGCCACCACCTCGCGCATCAGTCGCGCCCGCGCCGCCCCCGACGCCCACGCGAGATGCGGGGTGATGAGACAGTTGCGCGCCGTGAGCAGCGGATGCCCCGGCGGCGGCGGCTCCGCCGACAGCACGTCCAGCCCGGCCCCGGCCAGTTGCCCGGTGTTCAACGCCGCCGCCAGCGCCGCCTCGTCCACCAGCGGGCCGCGCCCGGTGTTCAGGAGAAACGCCCCCGGCTTCATGCGCGCCAGCCGCTCCGCGTTGACCAGATGGCGCGTCTCCGGCGTGAGCGGGCAATGCAGGCTGACCACGTCTGAACGCGCGAACAAGTCGTCCAGCGGCGCCCACTCGACGCCCGGCGGCAACGGCTCCGGTCGCCGCCGCGAGTGGGCCAGCACACGCATCCCGAACGCGGCGGCCATCGCCGCCACTTCCCGGCCAATCGCCCCGAACCCCACCACCCCGAACGTCAGCCCGTCCAGTTCGCGCAGCGGAAAATCCCAGTAGCAGAAATCCGCGCTGGCCGACCACCGCCCCGCGCGCACCGTGTCGGCGTGATGGCCGACGCGATGGGTCAGCTCCAGCAGCAGCGCAAAGGTGAGTTGCGCCACCGATTTGGTGCTGTAGCCGGGCACATTCGTCACCGTCACGCCCCGGGCGCGGGCGGCGGCGGTGTCCACCACGTTGCAGCCGGTGGCGAGCACGCCGATGTAACGCAGGCCGGGCAACGCCGCGAGCGTGGCGGCTTCGAGCACCACCTTGTTGGTCAGCACCGCCTCGGCTCCGGCGGCGCGGGCGGTCACAAGTTCCGGCGGCGTGCGCGGATGAATTTCGCATTCGCCCAGCGCGCGCAGCTCGTCCCAGCTCAAATCGCCGGGGTTCAAGGTGTGGCCATCCAGGACGACGATTTTCATGGCTGGCTGTTCAGCAAATGCGCGGCAACTGTTCGCCGCTCGGCACGTCCAGAATCCGGTTCACCCCGAGCGTGGTCCGCAGCGTGACCAGCGGGGCCGCCCGTTCCGTCACCGTCCCGATGCGGGTCGCTTCCGCGCTGACGGGAAAATTTCGCAGCACCGCCAGCGCCCGGTCCGCTTCCGCCGCCGGGACAAACGCCACAAACCGCCCCTCGTTGGCCACCTGGAGCGGGTTCAGCCCCAGGGTTTCGCAGGCGGCGTGGACATCCTCGCGCACCGGGATGGCGTTCTGATCGAGGGCCATTTTGAGGCCGGCCACCGCGGCGATTTCATTCGCCGCCGCCGCCAGCCCGCCGCGCGTCAGGTCCCGCAGGCAATGCACCGTCACCCCCGCCGCGAACAACGCCAGCACGGGTTCATGCACCGGCGCGCAATCGCTCTCGATCGCGCTCTCGAATTGCAGCCCCTCGCGCTCGGCCATGATGGCCATGCCATGCCGCCCCACGTCGCCGCTCAAGAGGATCGCGTCTCCCGGCGCCACCCGGCGCGGGCCGATGAGTTGCGCGTGTTCGATGACGCCCAACCCGGTGGTGTTGATGAACACGCCGTCGCCCTTGCCCTGGTCCACCACCTTGGTGTCGCCGGTGATGATGGCCACGCCGCACGCCCGGGCGGCGTCCCGCATCGCGGCCACCACCCGGTGCAGCGCCGCCAGTTCCAGCCCCTCCTCGAGGATGAAACCGCAGGTGAGGTAAAGCGGCCGCGCGCCGCACATCGCCAGGTCGTTCACGGTGCCGTGGACCGCCAGCGAACCGATGTTGCCGCCGGGAAAGAACAGCGGGCGGACCACATGCGAATCGGTCGTCACCGCCAGCCGCCCGGCGGGCACGGTGAAGCAGGCGCCGTCGTGCCGCTCGTCCAGCAGGGGATTGGCGAAGGCCGGGCCGAACACGCGGTCGAGCAGTTGCTGGGTCAGTTTGCCGCCGCCGCCGTGCGCCAGCAGGATGCGTTCGGAGGGGGGCGGTGGCAGGGGACAGGTGGTGGTCATCGCGCGGCCCCAGCCAACCACATTCCCGGCGTTTTGTCAGGACCGGAAGCGGGGGAAAAACTGGCGGGCCGCTTGCGCGGCCCGCCAGAAACCAAACCCAGTTTGTCGAGAAGAACACCGGCCTTGCGGCTGATGGTTGTGCTGACGCACGGGGACCCTTTTCCGGCGCACTGAGCGGCGTCGGGGAGAGCGGCACCGGACCCCGAGTGACTTGAGTCCGATGCACCACCCCGGTTTCAGCAGGCCCGATACCAACCGCCCCCTCCGCCCCGAAACCGGGCGGTGGCGTGGATTCCCGCCCGTCCACTGTCCCGAATCGGGACGGCGTGGCTGGCCGGCTGACGTTTTACCGGAGGTGTTCCGGGTTGAGCGGGCGCAGATCGCGCGGGACGAAGCGGCCATCCTTGCGGATGAGTTCATCATCGAACCAGATTTCGCCGCCGCCCCATTCCGGGCGCTGGATGAGGACCATGTCCCAGTGGACGGCGGAGCGGTTGCCGTTGTCGGCAATTTCGTAGGCCTGGCCGGGCGTGAAGTGGAGCGAGCCGGCGATTTTCTCATCGAACAGGATGTCGCACATCGGCTTCTGGATGTGGGGGTTGAAGCCGAGGGCGAATTCGCCGACGTAACGCGCGCCGGCATCGGTGTCGAGAATCTGGTTCAGCCGTTTGGTGTCGCTGCCGGTGGCCTCGGTGATTTTGCCGTTTTTGAAGACGAGGCGGACGTTCTCGAACCGGGTGCCGGCATAAACGGTGGGGGTGTTGAACTGGATGACGCCGTTGACGGAATCCTTCACCGGGCAGGAAAAGACCTCGCCGTCCGGGATGTTGAGCTTGCCCTCGCACATTTTCGCGCCGATGCCCTTGATGCTGAAGCGGAGGTCGGTGCCGGGGCCTGTGAGGTGGACGCGGTCGGCCCGCACCATGCGCCGGTGCAACGGGCGCATGGCCCGGGCCATCTTGCGGTAGTCCATCGTGCAGACGTCGAAATAAAAGTTCTCGAACGCCTCGGTGCTCATGCCCGCCGCCTGCGCCATGCTGGGGGTGGGCCAGCGGAGGACGACCCAGCGGGTGTGGTTCACGCGGTGATTTTGCACCGGCCGGATGGTCTTGGTGTAAAGCGCCATCCGGTCGGCGGGCACGTCGGCGTTCTCATTCATGTTGTCCGCGCCCCGCACGGCAATGTAGCTGCGCATCTTCCTGATGCGGGCAAGTTCGAGGTCGCGGATCAACGCGGCCTGCGGCGCGGTGACGCCGCGCAGCAGTTCGCGGGTGACGCGGGTGTGGCGCACCTCGACGAGCGGCACGCCCCCGGCGGCGCGCACTGCCCGGACGAGTTCCACGGTGAACGCGTCGGGCACGTCGCTGATGTCAATCAGCACGGGTTCGCCCTTTTTGATTTCCGTGGAGTAACCCACCAGCAGGCGGGCCAGTTTGAGGTAGCGGGGATCGGTCATGCGGCGATGAAAGCGGAGTGGTTGCGGGGCGGATCAAAGCAGGCGCGGCTCCGCCGGCGCGGCGGCGGGCGGGGGGGCGGGGTTGGCGGCCGGGGCCGCTGATCCAGCTTCCGCCGGGGCTTCCGCCGGCGCCGCCGCACAGTGGACGAGCGGCGGGCGGATGATTTTGCCGCGGAAGCTGAAACCAGTGGCCACCAAGCCTTCAATGGGCGCGCCCGCCGGCGGTTGTTCCGCGCCGGCAAAGTGGTGTTTCCCGGGATCGAAAGCTTCCCCCGGCTCCACGGTGACCGGCACCAGTCCGACGCGCCGCGCGGCTTCGCGGAGATGGTTTTGAAATTGGGTGAGCTGCTGGATGAGCGCGGTTTTGCCGGAGCGCGCGGCGGCTCCGTGCAGGGCGTGGGTGTGGTCGAGCATGTGGATGACCGCCTGCAACCAGTCGTTCTCCGCCCGGTGCAGTTTTTCGACCTCGAGCCGGAGGGTGGCCTTCTCGGTGTCGTTGGCCTGGCGCATGAACTCGGCGAACGCCTTGGCCTCGCGGGTCATGCGCTCGCCGATTTCACCGGCGGCGGCGGCGGCCTTGTTGGCGTGTTCCTGGACGGTCTGCCACTGGCTGGTGGCCAGGGCGATTTGGCGGGCGATGTCCTCGAGGTTCTGAATGCGGGCGACGGCGTTGGCGAGGGTTTCGGTTTCGGCGCGGCGCAACTCGACGCGGTGGGCGAACAGGAAGGGCAGGATGCCCAGCAGGGTGCCGAAGGCGACGCAGCCGCAGATCAGGGCAAGCGCCGTGCCGGTCATCGGGGGCCGGCTCTCGTAATGGACCAGGGCGGCGGCGGCGAGCATCAGGGCATTGCCCAGGAAGAAAGGCCATCGGGCCACGGGGGAACGGCTCGAATTGTCGCTCATGCTTCCGCTGGTGTAGGGCAAAGCCGGGCGCGGGCAAAGTCCAAACCGGACAATCCGCGCGCCCGGCGGGTGGTTCGCGGCTTTGCCCGGTCGGCATTCTGTCGGGGTATGACCTATCCGGGTTAGAACCAACTGTAGTTGAAGCTGATGCTGACCCGTTCGGCCGGGACGGGGTTGGGCGGCACTTCATGGCGCAGCCAGCTTTCAAACAACACCACCTGGCCGGCCTTCGCGGCAAGGGTCTGCCACGGGCGGTGCTCCGGTCGGCCTTCGGCGCGACGGGGCGGCGCGGCCATGAACCGGTCCAGGCGCGGATCCTCGAACTTGATGCCCGGGCAGCCGGCGGGCATGCGGACGTAGTAGGTGCCGCTGATGGTCGAGAGCGGATGCAGATGCAGGCCATGCGCCACCCGCTGCGGCATGATGTTGATCCAGCAGTCGGTCATCACCAGCGGACGCCCCTCGAGATCAAGGTCCAGCGCGGCGGCGAACGCATTGACGTGGCGCTTCAGTTTCCGTTCCAGTTCGGCAAACGTGGAGGACAGCTTGTGCATCCGGCACAAGGAACCGTAGGACGTGTAACCGCCCGGGTAATTTCTCCGGCACCACCGGCGGCCCGCGAGATCGTGGTCGCGCACCTGGTAACACTCGCGGAGCAGCTCGCGGTTGAGGCGTCCGGGATTGCGTTGCAGGGGCGCCTGATGAATGAGCGTGGGGAAAAAGGCGTGCGTTGCCATGCGGCGAACGTAGCAGGGTGACCGGTGGCGGCCCAAGTTCCAAGTGGGCCGGAACCCGGTCGGGGACACCGGCCCCGAGCCGACCCTGAAACGAAGCACGGAACGGCGGCGACGCGGGCGGCGCCGTCACGCGTGACGGCGGCTTCGGTCCCGCATGTCCAGGGCAGCCGACGGAGCCACGCGGGTCCGGCGGGGCCATGGCCAGATGGATTGGCGCGGCTGTGGTTTCGTGTTTCGGCGGGCACGGCAAGCATCCGGCTCAGGCCCCCAGCAGGCGGCGGGCTTCGCGCGGGTCGGTGATGCCGGCGGCGGTGAGGGCGTCGAGTTGCGCGGCGAAGGTTTGTGCGGGGTTCAGTCGGGCGAGTTCCTGCCGGCGCACCTGTTCGCGGCGGGCGTCGTCGAGCCGGAGCCATTCCACGAGCGGGAGGCGGCCCCGGTAGCCGGTGCCGAGGCAGCGTTCGCAGCCCCGGCCCGCGCAGTCCGCGCACAGCCGCCGGGCGAGGCGCTGGTTCAAAACCAGTTCCACTGCCGAGGCGACGGCGGAGGCGTCGCGCGTCATCACCAGCAGCCGCTCGAACACGCCGCGGCAGGAGCCGGCGTGCAGCGTGGCAATCACCTGGTGGCCGGTGAGCGCGGCGCGGACGGCGAGGTGGGCCGTCTCTTCGTCGCGAATTTCGCCGATGACGAGCACCTGCGGGTCCTGCCGGAGCAGATGGCGCGCGGCCTTGGCGAAGTCGAGTCCGCGCGCCTCGCTGACCTCGGTTTGCATGACGCCGGGGAGGATTTGTTCGACGGGGTCCTCGATGGTGATGATGTGACGTCCGCCCCCGGCGGCAAGGTGCTGAAGGCAGGCATAGATGGTGGTGGTCTTGCCGCTGCCGGCGGGGCCGGTGAGCAGGAGCAACCCGGCTGGCTGGCCGAGAAAACGTTCCAGTTCGGCCTCGGCGCGTTCGGGCAGGCCGAGTTCCGGCAGACCGCGCACCACGCCGGTTTGGAAGAGGCGGAGGACGATTTTCTCGCCGGTGACGGTGGGATAAGTGGCCACGCGCAGGTCGTGCCGGGCACCGACTTCGGCGCGGTCAATGCGGCCATCCTGCGGGAGGGATTCCTGATAGGTCTTGAGGCGGGCGAGGAATTTGACGCGCCCCATCACCCGCTCCGCCAGGTCGCCGGGCAGTTCCTCGACGGGCACGAGCAACCCGTCGAGGCGGAAGGCGACGCTGGCGCGGTCGCCGAGGGCGTGCAGGTGGATGTCACTGGCGCCGGCGGTTTCGGCGCGGTGGATGAGGGCTTCGAGGACGGCGGGGGCGGACGCGGTGGGGGCCGTGTCGGGAGCGGGACCGTTGGAGGCGGGTTGGCTCACGGTGCGTGGGGGCAGCGTGCCACCGCAGGGGCCGGGCGGGAAGGGGAAAGTGGGCGGGGCAAAATCCAAACCCGAAATCCGAAGTCCGAAGTCCCGAAATCCGAAAGGACTTTGAATCCCGAGGGTCGAAAATCCGTTCGTGGGTTTGCGGGCAATGGTGCGTTGGCAGCCCCTTGCCCAGCGACTCATTCGGGCTGCGGCTTTCGGCTTCAATCCGCCGGGTGGCAGCAGGCGGATTTCGCGGGCTGCGCGGAGCTGAGTTGCGGGCTGAGATAGGGGATGCCGAGGCCGAGGCCGCGCAGGATGAGCAGAGCGGCCATCAGGCCGAGGCACACGGGCGTCAGGCGGCGGATGGGCTGCTGCAGCTTGAAGTGCAGCGAGCGGCCGACGAGGGCGAGGCCCAGCATCATGGGCACGGTGCCGAGGCCGAAGACCAGCATGTATTCCATTCCGCCGAGCAGGGAGGCGGTGGCGGTGGCGGCGAACGCGGCCACATAGACGAGACCGCAGGGCAGCAGTCCATTCAACGTGCCAAACAGGAATTGCGCCCCGATGCGTTGCTGGCCGAGGAGGCGTCCGAGCCGCGCCTTCAACCAGCCAACGGGCCGGGCCACGAGGGCGGAACGATTCCGCAACGGCCACGCGAGCAGGCTCAGGAGAATGACCGCGCCGACGGCGATGGACACCCAGCGCTGGAAGCCCGCGAGTTCCACGGTCTGGCCCACCGCCCGGCCCAGCAGGCCGAACACCGCGCCGAGGGCGGCGTAGGTGACGAGGCGGCCCGCGTTGTAGGCGAGTTTGCGGCCCGCAAGCGCGGCGAGGCTGCCGGGCGCGGCGGGCATGGCGAGAACGAGCGGACCGCACATGCCCGCGCAGTGCAGGCTGCCACCCAAACCGAGCAGGAAGGCGGTCCAGAGTTCCATCAGGCTTTTCCCGGAATGACGAGGGGGGATTCCGCCTCGAATTGCTCGCCCGCCACGGTCCAGACGACGCTGACGCGCCACATGCCGGCGGGCAGGCCGCGCGCGTCCAGTTCCTGGCGGCCCTGGGCGTCCACATGCAGCGCGAAGGTCCGGTCCCATTGGGCGGCGGAGGGACGGTAGAGGCGCACTTCGCCCGGGGGCCGGAGCGGCGCGTGCGCCTCGGGCAGCCGGATGACGATGTGGCCGACGGTCACGTCGTAGGCGATTTCCACTGCGTCGGCCAGTTGCCGGGCGCGTTCGCGGCTTTCGGCGCGCTGCTGGTGGTCGAGTTCGCGTTCGTAGTAGTCGGGCGTGACCAGTTCGGAGGGGTGCCGGAGGCAGAAGATCACGAACGCCACAGCCAGCGGAATGGCCAGGGCGAATACCCCGGCGATGGACCAGGGCCAGGGATTGAAACGGGAGGAGGATGGCGGGGTTTCACTCATGGTTCAGCGGGGGCCAACGAATGTGGTTTTCAGTTTTTGCGCGGGCTGGTCGTTGATGTAAAGCGTCACTTCGAGCGGGGCGTTGCCGTTGACGAGGCGGGCGCGGGGCAGCTCGACGAGCACGGAGGCCTGGGATTGCTGCGCCCGGGCCAGCGTGGGCGAGCCGCCGAGCACCGTGAGTTTCCCCTCCACCGGCGCGGCGAGGCGCAACTCCACGGGCAGGTCGTGGTGGGTTTTGTTGGTCAGCTTGACGAGGTAGAGGTTGCTGACGCGGTCGCCGGGGAGCAGTTGATACACGGCGCCGGGCGCGCGGAGCATCGTCACGTCCACGTCCGAGCGGGTGAGCAGCAGCGTGGCCAGGCCCGCGCCCAGCAGGCCGAGGATGACGGTGTAACCGACGAGGCGCGGGGTGACGCGGAGGGGTTCGCCTCGCTCAATGCCGTTGAGCGAGGCGAAGCGGATGAGGCCGCGCGGGCGGCCAATCTTGTCCATCACCTTGTCGCAGGCGTCAATGCAGGCGGTGCAGTTCACGCACTCCATCTGCGTGCCGTTGCGGATGTCAATGCCGGTGGGGCAGACGGTGACGCATTCGCGGCAGTTGATGCAGTCGCCCAGGCCGGCGGCCTTCCGGCTTTCGGCGGTCTGGTGGCGGCGGAGGGGGGCGCGTTGTTCGCCGCGTTTGTGGTCGTAGGCAACGACGATGGTGTTTTCATCCAGCAGCGTGGACTGGAAGCGGCCATAGGGGCAGATGAAGGTGCAGGCCTGCTCGCGGAACCGCGCGAAGATCGCGTAGAAGAGCAGGGTGAACAGGATCATGAAGGTCAGGCCGGTGAGGTGGTTGCGCGGGTCGTCGGTGACGATGGCCTTGAGCGCGTCAATGCCGATGATGTAGGCGAGCAGGGTGTTGCCGATGATAAACGAAAGACCGAGGAAGAGGCCGTGCTTGAGGAGCTTCTTCCCCAGCTTGTCGGGGTTCCACGGGGCCTTGTTCAAGGCGCGTTGCTGGTGGGCGTCGCCTTCAATCAGGTATTCGAGGCGGCGGAAGACCATTTCCATCATGACCGTCTGCGGGCAGGTCCAGCCGCACCAGAGCCGGCCAAAGGCGGCGGTGAACACGGCGATGCCGGTCAGAAACAGCAGCAGGCCGAACGCGAAGATGAGATTGTCCTGCGGCCAGAAAATCACGCCCAGCACGGAGAACTTGCGCTCGACGATGTTGATCATCAGCAGGGGGTTGCCGTTGATCTTGATGAACGGCCCCGCGAACATGATGAGGATCAGCGCGTAGCTGACCCACTGGCGGGCGGTGTAGAGCCGACCGCGCGGCTGCTTGGCGTAAATCCACAGGCGGCGGCCCTCCTGGTCGGCGGTGGCCAGGTGGTCGCGGAAGTCATTCCAATTCACGTCCTGCACCGCGCCCTGTTTTTCAGGCGCGGCGGAGGGCGGATCGGCTGGTTTTCCCACGTTCGCCATGTCGCCGCCAACGTGCGCCGGGCCGGCGGCGTGGACTACACCGATTTTGGCCGGCTGTGCGCATATATTGTTGGCCCAGGGCCGGGGGCGGGTCATTGCGCGGCGGCAATGAGGCCCGCGATGATTCCCGCCGCCGCCAACGCGCCCAGCACGGCGAAGAAGATTTTCCAGAAGCTCTTCGGGTATTTGCCCGCGATGGCGCCGGTGTAGCCGTTGATGACCACCTGAAAACTGCGCCGGCCATAGTCGTAGGTGAGCAGCCACACGGGGACGAGGACGTGCTTGAACGTCTGGCCGGAGAACGCGCAGCGCACCTGGAGATTGCGGTGCGTGTCACCGGGCACGGCGCGGGCGCAGCGGCGGCGCATTTCCTCCTGCATCGCCTGTCGCGAATGTTGCGCCGCCGCCACCAGGTCAATCTGGTAACGCTCGACCACCCAGCCGGAGAGAAATTTGGCATCGTAGGGCACGACTTCCTTGGTCGGGAACGGCTCGACGCGGCGGAGCAAATCCATCTGCACGCCGCGCGTCGCGGGCACGAGTTCGTCATCGAAGAAATGGTCCTGCGACCCGGCGCTCGGCACCCAGCGGATTTTGCGGACGCGCCGGGTCTGGGTTTTGCCCTGCGCGTCCCGGTAGGTTTCGGTGACGTAATAGTAATAGCCGGATTCGGCGGTCCAGTCGGCGTGAACCTGCGCGTCGAAGGTCCAGTAGGGCACATAGACGCCGTGGACGGTGTCGGTGAGGGCGCGGTCCTTGAGCTTGTTCGGGGCGAACCAGCGTGAGCCATACCACTTGCGGATGGCGTCGCGCACGGCGGTTTCGGCCAGCCTGAACGGCAGCAAGCTTTCCGGGCGGATGGCGTCCTTCGTCTCCTCGTAAGGCACCAGCGCCGAGGAACCGCAGAAATCGCAGCGTTGGCCGACGCGGGCGGGATCGAACACCGAGATGGCCTGGCAGCTCTGGCATTTGACGGAGCGTTTCTCCGCCTGCCAGCCGCGCGCGGTGTCGGGCAGGGCGCGCAGCGCGGCGACGAGGTCATGTTCCTGGATGACGGACGCACCGCCCGCCGCCGGTTCGAGGGAGCCGGGTGCCGTGGTCCCGCAGAACGGGCAGACGAGCGCCTGCCTGGCGGGGTTCCACTGCGCCTCGCCGCCGCACGCCGGGCAGGAGAATTTCTGGCGCGCGGTGGCCCCGTTCAGGATGGGCGGCTGGTCAGGCATTTGATTGCGGTGATACAACTCTTTCAGAGTTGTTGAATGGTTCGGACGTTCACCCAGCGTAGCCGCTGCGCGGCAACGCTGGGCTGGATGATTTCAATCCCGTTGGGATTGGGTTGGTGCGGCATAACTTCGCGTTTTGCTGCTGTGCGTCGGATTTGTTGGTTTCCAAAAGCTGGAGAAAAGTCGGGCAGTTATCCCGCTGATGAATCCCAACGGGATTCAATCGTCCAGCCCCGGGTTGCCGAGCTTGCGAGGCTACCCGGGGTGAGCTTGTCGTGGTCCACAACTCTGAAAGAGTTGCCTCAATCCCACACATACCGTTCGTCGAATTCGATTTCATAACGGCGCAACAATTCCCGTAACTCGTCCTGAAACGTCACTTTGCGATGATGTTCCTCCTGCTTCGCGATGTATCGCCGCACCGCCTCAACCTGGGAGAAACCGATGGAGAACATGCCGTAGCCATTCTGCCACGCGAAGTCGCGCAGGTCCGGGCTGCGGGTCTTGAGCCAGAGGGATGAGCCGCGTTTGACCTCTTTCACCAGCTCGGACGCCGCACCCGTGCGGGAAAGCGTCGAAAGAATGTGAACATGGTCCTCCACGCCACCGACGATGAGGGGCTGGCAGTCGTGGTTCAGCAGGATGCCGCCCAGGTAACGGTGCCGTTCCTCGCGTAGCACCTTGTCGCGGAGGAACGGGCGGCGGTCTTTGGTCGAAAAGACCGTGTGAACGATGATTTTCGCGAGGGATTGCGGCATGGGAGGTGGGTTATGCGGTTGATGCAACCCCGTTGGGGTTGGAGGTCATTTCGGGGCCGTTTCCCAGGGTGGCCTCGCAAGCTCGGCAACCCTGGGCTGGATGATTCCAATCCCGTTGGGATTAGTGAGCTATTAGTGCTTCAAAAACTCATCCAGCGCCGCCTTCGTCACGCGCCAGGTGGAGCCGATCTTCTTGCCCTTGAGATCGCCGCTTTCCAGCGTGGCCAGCACGTCGGCTTCGCTCACGCCGAGTGCGCGGGCCACGTCGCTCACCCCGAGCAATTCGGGGATGCCGCCGATGACGGGTGGCGCGGATTGCGGCGCGGCGGCGGGCGTCGCTTGTTGCGCGCCCATCGCGGCCATCATCTGCTGGCCCATCGCGAGGCCGGCGCCGAGTTGCGCGGCGGTGTTGGCCATCCCGCCGCCTTCGCCGCCTTTACCCATGGCCTCGGCCATCTGGAATTTGACGTAGTCATTCAGATTGCCGACCGCCGCCATGCTCGAGCGCTTGTCAATCGCCTGCTCGACCTCGGGCGGGACGGAGACGTTTTCGACGATGAAACTCGCCATTTCGAGGCCGTATTTTCCGGCGAGCACGGGATTGATCGCGGGCAGCAGCGCCTCGCCGAGTTCCTGATAGCGCGAAGCGACATCCAGCACGGGCACCTTGGCGGAGGCCATCGCGTCGGTGAAGACGCTGACGAGCCGCGAGCGCATGGTGTCCGCAAATTCATCCAGCCGGAAATGATGGTCCGTGCCGGCCACTTCCTTGAGGAAGGTTTTCACGTCCACCACCTTGAAATCATACGTGCCGTAGGCGCGCACGCGCACGATGCCGAAATCGGGGTCGCGCAGCATGATGGGGTTGGCGGTGCCCCACTTGTTGCCGGTGAAGAGGCGGGTGTTGACGAAATACACGTCGGCCTTGAACGGCGATTCGAGGCCGTATTTCCAGCCCTTGAGCGTGGAGAGGATCGGGATGTTGTCGGTGACCAGCGTGTGTTTGCCGGGGCCGAAAGTGTCGCCGAACTGGCCGAGGTAGATGAATTGCGCCACCTGGCTCTCGCGGACGATGAGCTGCGCGCCGCGTTTGATTTCCTTGTCGTTGTCCGGGAAACGCCAGGACAGCGTGTCGCGGGAGTCATCCTCCCACTGGATGATGTCAAGGAACTGCGTCTTGAGATAGTTGATCAGGCTCATGGCATTCGGTTGGTTGGCGGTTGAAAGGACGGCGGCATCTTCCCGCAAGCATCGCCGCGCGAAAGTATAAAAAACGGGCGGTTTTGGAACCTAATCCACCGGTTCCAAGCCGCGAAGGGCCGGTCCCGTTCGCCCGCCGGGGCGCCCGAAAGCGCTGCCCGCCTCGTGGTCACTCCGCCCGGAGCGCCTCCACCGGGTCCAATTGTGCCGCCCGCCAGGCGGGCAGGAAGCCCGACACCAGCCCCGTCACGGTCGCAACTGCGAGGGCGAGGCCGGCGATGAAGGGCGACAGCGTGGCGGGGATGAACCTGGCCATGCCGTGCGTGATGGGCCACGCGAGGCCCAGGCCCAGCAATCCGCCCAGCAGGCAGATGAGCGCGGCCTCGATGAGGAACTGGAGCAGGATCGTGCGCCGCCGCGCGCCGAGGGCCTTGCGGATGCCGATCTCCCTCGTCCGTTCCGCGACGGACACGAACATGATGTTCATGATGCCGATGCCGCCGACGAACAGCGACAGCCCGGTGATGAACAGTCCCACCCCCGCGATGGTCCCGGCGATGCTGTAAAACGCGGCCACGATTTGCTCCTGCTGGTTGATGGAGAAGTCATCGGGATCGTTGGGCGCGAGCCGGCGGACCTTGCGGACGATCTGGCGCAATTCCTCGCGGGCCTCGTCGAGGTCCAGCGCGCCGCCCACCTTGACCTGCAACACCACGTCCGGGTTGCTCTGGAATGCCGTCAGGTAGGCGTTCAGCGGGATGAGGACCTGGCCGTCCACGCCGCTGTCCCCGAACAATCCGCCGACGGGTTCGAATACGCCCACCACGTCGAAATTGCGATTGCCCAGGGTCACGCGTTCGCCGACCGGCGGCAGCGCCTTGAACAAGTTCGAGGCGACAGTGGCTCCCAGCACACACACGGGTCGTCCGCCCTCGGCTTCCACCGCAGTGAAGAAACGTCCCTGCGCCAGCCCCGCCCCGGAGGAAAAGGCATACGCTTCCGAAGTTCCGAGAATGGCCACATAATCGGCGTTCCGGGTCCGGAACTGGATGCGCTGGCCACCCTGGGCCACCGGTGTGATGGCCTGGGCGAAATCCGCCTGCCGCTGGATGGCTTCCGCCTGGGCCACGGTGATGGGGCGGCGGCGGCTCATGCGAAACCAGTCCTCCTGCGAGCGGATGATCCAGTCCATTCGCTGCACATACAGCACGTCCGCGCCGATGGCGGAAACGCTGTTCAGAAAGGCGCGGTTCAGGCCGGCGATGGCCGTGCCCATGAGCGTGACGGTGAGGATGCCGATGACGATGCCCAGCGTGGTCAACGCGGAGCGGAGCTTGTTCGCTCGAATGGCGGACCACGCGATGCGCAGGCCTTCCCGCAGTTCGGCAAAAATGGTCATGGGATCAGGGCAAAACCGGCGGCAGGCTTTGCAAGGGCGCGTTCGGCTCGCCGCGGGCCTCGTCACTCGCAATCAGCCCGTCCCGGATGCGGAGAATCCGCCGGGCGTGGCGGGCGACGGCCTCCTCGTGCGTGACGATGATGAGGGTGTGACCGCGCCGTGACAGTTCGGCGAACAGCCCCATGATTTCCCCGCCGGTGCGGGAGTCGAGGTTGCCGGTGGGTTCGTCGGCCAGCAGGATGGACGGCGCGTTGACCAGGGCGCGGGCGATGGCCACGCGCTGGCGCTGGCCGCCGGACAGTTCGTTGGGTTTGTGGTGCATCCGGTCGGTGAGGCCCACGCTGGCGATGGCGGCGAGGGCGCGTTCGCGGCGTTGCGCCGCCGGCTGGCCGGCGTAGATGAGCGGCAGTTCGACGTTGTGCAGGGCGCTGGAACGGGCCAGCAGGTTGAAGGTCTGAAACACGAACCCAATCTCCCGATTCCGCACCGCGGCCAGTTCGCTGTCGTTCATCCCGCTGACATCCGTGCCGTTGAGGTGGTAGGTGCCGCTGGTGGGCGTGTCGAGGCAGCCGATGAGATTCATCAGCGTGGATTTGCCGGAACCGGACGGGCCCATGATGGCGACGTATTCGCCGCGCGCGATGGTCAGCGACACGTCGCGCAGCGCATGCACTGTTTCGCCGCCCATCTGGTAGCGGCGGGAGATGCTGGCGAGGCGAATGAGGCTCATTTCGGAGGGGCTCCACTCACGGGCGCTTTTCGGTCTTGTCCATTGTCGCGCCGCCCTTGCGGATGCGTTTGCCGTCCTCCAGATCGCGGGTCACCGCCTTGAAGCCGCCGGTCACGATTTCCGCGCCTTCGTCCAGCCCGTCGGTGATTTCCCAGTGGGTCTCGTCGCTGATGCCGATTTTGACCGGCTGCTGGCGGACCTTTTCCCCCTCCACCACGAACACGACTTCCAACGCCTTCGGCGGCTTGCCGGTTTTGGCCGTCGCATGGGTGGCGGTGGCGGCGGGAGCGGGGGCGTTGGCGCCGGACTTGGGCGGGCGCGCGGTGACCGCACCGATGGGAACCGCCACCACGTTGGTGCGGTGGCGGGTCTCGATTTCGGCGGTGACCGACATGCCGGGGCGGAAGCTTTCGCGCTCCCGGAGCCGGATGCGGACCTCGAACTTGGTGGCGTCACCCGCGCCGGAGCCGCCCCCGCCGCCGCTCAACTGCGCGCCTTTGGCCGAGTTGCCAATCTCCGTGACTTCGCCGCGAAACGTGCGGTCTTTGAAGGCGTCCACCTCGAGCCGCGCCGTCTGGCCGGGCCGGATGAGCACCACGTCCATCTCGCCGATGTCCACGCGCGCCTCCATTTCATTGAGATCCGCCACCACCATGATGTCGGTGCCAGCCATGAGCGCGGTGCCAACTACGCGTTCGCCAACCTGCGAAATCAACCGGGTCACCGTGCCGTCGAGCGGCGAGTAGATGGTCGTTTTGCGCAAGTCCTCCTCGGTCTTGTCCAACGCGGCGCGGGCCATTTCGATCTGGTGCTGCGCCTGGGTCAACTGGGCGGCGGCGATGGCGCGGGCGGTCTTGAACTCCGTGAACACCGACGCGGAAATCAACTGGCGTTCGAACAACCCGGCGTTGCGGGTGAATTCCGCCTCGGCGCGGTCGAGGCTGGCCTGCGCCGTGATCAACCCCGCCTCGGCCACGTTGAAACTGGCGCGGGCGGAGTTGCGGCTGGCTTCGTAGAAATCCGGTTTGATGCGCACCAGCAGGTCGCCCTTCTTCACGGCCTGGCCCTCCTTGACAGGCAGTTCCACGATTTCCCCGGCGACCTCGGGGCTGATCTTCACCTGCGTCACCGGCTGGATGCGGCCATTGGCGACGACGATTTCCGTGAGATCGCGGCGGGTGACTTTTTCGGTCTGAACCGCTGCGGCTTGCTCGCGCTGCTGGAAGGCGGCCCAGCCCGCCACGCCGGCCAGCACCAGTCCGCCAAGCAGAACCAGGACGGGAATTTTGCCGCGCTGTCGAGGACGAGAAGTCATGAAATGCGTTTGCCGACATGTCGGCTGAACCTCCAAAGTATAGATTTCGCGCCCGGCCAAACCAGTGAAAACCAGGGACGCTTTTGGCTCGCTGCTTCCGCGCGGTTGCAACATGCTGGCGACATGAGCGCGACCGAAGTGGTTTTGTTGCTGGTCATGCTGGCTGGTTTTGTCGTCCTGGCGGTGATGGTGTGGCTCCGCCGACCTGAGCCGGTCCTGCCGCGCGTGGCGGAGCTGGAGAAGCGACTGGCCGCGGATTTTCAACGGGCCACCGCCGACATGGCTGGGCGGATGGCGGGACTCGAGGGGACGATGCTGGCGAAACTGGGCACCCAGTTGCAGGCCGAGGCCAGGGAGTCCCGTTCCGAACAGGCCCAGCATCTTCGCAAGCTGGCGGACACTCTGGAGCGGAAATTTGAGGCGCTGTCGGAATCGCAGTCGGTGGCCGCGCGCAACGCACGACAGGAGCTGGCGCAATCGCTGGATTCGGCGACCAGCAAACTGCAGCAGCGGTTTGAGGGGCTGGAGCAGAAGACTTCCGGCAACCTCGAAGCCATCCGCGCCAAGGTGGATGAGCGGTTGCAGTCCATCAGCGAGCAGGTGCAGGCCAAGTTGTCCGAGAACATCAAGGAGGGGTTCAAGCATTTCGAGGCGGTGCAGAACCATCTCAAGGCGGCGGAGGAACAACTGCGCAACGTGCGGGCGGTCGGCACCTCGATCAATGAATTGAGCGCGCTGCTCAAGCTGCCGCATTTGCGGGGCAAATTTGGCGAGGCGGAGTTGAGCCGGCTGCTGGCGGACTTCCTGCCCGCGGCCGCCTTCGAGGAGCAGGTGCCGGTGGCGTCCGGCTCACGCGAACTGGTGGACGCGGTTGTGAAGTTTCCCAACTTCAAACTCCCGATTGACAGCAAGTTCAACCGCGAGTCGGTGCTTCCCTTGTTTGAGACAAACGATCCGGCGATGCTGGCCGAGGCCCGGCGCAAGCTGGCGCTCGCCATCAAGGCGCAGGCAAAGGACATCGCCGACAAATACATCCGGCCCGAGCACGGCACCACCGACCTCGCGTTGATGTTCCTGCCCAGCGAGACCCTTTATTTTGAGGTCATCCGGGATGGCGAGCTGCTGGCCGCGATCCACAAGCTGAAGGTGTTTCCCGTCTCTCCCAACACGCTGGTCATCGCGCTTCGCTCCATCGCCATGAGCATAAGCCAATACGAGGCGGCCAAGAATGTGGAGAAGACGCTGGATCAAATCCGGCTTGCCCAAAAGCACTTCGGCAGTTTTCAGGCCAGCTTCGAGAGGGTGGGGGATGGACTGCAAAAGGCGCAAGACGCTTACCAGAAAGCCACCAGCCATCTCACGTATTTTTCCAACCGCGTAGTGCGCCTTACGGGAGAGGTGCCATCTGAACTGCCGACGGGGGAATCTGCTTCAGGCACCGTCGGGCCGGGCGTGGGGCCGGCCCCGGCCTGAGCGGAGCTGGCAATTCATGCTGCTCCGCTTGCGCGTGCCGCGCTGGAGGAACCCGCCGCCGGCATGACGAAACGGGGTTGCGGGGGGGCGCGGGGGCCGCTACACACCCGGGAAAATCGCCGCGCCGAAACCCCGGCAAAATCGCGCCGCTCAACCCGCCTGCCGCCTCAAATTCGTTGAAACCTGCCCTCAGTCGCGGATGTCGGGTTGGCCGTCGCCGCCTTGAAGTTGGCGGTCAGGGAAACCCGCCTCCTACATCATTGTGCAGGTATTGAAAGCCGTGCCGCTGTGGCATCCTCGCGGTTGCAGCCTGACCATCCATGCCCTGTCGTGCTCCGTGAGTGCGCCTGTTGCCTGGGGTGCAGACCGGGCCGCCAGAACGCGAATTTCGTCGGGCGGAAAGGGTGCGCTGATTGTGGTGCCCGGCCAATTGATGGGGGGGCGCGCCGGGAAGGTCCGCTCCGTGTTGAGCTGGTCGGTGTCAACGGAATGCCTTTATGAAAATCAAAGCAACGATTGAAAAAATTCCCGGCGGGATGATGGTCATTCCCCTCATCCTGGGAGCGGTCATCAAGACATTCTTCCCCGAGTTCCTGAAGATTGGGGGTTTTACCACGGCGATCGCCACCAACCCGCTGGCCATCGTGGGCGTTTTTCTGGTCTGCATGGGGGCCGGCATGGACATCCAGGCCGCACCCAAGGCATTGAAAATCGGCCTGGTTCAAACCCTCACCAAGTATGGCATTGCGGTGATTGTGGGTTTGATGGTGGGCCGTTTCTTTGGCGACCAGGGTCTGTGGGGAATATCCGCCCTGGCGTTCATCGCCGCCATGTCCAACACCAACGGCGGGCTATACACGGCCTTGACCGCCGAGTTTGGAACCAAGCAGGAAGTTGGGGCCGTCAGCATACTCTCGATCAACCGACTCTACATGGATTTCTTCATGAACACCGTTCGCAGTTTGCTGCAAATTGGAACCGGGCTTGCCGGGCATGCAAACAGAGGACCAGCACCGGAGGGTAACTGCACGGCAGCCGCGCGGGATACCTGCATAATGATGTAGTTGAATGGGGGCCGGGCCGTGCGCCTCACGTCAGTGAGGCCATGCGAGCGCGGCAGTCGCAGCCGCGAGGCGGGTTTGAACACACGATTCCTGAGCCACCTGTTCAACTCTGGCCGCAAAACCACGACACGCTCTTGCCACCATGAATGCCTGCCCGCTTCGCCTTCCCAGCGGTTTCCGCAGTGCTTTGCCCCGCCACCCTTTCAGGGCAGTGCCATGCGCGGAGTGAAGCGGGGGGGGCGGGGTGGTGAAGGCGGATAATCCGTGTCCCATGCCCGTCACGTTCGCATCCGCTGATAGGCGTCCAGCGCCACCTCGCGTGAGATGCCGAGGCTGACCAGCGGCTCCGGGTAATCGTGTCCCAGGCGCACGCCGGCCGCCGCCAGGTCCAGCGGCGGGGCCGTCCACGGCTGGAACAACTGCGGTGTCGGCAGCTTCGACAGTTCCGGCACCCAACGGCGGATGTAATCGCCGTTGGGATCGAACTTCTCCGCCTGGCTCACCGGGTTGAACACGCGGAAATACGGGGCCGCGTCCGCGCCACAACCCGCCGTCCACTGCCAGCCCAGCGTGTTCTGCGCGAGGTCGGCGTCCACCAGCGTGTCCCAGAACCACCGCGCCCCGTCCGTCCACGGCAGCAGCAGATTCTTCACGAGGAACGACGCCACGACCATCCGCACGCGGTTGTGCATCCAGCCGGTCGTCCACAACTCGCGCATCCCCGCGTCCACCAGCGGCACGCCGGTCTGCCCGCGCTGCCACGCCTTCAGCCACGCGGCGTTTGTGCGCCACGGAAATTTTTTGAACTCGGCCCGCAGCGGTTCGGCGGGCGTGCGCGGGAAGTGGTAAAGCAGATGATGCGCGAATTCGCGCCAGCCCACCTCGGCGAGGAACTGCGACGTGCGCCACGTCGGGCCGGCGGAACGCGCCTTCAACGCGTGCCACACCTGGCGGGGGGAGATTTCGCCGAAATGCAGATGCGGGGAGAGGCGCGACGTGCCCACGCGGTCGGGCCGGTTGCGGTCGTCGGCGTAACTGGCCACCGCGCCGGCGAGAAACCGCTGCAACTGAGCGTGCGCGCCCGCGCTGCCGGGCTGCCACGCCGCGCGCAGCCCCGCGGCCCAATTGATTTTCGGTTCCAGCTCGAGCGCGGCCAGCGGCAGCGATTGGGGCCACCGGGCCGGGGCGGGAATGGTTTCCGGCGCGGGCAGCGGTGGCGGCGGGTCCGGCAACGTGAGGCAGTGTTTCCAGAACGGCGTGAACACCTGGAACGGGTTCCCGCTCTGGTTGCGGATGGTCCACGGCTCGTGCAGCAGCGCCGCGTTGAAACTCTCCGCCGCGAATCCGTCGGCCCGCAGCGATTCCTTCACCGCCGCGTCGCGCGCGATGCTGGCCGGCTCGTAACGACGGCTCCACAACACCGTGCGCGCCCCGGTCTCGCGCAGCAACTCGCGCAGCACCGTTCCGCTTGGCCCCGTGCGGAGAATCAACCGCGATCCGGCCGCGCGCAGACCGCGTTCGAGCGCGACCAGCGATTGATGCAGCCACCATTTTGACGCGCCTCCCGGCGGCCAGTCGCCGTCCTCGCCGGGTGCCCAGATGAAAACAGGAATGACGGGACCGCCGCGTTCGAGGGCGGCGTGCAAGGCCGGATGATCAGCCAGCCGCAGGTCAAGGCGAAACCAAAGGAGCGTGGGGGCGTTCATGGGGGAGAATCCGAATATCGAAATCCGAAAAATGAAAAAAGAAACTGTAGGGAAGCCGGTCGCACCCTCGGAGCGCCGCCGTCCCGGCGGCTTTGGGTTCTCGCATCCGGCACCATGCGGTGGCAACCCCCGAAGCCGTCCAGCAAGGTGGCCGCCCCAAGCCGGCGGGGACGCCGGCGCTCCAGTTCCGCCGGACTTTGTCCTGCGGACAGGGTCAGTGAAATTTCATTCGCGATTCGCATCGCCATTCAGAGTCGGCCTTTTCGCTCATTACGCCGCCAGCCGGGCGCGCAATTCATCGGCCTGTTGTTCAATGGCCCGGCGGTCGGCGGGCGACAAGTGGGCCAGGTTCCGCACCTGCAAACTCATGCGCGGGTTCGCCCGCAACCGCCGTTCGTGACGGCGCAGAAAATCCCAGTAGAGCGTCGTGAACGGACACGCCTCCGGCCCCGTGGCCTGCGCCGGATCGAAACGGCAGCCCGCGCAGTAGTTGCTCATGCGCTGGATGTATTTGCCCGTCGCCGCGTAAGGTTTGCTGGCCATCACGCCGCCGTCGGCAAACTGCGACATGCCGAGCGTGTTGGGCAGCTCCACCCATTCCACCGCGTCCACATAGACGGCGAGATACCATTCATGCACCGCGCGCGGACGCACGCCGAGCAGCAGCGCGAACAGGCCCGTCACCATCAGCCGCTGGATGTGATGCGCGTAGCCGAGCCGCAACGTCTGCCCGAGCGCCTGCCCCAAGCAGTTCATTTCGGTGTCGCCTGTCCAATAAAACCTGGGCAGCGGTTGTTCCGCGCCGAGTGCGTTGCGGTCGCGGTAACCCGGCATGAACCGCCAGTAAATGCCGCGCACATATTCGCGCCAGCCGAGAAGCTGCCGGATGAAGCCCTCGACCGCCGGCAGCGGGGCGCGTCCGGCGCGCCATGCGGCTTCGGCGGCGGCAATGACCGCGCGCGGATCGAGCAGCTTGAGATTCAGCGCCGCGCTCAACCGTGAATGATAGAGCCACGGCTCCCCCGCCCACATCGCGTCCTGATATTGTCCGAACAACGGCAGACGGTTGGTGATGAAATCTTCCAGCGCGGCTTGCGCGTCGGCGGGCGTCACCGGCCAGTCGAAGGCGTCCCAATCGCCGGGATGTTGAGCGAAGCGTTGGGCCACCAGTTGCAGCACTTCCCGCGTGATGGCGTCGGGCGGGAATCGGCGGGGCGCGGGCAGCAGTCCGGGACCGTCCTTGCCGAAGCTGCCGCGATTGTCAGCATCGAAATTCCACGCGCCGCCACTTGGCTGGTCGCCGTCCATCAACACGCGATGACGCGAACGCAATTCCCGGTAGAAAAATTCCAGGCGCAGTTGCTTCCGGCCTTTGGCGTGCGCGGCGAATTCAGCGCGGGAGCAGAGGAAGTGGCGGTCGGGCCGTTCCTCGAAGGGAATGCCCGCATCCCGCAACACGTGGAGCAGTTCCTCGCGCACGTCCCATTCGCCCGGCTCGGTGAACACGACGCGCTGCGGACGCAACCGGCGCAGCGCGGCGGCCAGTTCCGCGCCGAGCGTGCCGGCGTTGCGCGGGTCGTCGAGCCGCCGGTAATGCACCGGCCAGCCGGCGCGTTCGCGGTCGGCGGCGAAATGGCGCATGGCGGCGAGGAACAGGGCGATGCGCGCCCGGTGGGACCACACCTTGTTGGCTTCGTGCGCGACCTCGGCCATCCAGATGGCGTCCTGTTTCGGGTCCGCGCCATCGAAGGCCGCCGCCGTCGGGTCAAGCTGATCCCCCAGCACGAGAATGAGTTGGCGCGGCGGCGCGGACATTGGCGGCGACCGTGCCACGCGGCGTTTGGGGTGTCAAATGGCGGCGGCTCCGCGGCGGGCGCATCTCCCTTTCTTGCAAGTCCGTTTCATATGTGTGCGGTGGTAGCGTCGGCAATCCTTGGCTGACGTGGAGCCGGGCTTCCCAGCCCGGCGGAAAGCAACGCCCGCCCGCACGGGGCGCTCGGCAAGTTCATG
>Ga0209381_1002454_pt1 | contig 23102 bp, 19 predicted proteins | sample DewCreD2012metaG_FD_184111 | JGI IMG/M metagenome (GOLD analysis project Ga0209381, IMG submission 184111) | Hot spring sediment bacterial and archeal communities from British Columbia, Canada, to study Microbial Dark Matter (Phase II) - Dewar... ...
TCATCGAACGCTAGCAGCAGGTTCGCCAGTCCCCTGAGGCCGGGGGCGGGCGGGGCCGTCCGCCCGCCCTTTGTGCTACAATCCTTGCGCGGGCCCATAGCTCAGCGGTAGAGCGGACGGCTCATAACCGTTTGGTCCCTGGTTCGAATCCGGGTGGGCCCATCTCCCCCTCCCTGTTCCCCTTCCCGGGGTGGTGTCATCCTCCTGCAGCTGCCTGCTGAGGCGTAGGTTCCGGAGTCTCCGCTGTGCCGATGACCCTCATCTCTCGCCACGCCCCATGCCGGAACCGGGCCAGAAAGCTGAACGCCAGCACGATGACATAGAGCGTTAGGAACGCCCACGCCAGATAGAGATTGGCCGACCCGGGCCGGCACACCAGCCATGTGGGGATGACCATCAGCGTGAGCCCCAGCGATGTGGAGAGCAGCATTACGAACAGGGTGTCGCCCGCGCCCTTCAGCGCGGATGCCAGGATCAGGTTCATGGCGTCGAACAGGCTGTAGAGCGCCACAAAGCGCAGGATGATGACAGCCGTTTCCCGCATCTCCCGGAAGCCTGAAGGATCGGCGCCGGCCTGAAACGGCGCAAGGAACACCTCGGGGACCAGGACGTACAGAATGGCCATCAGCCCCATATAGGCGGAGGTCAGATGAAGGGCGGCCCACGTGCTGCGCACGGCCAGCACGGGCCGGTTCTCGCCCAGGCGCTGTCCCACCAGGGTGGATGTCGCGATGGAGAACCCGATCATCGGAAGGAAAGCGAGTGTGTTCACCTGAAAGGCCAGGTTGGTGGCGCCAAGCTCCAGCACCCCGATGCGTCCGACGAACAGCACAAACAGGGTGAATGCCACCAGGTCAAGCGTGAACTGCACCCCGCTCGGCGCGCCGTAGCGCATGAGGCGGCGGAAGATGTCACTGTCGAACCCGAAGGACTTCAGGGTGCCATAGGTCCTCCGGTGCTCGCGGTTCAGGAACAGCGCCAGCAGGATCAGCATTCCGGAGGCGCTCGCGGCGACCGTGGCGATGGCGGCGCCTTTGATGCCCCATCGAGGCAGCCCGAAGTGCCCGAAGATTAGCGCGTAGTCCAGCACCACATTCACCAGCGTGGCCGCCAGGTTGGCCCACATTACCGTCCGTGTCTTGCCCAGTCCAGTGAAGAACGCGCTGAGCGCGCTTGAGAGGATCGCCAGTCCTCCTCCCGCCACCAGGATGCGGAAGTAGATGACCTCCTGACGCTGGACCTCGGGGGCGTGGCCCGCCGCCCGGAAGATCGGCTCCGCCAGAGGGACGAACCCCAGCACCGCGATGGCCGCGAAAAGCGCGAAGAACACGGCCTGCCAGACCGAGCGCGCCACGTTGTGGGGCTGTCCCGCTCCGTGATACTGGGCGACGAAGGTGTTCGTGTAAGAGACCGTCCCCAGAAAGAAGCAGAGGACTGTGAAAGAAAGCAGGCTGGCCGGCAGCGACGCCGCAAGCGCGTCGGGGGAGTACCAGGCCAGGAACATCCGGTCAATGAATTGCTGGATGGTCATGGAGGCGGTGCTGAGCACCAGCGGCCCGGCGATGGCGAGCACGTCGCGGTAACCGGACGGCGCCCGCCACCAGGCGATGATCTGGGCCAGATTGCGCGGCTGCTGGTAGAGGACAGACATCTTGCCTTCAGCGGCGGCCATTCGGGGAGTGCAGGCAGAGCCGGCCGCCGTGGGATGTTACCTTGGCAGGCTGCGCGGGCGCAAGGGGTAGCGTCATACTATGTCGGCATGTCCACAAAGAACCGTCAGGTTGTAGGTTTCAATCCTCACCGGCCTCGAAAGGCCGGTGCAACTGGAGGTTCGCCTGCCATACGATACTCCGGCCATGAAGGTTTCAATCCTCACCGGCCTCGAAAGGCCGGTGCAACAGAGCCGTCCAGAGTGACAGCCGTTCGCCTCGCTCTGTTTCAATCCTCACCGGCCTCGAAAGGCCGGTGCAACAAATCTAGGGCGCGGTCTCTATCCTCCACCCAGATTGGTTTCAATCCTCACCGGCCTCGAAAGGCCGGTGCAACCGAGGAGGTACCGGATGGTACGGATTGAATCAATCGTAGTTTCAATCCTCACCGGCCTCGAAAGGCCGGTGCAACCGCGCAGCTCCTCCCACGCGCGGACGCGGTGGTGTTTCAATCCTCACCGGCCTCGAAAGGCCGGTGCAACACTGTTGTAGTGGCCGATGTTGTGGCGGATTTTGTGTTTCAATCCTCACCGGCCTCGAAAGGCCGGTGCAACTTCGTGTTCGAGATCTGCCCCTCTTCCCATTCTCCCGGTTTCAATCCTCACCGGCCTCGAAAGGCCGGTGCAACTTTGGTGCAGTGGGACGACCCGCCGGAGTTTCCCCAGTTTCAATCCTCACCGGCCTCGAAAGGCCGGTGCAACTCGACGCCGGCATTGCCAAGTTCGGCCAGGCCGAAGCGGTTTCAATCCTCACCGGCCTCGAAAGGCCGGTGCAACTCCGTTCCGGTCCACGCGATACCCGTTGCCGGGTTGTTTCAATCCTCACCGGCCTCGAAAGGCCGGTGCAACACAGGCGGCCGTGGATCGTCGTCCTGCGGGCCAGGGTTTCAATCCTCACCGGCCTCGAAAGGCCGGTGCAACGATCGGCGCGGGCGTGACGTGGCTGGAGACTGTGCTTGTTTCAATCCTCACCGGCCTCGAAAGGCCGGTGCAACTATCAGGCGGATGTTGGCCTTCCCGTCCCTCTCGGTTTCAATCCTCACCGGCCTCGAAAGGCCGGTGCAACGCACGGTTTGTCAAGGGATCTGGCAAAAAAAGTTAGTTTCAATCCTCACCGGCCTCGAAAGGCCGGTGCAACGCGGCGGTACTACGGCGGGATACCGCGAAAGGTTGTTTCAATCCTCACCGGCCTCGAAAGGCCGGTGCAACGATCGAAGCGGAGAGGAGGGGATAGTTCCATCATACGTTTCAATCCTCACCGGCCTCGAAAGGCCGGTGCAACCGGTCGCACTCCACAGGTAGTTGAGATAGTCCCTTGTTTCAATCCTCACCGGCCTCGAAAGGCCGGTGCAACGACAGCGCGTTGCCAAATATCGCTTCCATGATTTGTTTCAATCCTCACCGGCCTCGAAAGGCCGGTGCAACTCTAGTGAGCCGATAGAGTTGTTGTTCGAATACCGGTTTCAATCCTCACCGGCCTCGAAAGGCCGGTGCAACGACCGCATAAGCATCCCTGACTGTATGGCGTTCCTGAGTTTCAATCCTCACCGGCCTCGAAAGGCCGGTGCAACAAAACTGACCGTGACAGGAAATACCGTCCTTCTTTGGTTTCAATCCTCACCGGCCTCGAAAGGCCGGTGCAACTAGCTACGAGCCGATGGACGAAGGGTTCTACCTTGTTTCAATCCTCACCGGCCTCGAAAGGCCGGTGCAACAGCCACTGTGTCTGCAACACTTCCAGGTCTCGGATTGTTTCAATCCTCACCGGCCTCGAAAGGCCGGTGCAACGAATCCTTCGAGGGTGATAAGCGACCCTTCGTGGTTTCAATCCTCACCGGCCTCGAAAGGCCGGTGCAACAATCTTTGCCGCTTCAATGGATTGGATTATTAGCGCCATGTTTCAATCCTCACCGGCCTCGAAAGGCCGGTGCAACAAGTTAGACTTTTTTTCAGCGCAGGAGTATTCCTAGGGTTTCAATCCTCACCGGCCTCGAAAGGCCGGTGCAACGGGGAATTCTGCCGCTATGGCGGCGGCATATCCGAAGTTTCAATCCTCACCGGCCTCGAAAGGCCGGTGCAACAGAAGCACGCTAGCGGGGCGAGCTGTGGGAAACGACGTTTCAATCCTCACCGGCCTCGAAAGGCCGGTGCAACCTGATAATGCGGAACAGATTGAATGGCATGATCCAGTTTCAATCCTCACCGGCCTCGAAAGGCCGGTGCAACGAGAGATCGTGTTCACCAGAACCGGCGCGCAGGCGTTTCAATCCTCACCGGCCTCGAAAGGCCGGTGCAACCCCGCAATGGGAGTGCCTGTGGGTTGTGATGCCAATGTTTCAATCCTCACCGGCCTCGAAAGGCCGGTGCAACTCTGCAGGCCGGTGTCAATTACCCCCTGATGTCCATGTTTCAATCCTCACCGGCCTCGAAAGGCCGGTGCAACGCCGGACCCGTTCCCGTCCGGATTGGTTGACTGCGAGTTTCAATCCTCACCGGCCTCGAAAGGCCGGTGCAACGACTCCGTTCCGGTCCACGCGATACCCGTTGCCGGGTTGTTTCAATCCTCACCGGCCTCGAAAGGCCGGTGCAACCTCCACGGGCTGGCGCAGTTTCGCCCCGACCCTGCGGTTTCAATCCTCACCGGCCTCGAAAGGCCGGTGCAACATCATCTCGCCGGCCTGCGTGGTCCAGGTCTCGTCGTTTCAATCCTCACCGGCCTCGAAAGGCCGGTGCAACACGCTACCGTGCAGCAGGAGGGGAACGGTGTATCGGTTTCAATCCTCACCGGCCTCGAAAGGCCGGTGCAACTAGAGGTTCGCCACTCGGCGTCCAGTACAAACACTGTTTCAATCCTCACCGGCCTCGAAAGGCCGGTGCAACATGCAGGATGTGGGCGCAGCTGCGGACGGCGTCACGGTTTCAATCCTCACCGGCCTCGAAAGGCCGGTGCAACGGGGATACCGGGATGAGGCTGGAACGATTCCGCTGGGTTTCAATCCTCACCGGCCTCGAAAGGCCGGTGCAACCCCCATCTGCAATCTCGTCCGGCCCGCACTCGCTCGTTTCAATCCTCACCGGCCTCGAAAGGCCGGTGCAACAGATATGAACGCTGTTCGGTTGGAAAGGATATACTAGTTTCAATCCTCACCGGCCTCGAAAGGCCGGTGCAACGAGCTGTTCCCCTTGATAGGGGGGCCCCTGCAGTTGTTTCAATCCTCACCGGCCTCGAAAGGCCGGTGCAACGAATGGCCTGACCCCGTTTACGCACACGCTCTTATCGTTTCAATCCTCACCGGCCTCGAAAGGCCGGTGCAACCTCGAGGTCGGAGGAAGGCTGACGGCCTTCCTCAGTTTCAATCCTCACCGGCCTCGAAAGGCCGGTGCAACTTATCGGGAAGGTAAATGGGCAGATAGTTTTGTCAGTGTTTCAATCCTCACCGGCCTCGAAAGGCCGGTGCAACGTGGACCGTGAATCCGTTCGGGCCTGCCGCCACGATGTTTCAATCCTCACCGGCCTCGAAAGGCCGGTGCAACTAATGGTTGGTGACCCAAGAGGGTCATCCACGATGAAGTTTCAATCCTCACCGGCCTCGAAAGGCCGGTGCAACCGGGATTCCCAGCCGGACGTGGTGGCGCACCGGGAGTTTCAATCCTCACCGGCCTCGAAAGGCCGGTGCAACCGGGCGGGTCACCAGTGCGAACGCATTGCGATGGGTTTCAATCCTCACCGGCCTCGAAAGGCCGGTGCAACGGGTGTCCGGATGTCCGGGATGACGCCGCGGATGACGTTTCAATCCTCACCGGCCTCGAAAGGCCGGTGCAACCCAGCAGCCGCATCGCCGATGTCCTGGAGGATCGGGTTTCAATCCTCACCGGCCTCGAAAGGCCGGTGCAACGCGTTCCTCCCGCCTGATGCCGAGGTCACCGCTGGTGTTTCAATCCTCACCGGCCTCGAAAGGCCGGTGCAACTTCACATAGGCCGCGAGAGCGGCTGGACGTGGGCTGTTTCAATCCTCACCGGCCTCGAAAGGCCGGTGCAACGGGTCTGTCATTTCGTCAGCACCATACGGAACCGGGTTTCAATCCTCACCGGCCTCGAAAGGCCGGTGCAACTTCATTCTCAAAACGCAGCTTATACTCGCGCCTTGTTTCAATCCTCACCGGCCTCGAAAGGCCGGTGCAACCTATATACGAAACAGGTGTCAGACAGTTTTACGTAGTTTCAATCCTCACCGGCCTCGAAAGGCCGGTGCAACCCAATCTTCCTGCACGAAGTCGCTAAAACTACGAGTTTCAATCCTCACCGGCCTCGAAAGGCCGGTGCAACCCACCCAGCCTAGGGCCGCCGCCCGGCTCAGACTGGATGTTTCAATCCTCACCGGCCTCGAAAGGCCGGTGCAACTAGCGAATAGCGTTCCTCCGGAATCCTGCCGCGAAGTTTCAATCCTCACCGGCCTCGAAAGGCCGGTGCAACATGTATGCCTTTTCTATAGATAGTCTACTACAAGTGTTTCAATCCTCACCGGCCTCGAAAGGCCGGTGCAACGATGGCCTGCAGATGTCCCTCGACGGCCGCCTGCGCCATCGTGGTTTCAATCCTCACCGGCCTCGAAAGGCCGGTGCAACCGGTTCCTCGCCGCCGGTCTGCTCGCTGGTGGCCTCGTTTCAATCCTCACCGGCCTCGAAAGGCCGGTGCAACGAGCGTGACCGGTTGTCCGCCAAACGCCTGCCGCCTGTTTCAATCCTCACCGGCCTCGAAAGGCCGGTGCAACTGATCGTCGTGATCTCGTCGTGGCTCATCGGTCAGTGTTTCAATCCTCACCGGCCTCGAAAGGCCGGTGCAACCACCACCAGCGGGCGCACGTGGGAGGATACCGGCGTTTCAATCCTCACCGGCCTCGAAAGGCCGGTGCAACTGGAACAATGGCCGCCTGGCCGTTGAGGCCGCAGGTGGCGTTTCAATCCTCACCGGCCTCGAAAGGCCGGTGCAACGGTCCGCAGCAGCGGCAGACCCCAGCATGGTCTCGGTTTCAATCCTCACCGGCCTCGAAAGGCCGGTGCAACCGTGGGTGGAACATCCCATCAGTCTACATCTCTTTGTTTCAATCCTCACCGGCCTCGAAAGGCCGGTGCAACGTCGTCATCGGTCTGGGAGACTGGCTCCACAATGTTTCAATCCTCACCGGCCTCGAAAGGCCGGTGCAACAGATCTGGTTCGAGCCAGTGCTGGCGGAGGTGGACTATGTTTCAATCCTCACCGGCCTCGAAAGGCCGGTGCAACCGTCGTTAATAATACGACGGTAGACCGCTGAATCCGATGTTTCAATCCTCACCGGCCTCGAAAGGCCGGTGCAACGGACTCTGATATCCGTCGTCCGCGTCCAGCCGATGTTTCAATCCTCACCGGCCTCGAAAGGCCGGTGCAACCCAGTTCGTTGCGCAAAGCAACGAACTGGTCAGCTAGTTTCAATCCTCACCGGCCTCGAAAGGCCGGTGCAACTACTTCCACGCCGGGATGCCACGGGCCGCCAGCTGCTGTTTCAATCCTCACCGGCCTCGAAAGGCCGGTGCAACAGGCAGACGGCCGAGTTGATCGAGCGGATTTACGGTTTCAATCCTCACCGGCCTCGAAAGGCCGGTGCAACATATAGTTCGACGTCTATCAGGTTCCCGGCCGATATGTTTCAATCCTCACCGGCCTCGAAAGGCCGGTGCAACTTCAGGCCACGTGGCCACCTCGTCGCCATATGCGTAGTTTCAATCCTCACCGGCCTCGAAAGGCCGGTGCAACCGGACTGTATCCACGGTCAGCGCCGGCCAACCGGGGGTTTCAATCCTCACCGGCCTCGAAAGGCCGGTGCAACGACAAAGGGTGTGTGCACTTGGAGGGTACTTTTTTGTTTCAATCCTCACCGGCCTCGAAAGGCCGGTGCAACCCTGGCTCCGGCCATTCTATCAGGCCGGATAGCCGAGTTTCAATCCTCACCGGCCTCGAAAGGCCGGTGCAACTTTTGTCAACAAACTGTTGACAACCGTGGAGGTGTTTCAATCCTCACCGGCCTCGAAAGGCCGGTGCAACGGCCCGTGGTCCGAGATCCGTATGGCCTGCGGCTACGGTTTCAATCCTCACCGGCCTCGAAAGGCCGGTGCAACTCCATGCGCTCACTGATATATACGAATCAAGTGTCAGTTTCAATCCTCACCGGCCTCGAAAGGCCGGTGCAACGTGCATCCGGTCCGCGAACACCGTCGCCCAGGTGGTGGTTTCAATCCTCACCGGCCTCGAAAGGCCGGTGCAACATAGACCGTATAGTGCGGCCTCAGGCGGCCCGGGCCGGTTTCAATCCTCACCGGCCTCGAAAGGCCGGTGCAACGGCTGGTAGGTGCCGTTTTCTGCCACCACCGGCAGGTTTCAATCCTCACCGGCCTCGAAAGGCCGGTGCAACAGCGTGACGCTGATCGCCGGGGCGGCGGTCACGGGCGTTTCAATCCTCACCGGCCTCGAAAGGCCGGTGCAACCTGGTGGTGGAGGCGGAGAAGGTGGGCAACGGCGGGTTTCAATCCTCACCGGCCTCGAAAGGCCGGTGCAACGGCTCGGCGCGCTGGAGCGCCTCTAGGGGCGTCCTGGTTTCAATCCTCACCGGCCTCGAAAGGCCGGTGCAACGGCTGGCGTGCTTGGTACTGTGCAGGTGTCGGGGCGTTTCAATCCTCACCGGCCTCGAAAGGCCGGTGCAACGGAGTTTTCCACAGGGAATGGGGGTCACGGCGGTGTTTCAATCCTCACCGGCCTCGAAAGGCCGGTGCAACACGCTCTCCACCGTCACTCTGTCCGGGGCAACCCAGTTTCAATCCTCACCGGCCTCGAAAGGCCGGTGCAACCCGTATGGTCGGCTCTGAGGCGCTCCATGCTGTGGTTTCAATCCTCACCGGCCTCGAAAGGCCGGTGCAACGCCTGTGGCCGGTTGGGAGCGGGGCTGGCGCGAAGTTTCAATCCTCACCGGCCTCGAAAGGCCGGTGCAACACAACAACCGGCCAGCACTACAGAAGGCGATGTATTAGTTTCAATCCTCACCGGCCTCGAAAGGCCGGTGCAACTCCAGGCGGTTCTCTGATCCGCGGTCAGGGTCTGGGTTTCAATCCTCACCGGCCTCGAAAGGCCGGTGCAACGGACCCTGGAAAGCCCCCTCAGAGGGCCTTCCCAAGCTCAAATCAGGGCTTCTGGACTCCCTACCCCTATTCCTCCTCCCACCGACGATTTTTGCAGCCTATGCCTGCCCGCGTGCGGCAAAAGCCACAAAATCGTGCGCGGACCTCCTTCGTGAAACACCCTCACTCCCGATCCGCGCAGAGGCTAATGGGTCCTGAAATGAGAAAAGATATCCCACCTAGACGATCATCGGCGCATCAGGATCCACGTAACGGTCCACGCCGTAGGTCTCCACGCAGCGTTCACGTCCGCCAGGCAGGCGATAGATGCGGATGCTATCCTTCTCAGGATCAATGATCTTCAGCAACTTGGCCCGTAGCCGCTCCAATTCCCTCTCGTTCAGGCGGCATTCGAAGACAGAATACTGGACGCGCTGCCCGAAATTCACACAAGCTTTCGATGCCCTGCGCAGGCGTTTCTGGCCCGCCGCGTCTTCCGTGTTCACATCATATGAGATCAGATAGTCGTCTCGCATAGTAGCCTCTTAGCGAGGGATAAAGGGGGTATAGAACGGGATATCACCTCGCAGGCAACGAGCCAGGATCCTCGCCTGCAGATGAGGGACTACCCCTAGTGGTACGCGAGTCTTCAGCATGGGATGGGATACCTCGGTCTGCTTCCGCGTCTGGTAGGCGACCACCACCTTTTTTCGCCCATCCTCATTCAACAATACTGCGCCACCAGGCCTCTCGCGAAAGTCTTCGGGACCGATCTGCTTGCGGTTGATCAGCGTCAGCGCCAGGCGGTCTGCAAAGGGTGCGCGGAACTCCTCCATCAGGTCCAGAGCCAACGCCGGCCGCCCCGGCCGGATGGCGTGAAGAAACCCGAACTGCGGATCAAGTCCCACCCCTTCGCAGGCCGCGCGGCAATCGTTCACCAGCAAGGCATACAGGAAAGAGAGAAGAGCATTTACGCGATCCTTTGGCGGTCTACGGCTCCGGGAGTCAAAGCGGAAGTCCGTCCGTTGCTGGGTGATAAGGGAATCGAACGCCTCGAAATATGCCGCTGATCCGTGTCCCTCGGCTCCTCGCACGGCATCGAGCGAGCGTGCTTCCTCCAGACTTTTCAGCTGACCGGCAATAGCCTCTGCCGCCCTGGAGAGGGCGGCCACCGCTTCCTTTGCCCTTTGTCCTTCCCCGGCTTCGCGGATGGCCCGGTTCAATACACCTCTGCAGTTCTGAAGCTTCCCTGCAACAATGCAACGGGCCACAGCTGCAGCGGCTGACTCGTCCCGGTGCGTCTCATACTGGGCCTTCCGGAGCAGCACATTCCCGCTTGTGGCCCCTTCCACCCGTGCCAGAAAGCGGCCGTTCACGTCCATAAACGTTACCGCCCGGCCATCCTCGGCGCACCGATGCATCAGGTAAGGGCTTACTGTCACCAAGCCGAAAGTCACGATGGCACCAAGGTGATGCAGAGGGGTCTGCTTGAGCCTCTCGTCCTTTAGATCCACCCGGACCGTGTCTCCCTCTAGGTGCACGTAGGCTCCCTGCGTGAAGACGTAAAGCGTGTTCAGCAGCTCGGTGGTCACGTCTTGGAGAGTCCTTTCCCACCCTTCGTCAATCGAGACCCTCGCCCTCGCCCGGGACGAACAGCCGGCGCTCCCCCCGGCTTTGCTGCAGATGGTCTATCAGTTCGGGTTGACAGGCTTCAATCAGCGAGCAATCCGGGCAACGCCGGTCGTTTACGGGCGGAGGCGTACAACCGCTTGCCAGCATCTGGCGGATGCGGATGATGGTCTCTTCCGTGAATGCACGCAGTTTCTCGTCCAGCTCCACCTCCTGACGCCGGCGTGAGCCGCGATAGTAGACCGCTGCGCGCGGAATGCCAACTCCCAGCATCTCTTCCAGACACATCGCCTGCGCGCACACCTGCGCCATATCGTTCAGTTTGCCACGCCGGTAACGGCGGCCATGCTTGTATTCCACCGGTACCACACGGCCGTCCGGCCAGAACTCAACCACGTCGGCCACGCCGGAGAGTCCCAGCCGGCGGCTGTAAAGGGGCAGCGCGAACTGCACCACCACACCGGCCTCAACCTCGTGGCCGGCCTCGTGGATCTCCTCGTGCTCGCGCCGCCCCTTCAGCGTGAAGACGTTGTCCTCGAAGATGTCCTCCAGGTGGATAAGCGCGCACCGGCGTGGACAGTAGCACCAGTGCGATATGGCGCTCACCATCACCAGTTCATCTTCAGGCCAATCGCCGTCCATCGAGTCCCTTACAGCATCTCGATGACGTCCACCCCCGCCGGAACGCGCTCCTTATGGATTTCCACCGCAAAGTCGGAGAACTTGCGCGGTGGCCTGGTCGGATCCTTCTGCCAGACGCGCACAATGGCTTGCCCGTCGTCTTCCGCGCCCCCCAGGTCCAGGAGCCGATGCGCCGGAGCGCAGCCAAGTTTGGCCTGCCGTTCCCGCTGAGCGGGATCGCTGTCCGTACCGACGTGCCGGAACACCACCAGCTTGCGCGCTGACATTGTACCCTTGCTGGCGCTACGGTCGTGATCGTACATATTCATCAACGCTTCCCACAGGAGTTGCAGGTCTTCCTCCGTGAAGCCCGTCCCTTCCGCCAGATGAGCGCTGATGAAGCCGTTAGCGCAATAAAGGCCATACGGGATAAGGGCTTTTCGCCCCATGGTGCGCAGCTGGTCTTCCGGCTGTTCTTTTTCCCACTCCAGGTAGTCCTCGCTGGACTTCGCTTCGCGCACGTCCTCAGCGACAGCCATCCTGGTGACGGAGGCATCGAGTGGCAGGATCGGATGCAACGAACGTGCGAACGAAAGCTGGACCGGTCCGCGCACCTGACCCGCATTCGGGCCTGTGCTCATAACGGCCCCCAGGGCGCGCACATCGTAGAAGTTCTGACACATCCATCTGCGTGCCAGCTCCACCTTGTCCTTGCCGGCTTTAGCGCCTGGCTGAAAGCCGCCATCAGTCTTCTCGTGGGCCATCACGATGGGGCGGTTCAGGTTGGTGGCATGCTCCACGAAGATGCAATAGGGAGCCTGATTCCCGCGGGCGATCTGCACGTAGTTGCGGATCCGCCGCTTCAGCGCCACATCGGACACCAGACCGTGCATGTCCTCAGGGTCCACCCGGGGAGCGTTCCCCGCGTCGGGATCTCCATTGGGATTCCCATTCTCGCAGTCAAACAGATACAGGAACTCATAGCGATTCTTGATGATGTCAGACATTGCTCTCCTCCTTGACCGGTTCCGTCAGCGCCGCGCCGGTCCTCCCGGCGCGGTCGGCAGCAAGTTGCTGGTAGTACCCAAGCGCGAACAGGCTCTGCTCTTCGAGCTTCAAAGCTCCGGGCGGTCTGTCTCCGATGCGAGCCCAAATGTCCGCGATCTTCGACTCGAAGTAGTGCGCCAGTCCCGGATCCAGTTTGTTCAGATGGAACTGGCTGAGGCGGGCCAGACGGCCCAATACCAAGGCGGGAGTGGCGCTGGCGGCAGCGAAGAACCTCTGCACAATGCCTGCGCCGACATCCCCCAGCGCGGCATACTGAAGCCGCGCATACTCCGCCATCAGCCTCCCACAGTGATAGGCGGGAGACGGGTGGTCTTCATTCAGATAGGGTTTCACGTCAGTGTCTCCTTCCCGAACAAGAAATGCCTTTATCAGCCCGAACCGCGCGTGGTTGGCGGCCTGGTCGTCAATGATGTCACACCGCGCGCGGGCAAGCGCCTGCGCCACGAGCTGCCGCGGAATCGGTCCTGCGGTCAGCGCGGAGCGCCAGAGCGCAGCCACCGCCGGGGCGGCAAGGTCATCGAGCGCCCTCACCGTAGAACCCAGCACCGCCATGAACTTGGGTGGCGGCGCCAGGCCGGTTCCGTCCCGGTTGACGATGGAGAAGTCGTCGAACCAACCATTGATGTTGCGGACAAGCTCCTCGAACTGCCCTTCCATCCAGTCCCGCACCATAGCCCTTCCCGCTGCCCCGCTAATAGTCAGGGCATAGAAGTGGTTTTGCTGCAGATCGGGCCTCTGACCGGTCCGGATGGCGTCCAGCAGTTCCCGTGCTCGCTGCTGAGCGGTGAGTTTTTCCGTTTCCTCTGCGCTTTCGAGCCACTCCAGCGGGTCTTCATCAGCGGCAACGCGGTCCTTGAACCAGTGGGCCACCTTCGCTCCCGCCAGACGCCGGCTGTGGCGGTCCAGCAAGTCATTCAGGGCGGCGCGATATGCGGCCGCGGCCTCTTCCGAGACTGCTCCGTTTTCGGACTGAGAGAGACCGAACGACTGGAAGGAGTCCTTGTCGTATCCGATGAGCGAGGAGCCCATCCCCATCCCACCTACGTCGGAGAGTCCCGATATTTTGGGATGGGTGCGAGCCGGTTCGACGGTCTGGCCGGTGGCGAGGCAGATCATCTGGCTTCCCGTTCCCTGCCTGGTCAGCGTGCGGCGGAACGTCTGCCACCAGGCGTGCCAGGAGCAGTCCTCAACCGGGAAGGCCCCATCCACCCGGATGGTTATCTTGTCCGTCGGGCTTGCCTTTTTGCCCGAGAGCCCAGCCTGGATTTGCGCCAGAACGGCATCATCCGCCAGGCTGTCCGCCACCGGCTTCAGGCAGGGCGTAACGCTTGAGGCATCACGCAGCAGCCGCACGAAATACTCGTGCTTTGCTTCGATATCGCGGATGACTTTCTCGGGTGTCCCGCTCTTCGGCCAGTTGGCCACCACCTGACAGGTATCAACCAGGAAATGGCTCCGGGTCTCGCTTCCTGATGTCAGCTCAGGCTGGGTAAGGTCCGGGCATTTCGCGAACTTCTGCCCCGGATTGCCTTTGCCGGCAGGGTTCCCGAGGGGCAGCACTCCCAGGAAGCGGCCGCCCGCGTCGAAGTCCAGAGCCCATCGGACGTCCTTCGGCGCGAATCCTGGCTGAGTAATGAGTTCCTCGCTGTGCGCGTACTTCACCAGAAGGTCAAGCATGGCTTCCCTCCTTCGGCGGTTTGAGCACCCGGTCCGACTCGAACGGTGGCACCTCCAGCACTCCGTCTTTCACCTCCGCCTCAAACAGCGTGATGTACGGGCGGTCAGTAGACTCCCCCGGCCGCGAGAGGTCGAACACGTCGTAGAGCATCCATCCGATGCGCGCATCCACTTCCGCTGGAGGTGGCCCGGTCTCCCCGTGATCCAGAAGACGGAAGAAAGCCGGGAACTCCCTGCAGCCCAGATAGGGCTGATAGAAGCACTTCCCGCTTCCTGCAATGCGCCGGAACTTCGCCTCCATCTCCACAATACGGTCTTCGAAGCCCGGCCAGGGCCGCACTTCGGCGTGGATGCGGTAGCGGACGTTCTTCAGCGCCATGGTCTGGCGCTGTGTGTTCGCCTCCTCTCCGGCTCCGGCCAGAATGGTCTGCGGTGGCGCGCTTCCGCTCATCCACTGTCTGATGGTGCGGTCGGTAGGCGCCTTGCATTTGACCTCGTTCCGTCTCAAAGCAATGAACCGTGGCGGCTCAAGCATCTCGATCTGCACAATCTGCCAGCGGTATTCATGCCGGTTGACGCAGATGGCATCGAAGATGCCACGGGCTGCCGATGGCGTGATGACGGGGTAGCTGAACCGCTCCACCTTCAACTCAGGACGGGTGAAGCAGGCCAGCGCCCCCCAGACTTCAATGGTCTGACGCGATGGCGTCATCGTGCACCTCCTTTCAGGCGATCAGGACCTGCGACTCGGCCGGCACCACCAGGCCGAGATCGGTCTCCCGGTCGTAATGGTCCGGTTCCAGATAGATGAACCACTCGCTGGAATCACCTCCCTTCACAACAGGCACCGGCTTTAGATACCGCAGGATGGGATCGCGTGGCCGGGGCCTGAATATGGAAACCGAATGTGGTCTGGCTCTCCGCAACCATGTGGCGGTCAGGCCGGTCTTTTCCACCTCTGTGCAGAGTCTGTCGAACTCCTCCAGGTCGTAGGGGACGAGCACATTGATGGCATCATCCGCTATCAGGCGGAATTCTCTAGCCACGGTCTCGAAATCCTGCCGTTTGATCGCTTCCTGCAGATCGGGGCAATGAGACTCGGGGCGGGAGAGATCGTAGAGCTCTCTAAAATAGCGCCGGAAAAGCTCCGGGTCATTCAGATCCAGACCATCAGGTCCCAGCCTGTTTAGCAGGGTCTCAGTTACTGCTGCCGCCTGCTGGTAACCTCCAGGTGGGTAAGCATTGTCCTCAGGTCGGAAGACTTCCACCACACCGCCGTCCCCAAGCAGCCCGTTACGGTTGCAGCGGCCCGCTGCCTGGGCAATGGATTCCATCGGTCCCATGGCTCGAAAAACAACGGGGAAATCCAGATCCACGCCGGCCTCCACGCACTGCGTGGAGACCAGACGGCATTCGGCTCTGCCGTTTTCCAGGGCCTGCCGCACCTCCCTGAGCACTTTTTGCCGGTGGGCAGGGCACAGATTGGTGGAAAGATGGCGGGCGCCTGTCGCTCCTGCTTCCCGCAAACGGCACACGAGCTCACAGGCGTGACGCTTCAGATTGACTACACAGAGCACCCGGGGATGCGCCTTGAGTCTCTCGGCTAACTCGTCCCACCCGATCGCTGCCTGCCCCGGCCACCGGACGCTGGTACGCCGCAGACGGTTGAACAGATCCAACCGGGGAGGGGTGATCTCGACCGGTTGCCACCCACAGTTGCGGTCTTCCTGGACCGCTGAAGCCAGGGCCTCAAAAGCTGGTTGAGTGGCGGTGGCCAGAACAATGCTGGTGTTGTATCCCGCGGTCAGTCTGGAAAGCGCCTTCAGGCTTGGAACGGTCAGTGAGACCGGCAGGGTCTGAACTTCATCGAACAGAACAACGCTGGAAGCGATGCGATGGAGTTTCCGGCAGGCTCCCGGTCGGTTGGAGAATAGAGACTCCAGGAACTGGACACTCGTGGTGATGATCACGGGCGCGTCCCAGTTCTCTGCAAGGAGCCGTTCGCGGCGGATCTTCTCGTCCACGGAGTCGGCCTCCTGCGTTTCCGCGGCTCGCGTTCCCATCAGGCTATGGTGTTCAATGATATAGCCGTGGCCGAAAACCGGCTCCAGGATGCGCCGGTACACCTGCGCAGTCTGGTCAATGATGCTCAGATAGGGCAACACGAAGATAAGCCTTCTGGATCCGGTGCGGATGGCAAGCTTCAAAGCAAAGGCCAGCATCGCCAGGGTCTTGCCAGATCCTGTCGGGGCCGTAAGAGTAAACACCCCGGCCGACGGAGCCTGATCGGCTGCTTCCAGACAGGCTTTCATTAGCTCCTCGCGGGCGCTTAGCACCGCCGCATCGGCATTCGTGTTGCTTTTCAGCTGTTGCACGTGCCGCAGAACCTCATCCAGCGCTCGTTCGGGCTGCAGGTCAGGTGCCTGTGGCCGTGCCTGGCCACACTTGAAGTGGCGCTCGGTGTCCAGGAAGTCGGCGTCTACGAGGGCCGAAAAGAGCATCCGCACGTCCAGCATGGCGGAGACTGTCTGCTGGATTGAGCTGCCATAAACCGAATGGGGTGAAGAAGCCGGCAGCAAGCCGGCCACAGTGAGGGACTCCACCATCGCCATAGTATCCGAGACAGACAGATGAGGTCCGTCCGGGTGCGTCTGTTCCCATTTTGTGGGGTCCAAACGGATTAGTGCATCCTTGCTGATCTCTTTCAGCCCCTGGTGGTGCCCCTGTACGGCTACGGCGGCGGCCACATTGCGGAAGCGCTGCAGGGCGGCCCACGCGCCAGGTGACCAGTGATCCACCGCGGCGCTCTGTCCCTTCAGGCGTTGCTGGAACGCTTCGCCGAGCTTACCTGCATCGTGAAGGGCTGCTACGAGACGCGCCTCTTCACCGGCCCCGAAAACGCTGGCAAACTTTGCCGCCAGATCCGCAACGCCTTCGAGGTGATCCTTAAGCGGTTGGGCGTGGCCGCAAGGATTCTGGCTATGCGCATGACACTCCTGGAAATCTCTCAGCTCGGATCCCAATTGAAAAACCTCCTTTTGGGAAGGTACGCTGCGATGGCTATTCCTTCCTGCCTTCCGGTGGCCCCGCAGGCCGCTGCTTTTCGCGAATTTCCACCTAGAGTAACCTTGTCGGCTGTCAGAATCTGTCAGTCGAGCGAAATATCTGGTCCCCGCTGTGCCCGTAGGAGCCGCGGACGCGGAAGGTAAGCGGAAGATTACGCTCTACGGGGAGAGGGAGGAAGGCGGCATTCCTTCAGGGAAATTGCTTCACTGCCTGGCAGGCCCGCCAAGCGATATGTCAACATCATCACCAGCCACGAGATGCTAAGCAGGACGAACGCCTGGTCGAGAGGCGAGTGGCTCGCTTTTGACTGCTCCCAGATTCCAGCTGTTCTCAACAGCCTTGGTTGAAAGCAACTGCGGGATATTGATGGGGGATATTGAACGTAAGGGGCCCTTTCCCGGGCCATTCCTGCTCTTTGCGGCAGACTCAAGCTTCCTGATGCGGTGACAGGAGGAAAGGTGTGATCCAAGCGGAAGTGAGGATGCTACTCCTGGAAAATGGATTGTATTGTGAATCCTGCGGCATAGTGGAGACAGCCAAGATCTTGAACGATTGTGTTACACGTCTGCGAGAGGCTTTCGACAGAAAGGATGGCTCGCCGGGATGATTCGCCAGGAAAAGCCGGAGCTTTCGGAATCTGTAGGTATCTACTGTACTGCCCACGCCATCCGGCGTTATCGCGAACGGGTCAGCCGTGTGCCCCTCACACCTGAGCAGGCCAGGCGCGAAATTGTTGAGGCGATGCGCCGGCCGCTCTTCGCCCGCGAGCTTCGACCGTCCGGGCTGGTGCTCTGGGGATGCCGTAACGCCCATGGCTTCTGCTTTACAGCGGCCACGGCTCCTCTGGACCGGCATCCGGGCTGGCTCGTCGTCCAGACGGTCGGTCCATGGTGGCACTGGCACGAAGTGAAACGGCTCTGGCGCGAAGAACGCCACCGCCTGGAGCAAAGATGACGGGGAGGCTGGGGGAAGCAAGAGGATGCCTTCAGGCCGGGTACCGGTGAGCCGCTTCATTCGCTGAACAGAATTGGTTGGTGGCCTTCTTGCCATTAGAGTGCCTCTCTGCCTACAACTACCTCTAGGGGCTAGACGGGCGCAATTGTATTTGGATTGCCCCTGCGCGGATCGGGAGTGAGGGTGTTTCACGAAGGAGGTCCGCGCACGATTTTGTGGCTTTTGCCGCACGCGGGCAGGCAAGGGCTGCAAAAATCGTGGGTGGGAGGAGGAATAGAGGTGGGGAGTCCAGAAACCCTGATTTGAGCTTGGGAAGGCCCTCCGAGGGGGCTTTCCAGGGTCAGTTGCACCGGCCTTTCGAGGCCGGTGAGGATTGAAACTCGGAATATTCTATCAAAGGAATACTGGGTACTTGTGTTGCACCGGCCTTTCGAGGCCGGTGAGGATTGAAACCCGATGGTTGCCTTGCTCCAAGGCTTCCCTCCCGAATGTTGCACCGGCCTTTCGAGGCCGGTGAGGATTGAAACCATGACTCGTTCTCAAAGAACCATGTTCCGGTACCGTTGCACCGGCCTTTCGAGGCCGGTGAGGATTGAAACCTACATCGCCGGCGCAAACGACGAGAAGGCTGTGACGTTGCACCGGCCTTTCGAGGCCGGTGAGGATTGAAACGGCGGGGAGAACCTGAGACTGCGCTAGTATAATTGGTTGCACCGGCCTTTCGAGGCCGGTGAGGATTGAAACCGGGTCCGAGAGGTACGTCTGGTCGAACCGGGCGAAGTTGCACCGGCCTTTCGAGGCCGGTGAGGATTGAAACTGCAAAAGCGCGCCAGTCTGTCCGTCGCACCAACGGTTGCACCGGCCTTTCGAGGCCGGTGAGGATTGAAACGGTGGCAAGACATCCGCATACCGCCAGGTGGGTAACGGTTGCACCGGCCTTTCGAGGCCGGTGAGGATTGAAACGGTGCTTCCCAGTCGTGCTGGTGGCATCACATAGAGTTGCACCGGCCTTTCGAGGCCGGTGAGGATTGAAACGATGTCGAACACGTTGTATCCGTCCAGGGGGCGCGAGTTGCACCGGCCTTTCGAGGCCGGTGAGGATTGAAACAGTAAACAGAACATCTGTTCGTGTATACGCTTCCAATGTTGCACCGGCCTTTCGAGGCCGGTGAGGATTGAAACACAGGAGTTTTCGTATCAATGAATATGATTGTTTCGTTGCACCGGCCTTTCGAGGCCGGTGAGGATTGAAACCCTTCGAGCTCGCCCCCCATCCCCTCACCGCCGGTGTTGCACCGGCCTTTCGAGGCCGGTGAGGATTGAAACTACAGGTTCCCCGTCGTCTCGGAGAACCGCTTCTCTGTTGCACCGGCCTTTCGAGGCCGGTGAGGATTGAAACAAAGAAGTATGTTTCGGTACCAACAATGGTACCGAACTCGTTGCACCGGCCTTTCGAGGCCGGTGAGGATTGAAACGACGTTGCGGAGGCGCAGAAACGGGTCGAACGCGTTGCACCGGCCTTTCGAGGCCGGTGAGGATTGAAACGTCATCCCCGAGAGCACCCCGATGTCAATGTCCAGGTTGCACCGGCCTTTCGAGGCCGGTGAGGATTGAAACAACTGCAGGGGCCCCCCTATCGAGGGGAACAACTCCCGTTGCACCGGCCTTTCGAGGCCGGTGAGGATTGAAACGAGCTGGACTGTTTCGGGCAGACGTATTCGGCCACGTTGCACCGGCCTTTCGAGGCCGGTGAGGATTGAAACCAAAAAAGGACGGTATTTCCTGTCACGGTCAGTTTTGCGTTGCACCGGCCTTTCGAGGCCGGTGAGGATTGAAACCATGCTTGTTGAACCCATATCCGCTGATAGAAACAGTTGCACCGGCCTTTCGAGGCCGGTGAGGATTGAAACTCTACCGCGAATCACGAATGAATATCGTGCTTTCCTGTTGCACCGGCCTTTCGAGGCCGGTGAGGATTGAAACTACAGGTTCCCCGTCATCTCGAAGAACCGCCTCTCTCGTTGCACCGGCCTTTCGAGGCCGGTGAGGATTGAAACATGGATGACGGAACAACGCTTTTTCGCCAACTTCGTTGCACCGGCCTTTCGAGGCCGGTGAGGATTGAAACTTGCGTGCCAGACCGGCTGTGATGGCTTCTTTATCGTTGCACCGGCCTTTCGAGGCCGGTGAGGATTGAAACCTGAGGGAGATAGATGTGGCCCAGTCGTTATCGGGTTGCACCGGCCTTTCGAGGCCGGTGAGGATTGAAACTAACTTTTTTTGCCAGATCCCTTGACAAACCGTGCCGTTGCACCGGCCTTTCGAGGCCGGTGAGGATTGAAACCCGGATGTTCAATGCCGTGCCCGACTCCGCCCGGCCCTGTTGCACCGGCCTTTCGAGGCCGGTGAGGATTGAAACACAGCGCCCGCCGCCGCGGCGCGCTAGCAACGTTGGTTGCACCGGCCTTTCGAGGCCGGTGAGGATTGAAACACAGGGCCGATCTGGTTGATCCGCACGGTGTCCCGTTGCACCGGCCTTTCGAGGCCGGTGAGGATTGAAACAGAAGGAAATCCCCCTTCTGGGCGCCTTCATCGCCGTTGCACCGGCCTTTCGAGGCCGGTGAGGATTGAAACATCCCGGTTTCGAGTGTTTCAGATAAACGAGTTGCCGTTGCACCGGCCTTTCGAGGCCGGTGAGGATTGAAACTCAGCACCCTGACCACTTCCTCCACGTCGTCGGGTTGCACCGGCCTTTCGAGGCCGGTGAGGATTGAAACAGGAAGAGGCAATACAACTTGCACCAGGGCCAGATAAGTTGCACCGGCCTTTCGAGGCCGGTGAGGATTGAAACGTGGTCGTTGGCCTCGAGAGCCTGCAAATGCCCCTCGTTGCACCGGCCTTTCGAGGCCGGTGAGGATTGAAACACGGCCGAACTGAACGCGTGGCTGGACAGCCTGGTTGCACCGGCCTTTCGAGGCCGGTGAGGATTGAAACATGACGCCAGCGTGCCAGGCAATGCAGGCGGCGGTGTTGCACCGGCCTTTCGAGGCCGGTGAGGATTGAAACCGAGATTAGAATGGCCTGCGGCTACGGACTGGCCGTGTTGTTGCACCGGCCTTTCGAGGCCGGTGAGGATTGAAACTGCTGGAACAACTGCGGGCCGAATGCGCCGACGTGTTGCACCGGCCTTTCGAGGCCGGTGAGGATTGAAACTGCGATGAGGTTGATGGCCGAGCGCGACGCCGGCGGTTGCACCGGCCTTTCGAGGCCGGTGAGGATTGAAACCTGCTGTCAGTCGGCAGTTCCAATCAGGTGCCTCCGTTGCACCGGCCTTTCGAGGCCGGTGAGGATTGAAACCAGTTCGGCCGTGACCTCAGCGTCCGTGAGCTGACGTTGCACCGGCCTTTCGAGGCCGGTGAGGATTGAAACATCCAGCGTGAACCGCCAGGCCCGGATCCTGCGCCGTTGCACCGGCCTTTCGAGGCCGGTGAGGATTGAAACCAGTTCTTCGCCTACTGCCGATACGGTTACGCCTGAAGTTGCACCGGCCTTTCGAGGCCGGTGAGGATTGAAACTGGCGACGCCCAGGAACCAACCCAAACCTGCGCCAAGCCGTTGCACCGGCCTTTCGAGGCCGGTGAGGATTGAAACTTTACCGAAGCGGGTTCCGCGATTCTTCGCGGCAGGTTGCACCGGCCTTTCGAGGCCGGTGAGGATTGAAACCAGCATGCAGACGGAATGTTCTCGCTGTATTCGTGTTGCACCGGCCTTTCGAGGCCGGTGAGGATTGAAACGCGTAGAACACAGCTGGCCTGGAGAACATTCTCCTGTTGCACCGGCCTTTCGAGGCCGGTGAGGATTGAAACTATACCACTAAGACGGAGGTACCGGCATGGTACAGTTGCACCGGCCTTTCGAGGCCGGTGAGGATTGAAACCAGAACTCGCCCGTCGGAACAGGCGGATTCACCACCGTTGCACCGGCCTTTCGAGGCCGGTGAGGATTGAAACAATGAATAAACTATGAAATAGTATGAAAAGTTTGTGTTGCACCGGCCTTTCGAGGCCGGTGAGGATTGAAACTACTACCCATTCTCCGGTTTCTAGGTCGCAGGCGGGTTGCACCGGCCTTTCGAGGCCGGTGAGGATTGAAACATAGCCTCCGCCGGCCATCGCTACACCTCCATCTCATAGTTGCACCGGCCTTTCGAGGCCGGTGAGGATTGAAACCCATATCGCGCGGCTTCCACCACATCACTACCTGCGGTTGCACCGGCCTTTCGAGGCCGGTGAGGATTGAAACCAGCGGGCGGGGAGCCCCGGGGGGCCGGGGAACGGTTGCACCGGCCTTTCGAGGCCGGTGAGGATTGAAACTACAGGGTTCTTTGTATCAATAGGTGAAAGTACTGAGTTGCACCGGCCTTTCGAGGCCGGTGAGGATTGAAACTCCTCCTGCCCTAGTCTCTTCAGCACCCGGGCGGGCGTTGCACCGGCCTTTCGAGGCCGGTGAGGATTGAAACTCCGGATGGTCGAAGTCTATCTTCGGCCCCCCCTGTTGCACCGGCCTTTCGAGGCCGGTGAGGATTGAAACCTCGATCCGCGCGGCGGCATCACTGGTGACAGAAGGTTGCACCGGCCTTTCGAGGCCGGTGAGGATTGAAACAGACAGGCGCTCGGTGGTGCTCCACGAGAAACCCAGCGTTGCACCGGCCTTTCGAGGCCGGTGAGGATTGAAACGTATTCCCATGCCGGAAAGCGCTCCGGCATTTCGTGTTGCACCGGCCTTTCGAGGCCGGTGAGGGTGAGGATTGAGACTTCCTTGTAACGGAGGGGTGCCACAACCACCCTACGTTGTCAAGGAAAAGGGCCTGTCGCAGGGCGCGACTGCGATTGCTTTGCCGCAGCAGTGCTGCGGTGAGTTTGCGGGATGAGTCAGGTATCCACAGCTTCCTGGACCAGCTGCGCCGCGCACTGCGCACTGGCTTCGTCGGCTGCAGTGGTCTCTACAAGAAGCTCGATGCCGGACTGGCCGTCCGAAAGACGCACGCGAAGGAGGCCGCGGGAAGCGTCCAAAACGGCCGCGCTGTTCTCGCAGGCTGGCAGCCCGTCGCGATAGGAGATACGGGTGACAAAGGGCAGGCTGGCAATGCGTTTCACAGCCTCGTCTGAGCCGGACGGACGGTGATGGTGCACGGTGCTGATGTCTATCTTCTCCTGATCTGCCCTTCCGGAAT
>Ga0209381_1002463_pt1 | contig 23033 bp, 21 predicted proteins | sample DewCreD2012metaG_FD_184111 | JGI IMG/M metagenome (GOLD analysis project Ga0209381, IMG submission 184111) | Hot spring sediment bacterial and archeal communities from British Columbia, Canada, to study Microbial Dark Matter (Phase II) - Dewar... ...
CCCTCTTCCGGCATGCGGCTACCGGCGTCCGGTCTGCGGCAATTCCGGACTATTGGATGCCTGTCGCCCCCTCGCAAAGTCGCATCGTCGCCAAGTCACCCCCTCGCCAAGTCACCCCCTCTGTCTCTATGCTCTTCGCCCTTTGCCCTTTGCCTTCCCCCATGCCCTTCGCTCTTCGCTCTTCGCCCTCTTCCGGCATGCGGCTGCCGGCGTCCGGTCTGCGGCAATCCCGGATTACCGGTTGCCGGTCGCCTATCTACCCGTCACCTTGTCGCCCCCTCGCAAAGTCGCATCGTCGCCAAGTCACCCCCTCGCCAAGTCACCCCCTCGCTCCATGCTCTTCGCCCTTTGCCCTTTGCCTTCCCCCATGCTCTCCGCTCTTCGCTCTTCGCCCTCCGCGACCGTGCGACCTGGCGCCCTTTGTGACCTGGCGACCATGCAGGCATTAGTAAGCAAGCAGTACCAGACGAACATTTTAGTTAAAAACATTTCTGTTTTATAAAAAATCATAGTAATTTTATGTTTAGATTTTCAAAACTGTCATTTAAGATGCTTTAAATATGAAGATTGCCTTTTATCTTTTTCTTGCTGCAGCCCTCCTGTCTGCCCCATCGTGCAAGCAAAAACAACCACAGAACCTCGAGGAGATGGCCCGCCGGGCTGCACGGCCCGAAGCAGTGATCGTTAAAACCGTAAAAGCCGAAAAAACCACATTTTACCACGAACTGATCAGCAACGGCAAAATAACCTCTTCCAAAAAGGCTGTCGTGCCTTTCAGAGTTAACGGCATTATAAGGGAACTCTATGTCCGGAACGGTCAGCACGTAACCGAAGGACAACTGCTGGCAGTAATAGAAGACTTTGAATACAGTACCCAGCTACGGCGCGCAAAACAAAACCTCGAAAAGGCTCAGATAAACTTCAGAGATGACATCCTGACAAACTTTTCAACCGACGACACAACAAAACTTTCAGATTCTAAAATCAAAATTGCCCGCATCCGCTCAGGCCTTGATGAAGCACTTACTGCCCTTGCACAGGCCGAATATAACTTCAGCAACACCCGCATTACTGCACCTGTAACCGGTGTGATATCCGGACTCGAAGCCCGCCAGTGGAACCCTTCCCAGAACTATAAAAACCTCTGCACAATCGTTAACGACGAAAATATGGAGGTGGAATTCCCTGTCACCGAATCGGAATATATGCTCCTCAGAAACGGAATGCCGGTAAACATCATCCCCTTTGTTAACGACAGCATCCGAATAACCGGAACCATAACCCAGATTAACCCGCAGGTTGACGAAAACGGAATGGTTAAAATAAGAGCTTCATTTTTTAACAGGGCACGGCTGATAGACGGCATGAACGTAAGGGTGCTGATAAGAAGGCCTGTCCCCGAACGTATCGTCGTGCCGAAAGAAGCTCTCGTGCGCCGGCAGGGAAAGGATGTGATATTTATACGGCAGGACTCACTGGCAATATGGAAATATGTGACCGTTGAAGCTGAAAACAGCTCCAGCCTTTCAATAAAGGAAGGGATAGAACCGGGAGACCTAGTTATCGTCAGTGGTAACATCAACCTTGCACACGAAACCATTGTTAAGGAACAATGAAGGGAGAAAATCCATCGGGCGGCTTCTTTTCTGCCTTCAAAGTAAATATTTTCTTTGTTGTGCTTGTCATTGCCGGAGCCGCTGTAATACCCCTGCTTTCGCTTCAGCTTAATCCCACACGGTACCTCCCCTCAATCACCGTAAGCTGGATATGGCCGAACACACCGGTGCGTGTTGTTGAACAGGAAGTTACGACAGTCATCGAAGGCGTCCTCTCAACGGTGGCAGGCGTCACAAAGATCAAATCAGTTACACACGAAGGCTCCGGTTCAATCACAATTGAGTTGGATAAGAAAACCGACCTGCAGGCAAAAAAATATGAAACAGCCTCTCTTATGAAAGAGGCTTTCAAACACCTGCCCTATGGAGTTTCATACCCCTCGGTAAGAATGAATATTCCTTCAGCAGGCGCTTCAGGTTCCCTGATTCTCAGCTATCAGATTAACGGAAATGCGAGCCAGTCGTATATTGCAGAGGTTGCCGAAGAACTTATAAAACCGGCAATTGCCCTGATTGACGGAGTTTACAGCATTGATGTCTATGGCTCCACCCCGCGGGAATGGGAAATCACCTGCGATATTAACCGGCTTAATGCCCTTGGAATATCCCAGGGCTCCATTGCTTCAGCAATAAGGGACTATATGCTTGAACGGGAACTTGGAGGAGGTTACGAGATTTCAGCCGGAGGTTCACTGAAAAAAACATATATTACTCTGACCGGTAATAAAAGCGACACTTTAAAATGGGATGAAATACCCGTAGCGGGGAATGGTGGCCGGATAATCAGGCTGGGCGATGTGGCCGCCGTCCGTCTGAAAGACCGGCAACCGACGGGATACTACAGGATAAACGGACTGAATACTGTAAACCTCAATGTAAATGCCGGGAAAAACGTAAATAACATTAAAGTTGCCGGGGAGGTGAAAAAAACAATTGAAAGGATTAAAAAGGAACTGCCGCCCGGTTATAGCATACGTAATTCATTGGATAACACTCTGTTTATAAGGGAAGAAATATCCAAAAACATCTTCCGCACACTCCTCTCAGTGGCTCTGCTGCTTATATTTGTTCTGGCAATAAGCCGGGAATTCAGATACCTTCTGATAATCGCAATAAGCCTCTTTTCAAATATTCTGATAGCCTTCATCTTTTACTACCTCTTCCGTCTTGAGATTCATCTCTACTCACTTGCAGGAATTACGGTATCATTCGGGATTATAATAAACAACACCATTGTAATGGTAGATCACCTGCGGCACCGTAATGACATGAAAGTGGGCATCTCGCTTGTTGCCGCAACTCTTACCACAATAGGCGCCCTTTCGGTGATTTTTTTCCTCGATGAGGCATCAAAACTCACCCTGTCGGATTTCGCTGCCGTAGTTATCATCAACCTTTCCGTATCACTTGCCGTAGCTCTGTTATTCATTCCCGCCCTGATGGAAAAAATAAGGATGAAACCAAAGCTCAGCAGGTATGATATCAGAAGAAAAAGAAACGTGGTAATAATTACGGGATATTATCTCAGGATGATTGATTTCATTATCCGGTTCCGTACGGCTTTTATTATTCTTGCAATACTTGCTTTCGGACTTCCTGTCTTTTTCCTGCCCGACTCCCTGCCGGCAAACCGCAATATCAATATGCCCGAAGAAGACCTTACTGAATTCCAGAAGTTTTATAACAAAATACTCGGAAACACGAAATATATTCAGAAGGTTAAACCCATCGTAAACAAAGCTCTTGGCGGAACCCTAAGGTTGTTCAGCGACAGGGTGAAAAACAGCAGGTACTATTATTACGGAAGCCAGGAAGAGGTTCAGAGAACCCAGATAACAGTAAATATCGGGTTGAGCGAACCCGGTCTGACTGTTGACGACATAAACAATGTATGTGCAGGACTCGAAAACATGCTGGCTGCTTACAATGAGATTGATCTTTTCACAACAACTGTTTACAGTGCCGAAGATGCAGTTGTAACAATTACTTTCAAACCCGAACACGATTTTACAATTTTTCCGTATATCCTCAAATTCAAAATAGAGGATTACATGAATTCCATCGGCAGCTACCATGCGGCTGTTTACGGAGTGGGAAAAGCTTTCAGCAACCAGGTTTACAGCGATTACATCAGGGGTACTTATGCAATTGCCATGAGGGGATATAACTACGACGACCTGTATCGCTATTGTGAAGGGCTGAGGGAGAGACTTGTTGAAAGCGCCCGCGGAAGAATCAAGGAGGTCTATTTCCTGGCAAGCGAAAACAGGTTCAACATAAGAAAAAATTACCGTAACATCCTGGAGATGGACAGGGAGTACCTTGCTTCCAACAATTCCGATATTGTTACTGCCTTCGCGGGTGCATACCGTTACTCAAGGAATCCCGCCCCTGCAGGAAATGTTTATGTTAACGGGTTTGCGGCTCCGGTATCGCTTAATACCATTCAGGCCGAAGTATCAGACTACTGGGATTTCATGAACGAACCGGTACCACTCAGAAATGGTGCAGGAGTTAGGCTGAAAGATTTTTCCACCATTACCTCAGAGGTGTCTGATAATACCATCAGCAGGGAGGATCAGCAATATGTTATTTACGTGACATACGATTTTATAGGAAATTATGAACTGGGACGGATGATACTTGAACGGAATGTAAAGGAAACCAATGCCCTGCTTCCGCTTGGCTATAATGCACAGATCTCAGCTTACTCCTTTTCGTGGAACCAGAGAAGAGCCAATTACCTGCTCATTTTCCTGGTAGTGCTTATTATCTGGATTATCTGTGCAGTCCTTTTCGAATCGCTGAAACAGCCGGTTATTGTTATCAGCCTTATACCCTTCTCACTTATCGGCGTATTTATAACGTTTTATGTATTTAAAATCAACCCCGATGAGGGTGTCTTTGCGGCAATGATACTTCTCTGCGGCATAGTTGTCAATTCGTCGCTGTATGTTCTGAACGATTTTAACATACTGAAAAGAAAGCACCCCGGGATGGACGAAAGAAGGCTATACCTGAAAGCTTTCAACGGCAAGATCACCCCCGTAATCCTTACGGTTTTTGCGGCCATTGTGGGCCTGCTGCCGTTTCTTCTTACAGGAAAGGATGAGCGCTTCTGGTTTAACCTTGCCGCAGGCACAATAGGCGGACTCATCTTCAGCATGATCGGACTTCTGTTTTACCAGCCGATGATGCTCAGGAGGAGGCTAAGGGCGAAGAGCGAAGAGCTAAGAGCTAAGGATAAAGAAGGAAGTAAGGAACTTGAATAAATAAAAGTATTAAACTATGGATCACTTTAGATTTGAAAATTTGGATATTTGGAAAGATGCCATCCAACTCTCTGATATTTTATTTGATTATGCTGATAAGGCTGAAGATAGACGACTTTATAAATTTGCTGAACAAATGAGATCTGCAGGTATGAGTATTTCAAACAATATTGCTGAAGGGTCTGGCTCATTCTCAGACCGGGAATTTTTAAGTTTTCTGAATATTGCGAGAAGGTCTGTTTTTGAATGTGCCAATATCCTTCATCTTTTTTTGCGCAGGAAAATAATTACACAGCATGAAAAGGAAAATGTTTACATAATGCTTATTTCATTAAGTAAAAAAATTACCAATTTCAGAAAAAGTCTTAAACAATAAACTACTAGTTATGTATATGTTTCTCTGCTCTTCGCTCTTCGCCCTCCGCCCTTCGCCTTTCGATCCCATATTATAATGCAATCTTATGTAAAATATCTTCATCCTTCAAAATAAATTACACCTACTGAAATGGTACGCTTCCTCATAACCCGCCCGATTGCAGTGCTGATGACCTTCATCTCGGTTATCATGCTTGGTATAATTTCTTCCGGGAGGCTTCCCGTTTCGCTTATGCCGGATGTTGACATACCCGAGATTACCGTTGCAGTGTCGCGTCCCGATGTGAGCGCGAGGGAAATTGAAAATACCGTTGTAAGTGTTCTCAGGAGGAATCTCCTTCAGGTTCCGGGACTGGCCGACATCAGGTCGGAGTCGCGCAACGGGAGCGCCATCATCAGGCTTTCATTCAAATATGGAATGAACATCAACCTTGCCTTTATGGAGGTAAACGAGAAAATAGACGGGGCAATGAACAACCTTCCCCGCGACCTTGAACGTCCGAGGATAATTAAAGCAAGCGCTACCGATTTACCAGTCTTCATGGTAAATATCACTCTTGCAGGAGGTTATGAAAGCGATGAAAAATTTACCGAACTAAGTGAGTTCGCCGAAACCATCATCAAAAAAAGAATTGAACAGCTCCCCGAGGTGGCAATGGCCGATATAACCGGACAGGTAAAGAGGGAACTCTATATTCTCCCCGACAAAGCTAAAATGGTGAGCCTGGGAGTGACAGAGCAGGACATAATAAGAGCTGTTGAACTCAATAACCTGAATATAGGCAACATACTTGTGAAGGACGGGAAATACCTGCTGAATCTCGAATTCAGTTCCTACCTGAAAGACCCTGATGATGTCAGGAATATTTATGTTAATGCCGGAGGGAGGATGTTCAGGATTAAAGATATTGCCGATGTGGGCATCAGGCAGGAGACTCCGCGCGGGCTGTACTGTTCAAACGGAAAGAGAGCCGTTACGCTTGCAATAATAAAAGAGGCCTCGGCACGTATGGCAACCCTCAAAACGAAAATGGGAGAGATGCTGGCTCTCTTCAGGAATGATTATCCTCAGATGGAGTTTGAGATTTCACAGGATCAGACCATCCTTCTCGATTATTCAATTTCGAACCTTAAACAGAGCCTCTGGGCCGGCGGACTGCTTGCATTTTTTGTGATGTTCTTCTTTCTTAAGGATGCCAGATCGCCTCTAATTATAGGCTTCAGCATTCCCGCGACGCTTGTCATAAGCCTTCTGTTCTTCTATCTCACAGGTCTTACGGTGAATGTTATCTCTCTTGCCGGACTGATACTCGGCATCGGGATGATGATTGATAATTCAATTGTGATAATAGAGAACATTACACAATGGATTGACAGGGGCGAAAACCTTCTTAATGCATGTGTTAAGGGAACCAATGAAGTAATAACGCCCCTTATTACATCGGTACTTACGACCTGTGCGGTTTTTATCCCGCTTATTTTTCTCAGCGGCATTTCAGGCGCATTGTTTTACGACCAGGCCTTAGCCATTGTGATAGGGCAGGGGGTGTCGTTAATGGTTGGCATAACACTCCTTCCCACTCTGTATTATCTTCTTTATAAAAGAAACAGGGAAGGACTTCTTGCGAAACTTGTAAAGACGATAAACATAAAGGGAATTGAACGGAGTTACGAGGGGGGAATGGATTTCTTTTTCCGTTACCGCAATACAATGCTGGTCTCTTTTCTCCTGCTTATTGCGCTTATGATATGGCTTTTTATAACAATGGAGAAAGAAAAATTTCCGGTTATCAGACAGGATGAACTTGTTGTTACGGTTGACTGGAATGAAAACATAAATACCGGAGAAAATCTTGCAAGGTGCCGGAGAATGCTTGAGTCGTCCGCAGGTTTGATAAGACAGGACAATTCATTTATAGGCGAGCAACAGTTTCTTTTTAACCGCGATTACGACCTCTCATATACACAGGCAAAGATATATATTAAGGCCATTGATTATGAAAAGGTTAGCCAGATAAGAAAAAACATCTCCGGATTCCTTGAAGCTGATTATCCCGATGCTGTAACTGAGATAACCCCCCAGCAGAATATTTTTGAGAAGATATTTTCAGCAACAAAAGTTCCGCTGGTTGCTGAATTAAGTCTGTTTAAGGAAAAGAGAATTCCTTCACCTGATAAACTCACCGAAACAATCAGCAGGCTCAGGTCGGCATTGCCGGGGACTGAAATTTCTGTTCCGCCTTTTGAGGATAAAATACTCCTGCGGCTCGATCCCGGGAGGCTGATGCTTTATGGGGCCGACCCCAATGTGGTTTATGCTACACTCCGCACCGCTCTGAACAGGAATAACATAGGTGAATTAAGAACTTCCGGGGAGATACTGCCTATTGTACTGTCTGGTAAAGAGATGCTGGTGAGTGAGATAGTGTCGTCGGAATTTGTACAGACCCGCAACGGGGTTATGGTTCCGCTGAAGGAACTGCTTGAGGTGAGGAGGGTTTATGATTATAAGTCCATTACCGGCGGTATGCATGGCGAGTATGTGCCGGTGAACATAATGGTAAGCACCAATACTCCGGGCAGGCTTATGTCGGAAATCAGGTCGGTAATTACTGAGGATCCAACGCTGGATGTGCAGTTCACCGGCGGCTTACTTGAGGGGCAGAGGCTTTTCAGAGAGCTTGCCGTCATACTGATTGTATCGGTACTCCTTTTATATTTTATACTTGCGGCGCAGTTTGAATCGCTCACGCAGCCGCTTATTGTGATGCTTGAGCTTCCGATTGACATTGCCGGTGCCTTGTTGCTTGTGAAGGTCACGGGCGGGACAATTAATATTATCACTATGATCGGGCTGATAGTAATGTCGGGGGTGATAATTAACGACTCGATACTGAAAGTTGACACCATTAATAATCTGAGGAGGGGTGGAGCCGGGTTGGTTGAGGCAATATACACGGGAGGTTCAAGGCGTCTGAAGCCGATAATTATGGTAGCCATTGCGGCGCTTGTTTCGACCTTCCCGATGCTTGTTGCGGGGGGTATGGGTTCGGAGCTTCAGCGGCCGATGGCGCTGGCGCTTATGGGAGGCATGTCGCTCGGCACCGTGGTCAGCCTCTTTTTTATACCCCTTGCTTACTGGTATATTTACAGGAAAACGGAAAAATAAACTTAACCCCTGACGCCCCCTCGCTATCTACTCACCTCTCACCTCTCACCTCTCATCTCTCACCTCTCATCTCTCACCTCTCATCTCCCCATGCCCTTCGCTCTTCGCCCTTCGCCCTTCGCTCTTCGCCCTTTGCTCCATGCCCTATGCCCCATGCCCTTTAATGGCACGCGGATAAACGCGGATCTTCTGGAGCGGATTAACGCGGAACAACCTAAGCCCTTTGCTCTCCACCCCATGCTCTGTATCGTCCTGAAAGACTTGACTTTTTATAGGGAATCATATGTAATATTAATATGTTAAATGGGGAATTAAAATCTTTTAATTTATGTTTAAAAATACAGTGTACGTTTCGGCGGTTGAGAAAAGCAAGGAAGTTGAGGTGATTCTTTTATAAAACCTTTCGCTCCACTGCGTCTTATATTTTATGGTTGAGCTGGGATGCTACGAAAATTAAACCTTTATGATGCCCGGATGTTTTATCCCATCATACATTTTTTGAATTATTTGCCTATTTAAGGTTCAGTTATTCTGATTTCGTTATTTTTTTGCATGTTCATGAGAATTAATTATCTTAATTCTTTAATAATATAATTCAGTCTTTCTGAATAATCAATTCCTGAGATAATTATTGCTGCGTCTCTGATTATAAAAGCTGTATCTATTAATAAGATAGCAGGTGTGAAAATGTTACTAAATTTTTCCTGAAAGATTTTTCTGTCGCAGGATAAGGTATTATAATAAGCATCAAACTTTACATCTTTATTATGTGAATTTTTTATAGAATCTTCTTTTATTTCTATTATAAAAATATCATCTGAAAAACTATTTTTAAAATATTCAATGATTTCAAAAAGTTTTTTTATGCAGATGTCACAATCATATTTATTGTAAATAAACAGAAGAAAATTCTGATTAGAAGGTATTTGATTATTAAATTCATTCTTTAGAAATTCAACTTTTGAATTTATCATTAAATTTTCTTTGAGCCTTGTTGCCCTTATATTTTGCTGCAACGCTAATTCATATGCATTGTAATATTTATTTTTTCTCAATTTAGTGTTAAGATAAAACCCGATCAGGCAGAAAACAAGAATGATAAAAATGATAAAAAGGATGGTTTTTCTATTATCCATAGATTATTAAATAGAATTCTAATCAATTATTGTGCTGTTTTAGCAAACCTTTTATTTCATAACGAACTAAAGGCTGGTCATGATTTGTCTCATCTATACAAATAATAAATTCAAGGTTGTTATCAACTGCAAAATAGCCGGTTAGCCTGTCAAGATTTAACTCCATTATCGGGTTTCCCTCCCAGTCGAAAACCTGTATGATGGAACATTTATTTTTCATCCGGGCAGGTGTCAGATCTTTCATATTGACACCTAAGTAACTGGCGAAAATATAATCAGTTGTTGAATACACGGCATTGTAACAATATAAATAGTTCTCCTGAAAAGGATTCTGCAATTTACCGGCTCTAATTTCCTTTATTAATTCTCCGTCAACTGTATATAGCTCTAACTGATTAAAGTATCTGTTGCTGCAAACAACACTATTTCGTAAGCTGTTGAATGCCAGTTCACCATTAAACATATCAAAAAAGTCGGCCTTTGATTTTTCATATTTGACATCAGGTAAAAAGTCAGTAAATTTATAAGTGAAATCTTTCAGATTGAAGAAGCACATTTTCCCGGCATTTCCACAGCCCCGGGCTACAAATTTATCGTTTCCGGTAAAGAGTATGTTTTGAATATTTATTATGTTGTCAGGTACTTTTCTTTTAATGTGCTGACTTATTTTAAAAGAATCAATATCCGAAAAATAGAGTTCTCCTATAATATTTTGATAAGGATCATAATATACTATTCTTCTGTTATGGATGAAATCTTGCTGGGAAATATGGGGTGAAATAATTTCTTCAGGGCCACGTCCCTGATTCACAAGAGATTTTAACAGCTTAAAATCAAGTGTATAGATATGAAAAAAGCAGTCAGTTTTTGAGTCAAGAACTAAAATAAAAGATGAATCAATAATACATCTGACAGGACGCAGGAAAAAATTTTTTGGTCCTATATTTTCTCCCTTTAAATTGTATTTTTCGGGGAAAATTTTTTCTTCTGTTTTATGGTTGCAGGAGCAAATAATACTTATAAATAAAAGAAATGAACTTATTTTACCCATTGTTTATTTTTTTTATAAGGAAATTCCTATTAATAATATATCTAAAATTAAAATTAATAAAAAGATTATTGCTTATTGAATTAAAATTTCATTAAAATCATTAATAATAGTATGTTAAAGAGAGGGCAAATCAAGAGATTTGTCCTCTCTTCTCTTTAAGGTTTATTGTTCAGAAATTATTCCGGACCTCCTGTTTCACATTTTATATTATTACCGTTTTCTTTCATATTATCAAAAGCAGTGCAATCACAATATTTGGATGATTTACATGTCCATGGCCAGACGCAATTTTCTATTTCTCTATAACCCCAGTCGCAGGGATATTTACCAGTAGCATTTTTCATCCAGAGAAGGCTGGTGAAAATAATTACTCCCAAAGCAAGAAAGCTTTTTCTTTTTAATAAGTTACTTAAAAAATAAATTGGTTTCATACTTAAACATTACTTAAGTTAAACAACAATGGTTTTTAATGGATTAAAATTATTGTTTAATTTTATTTATGTCAAGACACTTTTTCATTAAAAAAGCACGAAATGTTGATTTTTTAGCATGAATGATTCAATTTTGTGCATGAGCGTACAAATTTTCCGGATTAAGTGTTTTCAGTTTTTATGGTTTTCGAGGATTATCTGTAAACTGGAAACGGATAATTATGGTTGCAATTGCGGCGCTTGTTTCGACCTTCCCGATGCTTATTGCGGGGGTTATGGGTTCGGAGCTTCAGCGGCCGATGGCGCTGGCGCTTATGGGAGGTATGTCGCTCGGCACCGTGGTCAGCCTCTGTTCCAACTGTTTTTACCGTAAGGATCGTACTTGGAATAACCTTGATGTTTGTTAATCTCTGCTTTCAGAAGAGATTCAACACATTCTAACCAACCGGTTTTTGAGCTCGATTTCCGGTTCCAAACCGATTGGGATCCCTAATGCACCTGCCTTTCATTTACACAAAATCCTTTACTCTCCCGAAAAATATGTACAACTCTGTTTAGCCTTATTTTTTTAAAACCTTTTTTATGATTATCGATTGAAAAAAGTATCAATATTACTTTCCCAAGTATATCTTTTTCGCACACAAAACCATTATGTCTTGAATCAATTGAATTGTAAAAATTGTCACCCAAAGCAAAATAATAGTCATACTTAAATTTGTAGAAAGGAATAGATTTCTCATCTGCTTCATCGCCACCATGGTTAAACTGGAAATCTTGTTCTTCATTTAAAATAGTGTTTTTATAAATTTGAATGTTAATATTGTTTAGTCTTATAGAATCTCCTCGCGCAGGAACATAGAGCGGGCCATAATCGCTTATTGACCAGATATTTTGATAAAATTGAGGAAATAAACCTGGCAGATTTGAGATATTTAATTCTTTTTTATCATCGTACTTTTTAATAACCGTAAAATTGCCCGGAGTGGTAAAACAACGTTTTACAAAGATGCTTCTGTAATTATCCGGAATATCATCACCAGAATAATTAATATTATGATAATCAAACACAAAGATATCTCCTCTTTTAATTGTAGAAAAACCAGGCAATCTATAATAGTCAATTTTACCTTGTTTAAGAAGCTTAAAAATTTTTATAATTCTAGCACCGTAACATAGTTTACCTACTATAATTATATCGCCGGCCATTAATGTAGGTTCCATTGACGAAGAGTTTATTTTGTATATGTCGAGTATAAATACGCGAAAAAAAACAGTCAGTGAAGCAAAGGCAATGAACGGAACAATCCATTTTTTAATAAATTTGCTTTGTTTCATATTACTCCAGTTTGAAAAGTCTGTCATTGTTTAATCAATTACTTTTTAACTGTAGTTGATAACGTAATATATTCTGAAGTTCTTTCAAGTACCTTTCAAAAAGGTCCAAATCAGAATCTACTGGTATAAAGGTATATTCGAGAATATTATTTTTATTTACAAATGCAATTAATGGCATTTTAGGTTTTATAATTTCTTCTAGTTTTGAAAATCCGGTTAATCCCCATATTTTATACTCAAGAAATTCCTGATTATCAGTTAAGGGGCCTAATCTGATGATGACAGCTTCCTTATAAAAATACTTAAACAGCAATGAAATATATTCCCTCATACAATCAAGGCAGGCACTATCACTTATAAAAATAGACACAGTCTGACCAGGTAAAATGGCTTCACTGGGCGAAACTTCAGAATTATTGAGACCCCGAAAAGTACCTCTAATTGTCAGATTTCTTAAGAAAATATTTTGTAAATATAAATCTTTGACTTTAAGTGTTTTTTCTACCATATTCCTGATAAGAGTTTCACTCTTTTCTATTAAGTACAATGCTTCCCGAATTTCCCGATTCTTTTTTATGGTTAAGATTATTGAAACAAGAATCATGAATATGGTAAATGAAATTAAAAGTTTCCTGGACATTATATAAATACGTATTAAATAAAAGCTGAGATTGTCCCAAAATTTATTCTTTAATCAATAAGGATATGATTTTAAAATAATGAGTATAAAATACGAAGATCCAAATTATCAATCTTTTAGAACCTTTGTATTAAAAGTAAACTCCGTACCGAGGCAACCTCAGCTTTAATAAATGCACTAATCCTGAGGTTGAGAACAATTAACAGGATCCTCGAACCAGCCAAGTCTTTTATAACATTGTGGCCAACCAAAATACTTTTCCTCTGGATCCTGGCCTCCCGGTATAAGGTACCAGATGTTATATGATTGAACTTCTTTTTTTGGATAATTGGCCTGAGCTTCTTTCAATGATCCAATTTTGATATTCAACGTATGTACGCCGTTTTGTGTAATGCTAATGTTTATTAACATTACAGCACAAATAGTTGAAAAAAGCAGAATGATTTTTCTTGTTTTCATAGTAATTAGTTTAAAAAATTACACAATGCAATTAGACATGAACAAATTCCATTGAATTTGTTTTCAGTTTTTAATTTTATTGGTTTCCCTTTTTGAGACACCTCCTTTCTTATTTATAGATCATTATAATTTTTCTAATTTATCCATAGAATAAATATAAAGAGCAGATACAAATGGTATTAAGCCGATAATTCTCCTGTTCTCTTCATCAACTTCAATTTTGGAAGCGCCTGGTGTCATTTTAAATATTTCAGGCTTTTTCAATGTATCATCCCATGCAACTTTTATTAATGTAACAGTATCTGTTTTTACTCGTGGGCCAAACACAAAATCAATATTAAGTGCGTAAATAAAATTCTCTGATACAGACACTGAAGTAAAATACTGATGAGCTCCTCTGGGTGGTGAACTGGCAGGATCAGAAAAATCTTGAATATCGTTATTATCAAAAATAACAGGACGTATTAATTTACCGGTTTTATCAAGTATGTCTAACCTCTCAAAATATTTTGCAGCCGCAGCTATATATTTACCATCAGGTCTAAGTGCAAGATAGCTAAAATAAATTTGGTTTCTTAGCAATTTATGAGGCGGTTTTTCCGGCTGCGGGTAAAAAGGCTTCCACGTTAATTTATCATTGACAATGTCATAACAAAAAAACCTTCCTTCAATATATGTATCGGATGAATAACCAATTATTAAACTGTCCCCTGATAAAACAGCCGAATGAACCAATGATAATTGTGAAAGCTTTCTTCCTCTGGCGTTAATTGAAATAGTGTGATTTTGCCCGTTATTTGTAGCACTTAGAATATTGATGTAATAAATGCGTTTTAATGTTGCATCGTAAATTGCCATATATGTACTATCTCCAATTTTAAACTTTCGCGATAAAAATTTAGGGCTCCTGAATTCGAAAGGCCCCCTTCCATCCCTGCCGAATTTTCCTATAAGTTCTAAAGTGTTTTTATTATAAACATGGAATTTATTTTCATCTCCCTCGCAAAGAATTATCAGCATACTGTCAACAAGTTCGAGATCTATCGGAGAAAAAGTTTCAGTCAGCTCCATTTTTTGCCCCTTCAGAGTAAGAGGTTCCTGTGCAATTATTTGTTCTGATTTTGATTCATTCCTGCAATTTGAAATTACGGAGATAGTAATCAGAAGCCCAAAGGATATTTTAACTATCTTTTTTCTTTTCATTATTAAGGATTTAAATAGGATAATCATTTTAGTGTTATTGTCAGCTCCTAAAGACACTTCAGCTTAGAATTCAAAGTTTTTTTCATTGGATCATATTTTGTGCAATAAATCATCATTTGATATTTATGTATAAATTCTTCCTGAAGGCTCTCTGTCCTCTACCACATGCTCCGTACTACATGCCCTCTGCGACTATGCGTCCTGGCAACAGGGCGGACAGCATGTAGAAGGCAGTAAACCCTTTACCCATACTCATACATTAATTAAATTAAACAACAATGTTTTTTAATGGATTAAAATTATTGTTTAATTTTTTTTATGTCAAGTGGCTTTTTCATTAAAAAGCACGAAATGTTGATTTTTTAGCATGAATGATTCAATTTTGTGCATGAGCGTTCAAATTTTCCGGATTAGGTGTTTTCAGTTTTATGATTTTCGAGGATTATCTGTAATCTGAAATTGGATAAGCCTTTAATCCACCTTCGCGTTCCGCTTCGGCGGACGAGAAGTTTTGGTTTAATTCCCCGGGGTTTGCCCCGGAAATTTGTGTCCAGAGCTTGCTCTGGGGTTTAATAGTATTTAATGGTTAAATTAAAATAACTGGTTTAAGAGGAAGGTTTGATAAAATTGCAAATCTACATTAGAGAAGAATGCATAAAGGGATGACACCGCAAAAGAAAAATGTGCATTAAAAAACTTTCTGAATAAATTTTTAAACAAGTTACCATTGATCATTTTCCATCTATGGTGCTTTCCGGGAAATATTATTAAGCGTTTCTTCCATGCTTTTTATTTTTTGCCGGCCTATTCATAAATAGCCTTTTCTGTTTAATTCTCCGGTAGCATCTTTAAAAATCTGAAGTGCCTTACTGAAGCCTTTGCCGTAAGATTGTTTATGAGAACTACTTCCCGGGACTTTGTTACGAGTACATCAATATGCCTCAGATTAATTATAATTTCTCGGTGACATCTGTAAAGAATACCTTTGCAATATTTTTTTTCAATAAAGGAGATATTATGACAGATTCTTTGGGGGGGGGGTAGGATATGAAGTGTAAAGTAATGAAAAACGACCGTCCGCTTTGAACATAACAATTTCATCATAATCAAAGAAAGCATAACCTTTTGGTGTTTTTAGCACAACAGGTTTGAATGCCATATTCGGGGTATCGTTCATAAAAACTACAGATTGCTTAAATGATTTTTCCCTTCCTTCACGAGATGCATACAATCAATACAAATATATTCAAAATTGTAATTAAACCGGAGTTCTCAGAAGATTTTTTAAGAAATTACCCGCTTTCAGGTTAACTTCAATCAATAAACAATTAGTCCTGCTTGGTAATATTAATTCAGGTCAGAGGCGGGTTTGTTGAAGCAATTTATCTGGCAGGTTGAAGGCGTCTGAAGCCGATAATTATGGTTGCCATTGCGGCGCTTGTTTCGACCTTCCCGATGCTTGTTGCGGGGGGTATGGGGTCGGAGCTTCAGCGGCCGATGGCGCTGGCGCTTATGGGCGGCATGTCGCCCGGCACCGTGGTCAGCCTCTTTTTTATACCCCTGGTTTACTGGTTTATTTACAGGAAAACGGAAAAATACAATTTCATAATTTATTCCATCGGGAATAAGTTTTATGGGCTACAAAAAAAAGTCAGTTCAGATTAAGAGAAAATATCTGTATATTATAACTATTAAATATGATTCTGCTGTAAGAATTACCTGAAACTTTGAAAGATTTTGGATAGTTTTATTGACTGACCATTTCCGTTAAAATCATAATCTCCTGAATTGAATTGCAGCGGCAAAAGAACAACCTTTACTGTTTGTGTTTTGATTAAGAACAAGTAACATGTCTTCGGTTTCTTTCAGGTAGTATTCAAATACTGATATTTCCTCATCTTTGCCTGAATTCAGGATTTCTTTAACAACAAGCCGGGGTTCTGTATTAATCTTCCCTGAATTAGTAATCAGCTTCAGGCATGATTGGCCTGGTTCCAAACCTTTGGCAATCAAATAAAACCTCAGGTAACAGTCTTTCCTGAATTTAAATAATACTGTGTCGTTGAACTGGTCTCCTCTCCATTTTTTTACATTCATTCCTGTACTGATATGAAATAGATAAAAACTTGTGTCTTTGTTATTAAGATTATCCAAAACAATCCTGTCCGTAATCCTGGATTTTAAATAGCTCATATTGCATTGTGCTTCATTTTTTATGCAGAGAGCGAAAAATAAAGTTATATAAATTAAATACTTAGCCATTTTCTTTAATCTTTATATAATAAAGGTTTTTAATTTTCTGATTATATATAGGATTTCCGATCAAAAGAATTTTATTATTTTCATCAAGAAGAAAAGTTCTTAAGTTCCAGTCGGAAGGAAAGTTGTATAAGAAGATAAATTTATTTAAGATATCAAGATAAGGATTAATACATTTCGGAAGTCTGGGAATATAATATTCAATAAAATACCCGGGGTTTGATGTTATAAAAACGGGGATAAAATCAATAGATGATATTTTGTTTATAGTATCTAAAAATGCACACCAACTTTTTGCACCGTAAATACATTTTTCGCAATCTGCAGGTATTAACGTCAGAATTTTAAATTTTTTACAATATAACGGATTGTTTCCCAATAATACCGGAGTGCCATCTTTAATAACAAAGATAGAATCAGGCATTATAATTTCTTTATTAAACAAATTTTTTACAATGTGTATTATTTCCCGTTTACTTTTTGTGGATTGGCAGGAATTACATAAATATATTAACATACAACATAATAGAAACAGAAAATATCTCATTTGAATTTTTTTATTTCAATTGGATAATTATATGCCATAAATGAATCCATATCAGGAGCATAGGTAATAATTTTATTATTTATTCTGTCGACAGTAAAACTTTGAACAGGGTGATTGAAATTTAGCTGGGCAACCGGATTTCCGGACCAGTTATAGACGTTTATTTTATTGGCATAAACCGGCAGGTTGGTTTTTTCATCAATTAAAGGCTTGTTTCTATAGAGACAATAGATAAAATCATTGTCTGATTTAATCAGGGTATTTGTCATTATTTGTTTTGTATTTTTATAGTCGGGTACCTGAATTGTATTTCCTGGGCCGTATAGTTGTTTTATACAATTTCCATCCAAATCGAGTAAACATATCACATCGGATGTTGAATATGAAACGGCAATCCTTTTGAGGGAGTCGTTAATTGTGTACAGAAAGGAGGCCATATAATTTCTGGATTCAAAGCTTAATTCTTCAGTGGGGTAAGGGGAGACATTATCTGTTATGTCCAATGAATCAACAATTTGACCGTTAATTTTAAAGAATGAGATTAGTGTTTTTTCCTTGTTAGAAATAAATGAGAACAGAGAATCAGAATAATAATCAAAAAAAAGGAGGACAGCAACTTCCGGCATTTCAATTACTTTTTGTGGTCTGTAATTGGGATTCTTTATAATGCTGTCAATCTCGAAAACCAATAGCTGGTGTTTTGCGGCATCTTCATAATAAAGGCAGTTATTTTTGAAGCAGGTAAATGCGACAGTTGAAATTTCTCCGGGGCCCCTGCCTAAATAACCGTTGGAGGCTATAAAATCAAACGATTTTAAATTATAGATATGTATCTGTTGGTCTGAACCACGGATTGAAGAAAGAATTAACAGAGAATCGGCATTGTACATTAAACATCCTGTAATTGGAATTTTTAATTTATAAAGCGATCCTTCAAGATTGAAGTTCAGGGGGAACTTTGAAAAATATGTCTTGCAATCTTTAGTATGATTACATGAAGGGAATAAATATAACAAGAGAAAAACAGTCAGATAAAAGATCCTTTTTAACATAAAATCCATAATAGGAGCTGATATAAAACTAATTAAAATTTATAAGCTCAATTAAATATAATATTAACAATAAATATTATTCTTCTGATCCTCCACAGGTACTATTATCTCCAATACCCTGGTCAAAAAACTCAATGGTACAGGGAGCAGTAGGGTTTATACCGCACATTACACATACGTAAAAATATTCGACCTGCTGGCAGCCCATAGTGCATGCCATGCCAAGTTTCTTTTCCGTTGTCAGTAATGCATAGACATTTTGCATAACATCATTTTTTTCTTTTTGTAACGGGAAAAATGATAAGTTGATCAAAAAAAGCATTACTAAAGCAAGAATAATTCTTCTTTTCATCAGGTTACTTAAAAAATAAATTGGTTTCATACTCAAACATTAATTTAAGTTAAACAACAATGGTTTTTAATGGATTAAAATTATTGTTTAATTTTATTTATGTCAAGACACTTTTTCATTAAAAAGCACGAAATGTTGATTTTTTAGCATGAATGATTCAATTTTGTGCATGAGCGTTCAAATTTTCCGGATTAGGTGTTTTCAGTTTTTATGATTTTTGAGGATTATCTGTAAACAGAATATGGATAATTATGGTTGCCTTTGTGGCGCTTATTTCGATCTTCCCGATGCTTGTTACGGGGGGGATGGGTTCGGAGCTTCAGCGGCCGATGGCGCTGGTGTTTATGGGAGATATATCGCTCGGCACCGTGGTCAGCCTCTTCGGGTAATTTTTTTTCATTCCGCTCCGGCGCAAGAATGGTTTGGCCCCAAAAAATTCTGCCTTGTAAGAAGAAACAATATGCATCAGACTGAAGGATTTCTCACATATAAAATAAAATGCATTATATTTGTATTTGTATGGATCAGAATGCAATAAATATCAATATCATCAATTATCTCAAGCCATATAGTCCTGAGCGTATAGGGATTTTTGGTTCTTTTGCCCGAAGAGAACAGACTGCCACAAGTGATATAGATATTCTGGTTAAGTTCCGGAAAACAATTTCCCTGCTTGAACTTGTAAAAATACACAGAGAACTATCACAGATACTGGGCAGAGAGGTTGATCTCGTAACTGAATCTTCATTGAAAAATGAGAGATTGAAAAATTATATTTATAAAGATCTGAAAGTCATTTTCGAATGAAGATGACAGAATCTATATTGAGCATATTCTCAAGAGCATAGACAGAATTGAAACCTACCTGATCGGGAAAAGTCATCAGGACTTCTCAGATGATTTCATGACTCAGGATGCGGTTGTAAGGCAGTTGGAAATAATTGGCGAGGCAACTAAAAGAGTATCAAAGGAGCTACGAAACATAAATCCTCAGGTCCCATGGTCTGATATGGCAGGAATGAGAGACATACTTATTCATGACTACATTGATGTGGATATTGATATCGTATGGAAAACTGCTTCAGAAAGTATTAAGAATTTAAAAAGTATGTTGCAAAACCTGACCTGGATAAGGTGAAGCCCTTCACTCATCGCCCACCGCTTTTTGCGACCATGCGACCTGGCGACCATGCGACTGTGCGACGATGTCACTTGCTTTAAAATTTCTTTACCAATTGCGCCGGGTTTTGGCTTTCGGGTAATTATTTTTCATTCCGCTCCGGCGCCACAACATGGATGGCATCTTGTTTTCTATAAATATTTCACTGCTTCGCAGTTATTCCGGCTAGCGGCATGCGGCGTGCGGCAACCGGTTACCTTCGCCCTTTGCTCTTCGCCCCATGCCCCATGCTCCATGCCCCATGCCCCATGCTTAAAATACGCGGCCAAAATCCGGGTTTTGCTTCGGGAGGTTCCATTTTGGTCGTTTTTTTCCGATTTTTCCCCCTTTTTTCCGCTTTTTTCAGGAAATTTTTTGTGATCATTTAAATAATTCTTCTGAAATTTATAGTTGAGGAAGGAATAAAAAACAAAGGCAGGGGTTTTTCCCTGTGCCCTGTGCCCTGTGCTCTGAGCCACCAGCCCCTGCCGAACCTTTCCATAAACAGAAAGGAGGTATAATGAGATAAAGGTAATAAAAAATATTGACACTTTAATGTGTTGCCCTGTGAAATGATAGATCAGGGGGGATAAAAAAATTATTAACTTTAAACTTATTAATTATGAAAACATTGGGGAAATTAAAAATAAATCCGGAAAGGATAATAAAAAATGAGGAACTGATAATAATCAGGGGAAGTTATGGTTGGTGTGATTTTTATAATGCTGACTATTGGTGGGGTGGAGGGTATTTCCAGAATCAGCAGGAATTTGATGCATGGCTTGATGAACATTTTCATCCTGATAATTATTGTTCATGTGCCTGAAATTACATTTTTTTATTTGAAGGGATCTATTACATTCACCGTTAACAATTTAAACATAATGATAGTTGCGAAGGTCCCTTTAAAATTATTAAAAGAGTAAATGGTTTTATAAAAGTGAATTTATCTTTAAATGAATAAGGCAGGCATAATCATATTGACAGTTTTATTTATTTTTTCTATTTCATGCAAAAAACATTATTCCGGAAAAAAATCAGATAAATCTGTTCAGAAAAATAATCTTCCTTATAAAATTGATATAGAAAAAAATCTCAGAAAAGGGAAATCAGGATCTCTGAGCGAAACAGGGAAAAGTATTGAATATGTTGTTCTTGAGACGGTCACTGGCAGTTTAATTAAAAATATTGACCAGATAGTTTTGTCCGATTCATTTATATTCATCAGTAATTATAAGTCACTTTTGCTTTTTGACAGAGAGGGAAAGTATATAAGATATATTGGTTCCCAGGGAAGGGGCCCTGGAGAATACAGATATTTGAATGATTTTTGGGTGAATAATAAAAGCAGAGAAATATATGCTCTTGATGCCGGAGAGATACTTGTTTATAATTATAAGGGAGAATTCATCAGGCAAGTTATTGTGCCTCGATCTTCAAGTCATTTTGTTATGCCTGATTCCAATCTGTTTATGTTATACCAGTTTAATTTGCCATTGGATACAATTGAAAGAAGATATAGCTGGTATATAACCGATCTGAATGGTAGTGTCAAAGAAATGATTCCGAACAATTATAAAAGGACTAAAACCCCGGGAATGTTAATCAGGCAAATGCCTTTGTATATTTACAAAGGAGGAGTAAATTTTATTGAATATGGTTCCGATACACTTTTCAGCCGGAAGGATAGTTATTCTGTGCCTTACGCGATTTTCAATTTCGGGAAAGTTAAAATGGCTTATGACATGTCTCTCCCGCCTCCCGGGAAAAGAGAAATATTGAATAAATATTTATGGTTAAACAATGTTTCAGAGAATAATAAGTATATTTTTTTCGTTGTGACAGCTGGATTATCAGCATCTTTCCGGAATGGTATTTTTAATAAAGAGACATTTGAAACCGTTTTCATTAAAGATAACTGTTTTATTAACGATCTGGATGAAGGGCCTTCTTTTTGGCCGGAGAAAGTTTTTAGCGATACTATTCTGGTTTCGTGGATTGAAGGCTATAAACTTCTTGAATTTATAAATTCAAAACTTGAAAGAGAGTCAGGATTTAAAAACCCCTGGAACCGGGGGAAATTTGTTAATCTTAGAAATCAGTTGACCGCGACTTCAAATCCTGTTTTAATGATTGTGAAGTAGTAACTAACTTTAAAAAAAGAGCCCGGTTTTTCTCTTCAGCCAGTCTGCATTGCTTCCTTTTCTATTTCGTTACCTGAAATACAAAATCAATTAATCATTTACTACATGGTCAGACCGCCATCGTTTATATGCCCCGTTTCCCATTTCTGGAGGTTCTTATCTGTTTTGATTTAAAATGCCCTGAATTTTCACGTTATATTTAGTTGAAGTTTTTACTGAAAAGTAGCTGAGAAAGCTGCCATGTCTCACAACTGCTGAGTCCCTCCTTTTCCTATGGGTTCCATGCCAATTTAATGGCATGCGGATAAACTCGGATTTTCAATCGCGGATTAACGCAGATCATTTCCGCAGATACAAGCGGAACGATTCACGCGAAACGCAGAACACTCCATGCCCTCTGCTTTTCGCTCTTCGCTCTTCGCCCTCCGCTTCATGCCCTCCGCCCTTCGCTTACGCTTCGTCGGACAAGCATGCTGCTGAAAGCGGGTCTTTACGCCCTTAGGGCTGTCTTGACGCTACGCTGTCTTGACGCTACGCTGTCTTTACGCTTCGCTGTCTTTACGCTTCGCTGTCTTTTCAGGGATTCATTTTCAAATTTTCAAATTCTCAAATTTTCACCCTTCGCTCTTCGCGACTGTGCGACCGGGCAGACCTGCAATTTTATTCCACTGTTGATAAAATTCTTTCAAATTATTTTTTTTTTTTGAAAAACTTATAATATCTTGCCTGTCAGATGTCAATGTTGTAGAATAAGTATTATTTCCTGTTTGCTGCAATGAAACAATTCAACCAAAGCGGGTGTAAAACAAAAGCCAGGATGGCTGAGGAATATG
>Ga0209381_1002478_pt1 | contig 22826 bp, 20 predicted proteins | sample DewCreD2012metaG_FD_184111 | JGI IMG/M metagenome (GOLD analysis project Ga0209381, IMG submission 184111) | Hot spring sediment bacterial and archeal communities from British Columbia, Canada, to study Microbial Dark Matter (Phase II) - Dewar... ...
AGGGTCAGACCAGCAGAGAGGATCGTGCGCCCGTTCGCCGTCGTGGGGTCGGTCACATAGCCCAGCAGCGCGCCGCTGGTCAATGGTTCGAGCGCGCGCACGAAAATCGCCAGTCCCAACATCCCATAGATGATGGACGGCACGCCGGCCAGGTTATTGATGTTGGTGCGAATAATGCGGTTGACCACACTGTCACCCGCGTATTCCTCAAGGTAAATCGCACCGCCCACACCGATGGGGAAGGCGAACAGGATGGCAATCCCCACCGTCCACAGCGACCCTAGAATCGCCGTGCGCACACCCGCGCTTTCGGCTTTGGCCGATTGCGGGTTGCGGATGAACTGGCTGTTGAGCCAGCTCTTGAATTGCAGTTCAGCTTTGGGATACGAGGTCGCAGCTTCGGCCTTGACCTGCGCGCTGCGAAAGAGCGAATCTTGCAACGACCATTGTTTCACCACGCGGGGCTGCACCACGCGCTCCAGCACCAGATTGTACACGTCCAGACGCTCGCGTTCCGCTAACGGTATCTCGCTTTCCAGGCGGCGATACAGCCCGGCGGAAATATTCTCCCGCAGAATGCGTATCAGTTCTTCTTTCGGTAAGTCTTCCAACGGCACGCCGTTTACCGCCAGCGTGTCGGGATCCACTTTGTTTTCGACCGCCGCGTAGCCGAACGCGCCGTTTATAATGTTCAACAACAGCGTGGTGAGCACGATGATGCCCACGATTGTCGAAACCTGGAAAACCAGCAGCCACGCCCATCCCACGCGATGGCGGTGCGCCAGATTCGGTGTAAAACCGGCGGTGTCCAGATGGATGGTGTCCTTATGGGCGTGCGATTTCATTCGTATTCCTCCCGGAAACGCTTGACGATGTGTTGGCTGAGGATGTTCAGCCCCAACGTGATGAAGAACAGCATCAAACCGATAGCGAAGATGCTGTTGTAGTCAATCGAATCGTAGCTCAAATCGCCGCCGCTGATGCGGACGATGTGCCCGGTCATCGTCTCGGCGGCCTTGAAGGGATTGAAGGTGAAGGCCGGCCCCGCGCCTGCCGCAATGGCGACGACCATCGTCTCGCCAATCGCGCGCGACGCCGCGACAATGAACGCCGCCGCGATCCCCGACAGCGCCGCCGGCACCACCACTTTCACTGCCGTTTCCAGCCGTGTCGCGCCCAGCCCGTAGGCCGCCTGGCGCAGCGATTGCGGCACCGCGCTCAGCGCGTCCTCGGCCATCGAACTGACTAGTGGCAGAATCAAAATGCCGATGACGATGCCGGCCGAGGCCGTGTTGTAGATTTCTACCCGGTTCACGCCAAAGATGGCGCGCAATAAGGGCGTCATAAACATCAAGGCAAAATAGCCGTACACCACGGTGGGGATGGCGGCCAAAACTTCGAGCAGCGGTTTGAGGACGCTGCGCACGCGAGTGGAGGCATACTCGCTCAAGTAGATCGCCACGCATAACCCCAGTGGCAGCGCGACCACGACCGCTGTGAGCGACGTCATCAGCGTCGCGTTCACCAAAGCCCAGATACCGAACTTGCCGACCTGCGGATTCCACTCCGTCTTGGTGAAGAACTCGGCCAGCGTCACCCGCCGCGCCGTTTCAATCTCGACGCCTGCGGCGTGCGGCTCGGCGACGGTGTTCTGTTGCCCGCGCAGGACCGTCACCACATCCCCTCGAACGTCGATCACGGTCATCACTTCGGAGCGAACGCGGATGTCGTTACCGATGCTGAGCGCCATCCCCGTTTCGGTCATCTTGAAGGTCGTCTGCTCGGCATCCATCGCCTCGACCAGCGTGCGGTTGGTCTCTTCCCACTGCTGGCGGGTGAAAAAGAGCAGCGATTCTTTGCCCAGTTCATAAACGATGCCGAGTGTTACCAGGATCGAAAGCGCGCCACACAAGAACAAAAACCCCTGGATCAGGGATTCCGAAATGCGTGGGCGCTTGCGCAGGGCAGCTCGATGCGCCACCATCTCGTTCGGATATGTGCCGGTTTTCACTTGACTAACCATAAGCCTCCGTTTCGTGTTCACTGTATCTTTTCAGGGAGACGTTGATGGGTACTTCTGTACCCATCAACGTCTTTTCTGCTCTTTGTTACCGCTGATCCAAACTTTGTGTCAAAGTCTATTGCATTGCAGCAAGCCAGGCTTCCTGGGCCGCCGCCAGGACCGCATCGCTGGCGGGGAAGTAGCCCACATCCACAATTTCTTCGTTGATGTAGGTGAGGAAGAAGTTGATGTAGGCCGCCACCTGGGGCTTCTCCTGCATAATCCTGGCGTCGGAGTAGAGGAACAGCGGGCGGGCCAGCACGTAGGAGTTGTCCTCAACGCTTTCAGCGGTGGGGGCGACGCCGTTGATGGAGAGCGCCTTGAGCTGGCCGGCATTCTCGGCGTAGTAGGCGTAGCCGAAGTACCCGACGGCGTAGGGGCTGCCCAGGACGCCCTGCACCAGCACGTTGTCATCCTCGCTCAACTGCGTGTTGGCGGCGGTGAGGTGCGGCTCTTTGTCCTTGGCGAAGACATGCTCGACGAAGTAATCGAAGGTGCCGCTATCGGTGCCGGGGATGAAGCGCAGGATGTTCTCGTTCGGCCACTCCGGGCGCACATCCGACCACTTGACGGCGGTGTTGCCGAAGATCATCGCCAGTTCTTCGACGGTCACGTCGGTGACGAAGTCATTCTGTTGGCTGACGACGACGGCCAATGCATCGGTGCCGACGCGGAACTCAATGGGCGTGCGACCGATGGCGGCGCAGGCCTCCTTCTCGGAGTCCTTGATGGCGCGGCTGGCGTTGGCGACGTCGGTCTCGCCGGTCTTGCAGAAGCGCTCGAACCCCGCGCCGCTGCCGATGCTGTCAATGGTGATCTGGCCCTTGAAGCCTTCGTCATAGAACCGCTCGGCCATGCGCTCGGCCAAGGGGTACACCGTCGAGCTACCGGCGGTCACCACGTTCCCGCTCACTTCCAGCGGGTTCACTTCGGGCAGTAGTTGCGGCTGGGCGGGGGTAAGAGGGGCCGCCTCTGGCGCTTTCGTCGGTTCGGGAACCTTGGTTGCCTCAGGCGCCTTGGTTGGTTCGGCCGCCTTGGGGGCCTCGGTGACAACCGGCGCCGGCGTGGGCGTAGTTTTCTGCCCACAAGCCGTGGCTACGAGTGCCACCAAAATGAACAAAACAAACAATGTGCGACGCATAGTAATCTCCTCCTGATTGTAATTTTGGTTTATTCTTGAATCGCAAACGGATCATAACACAGCAAAGTTAAAGGGATTTCAACATACGGTTAACGTTGTGTTAAATCCGGTTTACCCAGTTTACCCTTCAAATCGGTATCCAAGACCGCGCACGGTGACAATCCGGGTAGGATTATCCGGGTCCGGCTCGATTTTGCAGCGCAGCCAGCGAATGTGAACGTCTACCGTGCGGCTATCGACGCTGTAATCCCAACCCCACACATTTTGCATCAACTGGGTACGGGAAAGGACCTGGCCTTTGTGCTGCGCCAACGAAACCAGGAGTTCGTATTCTTTGGGCTTAAGCGAGAGTTGCGTACCGTTCAACAGCACTTCACAGCGATTCAAATCGATCTGCAGATTGTCGAAAAAGAGCGGGGGTTTCAAATCCAGAGAAAGCGGGACGGCCGGTAGCGACGTTTCACGCACCAGCCGGTCGCGGCGCAGATGCGCCTTGATCCGCGCTAACAATTCACGCATACTGAATGGCTTGGTGATGTAATCGTCCGCCCCAACCTCCAGGCCCACCACGCAATCCACTTCGTCGGTACGCGCTGTCAACATCACAATAGGGACGCTGCTCTCGCGGCGGACCAGACGACAGACTTCGAAGCCGTCTATGCCCGGCAGCATGATATCGAGGATGATCAAATCGGGGTTTTCGCGTTGGGTGATCTCGACGGCCTGCGGACCATCACCCGCCGCTAAAACCGTGTAGCCTTCTTTACTAAGGGTATAGGCTAACGTTTCGCGCAGCACCAGATCGTCTTCCACGATCAGGATTTTTTCGCTCATGCACGCTCTCCCTATGCTCCGACTTACAACCGTGTGGCGTCCTGAGGAAGTTACTTTTCATCTTCGCGCTCCCTCTTGCTCGACAAAGGCTTTGACGCGGGCGGCTATCTGATCGCGCACTTCGCGGAATTTCGCCAATTGTTCCTCCGGCGTCCCGACGAACGCTGCCGGGTCCTCGAACCCCCAATACTCACGGACGCCACCCCACGGATAGATCGGACATTTGGCCTCTGCGTTGCTACAGACGGTGATGAGATACCCAAGGTAGACTTGTTTGTCGAAGTATTCCTCGATCAGGCTCTTGGCGCGATGCCCGGCGGCGACCAAATCTATCCCGACTTCCGCCATCACCTGCAGGGTATAAGGATGAATCGGGGCCGGTTCCAGCCCGGCGCTGTGCGCCTCGAAACGCTCGCCGCCATACAGCCGCAGAAAAGCCTCTGCCATCTGGCTGCGCGCTGAATTCTGCGAACAGAGGAACAAGACCCGTACTTTGTTGCTGTTCACAAGATACCTCCCTCAACGTAGATTTGTTCCACCTTTAGCATAACGCACGATGTTTAACGGATGTTTACCAGGATGTTAACGATAGGTTAAGGGTCTTAAATTTGCAGTTAGCGCAAAAGCTGCAAGGTAAGTGCCCTTGAGTTTGTTAACATATCCTTAACAATTTGTGTATCACTCGTTAACCTTATCCCTTTACAATCGATGCTATTTTCAGCTATGCGGAAGCTGTGCGGCTCGCCCCAGAGGGTGGCGTAGGGGGCCTGCTCTGGGTAGGCATCGGTGTGGTGGCGCTTGCGCTTGGCAGCGGCACGTTCTTGTGGTTCAAAAAAATGGCCACCTGTTGATGAGCAGCGAAACCACGCCCCCTCTGTATTCGTAAATTGTACGGGACAGGGTAACGGCAGGGAGATAAAAATGCAGAAAATAGCCATGCGATCAGGTCAGACGCTCCAATGGTGCCAACTCAATATGTTCAAAATGGAATACGAGCTGCGCGCCGGTGCAGAACTGGTTGCCACGCTGTGCTTCCGCAGTTCCTTTGGCACGCTGGCGACCGCGCAGAGCACCGACGGTTGTTAGACATTCAAGAGGATGCCTGAGTGAAACGTCGCATATTTTTGTTGTTCCTACTGTGTGGATTGTGGCTGACCGGCTGCGGTCGGCTGGCGGAGCGACGGGCTGCGCGCACGCCGGTGTCCCTTTCGCCCGGCGACGTAACCTGCACGCTGACCTACGACGGGCGCGAGCGTTCGTATATCGTCCATGTCCCGCCTGGCTACGATCCGGCGCGTCCGACGCCGGTGGTGTTGGTCTTTCACGGCGGGGGCGGCAACGCGGAAAATGCCCGGATGATGACCGGCTTCGACGCCGGCGCCGATGCCGCAGGGTTCATCGTCGTCTATCCGAACGGGACGGGGCGGCGGTCAGACCGGCTGCTCACCTGGAACGGTGGGCGCTGCTGCGGTTATGCGATGGAGCAGAACGTGGATGATGTGGGTTTTGTGCGCGCGCTGCTGGCCGATCTGGGACCCGTCGCCAATGTGGACGCGCGGCGCATCTATGCCACCGGCATGTCCAACGGGGCAATCATGTCCTACCGCCTGGCCTGCGAGCTGGCCGATGTGGTCGCCGCGATCGGCCTGGTGGCGGCGACGCAGAACCTCGACGCCTGCACGCCGTCGCGCCCGGCGCCGGTACTGCACATCCACGGCGACGCCGACATACACGCGCCCTACGCGGGCGGGGTCGGCGCAGAATCGCTGGTGGGCATCCCCTTTGAGCCGGTCGAGACGACGATAGCGTTCTGGGTGGGGAACTGACGTTCCCCTTGGAGCAAGAATCATAAGGCTGTGTTTCATTTCAGTAGAGGGGCACAGTCAGAGACCGGCCTTGGCGCGCTCTGGCCGGTCTCTGACCGCGCCAGCCCTGAGTCGCCCTCATTTTGAAATGCACCCCCGGTTTCAGTCTTGTTGACATTCAGAGCATATCAGTGTATCCTCATATTGCCAGTATGGGTTGCCTCTGGACTCAGAAAGTGACCTTCTGTGCGGTTTTGACGTCGGAGCTTTCACCATGTCGTCCATTCAGAAGAAAATTTGCCTGCTCGGTGATTTTGCCGTCGGAAAAACAAGTCTGGTGCGCCGCTTTGTCGAAGGTGTTTTTGATGAAAAGTATCTGAGCACCATCGGCGCGCACGTCAGCCGCAAGGTCCTGGCAGTGCGCGGTGTTCCCCTGACATTGCTGGTGTGGGATCTGGCCGGTGAAGAAAAGTTCACCAGGGTGATGCATAGCTACTATCGTGGTGCGGCAGGTGCGATCCTCGTGTGTGATTTAACGCGCGCTGAGACATTTCCTTCGCTAAAGGCCCATGCTCAGGCCTTCTGGAGTGTCTGTCCTCATACGCCCGTGATCGTTGTGGGCAATAAGGTTGATTTGTTGGAACAGCGCGTCATCACCGACGCGGAACTGGCCGAGGTCGCCGCACAATTAAACGCTTTCTGGCTGACCAGTAGTGCCAAAACCGCTGAAAACGTGCAGGAACTGTTCGAGCAGCTTGGAGGACAGCTTCTCGCCCAGCCAAATTAGTGGATGGTATGTACCGATGAAGAAAGGAGCATAGACGATGGCAGATCAAGTTCCCCCAATCCCCCAGACATTTCCTGAAAAAAAGGCCGCCCCGCCACCGGCAGCGCCTGCAAGTGGCGAACTCGAACGTGTGCGCGAAATCATCCTTGGCCCCGACCTGGCCCGCCAGCGGATCCAGGGCGCGGAAGTCGATCGCTTGCGTCAAGTCATCTTCGGTGAGCAGATGGAGGAGTACGAACGGCGCTTTGCCGATGTGCGCCGGGAAATGGAGCGCATCATCTCCGATATGCGGATGGTGCAGGATTCCGTCGCCGAGTTCGAGAAGAGCCAGACCAAACGCATCGAAGCCCTGGAACGCGACATGCGCCGCGCCCACGACGAACTGCGCCGCGACGTGGATCGTCTCGGCAGCCGCGAGGCGGCCTTGCAGCAACTGATGACCCGCGCGCAGCAACAAGACCTGCAAAACAAGGCCACACAAGAAGCGCTTCAGGAACTTCGCGCTGCCCAGACCCAACACGAGAACGAGGTGCGCACCCTCAAATCCCTGCTTGGCGAAAACCGCGACCAGCAAGAACGCCGCCTCGATAGCCTCAAGCGCGAAGTGCGCCAGGCCGAAGACGACCTGCGCGCGGAACTGCGCCGCGTCACCGACCGGCTCGGTGATCAGAAGACGGACCGCAAGGCGCTGGCCGCGATGCTGATGGAAGTCGCCACGCGGCTGGAAACCGGCAGCACCGTGACCGGGCTATTGGAGGGATTGACCTCGGCCGCTAAGGACTAAGTCGATGTCGTTTACGCCGCCGATCCAAGACGAGGACGCGGAAAGCGCGGGCCTGCGCGAGCTGCGTAACGTCATCCTCAAGCCGGGAGCACTGGTCGATAAGATCAGTCCGGTCATTGCGGATGTGCTCACAGAGCAAATCAAGCACTCCGGCGATGAGATTGCCCAGGCCATTGCCCCCATTATCGGCGAAGCGATCCGGCGGCAGGTTTACAGCGCCCGCGAGGACATCATCGACGCGCTTTACCCCATCATCGGCCAAACGATCAACCGCGCTGTCACCGAGGCCCTGCGCGACCTGGCGCGCACTGTCGATCAGCGCGTGCGCCAGAGCATCAGCCCGCAGAGCGCATTCAGACGTTTCAAGGCACGCTTGCAGGGCGTCTCTGATGCCGAATATGCGCTCAGGGAGGCGCTCCCCTTTACGGTCAACGAGATTTTCCTTATTCAGCGCGACTCTGGGGTGTTGATTCACCATATCACGCGCGATCCCGCAGCGCCGCCGGATCGTGACCTGGTCAGCGGGATGCTGACTGCGATCCGTGACTTTGCGCGCGATGCCCTCGGCGATCAGGACAGCGGCGAACTGGATGCTATCGATTACCAGGCGCAAAAAATCCTTCTGGAAGCGGGCGGTGCGGTATACCTGGCTGTGGTCATCGAGGGGGTCGAGCCGCCGGGTTTTCGCCAGCAGATGCGCGAAGTCCTCACCAAACTTCAGGAAGGGCACTACGCTGACCTCAAAACTTACGACGGCAGCGACGCGGAGATTACCAAAGTTGCCTCGCGTTTGATGTCCGGACTTTCATCCGCGCCGTCGGAGAAGCCACGGGGGCCGCTCTCACTGTCGCAACGCCTGATCCTGATCACATTGATTTTGCTGGTGGTGCTGCCGCCGCTGCTCGGCTGTGGCTGGTGGATCTGGCATGTCGAAAACCGCCTGGCCTCTCTGGCTGTTTTGCCGCCTACCGCTATCGCGACGGCCACCCTCACACCTACCCCCACGGCAACGCCGACGTCTACGCCCACGCCCACCGCCACGCCCACGGCCACGGCTACACCGACGCCTACCGCTACGCCTACGGCGACCGCGACGGCGACCCCCACCTCAACGGCGACGGCAACACCCACACCCACCGCTACCGCCACGCCGACGGCCACGCCCACGCCTTCGCCTTACAGCGGTGTGATGATCGGCAACGTCTTTCTGCTCGATGCTCCCGATGGCGAACGCAGCGGCGCAGTGGCGCGTCTGGGCGACTACGTCGAAATCCTGGCGCAGTACGCTGACTGGCTCAGGGTGCGGGTCAAATCGGCCCAGCAAGCCGATGTCGAAATGGCCGGTTGGGTGCAGGCGCGCTGGGTCAGACTGCTCAAGCCTGTCCCCTCGGCTATTGTGACTCCCACGGTGGCGCCATGATCGATCTGGAATTTTGGCAGACTTTGCTGCGGGAGATGCACATTGCTTATGCTTTGTTGGATGGCGAGCTGCGGATCATTGCCCACGATGCGTTGTTTGCTGCGTGGGTGGCTGTTGAACGAGCCGGCCTGCTCGGTCAGCATATATTCGACGTGCTGCCGGAATTTTACGGGCAGGATATCCGCGCCGACTGCACCGGAAACGTCTCACCACCCACCGTGCGTGTCGAAAACGTGAATCGGCTTTCACCCTCTGGTGAAACCCGCTATTTCAACCTGATCCTCTTACCATGTAGCCAGGGCCTGGGGGCCGCATTTCTGGTCTTGATCGCCGATGTCACCGAGCAAGGGCGCTACATGCAGCAGTTGATGCAGAGCCGCAACGAGCTGCGTTTGCTCAGGCAGGAAATGTCACGGCTGAACGAGCAACTTGACTTCTTGCTGCGGCATTATGTCGCGCCCGATGTGGCCGAGGCGTTGGTCAAGGGAACGCTGCGCCCGGAATTGGGAGGCGAGCTGCGCGAGGTCTCTATCCTCTTTGCCGATGCCCGGGACTTTACTGCCACTGTGGAAACCATTCCCGCCGAGCGTGTGATGACCATCCTGAACGATTATTTGAGCGTCATCGTCGATGCGATCGATCATTACGGGGGTACGATCAACCAGTTCCAGGGGGACAATGTGATGGCGATTTTCAATGCCCACAACGATCAACCTGATCACGCGATGCGGGCGGTGCGGGCCGGGGTCCGCATCCAACAACAGCTTTTCTCCTACCAGACGCAACGTCCCGAAAGCGAGCGTTGGTTCCATTTTGGGGTTGGCATTGATACCGGCCTGGCTATTGTGGGGAACAGCGGCGCGCGCTGGCGTTATACCTACACTGCTATCGGCAACACCACCAACCTGGCGGCGCGGATCACCGCTGCCGTCCCTGCATACGAAGTGTGGATCAGCCAGAATACCCTCGATCAACTGGACGGGACATTCGACGTGACCCCACTTTCGCCGACATATTTCAAGGGCAAAGACAAACCTGTGGCGATTTTCCGGGTGGATGTTCCGCTGCCTGCCTGTGGTTGACAATTCAATTCAAGTAGTTATAATCTTGCCCGTAGGATGTTGTAAGGTTCCAAGCTCGTGTCTATATCGCAAACGTCTGGACTTACTGCCCAGGCGTTTTTCCTTATAAACGGCTTTGAACCTTGCGCAAGAAATACCATCAGTAACTGAAAGGAAGAAATAGAACAATGAGTGAGCGTGAAGTTGGTGTCGTCAAATGGTTCAATGCCGCCAAGGGCTACGGTTTCATTTCCCGTGAAGGTAAAGATGACGTGTTTGTGCATTATTCGGCGATCCAGAAGGAAGGATTCAAGACCCTGGATGAGGGGCAGCGCGTCGAATTCTCCGTCGAGAGAGGCGAGAAAGGGCTGCAAGCGACTAACGTCACGACGCTGTAATGCGCGGACTGTATAACTGCCATTGCGTATAAGCATACAAAAGGCCGTCCGGTGAACCGGGCGGCCTTTTTTGCTGTCGCCGCCGGACCTAATCCTTTTGTAGCTATTCAGCTCGAGCGGATCGCCAGATCCGTGTCTTATGAGCTTAAAACGGGGAACTGGCGTTCCCCTCGAAGCAAGGTAACTATTCAGCCTGAACGCAAATTTAGACAGGATTAACAGGATTTTCAGGATTTGGCAACAAAACAGGCCGAAAATCCTGTTAATCTTGTAAATCCTGTCAAAAAACTGGCTAGCCTGAACAGTTACCCGTGTCTTATGAGCTTAAAACGGGGAACTGGCGTTCCCCTCGGAGCAAGCATGATAAGACCCTGGAATCTGACCGCATAGCGTTGACATCCCTTTGAATGATGTTATCATTGCCTCGTTGTTAAGGGGTTAGTGATGGAAAAATTACGCAAGCAGAAGCCCATCTATACCGTTCTGATTGCCATCATCGTGGCAACCATTCCCTGCTATTGTCTGGGGTTTGTGGCGTTGGCTGTGCGGCCCACACCGCCGACGCCTGTGCCCACCGCCACACCGACGTTGACCCCCGCACCCGGCGCGACGAACACACCCTACCTCGTTGGCCCTGGCGGAGGCAATGACAACCGAACCTTGCCACCCACGCCGACGCAGTGGTTTCCACCCACACGCACGCCGACGCCTACGCCTTCGAACACGCCGACCATCACGTTGACGCCGACCGAGACGCCGACCGGTACGCTGCCGCCCACCGCCACCCCGACGCCGACCAGCACGTCTACGCCGACCGAACCCCCTACGCCGACTCTCACGCCGACGGTTAGCCCCACGCCGACGGATACGTCTACCCCGACGCCGACCGAGACGCCGACCGAGACGCCACCGACCGAGACGTTCACGCCAACGCCAACCGATACACCCACCACACCCTGAAAGGATACCTGTGGAATCAACTTTCGAATTGCTCAAGGCTTTCACCGAAGCGCCCGGCCCTTCTGGGCGCGAAAATGTTGTCCGCGACGCGATTGCTGCGCGCTGGACACCTCTGGCCGATGAGATTCGCGTAGACGCAATGGGCAGCCTGATTGCGTTGCAGCGCGGCAGCGGCCCGCAGCCACGCCCCGCCGTGATGGCTGCCGCCCATCTTGACGAGATTGGCTTGATCGTGACCGGCATCGAAGGCGACTTCCTGCGCGCGCATGCGCTCGGCGGCATCGACCGGCGCGTGCTCCTGGGATTGGACGTGCTCGTCCACGGGCAGCGCGTCTTGCCGGGTATCATCGGCAGCCGCCCGCCGCACGTGCTCACCCCTGAAGAACGCGAGAAGATCATCGCCTGGGAAGAGGTTTACGTCGATACCGGCCTGCCGCGAGACGAACTCGCCGCGCTGGTTGTGGTCGGCGATCACATCACCTTCGACCGCGAGTTGGTGGCGCTCAAGAACGACCGGGTCGCCGGCAAGGCGCTCGACAACCGCGCTTCGGTTGTCGCCGTCACGCTGGCGCTGCAAGCCTTGCGCGAGCGCAACCACGCCTGGGATTTCTACGCCGTCGCCACCGTCCAGGAGGAAGTCGGCCTCAAAGGTGCGATCACCAGCGCCTACGGCCTCGCGCCGGAGATTGCCATCGTCCTGGACGTGACTTTCGCGCCGCAGCACGACGACGAGGGGCCGGGGACATTCGCCCTGGGCAAAGGCCCGACCATCGCTGCCGGCCCGAATTTCCACCCGCAGGTGGTGGAACGCTTGCAGGCCGCGGCCAAAGCCGAGGAGATTCCCAACCAGTTCGAAGCGGTGCCCGGCAGCAGCGGCACCGACGCCTGGGGTATCCAGGTGGCGCGGGAGGGCATCCCCACCGGCCTGATCGAAATCCCCTTGCGCTATATGCACCAGCCGGTCGAAACCGGCGCTTTGCCGGACATCGAACGCGCCGGGCGGCTGCTCGCCAGCTTCATCGCCCGCCTGGAAGCCGATTTCCGCCCCCGTTGGGAGGATGAGCTATGACCGACAACACCGTGATGTCCCTTCTACAAACGCTCTCCGACCTCACCGGCGTTTCGGGAAACGAGACTGCCATCCGCAGCGCCATCAAGCCGTTGCTGCAAGACCACGTCGATGAATTGCGCGTCGATGCGCTCGGCAACCTGATCACGCTCAAGCGCGGCACGGGCGAGAACCCGCTGCGTGTGTTGGTGACGGCCCACATGGACGAAGTCGGTCTGATGGTTGTCGGTCATACCGGTGATGGGGGATTGCGCGCCGAACCTATCGGCAGCCTCGACGCGCGCTTGCTGCCGGGATTGCACGTCTGGGTGGGGAAGGACAAACTGCCCGGTGTGATCGGCCTGCAAGCCATTCACCGCGCGCATGGCGACATGTCCGTCACGCCGGTGGACAAGCTGGTGGTTGACATCGGCGCATCGAGCAAGGACGAAGCCCAGAGCGCGGCCCCGCTCGGCACGCCCATCACGTTCGCCACCCGCTTCCGCGAAATGGGCGCCGCCGTCACCGGCAAGGCCTTCGACGATCGCGCCGGCTGCGCCGTCTTGATTGCGCTCTTGCAAGGCGAGCGGCTGCCCTGTGACGTGTACGGCGTCTTCACCGTGCAGGAAGAGGTGGGGCTGCGCGGCGCGCAGGTGGCGGCTTTTGCCGTCGAACCGGACGTCGGTTTTGCGCTGGAAGGTACCATCGCCGACGATCTGCCCAAAGAGGAGAAGGACGTCAGCCCGACAACCGAGTTGGGCAAAGGCCCGGCGATCACCGTGAAGGATCGCTCGTACACGACCCCGCCACGGCTGTTGAGCCACGTGCTGAAGGTGGCGGATGCCGAGGGCATCCCTTACCAGCTCAAGCAGCCGGGCATCAGCAGCACCGAAGCGGCCAGCATCACCCGCGCGCGCGGCGGCGTCCCGGCGATCACCATTGCTGTGCCGTGCCGCTACATTCACGGCCCGCGCGCGTTGCTGCGCCCCGCCGACGTGGAAAACACCCTGCGTCTGGTCCGCGCCGCCATCGCCCGCCTGACGCCTGAAACGCTGGCCTTTAAGTGATTTTAGACAGGATTTACAAGATTAACAGGATGAGAAAGCTTGAATCCTGAAAATCCTGTTCATCCTGTCAAAAAACCAAAAGACTTTGCACTTGACTCAGGACTATCCGACTAACGACTATTCGACTAACGACTATCCGACTATTTTAGGAGACGACCTTGAACCTGGACTTATTGGAAAAATTGACGCAAGCGTTTGGCCCTTCGGGCTACGAAGATGCGATTCGGGACATCATCCGTGAGGAAGTCGCGCCACTCGTCCACGAAGTGCGCGTTGATCCGCTCGGCAGCCTGGTTGCCTATCGCAAGGGGACGGGTGGGGGGCAGAAGATCGCGCTCGCGGCCCACATGGACGAGATCGGCGTGATGGCGACATACGTCGAAGAGCAAGGCTATGTGCGGTTCACATCGATCGGCGGGGTGCGGCCCCTCAACTGCGTCGGCAACCGCGTGCGGTTTGCCAACGGCGTCGTGGGCGTCGTCTCTATGGAGCGGCGCGACGATGTCAACAGTATGCCGGCGCTTCAGCACCTCTACATCGACGTGGGGGCGACAAACCGCGAGGATTGCCCGGTAGCCGTCGGCGATCCGGCGCAGTTCATCGGCCCGCTGGTGTGTCAGGGGAATCGCCTCGTCAGCAAGACGATGGACGACCGCGTTGGTTGCTACGTTCTTATCGAAGTGTTGCGCCAACTCAAGGACACGCCACACGACATCTACGCCATTTTCAGCACTCAGGAAGAGATCACACTGGCGGGCGCGCGCACATCGGCGTTCCGCGTCGATCCCGATATGGCGATTTCCATCGACGTGACGGGGACCGGCGACACACCCAAGGCGCACCCGATGGCGGTCGAACTGGGCAAAGGCCCGGCGATCAAAGTGAAGGACGGCGGGATGGTTGCCCATCCGTTGGTGCGCGACAAACTCGTCGCTGCGGCCAAGGAGGCCGGCCTGCCCTATCAAATGGAAATCCTGCTCGGCGGCTCGACCGATGCCGCCGCGATGCAGTTGGTGCGCGCGGGCGTGCCCAGCGGCTGCGTGAGCATCCCCTGTCGCTTCATCCACAGTCCATCGGAAATGGTCGATGCCACCGACGTCGAAAACGCAATCACCCTGCTGGTGACAGCCTTACGCGCGTAGAGCGATATTTTTCTGTCAACGGATTGAACGGATTTTAACGGATTTTTAAACTTGCAACTCGCAACTTGCAACTCGCAACTATCTCAAGGGGGTTGGGTGGAGAGTTTAGACTTAGCACATCGTATTGCGGAGATCATCGTCGACAAACAGGGTGAGGAGATTCTGATCCTTGATCTCCGTGAGGTCACAACGTTTACCGATTATTTCGTCATCTGTTCCGGGACCAGCCAGCGGCAACTGGACGCTTTGCAGAGCGCGCTGCGCGAGGAACTCAAGAAGACGGACGAGCGTCTCGTCCCGCTCAACGTGGAAGGCGGGCCGGATTCCGGGTGGATTCTGGTGGACTACAACAGTGTCATCGTGCATCTGTTCGATCCGGAGGTGCGCGCCTTCTACCGGCTTGAGGAATTATGGAAGAAAGGCCGCGTGGTGGCACGGATTCAGTGAGCGGCAGCGCGGGTAGCGCTTGAGAGGTTGATAAACCGCCGTGGACGATTGCGTCCACGGCGGTTTTGTTGGCAGCGCGTCGGCGTGGTCCCGGAGGTGTAGCGCGTTCCACCCCGGGGCATGTAGCGCAACTCGGCTACCCTGGCCCCGCTGCTGTTGACGGTGAGCGATGTTGATCTCAAGCTTTCGTCCGCGAAAGCCGTGATCACCGAGCAGGTAGTACAGCGTGTTATTATCACGCATCGCCACCCGCTGACTGCCGGCGTAGTAGTACTTGATCATTGAGGTCGTGTCGCCGGTCCACTCGAAGTGGTTGCCGACGTAATAGGTGGTCACGCCGTTCAGTACGGATTTGACGCGGTTGCCGTTGCCGGTGACGGCACAACCTGGTCGGGACGATATCGTCCCGACCAGCGGCCTTCCCCCGGTTGCACTGTCGGAAAAGCGGCCAACTTACGGCTCCTCAAGTGGGCAAGGTTCTCCGGGGTAGGCAAAAGTTTCGCAGATTGCCCCCCATTTATACACTTTCCAGCCAGCATCGGTTTCCTTGAGCCAGATATCGTTGATTCGAAAGGTATATGGCGTGAGTTGACTTATACATTGGTACTCATATCCCCAATACGCCTCATTGGTAGAAGAAAGAATGCCTCCTACACCACCCGTTCCCGTACCATCCCAATCTCCCCGGCGGCAGCGGTAGAATTGCCGGCCCTGCATCCACTCTTCGATTTGGTCCCATTGCTCCGGCACCGTGACTTGTTTGGCTTTATCCAGGTTTGCCGTTCGGAATGCTTCGAAGAACTCTCTGGCAATGTCCCCGGCATCCTCGGTTTTTTCAACACATGCGGTCAACAACACAAAGCATAGACACACACAAAAAACGATAAGGATATTAGCTTGTCTACAACTCCGTTTGAGAGCTATAACAGAGCAAAGCATAGTCACCCCCTTGCGAAAACTATCTTACCATCCAGAGAGAAAACAAAAAACTCCCTCACAGCGATCATCTACAAACGTCCAGGTATTCTGCCCACTGCCAATAGGAGTAACGGTCATCCAACTGGGCCAAGGAACACGCTCATACTGCCCCTCTGCATTTTTTACTACAGGTTCGAAGGTGTGATTTTTGACGTTTCGTGGCGGCTCTGCATCTGTGCTTTCGACCCCGCCCAAAGCCTCGAATACATCAGGCACAGAAACATGATAGGCTGCTGTATAGAAACCGATATGGTGAGAGGGCAGATCCTCTATGGCAAAAGAGGTGTTCTTGCCGCGGCCGAAAGCTATTGTGCCTTGCCACGCTTCAAACCGGTGGCTCCAATCCTGGTAGATACCATAGGCTATACCAATTGCATCTTCTGGACGCGCCTCTCCAGAAATTTGATAGCGCCCCTGATAGATTAGTGTGATTGGCCCGGCACGAACATCCTGTGAAATAGATATTACTCCACCACCATCGGCTATGAATTGTCTGACTTGCTGAATAATGTCCTTGGGTTTCCCCGTGCCGGTGTGACTTCGATCAAACCAACCATACTTTTCGCTGTAGTAGTAACGCGTATTGGGATCTGAACTCGGAGAGCGTGGCGGTGGTGTATCGTCGATGCAGTGTATGCTGCCCGTTGGACACCAGTAGTGCCCCGTCGGATCCGTATACCTGAGCGGTGAATTCAGCACATAGCTATACCGGTTGAGACTCTGCGGATTGGCCGGGCTGGGGACAATCGTATCCGCCTGGATGAACCGGCCCAGCGCCGCCGAATAATACCGCGCCTGGTAGAACATCAGCCCTGTCGCGTCCGCGCGCTGCCCGGTGAAGCCGATGTCCGTCGGCGGCGCGCCCTGACTCCAGCGCACCGTCCCGTAGGGGCTGTACATCTGCCGGGATACCACCGCCTGCGCCTGATTCGTGACCAGGCTCACGCTCCCCAGGTGGTCGCCGTGCAGATAGTATAGCACGTTGCCAGTGGACGAGATCACCCGCAGCGCCGCCAACTGTCCACCCAGGCTGTAGTGCGTCTTGGTGATGCGCTGCGCGCCGGCGATGGCGATTTCCACCGCGCCGATGTCGTAGGTGGTCACGCCGTTCAACACGGATTTGACGCAGCAACCGGCTCGGAGGATAGGGCAACGCAAGGCAAAGTCCGCTTTGCCCAGCGACCTGAGCGCCGCCGCCGGTGACGGTGCAACCGGGCAGGGTCGTTAAGGCCCTGCCCGCAACTGTGCCCCTGGGTTGCACTGTCGGGAATGCGGTAAACTCATTGGTCCTCAAATGGATAAGGTTCTCTGGGATAGCTAAAAGTTTTGGGGTCACTCTTGTGAAAACATTCCACATATCGCTTCCATCAATCAACACATTTTTGCCATTCTAGCAACTCCGTCTGGGTAGGCGAATCTAAATAAAACAATTCTAGCAAAATGTCATTATCGTTATGTGACGATTTTATTCCTTGCATTTGATATACCCCTACAATTTTCAGCGCAGAGGAGAAATCTTGAGAATAGTACAGATAAAGAATGCTATAGTCTCCATCCGAAAAGTATCCTGTGTATTGACATTCTTTTTGAATTTCAAAGCCACGTACTATCTCCTGAACTTTTGCGCGCGTTGGTTTTTGTTCAGATTGACTTACGTTTGGTTCTAGATACAACTGTTGCAGGAAATAATTCAAAGGAAAGGGTCCAGGCCCATATGTATCTAGTGTATGTGGGTCAACTTCTAGCTCCTCTGCAAGCTTAATAACCTCGTCGGAGTAAGGTTTACAACTGTTTATTGTAGGGATCACAATAAGACAAACCAGAAACAGAATACGCTTTATCATTTTCCCTTCTCCAATTAGTTACCTAGATCTCGCCTAATCAGGTATGCGAGGTAGGAAGGGCGAGCCAAGCCTAAACCTCGCTCAACTGTAGACATATTCTTACGAAACATAATGCCACCATGCGCAGCTCCGATATTTCCCAATAAAATATCAGCTTGGTTTACTTGTCCGTAATTTGGGTCTAGCATTTCCCGAATAGTGTTTACTGAGACAGCTAGACCACTACCTAAATAATAACCAAGCATCACATAAGGAGCATAATGGTGTACGATGCTATGATCTGGGTCTACCAAATCCGGATTAAAACCTTCATTGCCATATCCTAACTGGACATAAACGGGACCATTTCTGACCATCCACATGGCGTCTAACGGGTCCGTCTCATAGGGAACGCCTCCCCAAAGCAGAGCGAAAGCTCGTATAAATTGATCGGCCTCATCACTTTCATAGTATGAAGCAAGAGTTTCGACTTGATTTGCTAAGTCTTCTAACCCACGGCGATCAGACTGTTGATTACTGTAAATGAGATCGTCACTCAGTTTTAGCCAATCTTCCAGTAGCCAAGAGCCATTGGGACCACTGCCAGGAGTGATTAGAGAGTACAATCGATATAGGCGGTCCTTATCTGTAGGATAGACACCATGAACAGCGAAAAACTCTTCCTCCCATTTTTTATCTAGTGGATCATGCCCACTCGGATCCGTATACCTGAGCGGCGAATTCAGCACATACGCATACCGATTGAGACTCTGCGGATTCGCCGGGCTGGGCACAATCGTATCGGGACTGATGAAGCGGCCCAGCTCCGCCGAATAATACCGCGCCTGGTAGAACATCAGCCCTGTCGCGTCCGCGCGCTGCCCGGTGAAGCCGATGTCCGTCGGCGGCACGCCCTGGCTCCAGCGCACCGTCCCGTAGGGGCTGTACAGCTGCCGGGATACTGCGCCCTGATAGGGCGTCCCGTTGCAGCCGCCGGTGTTGCCACAGGTCACCAGGCTCACGCTCCCCAGGTGGTCGCCGTGCAGGTAGTAGAGCACGTTTGCGCTGGGCGAGATCACCCGCAGCGCCGCCAATGACCCACCCAGGCTGTAGTACGTCTTAGTGATGCGCTGCGCGCCGGTGATGGCGATTTCCACCGCGCCGATGTAGGCCGTCCTCCCGCCGCCGGGCAGGAGTTGCAGCACGCGGTTGCCGTCGCCGTCATAGACGAAGCGCGTCACCTGCCCGGTCACGGTGTTCGTCACCGCCGTCAGGCGGCTCTCGATGTCGAACGCTTGCGTGTAGGTGATGCGTTGCGCGCCGGCGACCTCCACCCGCAGGGTCATATTCCCGTTGGGGTCGTAGACCGCGCGGAAGCCGGTCGTGGCGCTCAACACCGCGAACGGTTGCCCGGTCGTCGCCGGCGGCGCAGGCGGGTACGCCGGCCCCGCCGCCCAGTTCAGCATCGCCAGCGGGAAGTAGACGCGGCGCGTCAGCGTCGGTGGCACAGCCGGCGCGGGCAGCGTCGCCGATACGCCGTAGGTGTAGGTCAGCGCCTGGACGCCCACCGTGCGCGTGACGATGTTGCCCATCCGATCGTAGCCGTAGGCTTCGTTGTATTGCCCGCTGCCGGTGATGCTTGTCCTGGCCCACACCAGCCGGTCGCGCGCGTCGTAGGTGAACGTCTGCACCTGACCGCTGTTCACCGTGTCGGTGAGGGCGGTGATGTTGCCCACCCGGTCGTAGCTATAGTTCAGGTTGAGCAGGTTGCTCGATACCTGCATCTGCCGCAAGCGGAAGTTGTGCGGCCAGTAGGTGTACTGCGTCGTCAGACCGTTGCCCAGCGGCAGCGCCGTCATCTGCCCCAGCCCATTGTAGGCTACGTTGCGGGCATAGTCCTGGCCGTAGGTCTGGCTGCGCACCCCCGTCGGCAAGCCCCGCAGGTTGTAGGTCGCCGTCACTACCTCACCCGTGGGATAGGTCGTGGTTATCACGTTCCCCGCCGCGTCGTAGCGCCAACCGGTGACGAACGTCCCTGCGCCGGTAATGACCCGCGTCTCGGTCAGCGTGCGCCCGCGCGCGTCGTAGACCCACGTGGTCGTCCCGGTCGTGTCCGTCATCGCCGTGCGCCGCCCGATGCCCCACAGCCCCTGGTCGTAGCTGTATTCGGCCAGCAGGGACGCGCCCTGTTTGCGCACCGGCCGGTTCAGCGCGTCGTACTGGAAGGTGAGCGCCTGCCCGCGGGCATCCTTCTGCCACACCAGGTTGCCCACGGCATCGTAGCGGTACTCCCAGTGGCCCATCGAGGGGTCGTCCAGCGCCACCTTGCGCCCCAGCGCGTCGTACTCCATCCGCGTGACGTTGCCCAGGCTGTCCCGCACCGCAATGAGATTCCCGCGCGCGTCGTACCAGTAGCGCGTCTCGAGTGGGTTGGGCGCATTCCAGGTGGGCGTACCATATACGCCGGTGTACTCGCGCGCCGCCACCAGCCGCCCCAGGCCGTCCTGCTCGTACTGCGTCTGGCGGCCCTCGGCGTCCAGCGCCAACTCCTGCCAGCCGCGGTAGGCGCGCGTGGTCGTCGTCCCATCGGCGGCGATCACCTGGATGACGCGCCCCAGCGCGTCGTAGCGGGTGACGGTCTTGGGGAGCGTCCCCCAGGTGGGCGTCAGGTACGTCCCGCCCGCCGCCGCTACGGTGTAGGGCAGGGTGACGGTGATCGGCCGCCCCAGCGCGTCGTAGGCCGTGCTCTGTGTCACCAGCCAGCCGTTCTCGGCCTGCGTCTGCGTCTGCACCGCCCGCCCCAGCCCGTCGTAGAACGTCCACGTCCGCCGGTACAGCGGCGTGGGGCTGTACGGGTCCACGCGCACTTCGCCGGTGATGACCCACGGCGCGGTCAGCGGCCCGCCGGCAGGATAGGCGTACCGGATGGCCGGCGCCGTTTCGGCCGGATACGTCACGCTAATCAGCCGCCCGAAGGCATCGTAGCCGGCGCGCGTCGGGGCGCCGTTGGCGTCGGTGACGACCAGCGGGACACCCCACCGCGCGTCCCACTGCGTCAGCGTGGTCTGCGTGAGCGCGTTGGTCGTCGAGATAGGGAACAGGCGATAGACGGCGTCGTAGCGCGTGCGCGTCACCCGCCCCAGCGCGTCGGTCACGACGGTCGGGTTGCCCCAACTGTCGTAACCGGTGGTGGTGGTCATCCACAGTGTGCCGCCACCCACCCGCACCTGCGTCAGCGCCCCGGTGAGGGGGGCCGTCCCCCACGGTTGGTTATCGTAAAGGTAGAGCGTCTCCTGCCCGCCGCTGGTTTGGCGCGCCGGCAGGCCCACGATCCAGGCCGTTTCGTTGGCGACGTACTCCCGCTCGACGCGCGTTTCGTCCCCCCATAGGGCGACATTCCCGGCGCGATACTCCCCGGCAACGTTGCCGTAGGCATCGTAGGCATAGTCCACGCGGGTTGCCGCGGCGACGCCTCCGCTCACCAGCGTCTCGGTCACCGCGTCCACGCGAAAGAAGGCGACGCCGGTGACGTAATCCACGGTGGAGGCGATCAGCCAATTGTAGCCCCAGCCCGTCTCCGTCCGCTGTTGCGTCTGCCCCTGCGCATCCGTTGTCTCCAGCACGGCCACCCGCCCGGTCAGTGGCCACGGCAGGACGTAGGTGCTGGTGATCGCGGTCAGCAAACGCCCGTCGTAGTCGTAGGTCCGCTCGGCGCTCCACGCGTATCCCTTCAGCCCCCAATGGCGGTAGCCGTCGTCGCATGGGCTGCCCGTCGCGTCCATACAGGCGGGGCCGTAGGTGTAGCCGCGCCGCGTCGTGTTCCCGCGCCCATCCAGCGTGCGCCGCTCCTGCACCCGGTAGTGATAGCCGTGCAGGTTATTCACCTCGGTCTGCTGGTAGTCCACTTCGATCCGCCCGCCGTAGCCGTTGTTGACTGCCGTCAGGCGGCTGTAGGGGTAGGTCTGGTATGGATGCCACTCGGGCTTGGTGTTGTTCAAGACTTGATACGCGAACGTCGTCGCCGGCAGCGCGCCGCCGGCGCTCCCGTATTCGGTCAGCGCTTGCAGCCGCCGCGACTCGCCGTTGAAGTCGTATGTCAGCCGGTACTCGCGCACCGCTTGGCCGTCCTGCCGCACCCGCACCTTGTCCAGATGCTCTTGCTGGAAGAACAGATACTCGGCCGGACGATCTACTCCATCCGGTTCGCCCAGGCGCGTGTGGCGGTCGAAGAGAATCTCTGTACCCCACGCGCCATCCGCTTTCCGGTTGTAACGGATGGCCGCCAGGTAACTCGCCCGCTGACAGCGACCGCCGCTCTCTTCCTCGTGGTACTCATACACCGCTTCATTGCCCCACACGTCCACGACCCGGTTCAGCCGCCAGCGATAGACGGTCCCGCCGGGCAGATACGCCACGTTGCACAGCGTCTGCTCCGCATCCGGCGTGGCGCCGAAATAGTAGCGCGTGCCGTCCTTGGTTCTGACGAGCCAGTAGGCGCCCAGTTGGTTGGTTGTGGTCAGCGCCTTTTCGATGTAGAAGAACGTCTCCTGGTCGGTGTGGTAGCGCCCTGCGCCTTGTGCGGGGCAGACTTCGTCGATACACGCGATGGAGGGGTCGGGCACCAGTGTGTAGCCGGCGCCGTCCATCACCAACGTATAGTCTGGATGCGCGCTGTCTATGCACAACTGCCCGCCGCCCCACGGGCACCAGTCCACGTTCCGCACGATCTGCGGCGCGTCCAGGCTCCACCCCAGCCCGGCCCAGTCTGACTGCACGTTCGCCAGGATGCCGTTGACCCGGTCGCTGTTGTAACTCAGGTTCAGTTGCGGCGTCGTCCCGCCCCGCCCCGGCGGGACGCTCAACGGAATGTCGTAGCTGGCCGCGCCGCGAAAGCCCGCCACCTGCGCGTCGCGGAACGAGAGCAGCCAGCCATTCTCGCTGACCACGCCGCTCTCCCACTCCGAAAAGTGCTCCACCTGCGCCGTGATCTCGCCGGTCTCCCAGTTCACGCGCTGCAGCGGCACATAATGCCAATCCAGCGCCGCGGCGTCTTCTCGATAGGCCAGGTA
>Ga0209381_1002481_pt1 | contig 22798 bp, 19 predicted proteins | sample DewCreD2012metaG_FD_184111 | JGI IMG/M metagenome (GOLD analysis project Ga0209381, IMG submission 184111) | Hot spring sediment bacterial and archeal communities from British Columbia, Canada, to study Microbial Dark Matter (Phase II) - Dewar... ...
AGTGTTGATAAATATCCAAGATCTATCAGTGTTGATAGACATCCAAGACATATATATATCAGTGGAAATAAATATCCAAGACATATATATCAGTGGAAATAAATATCCAAGACATATATATCAGTGGAAATAAATATCCAAGACATATATATCAGTGGAAATGAATATCCAAGGTATATCAGGTTGATAAAAATTCGGAGTTCTATTCGGAGAAATAAATATCCAAAACATATTAAGTTTATAGATTTTGGATATTATCAACACGAATAGACATCCGAAATCTATCAGCGTTGATAGACATCCAAGATCTATCAGTGTTGATAAATATCCAAAATCTATCAGTGTTGATAAATATCCAAAATCTATCAGTGTTGATAAATATCCAAGTCTATCAGTGTTGATAAATATCCAAGTCTATCAGTGTTGATAAATATCCAAAACATATTAAGTTGATAGATTTTGGAATTCTATCAACACGAATAGACATCCGAAATCTATTAGTGGAAATAAATATCCAAGACATATATATCAGTGGAAATAAATATCCAAGACATATTCGGAGAAATAAATTAATATCTTAGATACATTAAAAGAGTGTTCTGCTTCTCATCCAAACTCCACTCTTTTTGATCCTTTCTTCTGATCTCCAAGAAGAACATCACTTCTTTTGCCTCCGAAAGAGGATGTTTCCGAGAGACCTTTTGGGAGAGAGTTTGGAGAAAATGGGTCTCGCCTCGACATCTCGAATTCCGAGGTAAACTCGTCACTGGATAAATCGATTCCTATCATTTTGGATAGTAGAAGATGCGAAGAGATTGAAACCGAGACGTCGTCGGATCTCTAACTTCATCGAGAGCGAATCCGAGAGTTCTCGATGAAATTATCTCTCAATCTTCTTATCTGCGAAAAATAGTAATAAAAGAATGTTCCGCTTTTCCCTCAACACTTCTCTATCTCTCGACTCTTCCTATCTCTGAGAAACAATGAAGCTCTTCGTTGGGCTGAAGCTAGCGGATATCCCGACGTTGGAAAATATTGAGTTGAGATGAGAGAGATCTCGATTAAACTATCTCTCCGATATAAGATATGAAGATTTGAAAATAAGTACTATTATCTCTGTATTTCTTCGATACATATAAAAAAAGAATGTCTCGCTTTTCTCCTTCACTCTCATCTTATCCTGAGACTCTTCCTTCCGAACTCCTTGCAGAAGTTCTTCTCAAGCTTCCTCCAAAAGATATTCTCTTTCTATGTTTCCAAATCAAAGACTTCAAAAGAGTATGTTCGCAAGATTCCTTTTGGGAGAGAGTCTGGTTAAAATGGGTCTCGCCTCGACTTCCCGAATTCCGAGATCGAACGATTCGGGAGACGATATCTGAGCTTGTCGAAAAGGCGAAAGGAAGAACACCAGAGGATCTTCTAATACAAGGATCGAAAGAAGGGATTCTGTTTTATGTGCTAGAGGCGATCGAACGAGGAGCGAATATTTCCGCTAACAATAATGAAGCTTACTGGATGGCTTTACACTATGGTCAATCTCATGTCGTCAATTACCTAATCTCGTTGGGAGTGGATCCTCGAGGTCTCTATCATTAAGTCATCTTTCTTCTTTCCTTTTCTCTCTCAGATATTAAAATCCGACTTCTTCGAAAACGAATTTTAATATCTGAGAGATCTATTAAAAGAATGTTGCGCTCTTCCCCGAAACTTTTCTCTTTTCCTGAGATCCTCTCTTCCGAACTCCAGGCAGAAATTCTTCTCGCTCTTCCTCCAAAAGAAATCCTTCGAATATGTTCCGAAGTCGAAGGTTTGAAAAGAGGATGTTCCCAATATAAATTTTGGGAAAGGGTCTGGTTAATATGGGTGTCGTCTCGACTTCCGAATTGGAGTAGTGAAGAGATTAAGAATGAAATATCTCGAAGAGTCGAGGAGGCAAGAAGATTGACACCAGTGGACCTTCTCATACAAGGATCTCTTGAAGGGATCTTGTTTTATGTGATCGAGGCCCACGAACAAGGAGTGAATGTTTCTTTCTTGGATGATTGGGCTCTTCGTCGGGCAGCGGCTAATGGTCATTTCGAAATCGTCCGATATTTAGTCGAAGTAGGAGGTGCAAATATCTCTGCGTTGGAGGATGAAGCTTTTCGTTTGGCAGCAAGAAATGGTCATCTCGACGTCGTTCGATATTTAGTCGAAAGAGGAGCGAATATCTTTGCGAGAGAGAATGAGGCTCTTCGTCGAGCTGCAGCTAATGGTCATCTTGACGTCGTGAAATATTTAGTCGAATCGGGAGCGGATATCTCCGCGAGAGACAATGAGGCTCTTCGAGAAGCTGAAGCTAACGGGCATTTAGATATTGTGAAATATCTACTTTCGAAGGGAGCCGATCGGAGAGTTCTTGGTTATTATTAAATCATCTTTCTTCTCTCAGATATTTCCGTTTCCGAAGAAAACGAATTTTAATATCTGAGAGATCTATTAAAAGAATGTTGCGCTCTTACTCGAAACTTTTCTCTTATACCTCGACTCTTCCTTCTTTCTGAACTTCTCGAAGAAGTTCTTCTCAAGCTTCCTCCGAGAGATATCCTTTCGATATGTTCCGAAATTGAAGAATTTTTCAGAGTATGTTCGAAAGATTCCTTTTGGGAGAAAGTCTGGAGAAAATGGGTCTCTCCTCGACTTCTCGAATTCCGAGGTCGAAAGATTCCGGAGATTCTATATGGGCTCGTCGAAGAGGCGAAAAGATTGACACCAGAAAACCTCCTAAGGGAAGGATCGAAGAGAGGAATCTTATTTTATGTTATCGAGGCACTGGAACGGTGAGCAAATGTTTCAATGAGGGAGAATCTTGCTCTTCGGCAAGCTGCAAGAAACGGTCATTTCGAAATCGGTATATTTAGTCGAACGAGGGGCGAATATCTCTGCGGAGGATGATGAGGCTCTTCGGGAGGCAGCAAGAAATGGTTCTTTCGAAATCGGTATATTTAGTCGAACATGGGGCGAATATCTCTGCGGAGGATGATTATGCTCTTCGGGAGGCAGCAAGCAACGGTCATTTCGAAATCGGTATATTTAGTCGAATCGGGGGCGGACGTATCTGCAAGAGAGAATGAGGCTCTTCGGCTGGCTTTCCACTATGGTCATTTCGATATTGTCAAATATCTAATTTCGATGGGAGCGGATCCGAGAGTTCTCGGTTATTAAATCATCTTTCTTCTCTCCTTTTCTCTCGAAGATATTCGAATTCTCGAAGAAGACGGAGTTTTAATATCTTCGAGATCTATAAAAAGAATGTTGCGTTATTCCCCGAAACTTTCCTCTTTTCCTGAGATCCTCCCTTCCGATCTCCTTGCAGAAACTCTTCTCAATCTTCCTCCGAAAGAAATCCTTCGAATATGTTCCGAAGTCAAAGGTTTTGACAGAGGATGTTCCCAAGATACCTTTTGGAAAAGAGTCTGGTTAAAATGGGTTTCTCCTCGACTTCCGAATTGGAGTAATGAAGAGATTAAGAATGAAATATCTCGAAGAGTCGAGGAGTCAAAGAGATTGACACCAGTGGACCTCCTAAAACAAGGATCGCAGAATGGGATCTTGTTTTATGTAATCGAGGCCCTCGAACGAGGAGCGGATATTTCTTTCTGGGATAATTGGGCTCTTCGGGAAGCCGCGGCTAATGGTCATCTCAATATTGTCCAATATTTAGTCGCATTCGGGGCGGATGTGTCTGCGGAAAAGGATGATGCTCTTCGCCGAGCGGCAGCAAGAGGTCACCTCGACGTTGTGAAATATTTAGTCGAATTGGGAGCAAATGTCTCGGCGAGAAACAACGAGGCTCTTCGTTTGGCTGCAGAAAACGGTCACCTCGACGTCGTGAAATATTTAGTCGAATCGGGAGCGGATGTGTTCGCGATAGAGGAGGAGGTTCTTTTGGGTGCTGCATTTCACGGTCATCTCGATGTCATCGAATATCTAGTCGAATCGGGAGCAAATCTTTCTGCAATAAAGGATGATGCTCTTCGTTGGGCTGCAGCATATGGTTATCTCGACGTTGTGGAATATTTAGTCGAAAAGGGAGCGAATGTGTCGGCGGATGATAATTTAGCTCTTCGTTATGCTGCAGCTAATGGTCACCTCGACGTCGTGAAATATTTAGTCGAAAATGGAGCCGATGTCTCGGCGGAAGACAACGAGGCTCTTCGAGCGGCTGCAGAAAGAGGTCATTTCGAGATTGTAAAATATTTAGTCGAATCGGGAGCAAATGTCTCGGCGAGAAACAACGAGGCTCTTCGGAGAGCTGCAGCTAACGGTCATCTCAATATTGTCCAATATTTAGGAAAAGAAGGAGCGGATATCTCTGCGAACGAGAATGAGGCTCTTCTTCTCGCTTCGGTTTATGGTCATCTCGACGTTGTCGAATACTTAGTCGAATCGGGGGCGGACGTATCTGCGCTAGAGAATGAGGCTCTTCGTTTCGCGGCAGCTAACGGTCATCTCGACATCGTTTCATATTTAGTCGAAAATGGGGCGGACGTATCTGCAAGAGAGAATGAGGCTCTTCGTTTGGCTGCTCTTAACGGTCATCTCGACATCGTTTCATATTTAGTCGAAAATGGGGCGGACGTATCTGCAAGAGAGAATGAGGCTCTTCGTTGGGCTGCAGAAAGAGGTTATCTCGATGTCGTTAAATATTTAGTCGAATCCGGAGCGGACGTATCTGCGAATGACGATGAAGCTCTTCGAAAGGCTGCAAGAAATGGTCATCTCGACGTTGTTAAATACTTAGTCGATAATGGAGCGGATATCTCCGCGAGAGATGACGAGGCTCTTCGTCGAGCTGCAGCTAATGGTTATCTCCACGTTGTGAAATATTTAGTCGAAAAGGGAGCGAATGTTTCCGCCAACAATAATGAAGCTTACTGGATGGCTTCACACTATGGTCACTCTCATGTCGTCAATTACCTAATTTCGTTGGGAGTAGATCCTCGAGGTCTCTATCATTAAGTCATCTTTCTTCTCTCAGATATTTCCGTTTCCGAAGAAAATCGGATTAATTTTTTAGAGATATATTAAAAGTATGTACCGCTTTTCCTCTAAACTTTTCTCTTATCCCGAGACTCTTCCTTCCGATCTTCTCATAGAAATTCTTCTCAAGCTTCCTCCAAAAGATATTCTCTTTCTATGTTCCCGAATCAAAGACTTCGAAAGAGTTTGTTCGAAAGATACCTTTTGGGAGAGAGTCTGGTTAAAATGGGTCGCTCTTCCACTTCCCGAATTCCGAGATCGACCCATTCGGGAGATTCTATATGGGCTCGTCGAGGAGGCAAAAATATTGACACCAGAGAAACTTCTTGAAGAAGGATCGAAGAGAGGAATCTTGTTTTATGTTATCGAAGCGCTCGAACGAGGAGCAGATATTTCCGCTAAAAATAATGAAGCTCTTTGGAGTGCTGCAGCGAGAGGTTATCTCGCCGTTGTAAAATATTTAGTCGAACATGGGGCGAACGTCTCCGCAAACGAGGATATGGCTCTTCGAAGTGCTGCATATTTTGGTCATTTCGACGTCGTCAAATATTTAGTCGAAAAGGGAGCGAATATCTCCGCAAGAGAAGATGAAGCTCTTCGGAATGCTGCATTTTTCGGTTATTTCGATATCGTCAAATATTTAGTCGAAAAGGGAGCAAATATCTCCGCAAGAGACAATGAGGCTCTTCGAGAAGCCTCATATTTTGGTCATTTCGACATCGTCAAATATTTGACCGAACGAGGAGAAGGCTCTTCGTTCCGCGGTAGCTAACGTTACCTGAGAGATTGTCGAGTATATAGTCGAACGAGGAGCGAAGATATTTGGAAGAGGAGAAGGCTCTTCGAGAGGCCGCAGCTGGAGGTTATCTCGACATTGGAAATATTTAGTCGAACGAGGAGCAAATATTTTTGCGAGAGTGGGCGAGGCTCTTCGTCGAGCTGCAGAAAACCGTCATTTCAATATTTTCCGATATTTAGTCGGATTGATGCCAATATCTCTGTCCGAGAAAAGAAGGCTCTTCCAGAGATTGCAACAGAGATTACCTTGAGATCTCCGATATTTAATTTCATCCAACATCGAATCGCGTCCGGGAGCCGATTCTTGAGTTCTCGATAAATAATCTTTCTTCTCTAAATAGAAGAATTTGAAAGTTAAGAATCCTCTCTTCTTCTATTTAGAGAAGTGAAAATAAGCAAATGTTATTTGTCCGATCCAATTCCTTCTCTTATCTTTCGATTCTTCCTTCCGAACTCCGAGAGGAACTTCTTCTTCTTTTGCCTCCAAAAGAGATCGTCTCGAAAGATTCCGACCTCGAAGATTTCGAAAGAATATGGAACCGAGAGACCTTTTGGGAAAAAGTCTGGAAAAAATGGGTCTCCCCTCGCCTTCCAAATTCCTCGACATTTCCGATTCGGGAGGTATTATATCGAAGAGTCGCAGAAGCGAAAGGATTGACACCAGAACAGCTCCTCATCGAAGGATCTATGCATGGGATCTTGTTTTATGTCAGTGAGGCTCTCGAACGGGGAGCGAATGTACATTTTGGAGAAGATTACGCCCTTTATCTAGCTGCAGTGGGAGGTTTTCGAGACATTGTCTTCTATTTAGTCGAATCGGGAGCGAAGATATCGGCGGCAGATAATGCAGCTCTTCGTTGGTCTGCATACTACGGTCATTTTGAGATTGTGAAATATTTAGTCGAGAAGGGAGCTTCGATATCGTCTCTCGATAATGCGGCTCTTCGTTGGGCTGCAGCTAACGGTCATCTCTCGACGGCGGTATATTTAGTCGAAAATGGGGCGAATGTCTCCGCAAGAGACAACGAGGCTCTTCGAGATGCTGCAGCTAAGGGTTATCTCGATATTGTAAAATGTCTAGTCAAATCCGGAGCAAATGTCTCTGCGAGAAACAACGAGGCTCTTCGAAAGGCTGCAGCTAACGGTCATCGAGACGTCGTGAAATATCTAATCGCCTCGGGAGCGAATCCGAGTGTTCTCTAATATCTTCGAGAAATATGAAAAGTAGAGAAGAATGTCTCAACTTTTCTCTTATCTCTCGATTCTTCCTTTCGAGCTCCGAGAGAAACTTCTCCTTCTTCTACCTCCGAAAGAGATAATCTCGAAAGTTTCCCAAATCGAAGACTTCGAAAAAGTTGGACATCGAGAAACCTTTTGGGAAAGAGTCTGGAGAAAATGGTTCTCTCCTCAACTCCCAAATTCTCTCACTGTCCCACTTTCGAAGACGATTTTCTCGAAAGTCGAAAAGGCGCAAAGATTAACACCAGAACAACTTCTAAAGAAAGGATTATCGAAAGGAATCTTGTTTTATGTATGTGAGGCCCTCGAACAGAAATCGTACAATTCGATTGAAAAAGACAAAGCTCTTTTTCTGGCTGCAAAAAATGGTCATCTCTCGACAGTGGTATATTTAGTCGAATCGGGGGCTTCGATATCGACAAGAGAGAGTAAGGCTCTTCGAGAGGCCGTTTACTATGGTCATCTGGAAATTGTAAAATATTTAGTCGAATCGGGGGCAAAAATATCTGCAAGAAAAGATAAGGCTCTTCATCTGGCTGTCGAGAGAGGTTATTTGGAAATTGTAAAATTTTTAGTCGAATCGGGGGCAAAAATATCTGCAAGAAAAGATAAGGCTCTTCGAGATGCTGCTTACTATGGTTATTTGAACATTGTCAAATATTTAGTCGAACGAGGAGCGAATATCTCTGCCCGAAACAATGAGGCTCTTCGTTGGGCTGCAGAAAAAGGTTATTTCGAGATTGTTCGATATCTAATCGAGTCGGGAGCCGATCCAAGAGCTCTCGATGAAATTATTCCTCCGACATAAGATATTAAGATGTAAATTAGAAAAAACCTATTTCTTAATATCTTATGTTATCTTTCGATTCTTCCTTCTTTACCTCCGAAAGAGATCGTCTCCAAAGTTTCCGAAGTCGAAGGTTTCGAAAGAATGAGGAACCGAGAGACCTTTTGGGAGAAAGTCTGGAGAAAATGGTTCTCTCCTCAACTTCCGAATTCTCTCGATTCCTCAATTTCGAATACCATATTTTCGAAAGTCGAAGAGGCTCAAAGATTGACACCGGAACAACTTCTAAAGAAAGGATTCTCGAGAGATCTTATTTTATGTTGGAAAGGCGCTGGAAAGGGAATCGATGAGTTCAATTGAAAAAGATAAAGCTCTTATTTTGGCTGTAAAAAAGCGGTTCCCTGGAAATTGTTCGGTATTTAGTGAAATCCGGGCGAACATATCTGCATGAGGAGATTACGCTCTTTGTCTGGCTGCAGCTGACGATTCTTTCGAGATTGGAAAATATTTAATTTCGTCGGAAGCGAATCCGAGTGTTCTCTATTATTAAGTCATCTTTTCTCCTTTTCTCTCGAAGATATTAAAGTTCCAAAGAAGACGATTTAATATCTTAGATACATATAAATAAAAGCATGTCTCGCTTTCCCCCTCAACTTTCGTCTTATCTTTCGATTGCTTCTTACGATATCCGAGAGGAAATTCTTCTCGCTCTTCCTCCGAAAGAAATCTTTCGGATATGTTCCCAAATCGAAGAATTCGAAATAGTGTGCTCGCGAGAAACCTTTTGGAAAAGAGTCTGGTTAAAATGGGTCTCTCCTCAACTCCCAGATGTTCGAGATTCCTCAATTCAGGAGATAATATATCGAAGAGTCAAAGAAGCGGAAAGATTAACAACGTATTACCTCCTAAATAAAGGAGCTTTAGAAGGGATCTTGTTTTATGTGATCGAGGCGCTCGAACGAGGAGCGGATGTACATTTTGGAAAAGATAGTGCCCTTCGTCATGCGGCATTTGCCGGTCATTTGCATATTGTAAAATATTTAGTTGAAAAGGGAGCAAATATCTCTGCATTAGATGACGAGGCTCTCCGAGAAGCTGCGTCAAGAGGCCATCTCGACATCGTCAAATATTTAGTCGAACATGGAGCGAATATCTCTGCAAGACAGAATAAGGCTCTTCGTTGGGCTGCACGAGGCGGTCATCTCGATGTTGTCCGATATTTAGTCGAACATGGAGCTAACATTTTCGATAAAAATAATGCAGCTCTCCGGAGAGCTGCAGAAAGAGGTCATTTCCACGTCGTCGACTATCTAATTTCGTTAGGAGCCGATCCGCGAATTCTCGATGAAATTATCCCTCTGACAACAGATATTATGATATAAATTATGAAGGACTATTTCTTAATTAATATCTTATGTTATCTTTAACTTTAATCGAATGTTATCCGTTCGATCCAATCTCTTCTCTTATCTTTCGACTCTTCCTTCTGAACTCCAAGAGGAACTTCTCCTTCTTTTGCCTCCGAAAGAAATCAGCTCGAAAGTTTCCGATCTCGAAGCCTTCAAAAGAGTTCGGAACCAAGAAACCTTTTGGGAGAGAGTCTGGAGAAAATGGGTCTCTCCTCGCCTTCCAAATTCCTCGACATTTCCGATTCGGGAGGTATTATATCGAAGAGTCGCAGAGGCGAAAGAATTGACACCGGAACAGCTTCTTCTTGAAGGATCTCGGAAAGGAATTTTGTTTTATATCGTCGAGGCCCTCGAACGAGGAGCAAACGTTTCTTATGGAGAGGATCTAGCCCTTCGAAATGCAGCAGCTAATGGTTATTTGGAGATCGTTCGATATCTCGTCGAATCGGGGGCGAATATTTCGGCGAGAGAGGATGAGGCACTTCGAAAAGCCGCCAAAAATGGTTATCTCGAGACGGTGATATATTTAGTCGAACGAGGCGCAAAGATTTCAGCGAAAGAGGAGAAAGCCCTCCAAGAGGCTGTTTACTATGGTCATTTCGAGATCGTTCGCTATCTCGTCGAATCGGGAGCAAATATATCTGCGGTCGAGGATGAAGCGCTTACTGATGCTGCAGCCAACGGTCATCTCGACATCGTCAAATATTTAGTTGAACGAGGAGCGAATGTGTCTGCTTCAGACGATTTCGCTCTTATTTTGGCTTCACTCGAAGGTCATTTCGAGATCGTCCGATATTTAGTTGAAAAGGGAGCGAATATCTCAGCTCAAGAAGATGAAGCTCTCCGGATGGCTGCATCAGAAGGGCACCTTGACATCGTGAAATATCTCGCAGAACGCGGAGCGAATATCTCTGCGGTAGAGAATGAAGCTCTTTTGGCTGCAGTATCGAAAGGTTCCCTTGACATCGTGAAATATCTCGCAGAACGGGGAGCGAATATCTCTGCGGTAGAGAATGAAGCTCTTTTGACTGCAGCATCGAAAGGTTTCCTTGACATTGTTCGATATTTAGTCGAATCGGGGGCAAATGTGTCAGCAAATGAGAATGTAGCTCTTCGTGTCGCGGCAAGAAATGGTCACCTCTCGACGGTAGTATATTTAGTCGAATCAGGGGCAAATGTGTCCGCAAGAGAGGATGAAGCTCTTCGTTTAGCTGTCCAATATGGTTTCTCTGACGTCGCCCGATATCTATTGTCTAAACGGGCGAATCCGAGTGTTCTCGATTAAATAGTCTTTCTTCTCTTCTTATCTTAGATTAAATTAATGTGAATAAAAAGAATGTTCTTCTTCTCTCAACTTTCATCTTATCTTTCGATCTCGAAAAGGAATTTTGTTATATCATCGAGGCCCTCGAACGGGATCTAACATTTCTTATGGAGAGGATCTGGCCCTTCGAAATGCAGGAACTAATGGTTATTTGAAGAATAAATATCTCTGCGAGAGAAGGCGATGCTCTCCGAGAGGCTTCAACACAACGGTAATCTCGACGTCGGTATATTTAGTCGAATCCGGGGGTAATGTGTCTGCCAGAAACGGTTACCTTGACATTGTCTTCTATTTAATCAAGTCGGGCCGATCCTCACGCTCTCGGTTAACACAATATTCCCATTCCCAAATCTAAGATATTAAGATTTGATTAGAAATGACGAATTCTTCTTCTTAATATCTTAGATTAAAATTTGAAGCATGTTCCGCCTCTCATCTCAACTCTCTTATCTTTCGATTCTCCCTCCGAAAGAGATCCTCTCGAAAGTTTCCGATCTCGAAGACTTCGAAAGAATTGGACAAAGAGAAACCTTTTGGAAGAAAGTCTGGAGAAAATGGGTCTCTCCTCGACTCCCGAATTCCTCGAATTCTCCGATTTGGGAGACAATTTCTTTGATGTGTAAAAAAGCAGAAGAATTGACACCGGAGAAACTCCTCGAAGAAGGATCTTCGAGGGGGGATCTTATTTTATGTAAGCGAGGCCCGAGGGAGAGGAGCAAACATATCTGCGAACGAGGATCTAGCCCTTCGAAATGCAGCAGCTAATGGTTATTTGGAGATCGTTCGATATCTCGTCGAATCGGGGGCGAATATTTCGGCGAAAGAGGAGAAGGCACTTCGAAAAGCCGCCAAAAATGGTTATCTCGAGACGGTGATATATTTAGTCGAACGAGGAGCAAATATCTCCGCAAGAGAGGAGAAAGCTCTTCGTTGGGCCGCATATATCGGTTATTTCGACATTGTCAAATATTTAGTCGAAAAGGGAGCAAATGTGTCCGCGAGAGAGGATGAAGCTCTTCGTTTGGCTGCATCCAAAGGACATGTCGAAATTGTCTCATATTTAGTCGAACGAGGAGCGAATATCTCGGCGAGAGAAGATGAGGCTCTTCGGAATGCTGCATTTTTCGGTCATTTCGACGTTGTCAAATATTTAGTCGAAAAGGGAGCGAAGATTTCAGCGAGAAAGGATGCAGCTCTTGGGAATGCTACATGTATGGGCCATTTTGAAATTGTCCGATATTTAGTCGAATCCGGGGCGAATGTATCTGCGAGGGATAAAGCTCTTTGTTCGGCTGCGGTTAAAGGTTCTCTCGACATCGTTCGATATTTAGTCGAATCCGGGGTGAATGTGTCCGCGAGAGATAAAGCTCTTCTTCGGGCTGTATACATGGGTTATCTCGACGTCGTCAAATATTTGGTCGAATCCGGGGAGAATATCTCTGTTAACATAGATTATGCTCTTTGTTGTGCTGCATCGAACGGTCGCTTTGACATCGTCCGTTATTTAGTCGAAAAGGGGGCCAACATCTCTGCTTACGAGAATGAGGCTCTTAGTCATGCTGCAATATATGGTCACTTCGACATTGTCAAATATTTAGTCGAACGAGGAGCGAATATCTCCGCGAGAGAGGAGAAGGCTCTGCGTTGGGCAGCAAGATATGGTCATATCGAAATAGTCCGATATTTAGTCGAATCGGGAGCGAATGTATCTGCAAGAAATAATGAAGCTCTTCGGATAGCCTCATTTTACGGTCATCGAAATATCGTCGACTATCTAATCTCGAAGGGAGCGGATCCTCGAGTTCTCGATTAAATCATCTCTTCTCTTCTCTAAGATATGAAGATATTGGAAGATATTGAAGATTTGATATTGCTTCTTCTTCTTCTTCATATCTTACATTAAATTAATGTGAATAAAAGGAATGTTCTCCTCATCTCAACTCTCTTATCTTTCGATTCTTCCTTCTGATCTCCAAGAGGAACTTCTCCTTCTTTTGCCTCCCAAAGAGATCCTCTCGAAAGTTTCCAAAATCGAAGACTTCAAAAGACTTCGGAACCAAGAGATCTTTTGGAAGAAAGTCTGGAGAAAATGGGTTTCTTCTCGACTTCCGGATTCCTCGAAATCTCCGATTTGGGAGATAATTTCTTGGAGAGTAAAAGAGGCGAAAGAATTGACACCAGAGGAACTCCTTCGAGAAGGATCTCGAAAGGGAATCTTATTTTATGTCTTAGAGGCCCTTTGTTATGCAGCAGAACAAGGAGCAAATATCTCCGCGAATGAGGAGAAAGCTCTTCGCACCGCGGCAGCAAAAGGATACCTCGACATTGTCTCATATTTAGTCGAAAGAGGAGCAAATATCTCGGCGAGAGAAGATGAAGCTCTTCGCACCGCGGCAGCAAAAGGATACCTCGACATTGTCTCATATTTAGTCGAAAGAGGAGCAAATATCTCCGCGAGAGAAGATGAATCTCTTCGTCGAGCGGCAGCGAGTGGTTCTCTCTCGACGGTGGTATATTTAGTCGAACGAGGAGCAAATATCTCGGCGAGAGAGGATGAAGCTCTTCGTCGAGCGGCAGCGAGTGGTTCTCTCTCGACGGTGGTATATTTAGTCGAAAGAGGAGCAAATATCTCGGCGAGAGAAGATGAGGCTCTTTGTACCGCGGCAGCAAAAGGACACCTCGACATTGTCTCATATTTAGTCGAAAGAGGAGCAAATATCTCAGCGAGAGAGGATGAAGCTCTTAGTCGAGCGGCAGCGAGTGGTTCTCTCGAGACGGTGATATATTTAGTCGAAAGAGGAGCAAATATCTCAGCGAGAGAGGATGAAGCTCTTTATACCGCAGCAGCAAAAGGACACCTCGACATTGTCTCATATTTAGTTGAAAGAGGAGCAAATATCTCGGCGAGAGCGGATAGGGCTCTTTTTATCGCGGCATTTAACGGTCATCTCGAGACGATGGTATATCTCATCGAAAAAGGGGCAAATGTGTCTGCAATGGAGGATATTGCTCTTTTGAGTGCTGCGGCTAAAGGTTCCCTCGAGACGGTGATATATTTAGTCGAACACGGAGCAAATGTGTCAGTGAGAGACAATTTGGCTCTATGGACTGCTTTATACTACGGTCATTTTGAAATTGTCCAATATTTAATCGAATCCGGGGCTTCCATCTCTCTTCTCGATAGATTAATGATCTTCGTAAATTCTCGAATCCGAGGGAATATGATTAGACTTTTTACAATAGTTTATCTTGTGATTGGACTTTTTCCAATATTTAATCGAATCTGGAGATAATATTTCTGCTTTCGAGAATGAAAACTCCTTGTTTAACTACAACAGAAAGTCATTTCAACAGCATTGAGTTGCAAATTAACACATCCGCAACTCAATGCTTAATCGTCAAGATTTAACTGTTGATATTGGTCCCTGACGAACACTTATTAAAATCTCATCTCTTCCCCTCGATATGCTGTATATGTTAAGTATTCCTCGTAACTCTAGACTAACAATTAATCTTAGTAATAACTTAACTGCTAGAAAGAAAACAACTCTTAGCGATTAAAGATTCCATATCCACCGATTGACTTCGGATGTTCCACTTTCAAGAGTTAATTCTTCCAGTCAACTGAAAATGGAAAGTCACTTGAGGTTTTCCCTCTTCCGATGTATTAATCTAAACCGTCCATCGACATAAATAGTTCAACAGTTAATTCTCAATCGCCTTTCTACTGAGAAAAAAATCAGAGAATATCTATCATTACTGATATGGCTCTCATTTCTATTTCTCCGAATAGATTTGAGATATTTATTTCTCCGAATATATTTCGGATGTCTATTCGTGTCGATAGAATCCTCATTTCTATCAACTTGATAGATTTCAGATATTTATTCCTGTTGATACGACTCTATTCTATTCATGCGAATATGTCTTGGATATTTATCAACATTGATACGTTTCGGATGTCTATTCGTGTTGATATATCTTGAATATTTATCAACATTGATACGTTTCGGATGTCTATTCGTGTTGATATATCTTGAATATTTATCAACATTGATACGTTTCGGATGTCTATTCGTGTTGATATATCTTGGATATTTATCATCACGAATAGAATTGGTATTTATCAACGCTGATAGAACTCCAATTTCTATCAACGCTGATATGGCTCCAATTCTATCAACACTGATAGATTGGATATTTATCAACACTGATAGATTTTAGATATTTATCAACAGTGATAGATTTTGGATATTTATTTCTCCGAATAGAACTCTTATTTCTATCAACTTGATATGTCTTGGATATTTATTTCCACGAATATGTTTTGGATATTTATCAACATTGATATGACTCCAATCTATCAACTTGATAGTTTTGGATATTATCAACACTGATATGACTGACTCCAAATTCTATCAACTCTGATACGTTTCGGATGTCTATTAGTGTTGATAGAACTCCAATTACTATCAAAGCTGATAGATTTTGGATATTTATCAGCACTGATATATTTCGGATGTCTATTCGTGTTGATAGAACTCCAATTACTATCAAAGCTGATAGATTTTGGATATTTATCAGCACTGATATATTTGAGATATTTATTCACATTGATATGACTCCAAATTCTATCAACTGTGATATGACTCCAAATTCTATCAACAGTGATATGACTCCAAATTCTATCAACAGTGATATGACTCCAAATTCTATCAACGCTGATAGAACTCCAAATTCTATCAACAGTGATATGACTCCAAATTCTATCAACAGTGATATGACTCCAAATTCTATCAACAGTGATAGAACTCCAAATTCTATCAACTTGATAGAACTCCAAATTCTATCAACAGTGATATGACTCCAAATTCTATCAACTTGATAGTTTTGGATATTATCAACACTGATATGACTGACTCCAAATTCTATCAACTTGATATGTCTTGGATATTTATTCACACGAATAGAACTCCAATTTCTATCAACTGAATATGTCTTGGATATTATTTCTCCGAATTCTATCAACACTGATAGATTTTGGATATTTATTAACACTGATATATTTCGGATGTCTATTCGTGTTGATAGAACTCTCATTTCTATCAAGTGAATATGCTTTGGATATTTATTCGTGTTGATAGAACTCTTTCTATCAAGTGAATATGTTTGAGATATTTATTCGTGTTGATAGAACTCTCATTTCTATCAACACTGATAGTGGGATGTTTATTTCTCCGAATAGAACTCCTAATTATTTCTCCAAATAGAACTCCGAATTATTTCCACGAATAGAACTCCAAATTATATCAACTCTGATATATCTTGGATATTTATCAACTCTGATATATCTTGGATATTTATCAACGCTGATAGAACTCCAAATTCTATCAACTGAATATGTCTTGGATATTATTTCTCCGAATAGAACTCCAAATTATATCAACTCTGATATATCTTGGATATTTATCAACGCTGATAGAACTCCAAATTCTATCAACTGAATATGTCTTGGATATTATTTCTCCGAATAGAACTCCGAATTATTTCTCCGAATAGAACTCCATTATATCAACTCTGATATATCTTGGATATTTATCAACGCTGATAGAACTCTCATTTCTATCAACTGAATATGTCTTGGATATTATTTCTCCGAATATAACTCCAATTTCTATCAACACTGATAGAACTCCAATTTCTATCAACATTGATACATTTCGGATGTCTATTCGTGTTGATATGATTCCAATCTATCAACACTGATATGTCTTGGATATTTATCAACACTGATAGAACTCCATTCTATTCATGGAAATATGTCTGAGATATTTATTTCTCCGAATATAACTCCAATTTCTATCAGTGTTGATATGTTTTGGATATTTTATCAACACTGATAGAACTCCGAATTCTATCAACGTTGATAGAACTCTCATTTCTATCAATGCTGATACGATTCCAATTTCTATTCATGGAAATATGTCTTGGATATTTACCAACACTGACAGAACTCCAATTTCTATTCATGGAAATATGTTTTGGATATTAATCAACACTGATAGAACTCCACTATCAACGTTGATAAAATTCCAATTTCTATTCATGGAAATATGTCTGAGATATTTATCAACACTGATATTACTCCGAATTCTATTCATGGAAATATGTCTTGGATATATCAACTTGATACGTCTCTCATTTCTATTCATGGAAATATGTCTTGGATATTATCAACACTTATAGAACTCCGAATTTTATCAACGCTGATAGAACTCCGAATTCTATTCATGGAAATATGTCCTGGATATTTATCAACGCGAATATGTCTTGAATATTTATTTCTCCGAATTCTATCAACGCGAATATGTCTTGGATATTTATTTCCACGAATATATTTCGGATGTCTATCAAGTTGATAGATTTTGGATATTTATCAGTGTTAATACGACTCTTTCTATCAACTGAATATGTGTTGAATATTTATCAACACTGATAGAACTCCGAATTCTATCAACGATGATATGTCTTGGATATTATTTCTCCGAATAGAACTCCAAATTCTATTCATGGAAATATGTCTGAGATATTTATCAACACTGATATGACTCCATTCTATTCACACGAATACGTTTCCGATGTCTATCAACTTGATATATTTGGATATTTATCAACACTGATAGAACTCCGAATTCTATTCATGGAAATATGTTTGGATATTTACTCCCGCTAATAGAACTCTCATTTCTATCAACTGAATATTTCCTGGATATTATTTCTCCGAATAGAACTCTCATTTCTATCAAGTGAATATGTGTTGGATATCTATCAAGTGAATATGTTTTGGATATCTATCAAGTGAATATGTTTTGGATATCTATCAATGTTGATATGACTCCACTTTCTATCAACTTGATACGACTCCAATTTCTATCAACTTGATATGACTCCAATTTCTATCAATGTTGATATGTTTTGGATATCTATCAATGTTGATACGACTCCACTTTCTATCCAATTGATACGACTCCAATTTATATCAACTTGATAGAACTCTCATTTCTATCAAGTGAATATGTGTTGGATATCTATCAAGTTGATACGGCTCCAATTTCTATCAACTTGATAGAACTCTCATTTCTATCAAGTGAATATGTGTTGGATATCTATCAAGTTGATACGACTCCAATCTATCAACTTGATAGAACTCCACTTTCTATCAATGTTGATATGTGTTGTATATCTATCAATGTTGATATGTGTTGTATATCTATCAAGTTGATATGTTTTGGATATCTATCAATGTTGATATGTTTTGGATATCTATCAAGTTGATATGTTTTGGATATCTATCAATGTTGATACGACTCCACTTTCTATCAATGTTGATATGTGTTGGATATCTATCAAGTGAATATGTTTTGGATATCTATCAATGTTGATACGACTCCACTTTCTATCAATGTTGATATGTTTTGGATATCTATCAAGTTGATACGGCTCCAATTTCTATCAACTTGATATGACTCCAATCTATCAAGTGAATATGTTTTGGATATCTATCAAGTTGATATGTTTTGGATATCTATCAAGTTGATACGGCTCTCATTTCTATCAACTTGATATGACTCTCATTTCTATCAAGTGAATATGTGTTGGATATCTATCAAGTTGATATGTGTTGGATATCTATCAAGTTGATACGACTCCAATTTCTATCAATGTTGAATATGTGTTGGATATCTATCAAGTTGATACGACTCTCATTTCTATCAACTTGATAGAACTCTCATTTCTATCAAGTGAATATGTTTTGGATATCTATCAAGTTGATACGACTCCGAATTATATCAAGTGAATATGTGTTGGATATCTATCAACACTGATAGAACTCTCATTTCTATCAACTTGATATGACTCCGAATTATATCAACTTGTTATATTTTGGATATTTATTCGTGTTGATAGAACTCTCATTTCTATCAATGCTGATATAACTCCGAATTATATCAAGTGAATATGTTTTGGATATTTATCCATGTTGATAGAACTCTCATTTCTATCAACTGAATATGTGTTGGATATTTATTCGTGTTGATACGCCTCCAAATTCTTTCAACACTGATAGATTTGGGATGTTTATTTCTCCGCCGAATAGAACTCCAAATTCTATCAACTGAATATGCTTTGGATATTTATCAACTTGATACGTCTCCAATTCTATTCATGGAAATATGTTTTGGATATTTCAACTTGATACGTCTCTCATTTCTATTCATGGAAATATGTTTTGGATATTTATCAACTTGATACGTCTCCGGATTTTATCAACACTGATATTACTCCAAAATCTATCAAGTGAATATGTTTGAGATATTATTTCTCCGAATAGAACTCCAAATTCTATCAGAGTTGATAGAATTCCAAAATCTATCAACTCTGATATGTCTTAAATATTTTATCAACGCGAATAGAACTCCAAAATCTATCAACACGAATAGATTTTGAGATATTTATCAACGATGATAGAACTCCAAATTATATCAGTGTTGATAGATTTTGGGTATTTATCAACATTGTTGTGTTTTGGATATTTATCAACAGTGATAGATTGGAATTCTATCAACAGTAATATGTCTTGGATATATCAACACTAATATTACTCCGAATTATATTTCTATCAACGCTGATAGTGGGATATTTATTTCGCCGAATAGAACTCTTCTTTCTATCAACATTGATATGTTTGGATATTAATTCATGTTGATATGATTCTCCTTTCTATTTCTCTGAATAGATTTTCGGACATTTATTCGTGTTGATAGAACTTTCATTTCTATTTCTCCGAATAGATTTTGGATATTTATCCGTGTTGATAGAATTCTCATTTCTATTTCTCCGAATAGATTTTGGATATCTATCAGCACGAATACGGCTCTCATTTCTATTTCCGGAAATAGAATGTGGATATCAATCTTTCAATCTTATGTATTGACAATTACATTTTAGTCTTATGTGTCGAGACTTAACAAGGTATCGAGAGTCTTTCCATATATAATATAGAAGATATCTTGTTAAGTCTCGACACATGAGACTAAAATGTTAATCCGCTACCATTGAGATACCATATCAACTAGTGATACTTAACATGATATCTCAATTCTCGACCGTTGACATTTAACATTAATTCCAATTCTTGAGGTTAATGTTAAATGTCGCTTATAGGGATAGGGATTTATTGGGAATTTATTGTCGACAACTGAAGATATCTTTAATTCATGATACATCATGATGAATAAGATATATTGTTCCTCCTCCATACATGAGACTAAAGGTGTCTTCTCAAGAAAGAAGATACAATTCATGAAATCTGCAGGAGGTTAAAGTTGTTTGAAATAGAGAAGAGATAGAGAGATCGAATCTTCGATTTAAAATTTAAGTTGAGAGGGAAATTTTAACAAAGAATATTTCTGGTATATTTAAACACACCATGGGCAAAAAGATTATCTGCAAACACGAACATTATTCGAGAGAGTATTTTTCCTCAAAACCATCTCTTACGGAAGAAATTACTCAGGCCATGTATAGTTTCATCTATCTACGTGATGCTCTCTTCCGTAACGGACGGGGACCCCAAGAACAAGTTGAATGTTTCCTTAATAAAGTTATGGATAACATTGCGGACGACTTTACGACTTTCACACTTGTAACTATCGGAAGTGCACAGAATCCTCTGGTTATTTCCGGAAAGGATGCTCTTCGGGAGTTCTATTTTCATGATGCCACACAAACTTTTGCCGGTTATTCTCTTCATGCCGTATTTAATATTTCAGCCATGCCTCATCCGGCGCCTTGTAATGATAAACGTAAATATGCCCGTATGAGAGCTTATCATTTCGATATGGTCCGTGTGACTTTCAATTCTCAAGATTATAATCTTTTTATCTCGGGTGACTATGATATTATCTGGGTTAAAGAAGATGATAAGTGGCTCATGCATAAGATTTATGTCTCGGATGATCGGATTCTTGATGTGAGTGCAATTTCCGCCTGGTCTCGTCAATACAGTGGAACGTCTCCAGATCTTCCGAATTATATAACACTTCCATTTCCACCATGTCTCGCCTGGCCAAATGAGAAATCCTGTTATCCTCCTTGTGTTGATGGTTCAGAAAATGTCACACCTCTTCAGAAGGATTCGAAAGTTGAACCGAGTTCTCGTTATGCTATCGCTCTCCGCAAATAAACTCCTTTAAATCAAACATCCTCGAATTGTGTTTCTCCAGTTCAACCGGAAATCTTTTCAGCCAAGCGTTAAAATCTTAATTCCAAACCATTAACAGTTGACAATTTATCGTCAACTGTTAATGGGACATAATTTATCTTTAATGCTTGGCTGAAAAGATTTCATCGTCGCCACCAATCCATCAACATAAATAAACATCCAACCTCTATTTCCGGAAATAGAAAGGAGAATTGTATCAACACGAATAAATATCTCATCTCAAATCTATCAACTTGATAGAAAAAAGAGTCCTATTCGGAGAAACAAATATCTCAAATCTATTCGGAGAAATAATATTCAAGACATATTCAGTTGATAGAAAGAAGAGTTCTATTCGGAGAAATAAATATCAAATCTATCAGCACGAATAGAAATGAGAGTTCTATTCATGCTGATAGACATCCCAAACATATTCGGAGAAATAAATATCCAAAATCTATTCGTGTGAATAAATATCCAAAATCTATCACTGTTGATAGATTTTGGAGTCGTATCAACATTGATAAAAATTGGAGACATATTCGGAGAAATAGAGATTGGAGACATATCAACATTGATAAAAATTGGAGACATATTCGGAGAAATAGAGATTGGAGTCGTATCAACATTGATAAAAATTGGAAACATATTCGGAGAAATAGAGATTGGGGACATATCATTGTCGATAAAATTGGAGACATATCAACATTGATAAAAATTGGAGACATATCCGTGGAAATAAAAATTGGAGACATATCAGCATTGATAAAAATTGGAGACATATCCGTGGAAATAAAAGTTGGAGACATATCAGTGTCGATAAAATTGGAGACATATCAGCATTGATAAAAATTGGAGACATATCCGTGGAAATAAAAGTTGGAGACATATCAGTGTCGATAAAATTGGAGACATATCAGCATTGATAAAAATTGGAGACATATCAGCATTGATAGATTTTGGAGTCGTATCAACATTGATGAAAATTAGAGACATATTCGTGGAAATAGAGATTGGAGACATATCCGTGGAAATAAAATTGGAGACATATCAGCATTGATAGAAATTGGAGTCATATTCGTGTGAATAAATATCCAAAATCTATCAGTGTGAATAGAAATTGGAATCGTATCAACATTGATAAAATTGGAAACATATCAAGTTGAGAGGATTTGGAGTTCTATTCGGAGAAATAAATATCTCAGACATATTTCCAGAAATAGAAATGAGAGTTCTATTAGCTTTGATAGAATTCGGAGTAATATTCGGAGAAATAATATCCAAGACACATTTCCAGAAATAGAAATGAGAGTTCTATCGGTGCTAACAAATATCCAAAACATATTTCCAGAAATAGAATTGGAGTTCTATCGGTGTTGATATATCCAAGACATATTAAGTTGATAGAAATGAGAGTTCCATTCGGAGAAATAAATATCCAAGACATATCAACGCTGATAGAATTTGGAGTTCTATTCATGTTGATAAATATCCAAGATCTATCAACGCTGATAGAATTTGGAGTTCTATTCGCGTCGATAAATATCCAAGATCTATCAGCGTTGATAAATATCCAAGACATATCAAGTTGATATAAACTGGAAGCATATCAACTTGATAAATATCCAAGACATATCAAGTTGATATAAACTGGAAGCATATCAACTTGATAAATATCCAAGACATATCAAGTTGATAGAAATTGGAGGCATATCAACTTGATAAATATCCAAGACATATCAAGTTGATAGAAATTGGAGGCATATCAACATCGATAAATATCCAAGACATATCAAGTTGATATAAATTGGAGGCATATCAACTTGATAAATATCTAAGACATATCAAGTTGATATAAATTGGAGGCATATCAACATCGATAAATATCCAAGACATATCAAGTTGATAGAAATTGGAGGCATATCAACATCGATAAATATCCAAGACATATCAAG
>Ga0209381_1002482_pt1 | contig 22791 bp, 19 predicted proteins | sample DewCreD2012metaG_FD_184111 | JGI IMG/M metagenome (GOLD analysis project Ga0209381, IMG submission 184111) | Hot spring sediment bacterial and archeal communities from British Columbia, Canada, to study Microbial Dark Matter (Phase II) - Dewar... ...
GATGTTCAAAATGCGAAGCTTCGCGGACTGGAGAGGAAGTTACCCCAAGTGCCCCCGTCGCGCAATAGCAAGAGTCCGATATATGGTCATAAGCGATTGCCCTCCCGGCGCAACAGACTATCGGCCCGCGCGCTCCCCAAGCAATCGGATTGGCGCTATACTGGCGGGCTATGTCCAACGTCCTGGAAATCCCGCGGGAGAAGATGCCGCGGCACATCGCGATCATCATGGATGGCAACGGCCGCTGGGCCGTCGGACGCGGCAAGCAGCGCATTGTCGGCCACGAGCAGGGCGCCAAGTCTGTCAGGCGCATCGTGACCGAATGCGCCCGGCTTCAGAAAGACCGGGGCGGTCCGGATTACCTGACCCTCTACTCGTTCAGCATGGAGAACTGGAAGCGGCCGCAGGAAGAGGTTTCGTTCCTGATGCAGATGTACGTGCAGTACCTCCAGCAGGAGCGGGCGACGATGATGGAGAACAACATCCGCTTCCGCCAGATCGGCAGGCTGGACCGGCTGCCCGAACCCGTGCTCGAACAGATGCACCGGACGGTGGACGAAACCAGCCGGAACACCGGCCTGACGCTGGTGCTGGCGCTGAACTACGGCAGCCGGGCCGAGATCGTCGATGCGGTGCAGGCCATCGCGCGGAAGGTCCGCCAGGGCCGGATCGAGCCTGACCGGATCGACGAACAAACCATCTCGGATCATCTCTACACCGCCCACATGCCCGACCCGGACCTGCTGATCCGCACCGCCGGAGAAATGCGCATCAGCAACTACCTGCTCTGGCAGATCAGCTACGCGGAACTGTACGTGAGCGACGTGCTCTGGCCCGATTTTGATGAGGCGGAACTCCACCGGGCGATACTGGCATTCTCCCGGAGAAACCGGCGATTCGGCGGGCTGGATGGGACGAACACGGAACCGGGAAGGACTGTCGGGGGCCGCCAGTGACGCCCCCGCCAAACGGCGGCGCTGCACGCTGAACACGAGGGATGGATGGAACGCGCACTTCGCAACCGGCTGACGTTCGGGCCGCTGATGCTGGCAGGACTGTTGGTCCTGCTGTGGGTTGACCACGCGGCCGAGGGTTGGACGCTTCAATGGATGCGCAGCCAGGGCCAGGCGCACGGGATCGGGGGCATCGGCCTGCTGGTGCTTCTGGTGCTGGTGCTGCCGGTGGCAACCTATGAACTGGCGACGCTCTTTGCGGCCGAGAAACTGGTCCCCTACCGCCTCATCGCGATCGCGGGCTCGTTCATGCTGACGGTTCATGCATTTCTGACGCAGTTCGAGTGGTTCGCGCGGATCGCGGCGTCGGCGCTGGCGTTCATCATCGTTTTCGTGATGCTGCTGGCGGCGCTGCGACGGGCCTGGGGGAAACAGACGCACGAGGCCATCGCGCACATGGCCGGGACCGTCCTGGCAACGATGTACCTGGGAGGGCTGGGATGGTTTCTGCTGGCGCTGCGGGTCAAGCACTCGGACAGGCCCGGCGGATTCCACGGTTCAACGATGGCCATCCTGATGATCCTGCTGGTGGTGAAGTTCACGGACATCGGGGCGTTTTTCGGCGGACGGGCCCTGGGCCGGCACAAGCTCATCCCCTGGCTCAGTCCGGGCAAGACATGGGAGGGACTGATCTGCGGGATGCTCACGGCCGGCGTCGTCGGCGCGATCTGCGCTTCGTGGATCCTGGGATTGACCTGGCCCAAGGCCCTGATCTTCGGTATCGTCATCGGCGGGATCGGGCAGCTCGGAGATCTCCTGGAAAGCCTGATGAAGCGCGACGCGGAGGTCAAGGACAGCGGCACGCTCATTCCCGGCTTCGGGGGCGTTTTGGATGTGATCGACAGCCCGCTGCTGGCGGCGCCGTTCGCCTACCTGCTTTTCAGCCTGTTCTGAAAGCTACCCGAAAATCCCCTCCAGGCACCGGTCGAGAATCCCCGCCCGCAGCGCGAAATCCAGCGACGTGTAGCGATTCCGCAGGTACGCCGCGGGATAGAACGTCTGCCGAAGCCGCCGGCGGCTGATGCCGATCTGCTCCGGTTCGGCCGGTGCCCCCACGGCCCGGAGCATGTCGGCCACTTCCCCCGACGGCGGAAGCTGGCGCCGGAGTCGCTCACGAACGGCCGGCCAGCCGGTGCGGAGCCGTTCAAGCTGGGCGGCCAGGCGCTGCCGGTCGATGTGCTTCAGCCGGCTCTCCTCCACGCACTTCTCCGTGATGTGCGGCTCGCAGCCAAGGGACCGGATGCGCTTCTCCTGCTCAGGCCAGTCGGGCCACTCCCGGCAGAGACGATCGACTTGCAGATCCTCGATCGGCATCGCGTAGAACTGCTCGTAGAGCCGCGTTTCGGCCAGCGTGGCCACCCCCACCTTGAAACCGTGCGAGGGAATCGTGCCGTTGTGCGTGTGGTGCTGCATGTCCCACAGGTGGCTGAACAGGTGCTCGGCGCCCGAGGCCGGCCGGCTGGTGCGCGTGTACTGCATCGCGAACCCGCCCATCATCAGCCCCGCGACCAGCCCCTCCAGCGCCTGGATGTCCCCCTTGCGGACGCCGGCGGGGTCGGCAAGGGCCTCGCGCAGACGGCTCTGCACCAAGTCCCAGGCCACCGGGTCAATCGGGTCCTCTCCCGCGGCCTCGGCCAGAATCCAGTCGGCGCCGCCGGTCATCTTCGCCATCAGGTCCGCGTAGCCCGAGGCGTTCATCCCCTCGGGTGCCCCGGCCACGACATCCAGATCAACCAGCACCGCCAGCGGCGCCGGACAGTCGAAGGTCTGCTTGACGTCCTGGTAGGTGATGGCCGCCCCGAATGAGGTGTAGCCATCGACCGAGGCGGCCGTGCCCACCGCCATGTACCGCCGCCCGGCGTGATGGGCCGAAAGCTTGACCAGATCGTTGATCGTGCCGGAGCCCACGGCCACGGGCACGGCGTCGGTCCCGGAGAGCATCGCGTCCAGCCGCAGAACCTGGTCGAAGTCGGCGTGCAGTTCCGGCTCGGTGAAGACAAACGGCTCTTCGCACGCCACGCCCGCCTTGAGAAGCGAATCCAGTGCGGCCTTGCCGGCCGCCGCGAAGGTGTTCGTGTCGGCGACGACGACGGCTCGCCGCCCGCCGAAACTCCCGCAATAGACCTCGCCGACCTGGGCGACGGCCCCGGGCGCGATCCGCAGGACGCGGGTTTCCCTGGCCGACCGCAGGGCCTGCTGCATAAACTCGTCAAGTGTCACGCGAACGCTCCTGTTGGCTGAGCCTGCTTCGGCCCGGGAGTGTAATCCCCCAGGCGGCAGGTCGAAAGCGCCGAACGCAACTCGACAGCCGTCGGCAGTTGTGGGACAATTCATCCCACGACAGGCAACCGGATCGAAATCGCCGTGAATCTGAGCATCGCACTGGAACAACCGCAGAAAAAGCTGGCCCTCTTCGGCGCCGCCGATCGCCATCTGAAGATGATCCGCGAGACCTTCGGGGTGGCCGTAACCAGCAGGGACGACGAACTGCATATCTCCGGCGAGCGCGAGCAGGTGGGCAAGGCCATGGTCGTGCTGGACCAGATGCAGAAGAAGCTGCGCCGGCAGGACTGGCTCAGCGCCGAGGACGTGGGATCGGCGATCAGCCAGGTCGTCGCCCAGACGCGCCAGCGCGAGGCCGACGAGATTGACGTTTACGTCCGCGGCCGGGCGATCAAGCCGAAAACCGACGGGCAGAAGTCCTACGTCCAGGCGATGATGCAGAACGACCTGACCTTCTGCGTCGGCCCGGCCGGCACCGGCAAGACCTACCTGGCGGTCGCCGTTGCGGCGCACATGCTCAAGCAAGGGGCGGCCAAGCGCATCATTCTGGCGCGACCGGCCGTGGAGGCCGGCGAGCGGCTGGGCTTCCTCCCCGGCGATCTCCAGGCCAAGGTCAATCCCTACCTTCGACCGCTGTTCGACGCGCTTCACGACATGATGGAGTTCGACCAGGTCAAGCGGTTCATGGTCAACGACGTGATCGAGGTGATCCCCCTGGCGTTCATGCGCGGCCGCACGCTTAACGAGAGCGTCATCATCCTCGACGAGGCCCAGAACACGACGCCGTCGCAGATGCTGATGTTCCTCACGCGGCTCGGGCACGACTCGAAGATGATCGTGACCGGCGACCCCAGCCAGGTGGACCTGGAGGAGGATCAGGCCAGCGGGCTTCACGACGCCCTGCGCCGCCTCAGCGGCATCCGGGGAATCGCGATGGTGGAATTGAACCGCCAGGACATCGTTCGCCACCGGCTGGTGCAGAACATCGTCAACGCCTACGAAAGGAAGTGACGTGCGCCGCCGCGTGCGACTGTCGATCTCGGCCGAGGCCGGAAAACCGCTGGCGACCTTCATCCGCCGGCGACTAAGCCAGGCGCTGTCGCTGGTGAAAACAGACCTGCGGGAGTTGTCCGTGGCCCTGGTCGGCGACCGGCGAATGAGCGAACTTCACCGGCGGTTCATGAACCTGCCCGGACCGACCGACGTGCTGACGTTCGAGATCGAGCATGACTCCCGAGGCAGGTGCATCGCGGGTGAAACCATCCTCTGCGTGCCCGAGGCGCGGCGACAGGCCAGGGCGCGCGGCGTCGAACTCAGGCACGAACTGCTGCTCTACGCGATTCACGGCCTGTTGCACCTGAGCGGCTTCGACGATAGAACCGCCGCCGGGTACCGAAAGATGCACCGCATGGAAGATCGAATCCTGACGAGGCTGGGCATCGGCGCAGTCTTTGCGCCCATCGCCGGGGAGGGGAAGCGAAGATGATGTGGACGCTGCTGGGGATCGCCTGTTCGGCGGTGGCGTCGTTGTTTTTCTCCACGGTCAGCTACGCGCTGCGCGACATGTCGCGGGCGAGGCTGGAGGATGCCCTGCGGTCGTATCGCCGCTCGCAGTGGCTGGAGTACACCATCCGCCACCGCGCCGACCTGGCGTTCGTCACCGCCGTCGGGCGCCTGATCACCAACGTGCTGATCCTCCTGCTGTCGCTGCGGCTCTTCCAGGGAATGACCGCGGCCGTGTGGCTGCAATACCTGCTGGCCGCGATCCTGGCCTGCACGCTGACCATTTTCGCATCGGTCGCGTTTTCGACGGCCCTGGCCCGTTACCTGGGCGAGCCGGCCATTGCCCTGTCCGTGCGGTTCCTGCATCTGCTGCGGGTGGTATTCCTGCCGCTGACCAGGATGATGCACGCCATCGACCAGATGGTTCGAAGGGCGTCGGGAGCGGGCTCGCCGGATCCCGAGGAAATCGAGAAGGACATTCTCTCGGTCGTCGAGGAGGGCGAAAAGGAAGGCGCCGTGGACAGGGAAGAGCGCCAGATGATCGAGTCGGTCATCGAGTTCCGCAATACCACCGCCGGCCAGACCATGACCGCCCGCCCCGAAATCGTGGCGATCGAGATGGGAGCATCCCTCGACCAGGTGCGGCGCATCATCGAGGAAAGCGGGCATTCGCGCGTGCCCGTCTATGACGGCACGCTCGACCACATCGTCGGCATCCTCTACGCGCGCGACCTGCTGAAGTACGTCGGCCGGCCTCCCGAACAGTTTGACATCCGCAGCGCCATGCGGCCGGCCATCTTCGTCCCGGAGACAAAGCCCCTGCGCGACCTGATGAACGAGTTTCGCATCCAGAAGGTCCACATCGCGATCGTGCTGGATGAGTACGGCGGCACCGCGGGACTGGTCACCATCGAGGATCTGCTGGAGGAACTGGTCGGCGAGATCAGCGACGAGCACGAGCCGCAGGAGCCGGCCATGTTCAAGAAACTCGGCGAGACCGCCTACGAGGTCGACGCGCGCCTCTACCTTGACGAGTTCAACCGCCTGACGGCGCTGAATCTGCCGGAGGACGCGGGTTACGACACACTTGGCGGCTTCGTCTCCACAACGCTGGGTCGCATCCCGCAGCAGGGAACATCGTTCGAGCACGCCGGGGCCAGATTCACGGTGCTTGATGCCGAGCCCCAGCGCGTCAAACGGCTGAAGATCGAGCTGTCGCCGCAGCCCGCGAACGACCAGGGGTGATTGCCCCCGCTGCCGACCCAAGGCCGCAAATGACAAATTGCAAGCCATCGCTTGCCGCAACAACCGGTGCGTGGCCCTTTTCGCTGTCGGCGGCCCTGGATAACGGGGGTGGACCCCGTGGCCCGGTCGTCCCGCCCGTGCCCAAGCTTTGTGAAGGCACCGATGTCCAGAACACCCTCAACATCGCCGCGCGGACCCCGTAGCACGGGCGTCTCGCCCGTGCCCAAGTTTGCGAGGGCACCGAAGTTCAGAACACCCTCAACATCGCCGTGCAGTTCTCTGCCCAACACCGAAACTCTCACGGACCCTGCCAGGAACGCCGAAAACCCGGCCGTTTGACGCACCGGCCGGGCTCAGCTAGCATGAATCAAGACTGCCGGAGGAGTGGCAGAGCGGTTGAATGCGCCGGTCTTGAAAACCGGTAGGGTCGCAAGACTCTCGTGGGTTCGAATCCCTCCTCCTCCGCTTGGAAAACCCTGCGTTTTCGCGGGGTTTTCCTGTTTTCTGGCCTGCTTTGCCTCACTTGCATTCGGTCTGTCCCCGTGATCGCCCGCCACCGCTTTTCTCATCAGGAAGCAACAGGAAACGCGCGAATCGCGCAGGCACACTCTCGATATCATTCATGGGCCTGCCAACCCCTGGCAGGGCGGCCATGTCCACGGCTTTCATACGCGACTCCGGGATGAACTGCCGGACCTGGAGATTCTCCAGACACTTGCGGAAGCCCGGACATTAGCAACGCAGCAGAGGCTCGAGCACACCCATCGGCCACCGCATTCAAGCCTGGGGCATGCAACCCCGGCGGCGTTCGCCCCGTCGCTTTCAGAGTCGGTGGCTCTTTACGGCGTCCTCTGGATCTGCGCGGCGGTGGCACTTTCAAGGACCAGCACCCAGTCGTTCCCCCCGGCTTCCTCGCCGGGCGGATCGAAAGTGCTTTGGCCCTGGTTGTCGAACTCGCCGATGGCGGAAGTCTCGCCGGTGCGCGGATCAAACCAGGAGGCCCGCACGCGCGCGCCGGGCAGCTTGCCAAGCTGGATAACCAGTGAACGACCGGTGGGAGTGTACACCAGCGCGTAACCATCGCCGCGCAGCGCCAGGCACATCTCCCACGGTTTGGTTTGCTCAAAGGCCAACAGCGACAAATCAGGCCGCTGGCTGAGGAAGGCACGCGATTCGATGAGTCGGCGCAGGTAACCCATCTGCCGCGCACTGGGCGCATCGAGCGCGTCATACCAGAACGGCTTTGGACTGGCCACGCCCGCATTCTTCGGCGAGTACATCTGCCAGATGCTGTGGTGGCCGTAGGTGTGGCCGGCGGCACCGGCGAAAACCGCCCAATACCCGGCACGGCGGGCATCATCATCCGTGGCTGTGGTGGGCGGCCTTCCGTGGCGGATGCCGGGATAACTGCTCTCCAGGTCAATCACCGGCAGCGTCGGCTTCATGGTGTAGGCGTGCTCCACCATCATCCAGTTCAGCGCCCAACGGCCGTGCCCGGACTGCAACCCGTGAAAATCCAGCCACGGCTCCTTGTTCAAGAACCACGCGGTGCTGCCGGGGCCGCTGGTGTGATAGGTCATCAGCACCTTGGAGTAGTCCTCAGCGCCACTGACCCCGATGGCAATGCCGCGCGCCATCGCCCGCCAGATAGCCTTGGCTTCATCGGTGGGCGCGGCCTTATCCCCGCCCAGAATCCAAATGATGTTGGCGTGGTCCTTGTATCGCCCCCCGATGAAGCGCCCGTAGACCTCGGCACTCTGAACGGTGAAAAACCCGTCCACAATGCCATTCTGCCAGTCGGAAATAACCCACCTGCCCCACGTCGGGAGCAGCCCCACATACAGGTCGTGTTCCGCCGCCAGCCGCAGCACGCGCTCGACATCGTCCCAGTAATCGTTGTCCGGCCCATCCTTGACGATCGGCCGGTCGGGCCGCCGCGGCTCGATGGGAAAATGGCCGAAAGCATTGGGCTGTTCAAACCGCAGTTCCGCCAGCACCACCGTCTGAATGACCGTGAATCCCTTGTCCCGCCGGTCGGCGAAGTAGCGGCGCATCTCCGCTTCATCAAGATCGTGGATGAGCTGCCAGGCGGTGTCCGCCAGCCAGAAGAAGGGTTTGCCCTCCGTGGTGACCAGAAACCGGTGATTGTCGCTCACCCGCAACGGCACCGGGGGCGCGGCAAGCAGAGCCGAGCAGTTAACGGCAAACAACAGAATTGCTATCGGTGAGATTCTCTTCATGGTTGCACTGATATAGTCGACCGCCGACAAGCCGCAAGTGCCGCCCTCCCGGCATCGCAAACTGCCAACACGACGGGCAAGCGCCGGCAGCCGGCAGATGCACTCGTACCGATGGCATCATTTCATTTCGGTGGCGCGGGGTCGTTGAGTTTCATGAGCACCTTGTCCACCGCAAAGTTCGCGCTGCGGTGGGCGATCTCGAGGGTATAACGGCCCGGCGCGGGCACGAAACGCAGCCGCCAGGTTTGCTGGTTGTCATAGAACCCCCAGAACTTCACGGTGCTGCCGTCCGGCCGGGTGAACGTTGCATCGAGCGATACGTCGCGATAGGGGTTGGCGTAGGTCTTGGGGTTGGCGAATGTGACTTCAAAGCGGCCCCACTGCGGGCAGTCCTTGGCCGGTGCGGCCCGGGTTGCGAGAGTGACGAGAAGAACGACCAGGAGCGGAGAGAGTCTCATCTGCATAGGTTGACCGTTTGCAGGCACCTGTCCTCGCAAATTCCAGCAGGTGAATATGTCCAAAGCGGCCGCTGCTCGCAAGAGGATGCACGACCGTCGCAATTGATTAATAATGGGAATCCTGATTCCGCCGCGGGTGCTTGCAAGGAGTCGGGGTGAGGTGTCAAAGACCGAAACGGGACCGGCGAATCAACGCAAGGCCGCCCAACGCCAGCAGCACCAGCGTGGCCGGCTCGGGAAACTCGACGATCCGAAAGCCGATGTCGCTGGCAAAATAATCGTACTCCCGGGTCGGCAATTGCATGTCGAACTTCGATGCCGAGAGCCATTCGACCTGGGTTCCGAACGCGCCTCCGCGCAAGCAGCGGTAGTTGGTGAAAATGATCCGCTCGGTCCCGGATGCCGGGCGCGGACCCCGTAGCACGGGCGTCCCGCCCGTGCCCAAGCTTCATGAAGGCACCGACGTTCAGAACACGACGGCGTCTGCAGTCAACGTCACGTCCGCCTACCTCGCCGCCAGCGAGAGAATCGCTTCAGACAGCCGCTCGTAATCGGCCGGCACATTGTAGATCTGGCTACAGGGGCGCACGTAGTTCCTCCCGCCCCAGTTGACGATAGGAGCTTCAACGCCAAATTCGCAATACAGACGCTGGTTCATCCGCTGGCTTGCACCGACGTCCAGTGAACTCAGCGGCGACGGCAGCGGGACGGTACACATCGAACCCAGCAGCCGGCCATCGGCCGGCGTGATGGGCTGGACACACCACTTCTCGCAAAGCAATGCCTGGACCCAGACTGCCAGGCGGTGATTGTGCTCCATGACTCGATCCCACCCGAAACGCGACATGAACTCGATCCCGTGGGCAGCGGCCAGCCACGCGCTGACGTCGCGCGTCCCCTGCCACTCGAATTCCCTGGCAAATCCCTGCCCGAGGTTGTGGCTGACGGCCAGCGGATGAACCCGCGACTGCCTGTCCGGCCGAACCCACAGGAAGGCACTGCCCTTGGGGGCACAGGCCCACTTGTGCAGGTTGCCCACGTAATACGCCGCACCGACACGCGGCACATCCAGCGGCAACATGCCGGGGGCGTGGGCGCCATCGACCAGCACGTCAACACCGCGTTGCGCGCACGCGGCCGCGATGCGTTCGGCCGGGAAAACAATCGCCGTGGGCGAGGTGATGTGATCCACGACCAGCAGGCGCGTGCGCGATGAGACCGCGCCCACCACGACCCGCTCAATCTGATGCGCCGACTCAACTGGCACCGCAAGGTCGATCTCGCGATACGTCGCGTCGTGCCTCGCCGCCGCATGGCGCATGGATTGTCGCACGGCGTTATAAACGTGATTCGTGGTCAGCAGTTCATCGCCCGGCTCCAGGTCGATCGACGACAGGACCGCGTCAATGCCCTCCGTCGCGTTGGTCACCAGGCCGAAATCCCCCTCGGCCATGCCGAGCCACGCTCCGATCGATCGCTTTGCCTGCGCAATCAGTTCCGGACCCCGTCGGGCGAGGATCTCCACCGGCTCGGCCTCGATGCGGCGACGCCACTGGTCCTGTGCCTCAAGAACACAGCGCGGAACCGCGCCGAACGAGCCGTGGTTCACGAAGGCGATCCTCGGATCGAGAATCCACTGGCTGCGCAAGTCATTGCCCAGCGGAGCAGGCGGTGTGCAGGTCATCGCCGCAGTTTCACCCGCCGGCCGGCGCCGAGCAAGCGCTCCGCGGCCGCACCCGTTGAGGACACACGCCTGCCGATCATGCCGACCTTGGCCTTCAATCCTCCAGTTGCATGATCTCCACCTTGCGGAACTCCACGGGGTGGCTCTCCGCCTGAAGTGAAATCCAGCCGCCGTCGATCATCTTCGGCGCGCCGGCCGCCAGCAGCCGCTTGGCGTCCGCGTCGCCCTCGTCCAGTTGCGGCCTGCCGTAATCGAATACCAGTTCGCCGTTGACATAGTGCTTGATGTTCCTGTTGCCGTGTACCTCGATCTCCACCGTCACCCACTGGTCCCCGTGGTACGTCTTGGACGTTGAGTTCTTGCAGTGCTGGGTGACCAGCTTGCCATCCTGCTCGTAGTGAGTTCCCGGCGAACAGACGTTGGCCGTCGGACGCTCGCCCGTTCCCCCGCCGCCAAGGAGCTGCGCCTCGATCGACACCGGAAAGTCCTGCTCCTTCCGCATCGTCTTGGGGTCCTGGCAGTGGAGCATCACGCCGCTGTTGCGGAATGCCCACCCCGGGCCGCCGGGGCACTGGTTGCCCACGAACCGATACTCCACGCGGATGCGATAGTTCGAAAGCCGGTCCTTCCAGAACAGGTGGCCAAACTTGGCGTCAAACTTCTCGTACTTCTCGTACGATACCTTCAGCACGCCGTTCTCGACTCGAAACGTATCCTTGTAGTTCACGCCCAGATCCTCGCCGGCGAACTTGGGCGTCCAGCCATCCAGGTCCTTGCCGTTGAAGATCGCCACCCACTTGCCTTTTTCCTGCGCCGTCGCCACGGCGCCGGTGAGAACCATCGTCAGAACCGCCACGAAGGACACGCGCCTGTTGAACATGAGATCTCCCGGGTCAATCACTCGGTCATTGGTCGCCGCTCGCACTCCGAGCGCCGTCATTGCCTCTTGGGCTCTCCCAGATAGTACCCTACATGCGGCGGCTGGTTGTATGCCACGTTCTGCCACGCAACGCTCAGCCGATACTGCGGATCGTGCATCAGCGTCCGCAGCCGATGCGGGGTCGGGATCGTCGTCGTGTAGATTCGAAGCTGCCGGTTGTCGGCCGTTCGGAAAACGACCTCCTCGCGCCAGTCCCCCAGGAGGTCCGCGCTCAACGCGGGAGTCGCCTTGGTTCCGTTGTTCGACGCGCAGCCCTCGGCCTGGAATACCGTCGTCAGCGTCGATTTCTCCCAGTCCCACTTATAGATCCGCGTGCCGTCCAGCAGCTCGCGCAGCAGATCGCCGTCCCACCAGATCGCGAAGTTAGCCGTTCTCGGCGCGGGGCCGATCCGCTCACCCTTGGCATTGCGCAGGCCAACGCTTCCCCCCCACATCTCCGCACCCCAGTGACGCGGATCGATGTCGGCCGCCAGGCCTCGCCCCACGTCCCTGCCTTCATCGCCCGCCCAGATCACCTGGCCGGTTCTTGCGTCGAACAGCGCCGTGCCGGGGCCGCTTCGATTCGTCTCATTCTCATGAATCCCGAACACTTCCAGCCCCGGCCGATCCGGGTCCAGATCGCTCACGTGCATCGCATCGCCATGCCGCAGGCCCGTCGAATACAACCCCTTGCCGTCGTCATCCACGCACATCGCCCCGTAGACGATCTCGTCCTTCCCGTCTCCATCCACATCCGCAACGCTCAGATTATGGTTTCCCTGCCCGGCGAAGGTCGGATAGCCGTTGTTGGTGTCGAACACCCATCGTGAAGTCAATTTCCCGTCCCGCCAGTCCCACGCCACCAGCACCGACCGCCCGTAATAGCCGCGGCACATCACCAGGCTCGGCCGCCTGCCGTCCAGATAGGCCACGCACGCCAGGAACCGATCCACGCGGTTGCCGTTGCGGTCGTTGCCCGCATTGCCTCCCGACCCGCCCCACCCACCGATGTCCCCGCGCGGCGGAATGTAATCCGCCGTCGCCAGCGCCGCACCGGTCAGCCCGTCGAAAACGGTCAGAAACTCCGGCCCGTCCAGAATCCTCCCGTCCGCATTCACGTAAATCTTCGTCGCATCCCCAATCACCTTCCCACGACCGTCAACCGTCCCGTCGGCCGTCTTGCAGGCCACTTCCGCGCGGCCGTCGCCATCCTGGTCATACACCATGAACTGCGTGTAATGCGCCCCCTCGCGGATGTTCCTTCCCAGGTTGATGCGCCAAAGCATCGTGCCGTCCATCCGGTAGGCCTCCAGAATGGGCGGATCAGTCAACCCGGCCTGCGCATTGTCGCGCCCGCGCCCCGCCTGATGCAGCACAATTTCGTACTCGCCATCTCCGTCCAGATCACCCACCGACGCATCGTTGGGCCGATAGCCCTCTGGCGTTTGCAGCGGAATGGCAATGTAATTCACCGCCGGCGCACCGGCCTTGAGCGTGTATCCGCCCTCCTCCGGCCCCTCTCTACCATCCACCACCGCTCGCACGGTCCACGTCGTGTCCTGATCCAGCGCCGCCCCGTCATCCACGATGCTGGTGCGGTCGCGAATTGGCGAGGGATTCACCTTCACCGGCGCCCCATCAGCCACTTGGCGATAGACGTTGAAAGCCACCTCGTCCCGGTCGGACCCCAACATTCGCCAGCCGACAAACACCCTTCCCTGACCCTGATTGACGGCCACCAACCCCCTGCCGAGCTTCTCAGTCTGCCGTTGTCCATGACAAACGCAGGTCAACAGCAACACCGTCAAAGCAATCGCTCGCCTCACGCGACTTCCTCCGAATTCCCAGAAGCTTGGCCGAGCCTGCAACCGGTTCCGGAGCCGGGTCGGAACATAACCGACGATGACGCCGGACCTCATTGAACAATAGCGCGCCGGCATCATGTTGTTGTCCGGTGATCTGCCCAGAGAGCGGCAACACCCGGCAGGCGCCGAGGGCAAGCAAAAGAACAAGACCCGGCGACGTCAGCCCGGCGGCTTGCGTGCGTGACACTTTCCGTGGCCGGCAATCAAGATCGCGGGGACGGACCACGCAGCGCGGGATGTTCGGACGGCTGCGTCCGGAGCCATGGCATCGTATGATTGCCTGAGATTCGACACCGCTTCTGCGCACCGCCTCACGGTCGCATCACGCCACCGGGAAGGAAGCCTTCGAGCTTGCGGGCGCGAACGGGATGCTGGAGCTTGCGAATCGCCTTGGCTTCCACCTGCCGCACACGCTCGCGAGTTACCTTGAAGATCCGCCCGACTTCCTCAAGCGTGTAGGTGTAGCCGTCGCCGATGCCGTACCGCAGCTTGATGATCTCGCGCTCGCGGTAGGTCAGCGTCTTGAGGACCTGCTCGATCTTGTCCCGCAGCATCTCCTGCGTGGCCGATTCCACGGGGTTTTCGGCCTTTTCGTCCTCGATGAAGTCCCCGAAGTACGAGTCCTCGGATTCGCCCACGGGCCTGTCCAACGAGATGGGGTGGCGGCTGATCTTCAGGACGCGGCGGGTCTCGCCGACCGTCATCTTGGCTCGCTTGGCGATCTCCTCGATCGTCGGCTCGCGGCCCACCTCCTGCATGATCTGCTTGGAGATGTTCCGCAGCTTGGACATCGTTTCGATCATGTGGACCGGGATGCGGATGGTCCGGGCGTGATCGGCGATGGCGCGGGTGATGGCCTGGCGGATCCACCACGTCGCATAGGTGCTGAACTTGTAGCCCCGGCGGTATTCGTACTTGTCGACCGCGCGCATCAGGCCGGTGTTGCCTTCCTGGATGATATCGAGGAACGACAGGCCGCGATTGCGGTACTTCTTGGCGATGGAGACCACCAGTCGCAGGTTTCCGCCCGAGAGCTTCCGCTTGGCGTCCTCGTACTTGTTGTAAATCTTTCGGATGGCGACGACCCGCTTGTGCAGGTCCTGCGCATTCTCCAGCACCAGGTCCTCAAGCCCCTCCAGTTCCTGCTGGCAGACTTCCAGGTCTTCCCCGGGGTCTTTCAGCTTCTTGAGTTCCTCGATCCGCTGCTCCAGTTCCAGCATCTTGGTGGAGATGCTTGAAAGCTTCTTCATCAGCGGCGTGACCCTGCTGGTGCGGAGGGACAACTCTTCCAGGAGCTTGACCCCGCGGCGGCGGCGGCGGCGGATCGCCAGCTTCGCCTCGTCGATTTCCTTCTTGTTCTTGGATTGGCGAAGACGGTCCCAGTCCGCGCGGTTGCGCGAGAGGGCTTGCCGGACCGTCTCGAGATTCAGGGGGATGCGCTGACTGATGGTGCCCTTGTCGGCCTGATCCTCGGCGGTGCTGATCTTCATCGTCCGGTCGAAGGGCAGGTCGCCATCGTCAACCTGCTGGAGAATCTCCACGGCCGCCTGAAGACAGTAATCGCTCTCAAGCACGCGGCTGCGGAAAATCTTGCGCGTGATCTCGATTTTCTTGGCCAGCGCGATTTCCTGCTCCCTGGTCAGCAGGGGAATCTCTCCCATCTGCGTCAGGTACATGCGCACCGGGTCGTCAATGCGCTTGGAGGAGGCCTCGGCCAGTTCCTCTTCCAGATTCAGGTCCAGTTCCTCCTCTTCCTCCTGGGCCAGTTCCTCGGGGAGCGGCTCGTCGGCCGGGGGAGGCGGGGGAGCCGCCGGAGCAACCTTGGTGGCCGTGAGAGTCAGGGATGGAAGCTTGGTCTTTCCGACCGGAACCGGGGCGACGGCGGCGGCGGCCTTCTGCTGAAACTCGGCAACATCCTGATCGTCGATGAGCTTGATGCCCATTTCGTCGATCATCATCAGCAGGGAATCGAGCTTGTCGGGCGAGACCACCTCGTCGGGGAGTTTTTCATTGAGTTCGTCATAGGTCAGATAACCGCGCGACTTGCCCAGGTCGATCAGCGCAGCGACGCGCGCATCGGCTTCTTCCTGCGAACCGGAACCAATTAACGGAGTTGCAATCGACATTCCTTTACCACTTCCATCGCACATCGCACGCCGGCCGTGGACGACCGGCGAACGGGGGACAAAGCAGGGCGGGCCAAGGACCTCGGAGCCATTTCCGATCCACTGAAACGCGCGCCTGTCGGCGTCCCGAAGGGTCCGGCGGAATGACCGGCCAGACCCGCATGTGCCGCCCGCAGGCAGCACCAGAAAAATCAACTTGAATAGGGCACGGACCGCAGATCGGGCCGAGCCTTGTTCTCAGCGAGTTTGCGGAGCAGGTCGTTCTGTTGCTCAGCGGACATCGCCTGCGCCTGAAGCTGCACTGCGGCGCCGACCGCCTGTTGCTGCTCTCGTTTACGTCGCGCCAAGGTGAAATGTTCCAGCGCGCTGGTCAGGCGCTGATCCAGATCACCCAGATTCTCCACTTCTTCGACCAATTCTATGGCCAAACTTCTGAGAGTTTCATCCAGACTGGCCACGAACTCATTAAATACAGGTTCTCCTTCGTCCCGTTGATGCGTCCAAAACACCTCCGCCAAGCGTTTGCGGGCGGGGTTGGTAAACTCTTCAATTCCAACCTCTTGCTGAACTCTGGTCCAGTGCCGGGGCTCCAGCAGCAACACGCCCAGAATCCATTGCTCGGCAAGGTCCTGAGCATCCGGCAAACGTTTTCCAGCCGGGGCCTGCTGCAAGGCCTCGCCGGCAATCGCCACAGGCGATCCTAAAGCCCTTCGGGGAAGGCGCTTATGAACCGCCAAGCGACGATGAAGATCCGGCATCGGAAGCCCGAGCAGTCGGCTCACTCGAGCCAGCGCCGCTCCCCAGCGAATCTGATCAACAGAACCCTGACCGTGCGCCCGTGAAAGCAGATCCAAGTACTCTGAGGCGGCCTTCTGCTGTCCAGTCAGGTCGCCACTACCTGATACGAACCGGACCGACAGTTGTTTCCAGGCATACTCCAAGGCATCAGTCGCCTCGGCCAGCAGCCGATCGAACGCCTCAAGCCCGTGGCGAAGCAGGTACTCATCGGGATCCATGCCCTGGGGCATGGATGCAACCGCGATTTCCACGGGTTGCGTCAGGAACAACTGTACCACACGATTGACGGCAAGGTCGCCGGCATTGTCCGCATCGAACAACAACACGATGCGGTCCGCAAATCGCCGCAAAATCGCCACATGCTGCTCTGTCATGGCCGTCCCTAGCACAGAAACCACGTTGCTTGCCTTAAACTGATGTGCCATAAGCACATCGGTATATCCCTCCACGACGGCAACAGTCCGGGTTTCAACGATCCGCTGGCGGGCCAGATCCAAGGCAAAAATGCAGCGACTCTTGCTGAACAAAGGGGTCTCGGGACTGTTCAGATACTTGGCCGGGTCCTGGGAGCCGGGCAGGATGCGGCCGCCGAACGCAATGATCTGACCCTGATCGCTGCGGATAGGAAAGATGATGCGGTTGCGAAAAGTATCGTAGAAGCCGCCACCCTGTTGGCGTGGCTTGACCAATCCGGCAGTGGACAGAGTATGGGGGCCGAGCTTTCGGCCGACAGGGCTGTTCAGCAGTGCATCCCAGGCATCGACGGCCAAACCCACCTGGAATCGCTTGAGGGTCTCGTCGGTGAAGCCGCGCTGGGCCATGTAAGCGCGGGCGACAGCACCCAGTTGTGGATGCCAGAACTGGTTTTCAAAGAACCGGCAGGCGGCGGAGTTGGCCTCGATCAGGGCCTGCCGCTCGCCGGCGTTTTCCTTTGACCCGCCGAACCGGGGAAGGTCGATGCCGGCCTGCTTCGCCAGGATTTCCAGGGCCTCCCGGAATTCAACGCGGTCCCGTTTCATCACGAAATCAAAGACGGTGCCATTGGCCTTGCACCCGAAGCAGTAAAAGGACTGGCGACTGGGGGAAACGTGGAAAGATGGGGTCTTTTCCTGGTGAAAGGGGCAGAGCCCGACATAATCCTTGCCACGGCGTTTGAGGGCAACGGTCTGGCTGATCAGCTCGATGATGTCGATCGCCTGAAGAATCTGGGTCCTGATTTCCGTGGACATAGAGCGCTGACCTTCGTGAACAGGCCGCTATTCTAACCTGCCAGACTCACAGACCATCCCACCAGGGGGAAATCCACCCCCGCATCCCGCGGGCGAGCCGTAAATCCTTTGCCGTCATCGGCTAGGGTACAGTTGGCGGAAACTATAACACCTGTTCACAAGGGGGTCAAATCCGGCGCTTGTTTTCTGCAATGGACGAGCCAATTCCGCAACATTTCGCCGGTTGAAGTTGCGGTCCAGGGCACAAAAACGGCAATTTGCGATTTCGATCTGCTTGCATCGGGCGAATTGCGGAATCATCATAGCTGGAATGCAACGGATCACCTTCGAGTTTGTCACGGAGGGCAACACGCACCTGGTGAATCTGTCCCCTGAACTGAACAAGCGGCTGGGGCAGGTTCAGGGATCGGGACTTGTGCATCTGTTTGTGGTGGGATCGACGGCGGCACTGACAACCATCGAGTATGAACCGGGACTGGTCAATCACGATTTCAAGGCCCTGATGCAGAAGTTGATCCCGGACGATGCCCCTTATGACCATGAAGCGACCTGGAACGACGACAACGGGCACTCACACCTGAGAGCGTCGCTGCTTGGGCCGAGCCTGACCCTGCCGTTTGCCCAGGGCAAGCTGCTCACGGGGGAGTACCAGCAGGTGGTGCTGGTGGATTTTGACACAAGCCCCCGGAAGCGGACGGTGATCGCCACGATCCTGACCTAGCGGGGAAGGATCGGCGCAGGTCGCCCGGATCGCCGACGCATCGACCGACGAATCCTTGGGAAGCGTATAATGATTTGCGACATGGGCCATGGCGCTGTAAGTAATGCGCATATGGTTTCAAAATGGGGCTAGTTCGGAGGTCATGACGTGATTGACATCAGCGTCCTTTATGGCGGGCTGGAGACCCCCAGCACGCCGCACCGCTATGGCCGGAGAATCACGCAGATCGACCCGCCGGCCCACCAGCGCATGGCGGTTGCGAAAAGCGCCCGGGAACGGCGGCCGATCGTCGTGTGGAACCTGACGCGCACGTGCAACCTCAAGTGCGTTCACTGCTACACGGATTCAGAGGCGATCAAGTACCCGGACGAGGTGACGACCGAGCAGGCCAAGGCGGTGCTGGACGATCTGGCCGAGTTTGATGTTCCGGCGGTGCTGTTTTCGGGGGGCGAGCCGCTGGTGCGGAAGGATCTTTTCGAATTGGCCGGGTATGCGCGGGACCGCGGGCTGCACGTGGTGCTTTCGACCAACGGCACGCTGATCACCCCGGAAATCGCGCAGAAGTTCGTGGACCTGAAGTTCGCCTACATCGGGATCAGCCTGGACAGCGCCATCCCCGAGCTGCACGACGAGTTTCGCGGGGTAAAAGGGGCATTTGAGCGGACCATGGAGGGATTCCGCATGTGCCGAAAGGCGGGACAGAAGGTGGGGCTTCGGCTGACGCTCACCCGGCACACGGCACAGAACCTCGACAAGCTGTTTGACCTGATCGAGCGGGAAGGAATCGACCGGGCGTGTTTCTATCACCTGTGCCCCGCCGGGCGGGGCAAGGACCTGTCAGCGCCGACAACCCAGCAGGCGCGGGCGGCGATCGACATGATCATGGACCGCACACAGGACCTGCTCGGGCGGGGCAAGCGTGTGGAGATTCTGACGGTGGACAACCACTGCGACGGCCCGTACATGTACCTGCGGATGCTGCGGGAGAACCACCCGCGGGCCAGGCAGGTCCTGGAGATGCTGTACTGGAACGGAGGCGGGCGGTATTCGTCGGGCGTGGGCATATCCAACATCGACTTCCACGGCAATGTCCATGCGGACCAGTTCTCGATGTACCGCTCATTCGGGAACATCAAGCAGCGGAAGTTCTCGGAGATCTGGCAGGATGTGAGCGACCCGATCATGGCCGGGCTGAAGGATCGGCTGCCGCTGCTGAAGGGACGGTGCGGGAGCTGCCGGTTCAAGGAAGTCTGCGGCGGAGGCCTGCGGGCGCGGGCCGAGATCAGCACGGGCGATCCATGGGCGGCCGATCCCGGCTGCTATCTGACGGACGAGGAGATCGCGGGAGAGCCGATCCGGCTGCCTGCGGGAAATCCCACGGCGCCGGAGGATTTGTGCCGGGTGTAGCGGCGCGGTCGGCCGACCCGACGACACGGCGAGATCGGCGCGCCGCCAAGTGACGAGCAGACACGATGCCCAAGACCATTCTCATCGTCGAAGACGAACAGGTGCTGCGTGAGTCGCTGGCGGAACTGCTGGCCGACGAGGGGTACAGGGTTGTGCAGGCGCCGGACGGCAAGGCGGCCTATGAGCTGGTGCTGCGCGAACCGGTGGACCTGGTTCTCTCGGACGTTCGGATGCCGCAGATGGACGGCATCACGCTGCTGGGGCACCTCCAGAAGGCGCAGCCGGAGACGCCGGTGATCATGCTGACGGCGTTCGGAACGGTGGAGAGCGCGGTGGCGGCAATGCGGGCCGGGGCGGTGGATTACCTGCTCAAGCCGGTGCGGTTCGACGATGTGCTGGCCAAGATCAGGCGGGCGCTGGAGTATCGCGAGATGTCGCAGGCCCAGCGCGTGATGGTCGAGCAGCTGGCCGAGGAGAGCACGTTCCACAACCTGGTGGGATCGAGCCAGTCGATGATGCGGCTGTTCGAGATGGTCAGAAAGCTGAGCACGGTGAAGAGCAACGTGCTGATCATCGGCGAGTCGGGCACGGGCAAGGAACTGTTCGCCCGCGCCATCCACTACAATGGCATTACAAGGAACAAACCGTTTGTCGCCGTCAACTGCGGGGCGATTCCCGACAGCCTGATCGAGTCGGAGCTGTTCGGATACCGGCGCGGGGCATTCACGGGGGCGCTGCGGGACAAGATGGGGTATTTCGAGGCGGCCGACGGGGGAACGCTTTTCCTCGACGAGCTCTCGACGCTGCCGGTGAACGTGCAGTCGTCGTTGCTGCGCGTGCTGGAGGAGAAGGTGGTGGTCCCGGTCGGGGACACGCATCCGCGGCCGATCGACGTGCGGATCATCGGGGCTTCAAATCAGGACCTGGAGAAGATGGTTCGGGATGGGCGGTTCCGCGAGGACCTGCTGTTCCGGCTGAACGTGGTGAAACTGCAACTGCCGCCGCTGCGCCAGCGCAAGGAGGACATCCCGCTGCTGGTGCATCACTTCCTGGACAAGTACACGCGGGAAATGGGCAAGCGCGTGCTGGGTCTGACCAACGGGGCGATGCGGGCGCTGTTGAACCACGAGTGGCGCGGAAACGTGCGAGAGCTTGAGAACGTGATCGAGCGCGCGGTGATCTTCGCCGAGGGACGGCAGATCTCGGTCGAGGACATGCCGTTTGCCACCGATGGCGTGAATGACGATGTGGGCGAGGAACTGAAGGAGGCGCTTCGGCAGTTTGAGCGACAGCACATCCTGTGCAGCCTCAAGCGACACAACTACGACAAGGTGGAGACGGCGCGGCACCTGGGGATCGGGGTATCGAGCCTGTATCGAAAGCTGGATGAATTGAGCATTCCCAAGAACGTCGGTGAAATCGAAGCCGCCCGCCAGGGAGCGACGTGAAGCGCCGGCCGGCTCGCCGACGACGCGGGGCCACAGCCAAGGATCGCTTCCGAGACCTGTCCAGCGCCGCCTATTTGCCGCCGATGCAATAGAGGAACTTGTCCGAGCGTATCAACAGGCGGTTGCCATCGACGGCGGGGGTCGCGTCAAAAGAACCGCGGTCGGACAGGTCGTTGGCCGCCAGCTGCTCGAACCGCGGCCCGGCCGCCAGCACATACACCATTCCCGATCGGCTCACGCAGTAGATCCTGCCATCGGCCAGCAGGGTCGAGGCGTAGACCTGCCCGGCCCGGTTGAGCCGTTCGCGGTAGACCAGTTCACCGGTCTGGGCCTTGATACAGCAGGCCATGCCATCCTGGTGCATGTAGTAGAGGTGGCCATCGAGGTAGACGGGGGAGGAGACGTTTGCTCCATTCTGACTGGTCCAGAGGCGATGCGATGCGGTGACATCGCCGCTGCCGCCGGTCCTGACCGCCAGTGCCGCGATCCCCGATCGTCCGCCGATGCTGAAAACGATCCCCTTGTCGGCCACAACGCTGGGGACCATGTACCAGCCGATATCGGTCCTGCAGGACCAGAGGGGCGAGCCGCTGTCGGGGTCGAAGGCCAGAATCCTGCCGGCGGTGGCGATGACCAGTTCCAGGCGGCCGGACGCAGCCGGAACGATCACCGGCGTGTTCCACGCCTCCTTGATGCCGGCGGCGCGCCAGACTTCCCTGCCTGTGCGGCGATCGAGGGCAACAAGTGAATCGCTTTCCACGCTGGCATTGATGATGACCAGATCCTTGTGAAGCAGGGGTGAGGCGGCCGATCCCCAGCCGCTGGTTTTCGAGCCGACATCGGCCTGCCAAAGCTGTTTGCCTTCATGGGCGAAGGCGAAGACACCGGTTTTGCCAAAGAAGACGTAGACGCGGTCGGCGTCGGCGGCGGGAGTGCTGGCGGCGTAGCCGTGGTCGCGGATGCGGTCTTCCTCGGGCAGTCTGGCGGGAACGGCCTGATTCCAGAGGATCCTGCCGTCGGCGCGGCTGATCGCCAGCAGGTGACGTTTGAGTCGGTCAACGCCGCCGCCGCTTTCACCGGGAACAAGGTGCCCGGTGTAGCAGGTGAGGAAGATGCGGTTGCCAAAAACGATGGGACTGGAAGCGCCGGCCCCCGGCAGCGGGGTTTTCCATACGATGTTGTCGGTCTTCGTCCATGAGACAGGCAGGCCTTTGGTGTCGCTGGTGCCCATACCGGTGGGACCGCGAAAGCGGGGCCAGTCGGCCGCCATCGCGGGCAATGCGTGGGTTGAAGCCAGGAGAATCAGTGCAGCAAACCGTTGGAAGGGCGATTGATGGGACATCCGATTTCTCCGTGGTATCGGGGGATGGTAGAGCGTCCATATTGGCCGGACAAGCGTGGCTTGGCCACATGCTGTCCGAGCGGCTCCGTGATCGTTTCGGCGTCAGGTGGAGGCCCGCACGGCGATGCTGAGGGTTTTCTGAACGTCGGTGCCTTCACGAAGCTTGGGCACGGGCAAGATGCCCGTGCTACGGAAAGCGGGGCACGTGTTGTGTTGGGGCACGGGCGAGGACGCCCGTGCCACGGGGTCCTGCCCCGCCATTCACGACTGTCGGCCGCAAGAAGTGTCGCGCACCCTCGTTGCGGGTGCGTGACACGGAATGCGGCGGGTCTGGGTACAATAGGTGGTAGTGCGTCGCCGGGATGGTGACGGCGAACAAACATAAGGAGAAGGTCATGGCAGAAGCGACACGGATGTCGAGGCGTCAGCAAGCCCGAGAGCGGATGATGTCGGTGTTGGAGAAGGCGTTGGACAAATACATCCCGGCTGACGAAACGCGACCGATGAAGG
>Ga0209381_1002486_pt1 | contig 22747 bp, 21 predicted proteins | sample DewCreD2012metaG_FD_184111 | JGI IMG/M metagenome (GOLD analysis project Ga0209381, IMG submission 184111) | Hot spring sediment bacterial and archeal communities from British Columbia, Canada, to study Microbial Dark Matter (Phase II) - Dewar... ...
CCAAGAAACGCTACAAACCGGTCAAAAAGGGTGTCTCAGGGCCACAAACGGCTTGATATTCGATTGGTAATGTGCGAAACCTGACTCCAATAGTGAGTCGGGTCTATTCGCTTTGTCTAATCTCGAGTACTGAAAAAACTAAGATTTTCATCACGGAGACACAGAGGTCACGGAGTTTTATTTAACAGTTACCCAAAATTTTAATATGTTTTGGCCCGCCGAGGGGGCATCTCGGCGGGCCGGGGCTTTGGTACTCCTTCTGAGAGAGGAGTCTGGCTTAATCCCCCAGGTGGGTAAGCCCTACTGGAACTGGTTCTCGATCATGTCCTCGGGATAGGCGTATGTCTTGTGCATGGCGATGTCGATGCCGTAGAGTTCCGCATCTTTCAGCACGCGCAGCAGGTTGAATTTGTTCAGGACGAAGAAGAGGGTGAATCCTGCGGCGGCGGTGAAAAGGGTAATGCACAGCGCACCAAGGGCCTGCACCCCGATCTGCGAGAGCCATTCGCTGGTCTCCAGGCCGTAGATGGGATGCCCACCGAGCACCTTCGCCCCAAACAACCCCGTCGCCAGCACGCCCCAAATGCCGCACGCCCCATGCACCGGGAAGCAGGCCAGCGCGTCATCGATCTTTAGCACGTTTTCCAGCAGACCGACGGTGAAAGTGGTGAGCAGCCCGGCGACCAGTCCGGTGATGAAGGCGAAGATTGGCCCCATCACCGCTGCACCGGAACAGATGGCAACCGCCCCGGCAAGCAGGCCGACCATGCTGGTAAGGACGTGCCCGCGTGATGTGAGCGCTGCCCCGAACAGACCGCCCGCCATTGCCATGGCCGTCGTCACCGAAACCCACGACAGTTCTATGTTGATGGTTTGCGGATCGGTGGCCGTGCTGGAACCGATGTTGAAGCCAAACCACCCGAAGACGAGCAGCCAGGCGCCGATGACGGACAAGGGGATGCTGTGCCCAAAGAACGAGCGCGCCAGGTTGTTCTTGCCCACGAATTTACCGATCCGGGGACCGATGATGATCGCGCCGCTCAGCGCCAATGTTCCACCGACCAGGTGTACCACGCTCGAACCGGCGTAGTCGATGAAGCCGAGACTGCTCAGCCAGCCGCCGCCCCATACCCAGTGTTCGACAATCGGGTAGATGAACCCCGAAATCACGCCGGCGGCGATGACCCATCCCCAGAAGTTATCGCGTTCGGCCAGCGCGCCGGGGACGATAGCCACAGCGGTAATGGCGAACATCGACATCTTGAACCACAAGGCCAGATCACCGAAGCCGGAAGGACTGGCGGGGATACCGTAGGCGCCGATTCCCGCCAGCGCGGGCGGTAGCGGATTGGATATAGTCGGCAGGAATTTGGGCAATCCGATGACCGGTGCATCTGTGTAATAGGCCAACGGAAACCCGATGAGAAAGTACATCACAAAAGCCAACGTCCAACCGACGTTGATGACGAGGATGGTATGACTGACGTTTTTCTTGCGTACCATTCCTGCGTAGAGCAGGGCAAATCCGGCAGTGGCCATGATGAAGATGGCGACCGGCGCCCAGCCAACCAAAAAGGCTTGTTGAAAGCCTGCAAACAGGTCAAGTTGATTGTCCATGAGAATCCTCCTTCTGTTTTCGAACTGCGATGCGCTATGATGGAGCTGCGCGTCTGGCGGGCGCAGCGGTGTCGATGCCGGGCCTATCCTGCGCTAAATTTTGCTGGCGAACCAGACCGGTTTCAGCGCAATCGGGATTTCCTCGACGGACAGGCCGTCGCGTTCGATGTTCAGCTTGAGGATCTGTGGCTTGAGCGGCACACTGCGCGATTTCCGCAGCAGGAAAATGCGCGTCCAGATCACGTCGTGCTTGTGGTAGTCGAGATAGATCAGGTGATCGGCCAGGTATTCGGTAATATCCGGCGACATCGGGATTCCCTCTGCGGTGAGGATCGTGGTGGCCCCCATCTTTTTGGTCTCCAACAGCAGCCGCATGAAGACCTCCCGGAATTCGCTTTCGTCTGCTAACCGGCGGCCAAGCGATGACAGCGAGTCAATGACAATCCTGCTCGCGCCGGGTTGCGCCTTCAGACCGTCCAGTACAATGCCAATCACCTCTCCCTTCCCGACCAGAGAGTATTCGCTGGCATAACTGGCGGTGATTGACAGGTTGATTACCTGAATCTGTCCACTGGCAATCAGACTGGGAAAATCCCTCCACAATTCTGTGCCGGTGCGCATCACTGTTTCAGGCGTTTCTTCAGTTGTGATGTAGATGCACTTTTCGCCGTTTTCGGCCCCTTTGTGTAAGAATTGCAGGCACAGGATGGTTTTCCCCGTTCCCGGTTCCCCCCGGACCAGGATCGCGTCGCCTTTCGGCAAACCGGGGATAAAGTCCATCAGTCCCTCGACGCCAATATCAATCCATTCGATGTTTTTGATTGCAGTAGCCATGGGTTCCTCTCCTCCTGAGAATAGTCTTTAGTCCGGTAGTCGGATAGTCGGTTTTCGTCTGGCAATGGTGACCCACCGGTTAGTGCATGATGTGCCAGGTATGTGTCCAGATTTCCTGACCACGCCCCATGGCTGGGTGGGACGCGGTCAGGATTCCTCTGGTCAGTTTGGGACTAGTACGTCGGCAGGTAGCGGTCGACTTCCCACTCGGTGACACGAATGCGGTACTCGTCCCATTCCTGACGCTTGGCGCTGACGAAGCGCTCGTAGACGTGCGGACCGAGCGTCTCCTGGATGAGCTTGTCTTCGCTCAGGCAGTCCAGCGCCTCGCGCAGCGAACCGGGCAGCGTCTTAACCTGGCGTTGGATGCGGCGTTCCTCGTCCAATTCGAAGAGATTTTCTTCCAACGCATCGGGCGGTGTCATCCCTTTCTCGATGCCGTCCAACCCGGCTGCCAGCATCACGGCGAAGGCCAGGTACGGATTGCAGCTCGGATCGGGGCAGCGCAATTCCAGCCGGGTCGCTTCGATCTGGTTGACGCGCGGCACGCGGATGAGCGCCGAGCGGTTGATGCGCGCCCAACTGAGGTACACCGGTGCTTCGTAGCCGGGTACGAGGCGCTTGTACGAGTTGACCAACGGGGCGACGATGGCGCAGAATCCACGCGCGTGGGCCAACTGCCCGGCGATGTACTGTTTGGCGATGGTCGAAAGTCCGAATTCGTCGTTGGGATCGGCGAAGACGTTCTTGCCGGTTTTAAGATCGACCAGACTCTGGTGGGTGTGCATCCCCGAACCGTTGATGCCGAACACGGGTTTGGGCATAAAGGTAGCATACAGATTGTGGAATCTCGCCACGGCCTTGAGCACGTACTTGAAGGTAATGGCGTTGTCGGCTGTGGTGACGGCGTCCGCATATCTGAAGTCGATTTCGTGCTGCCCTATGGCGACCTCGTGGTGGCTGGCTTCGGGCCGGATGCCCAGCGCTTCCAGTGCGGCGACCATGTCTTTGCGCACGTTCACGGCCAGGTCGGTCGAATAGTCGAAGTAGCCGCCCTGGTCATGGGGTTTGACGGTGGGCTGGCCTGCGGCGTCGTAATGGAAAAGGAAGAACTCAAGTTCCGGCCCGGTGTTGAAGCCAAACCCCATTTCCGCGGCCTTTTTGACGGCGCGCTTCAGGATGCCGCGCGGATCGCCAGGGAAGGGCTTTCCGTCCGGCGTGTAGACGTCGCAGATCATGCGCGCGGTGCCGGCCCCCTCCTTGGCCTCCCACGGGATGACCTGGAACGTACTCGGATCGGGCATCAGATACATATCGCTTTCTGCGATACGGGCGAATCCCTGTATCGAGGACCCGTCGAACCATACGCCCTTATCCAGTGCGACCTCAAGTTCGTGGACGGGGATTGTAATCCCTTTCACGATACCGACGATGTCGGTAAACTGCAAATGGATGAACTTCACCATATGCTCGCGGACCAAACGTAAAACATCTTGTGCTGTTGTAGCGGCCATACTGAACCTCCTCATTCTATTAAACTGACCAAAGGATATTTTTTAACTACGGAGGACAGTATACAAAAGAGCACCCGCTCCTGTCTATAGACAAGTTGAACGAAAATGTGGGGGAATTTATGGGGCAAATTGACCAAAAACGGCTCTATGCGGGCCGTTTGGTCACGAAGGGACGTACTTTGAGCGCCAGTTGTAGCGCAAAACGATCATTCGCGTCATCCAAATCCATATCGCTGATTTCGGCGATGCGTTCGAGGCGGTAGAGCAGCGAGTTGCGGTGCAGGTGCAGCGCCTCCGCCGTCTGGCTGATGTTGCCGAGGTGGGTAAAGAACGCTTCGAGTGTGGCGATGAGTTGCGCATCGTGTTCCTCGTCGTAGGCGGCCAGTGCCCCCAGGGTCTGGTTGTAGAAATCGAGCACTTGATCACATTCCCGGAGATGGTTCAAGACGTGATAGAGTCCCAGGTCGCCAAATGCGAAGACCTTGTTGCCGTCGAACAGCGTTTGCGCCAGGGTCAATGCCTCGCGGGCCTGCGTGAAGGCGCGGCGCAAGCCTGCCAGACCTGCGCCCGGTCGCCCGATACCCATCACGATGCGACTGTCGGGCGCCAGAAGCGCGATGCGTTTCTGCGCGGCCTGAGCGTAGTGCGTGAGGTTTTTCAGAGCAGCGGCATCATCGGCGGCACACAGGATCGCCAGCATTTCCTCGTAGGTGCAAAACAGCGTTTGGATCGGCGCCGCGGCCAGGTGGGCGCGGAGTTCCTCGGTCGCCACGTTCCAGGCGCGCGGGCTGCCCTGGGGCAGGTTCACCAGGATGACGGCATGCTGCCGGTCGAGCGCATAGCGCATTTCTGCCGCGCGCCGGGCCAACGCGGCCTCTTCGGTGGCGCTGGCGGTCAACAAGGTGGCGAGAAAGTCGCCCCTGAAGCGGTTTTCTACGGCCACCACGGCGCGCTGCTTGGCTAACTCGACGGCGCAGGCCAACGCGCCACGCTCCGTCGCCAGGCGATCCAGGTCGTCGAAGTTCTCCCGCGGCCCCACGATGGAAAGATACCCGCTTAGTTGGTCTTCGATGACGATGGCCGACACACAGCGCATCCAGCCTGGCGTCTCCAGATCAAGATAGGCCCAGGGTGGGGCTTTGCTGTCGAGTGGCTGCTCTCCTAAGCGTTGTTCGAGCAGTGCCTTGGTTGCAAGCTGTGTTGCCAATTCGTCAGGTGAGAACGGGCAGTTCTCGTCGAGTGCCATAGCCTGAATGACCAGATGTTCGTCGTGCAAGACGACTGTTTTTCCGACGAGATCCCGCACAGCCTCGACAATGGCTGCCAGGCCGCGATTTTCGATGCAGAGCTGGGCCAGTTGGCGATAAATCTGCCGCCCGCGCCGGTCGAGTTGGGCTTCACGTTCGACGATAAGGCGGATGATGTCGCGTTCGACATCCCGCAGGTCTACGGGGTCGGGCAGGGCCAGGATGCAGAGGTGATGTTTGTCGGCGATCTTTTGCGCTTGTGGAGAAACGTCGCCTGCAACGACTACCGCGGCTACGTTGCGCGCCGCTAACGATGTCAGCATTTTGGAGAGGGTCAGCCGCTCGTCGATCAGCGGGATGGCAGCGACGGTGAGTAGCGTGATTTCGTTTTCCTCGAGGTGGGGGAATGCCGGAGCTTGCGAGGACATACGGCGCGCCCAGGCCACCGGCCGGCTTGTATCGCCGTCGGTGTTGGCGAGTTGTGTGCCTGGGGGCAGCGCCAGTCTCCAGACATCGTGTACGGTGGGCAGGCTCATAGAATCAGCGAATAACGAATAACGAATAACGAATCAGCGAATCAGCGAATGAGCGAATTGACGAATGATCAATCACACCACACTCGTTACCCGTTACGCATTACGCATTACCCATTACCCATTACCAATCCCCCCTATGCCTTGCGTTGAAATACAATCGGCAGTAAAGGGAGGGCGAACACATTGACGGCGGCGATGATGACGAATGTCCAGCGGAAACCGATGGCGTCCGTCAAGCTGCCACCAACGGCCATACCCACGCCCTGTGCCACATTTGTTACCGCCATCAAGATGGCGAACATTGAGGCGGCGATGCGTGGATCGGTGTAGTTCATAGACAGTGCGAGGTAGAGGGTCTGGTAGATGCCATACGCCAGCCCGAAAATAGCGACGATGGGCCAGGCCAACAGCGTGTTCGGCGTCAGCGCCAGCGCCAGTATCGCCACGACGTTGACGGCCATCGCCGCGAGCATCGCGTTGCGGTTGCCGAGCCGTTTGGTGAGGGCCCCGCCGGTTGCCCCGCCGAGCACCACCCCGCTGCCCCATACCGTCGAGACCAGCCCGGCGGTACTCAGCGCAATGCCGAACTCGGTCTCCAGGAAAGGATTGACCATCTGGTTGGAGCTGGCGATAACGAAAAAGATGACGAAGCCCAGCCCGGCCAGCGCGAGCACCGGCGTGCGTTTGAACGCGCGGAACGCGCCCCAGTCGAATTCGCGCTCGATAGGCCGTTCAGCTTCGCGTATCCGTAGTACCATCGGCAGCGGGAGCAGCGTGAAGACGGCCAGCAGCCAGAAGACCGCCAGCCAGGAGACGTGCTCCGCCAGCAGCCCGACGATGGAGGCGGTGATGACCACGCCGAGCGCCCGTCCGGCGACCATATAGCCTTGAATCGTCCCCTGTTCCTCTTCGGGAATCGTGTCGAGCGCGAGGCCGTCGGTGCAGGTGTCGTAGAGTGCCATCGCCATTTGCAACACGAATGCCACCGCGACGAAGCCCCAATATGCGCCTGCCGGATCGATGAACGGCGCGGCAACCAGACAGAGCGCCTGGATCACCAACCCGATCAGGATGTACGGCTTGCGATGTCCTAAGCCCAACAGGTTCACCTTGTCACTCAACATTCCCAGGAAGATTTTGATGACGAAAGGAATCAGCGCGATGGAGGCGAAGATGCCTACGTCGCCCATCGTCAGCCCTTTAGAAAGGAAGTAGATGGCATTGAGCGCCGTGAAATAGCTCAACACCGTCCCCTGGGCAAAGTAAAGCAGCGCGAACATCAAGTATGACGGGCGTTTCTGGTTCAACATATTTTTCTCCATGATCGTGATGGGGGTAAGCAATAGACATTATCCCGCTTTGAGTGAAGGGGTTCCTTTTAATTGCCCTGTGCCCCGTTATGCGTTACCGATTACCGTTCCCCTTCGTAATTTGCTTTTGAGCACCTGCCGATATGCGGCAATGCGGGCGGCGCGCAGGGGGCGGCGATGGCCGATGAGCCACTTAGCGCCTTCGACGCCGACTTGCCAGACGTACTGGGCGAGCAGCCAGCAGCGCAGACCTTCAGCAATGATCTTGCCGTGATATTTGCGGGTGTAGCGGACTTTGCTGGATTGGAAGTAGATGTGGCGTGCGGCGACGACCTGCTCGCTGCTCTTGCCCTCGTGGTGGACAATGCGCGCTTCGGGGAAATAGACCACCCGCCAACCGGCCTCGCGGATGCGGCGGCACCAATCCAGCTCCTCGGAGTACATAAAGAAGCCCTCGTCCATCCCGCCAACCTGCGCGACAACCTCGCGGCGCGTCAGCATAGCTGCGCCGGTGATCCAATCCACGTCCTGGGTAACGTCATCCGGCTGCTCTTGCGCATAGTAATAGCGCAGCACTCTGCGCGGCGTGAGCTTTTCGAGCCAGGTGCTTTCGAGGAAAAGCACCGGCAGGGTGGGAAAGTGCCGGCGCGAGGATTGCACGCTCCTGTCGGGATTGAGCAACTGCGGCCCAACCATGCCCACATTGGGATGACTTTGGAGATAGTCGACCATACGGGGGAGGGCATCACCCACGATTTCGATGTCGGGGTTGAGCAAGAGCAGGAAATCGCCTGTGGCAGCGGCGAGCCCCTGGTTGTTGCCACCGGTGAACCCGCGATTCTCCGTGTTGGCGATGATGTGTGCGTTCGGGAAGTTTTCGCGCAGCATGGCTACGCTGCCGTCATAGGAGGCATTATCCACCACAATGACTTCCAACCCCGGCTTGTTGCCCCAGGAGGTATACACGGACGCGAGCGCGCGCTGCAGCAAGTCACGCACGTTCCAGTTCACGATGACGACAGAGAGAACGGCGCTCATTGAAGTCTAGTACTGCCGTTGCACGGCGAAGGCGGCGATTTCTTGCATAGCCCGGCGAAAGGGTGTGTCGGGGTAGGCGTCAAGAAGCGCACTGGCTTCGGCGGCGCGCTTCTCGGCTTGCTGCATCGCCCACTCGGCGGCGTCTGACCGGCGTAGATCGTCAATAAGCGCCTGGATGGTTTGCTCGCTGCGGGCGTAATCATAATACCCGCGCGTGGGCTCCGCGCGCGCGAGGACAGTTTTCAGCCGAGGGTCATCAGGATGGGAGTGGAAGTAATGCAGTACCGGCAGGGTGATGGTGCCCTGGCGCAGATCACCACCCACCGGTTTGCCGAGCGTGGCTTCATCGCTCATAAAATCAAGCACGTCATCGACAATCTGGAAGGCTTCGCCGAGGAGTCTGCCGAACGTCCGCAACTTTTGTGTGGTGAGTTCATCTTGCTGCGCCAGCAGCGGCCCGCTTTCCGCAGCGAGAGCAAAAAGCGAGGCAGTTTTAGAAAAGATGCGGCGGTAGTAGTCGGCTTCAGTCGGCAGTTGGGCGCGGTTGGCGAACATTTGGTTGAGTTCGCCGCTGCAGATGATGGCCAGCGTCTCAGAAAAACGTTCCACTAACCTGATGCTTTGACTGCGTGTGGCCAATTCCGCTGCCCAGGCAAAGCCCATATCACCGGTGAGGACGGTCGCGGCGGCACTCCATTGGGCATTCAGTGTGCGCTTTCCCCGCCGCACCAGCGCGTTGTCGATCAAATCATCGTGGATCAAGGTCGCGGTATGGAGCATTTCGACGGCTGCCGCGACGGTGATAGCCGTTGGCGTCGCTACGTCGAACATATACGCCGACAATAACACCAGTGCCGGGCGCAGTCGTTTGCCGCCGCCGTTGATGATGGCTGCCAGCGCGGGGGCGACAGGATCGGGGAGACGCTGTTGAACTTCGAGCATGGTAGCATGGACGGCGGGCAGCTCGTCCTGCAGTATCATGGCGTACTGTAATGTCTTTGATTTCATTCGTTCTCGCGCTGGTCCTGGATTGTGCAGGTATTATACCATAATCCTATTCTCGTCACAGGCTTCGAGCGGATCGCCAGATCCGCATCTTATGAACTTAAAACGGGGACCTGGCGTTCCCCTCGAAACAAGAATGATAAGGCCCTGGAGCGGATGAAGAAGCTGAAAATCTGTTAATTCACGGATGAATCAGTGCGAATAGACGGTGTGCATTTGCCGTGGTTGTGGCGGCAAGGGTGTCCACGGGTATGCCTCTTCGTGTGGCAATGGAGGCTGCGACATAGGTGAGGTAGGCTGGCTCATTGCGCTGCCCGCGATAGGGATGTGGCGTGAGGTAGGGGGCATCTGTTTCCAGCAGCAGGCGGTCAAGCGGCACTTGGCGGGCTACTTCGTGAAGCCCGGTTGCTTTCTCGAAAGTCACCGGGCCATCCATGCCGATGTAAAGGTTTAGCGCCAGCGCCTCCGCCAGCAGCGCCGGGCCGCCGGCGTAGGCATGCAACGTTCCATTGCGTTCCGGGTGGCCGCGCATCCAGGCGCGCAGGATGTCCAGGATGTCGGCGTGGGCGTCCCGGTCATGGAGGATGACCGGCAGCCCTAGATCGGCGGCCAGCGCCAACTGCGCTTCGAGAGCCGCGCGTTGTTGCTCTGGTTCTGCACAAGGCCACCCGCGCTTGGGCATGTTCGGCCAGTAGTAGTCGAGGCCGATCTCGCCGATGGCGACGACGCGCGGGCGGGCGGCGAGTTCTTGTAATTCGGCTAACGTTGCCGGTGTGAGGTCGTCTGCGGCTGTTGGGTGGATGCCGACGGCGGCGTAGAGCATACAAGGCGCGCTTGCATAGCGTTCTGCCAGCGCCACAGCCGCGCGGCTGTCTTCGAGCGTGCTACCGGGCACAATCGCGGCCTTAATGCCGTTTTCGGCTGCGCGTTGCAGGACGGCGCCGAGGTCATCCGCGAAACGCGCATGTTGCAAATGGGCGTGCGTGTCCACTAACATTACCGGAGATTATACACTTTTTCGATGATTTATCTACGCGCCTCTTATGAAAATCTAATACGAGTGTGTTATAATCCCTACAGCTAGAGAGGTAGATGATACACGGTCACCGGATTACAATTCGGTGCGAGCATCCAAAAGTTGGTTATTGACTTTGGACTTATCTTAACTGGAGGGCCTATGTTACCCTGGTTTAATACACAAGAACAGAATATTGACGATTTGCTCCGGCGTATCCCGGAAGAATTACCGATTTTGCCGCTGCGGAACACCGTGGCGTTTCCTTACATCGTGATGCCGCTTGCGGTGGGAATTCCGCGGTCGGTGCGGTTGATCGAAGACGTGGATCGCGGTAACCGCGTCGTGGGTCTCGTGGCGATGAAGGACCCGTCTGTGGAGGTTCCCGCCACGTCACAGGTGTATCAAGTGGGGACGGCGGCCATCATCCATCGCGTCATGCGCTCCGATGATGGCACGCTGACGGTCTTCATCCAGGGCCTGGAGCGGTTTCGCGTGGTTGAGTGGACGGTCGAAGACCCGTACCTCAAGGCGCGCATCCGTCTCACGCCCGATATTGTGGAAGGCTCCGTCATCGAAGAAGCGCTGCGCCGCAGTCTGTTGGATGTCGCCACGCGCCTGGCGGAATTGATCCCGCAGTTCCCCGACGAGGCCATCCGCTTTATCCAGCAGTTAGAAGACCCTCGCTTGCTCGTCTACCTGTTGGCGTCGAACATGCGCATCGATATGCCAGAGGCGCAACGCCTTCTGGAAGCGGATCGTCTGACGCAGAAAATGGAGCACCTGGTCAAAGTGTTAACGCACGAGCTAGAAGTGCGTGAAATCGGCCAGCAGATTCAGGAGAAGGCGAAAGAGGAAATCGAGAAGACGCAGCGTGAATATTACCTGCGCCAGCAGATGGACGCGATCCGTAAAGAGTTGGGTGAAGGTGACGACGGACGCCGCGAAGTGGAGGAGTACCGTCAAAAGATCGAAGAATGTGGAATGACGGAGGAAGCGAAAGAGGAGGCCGAGCGCGAATTGGCGCGTCTCGAAAAGATGCCGCCGCAGGCTGCCGAATACTGGGTCATCAAGACGTATCTCGACTGGCTGGTGGCGCTGCCGTGGAAAGCGTTGACCGAGGATCACCTGGATATCTCTGACGCGCGCGCCGTGCTTGATGAAGATCACTACGACCTGGAAGACGTGAAAGAGCGTATCCTGGAATTTCTGGCGGTGCGCAAGCTGCGCCAGGAGCGCGGCATTGACGATGGCGACGAATCCGATTTACAAGGCCGCAAAATCGAAGGCTCCGGCGCGATTCTCTCGCTGGTGGGGCCGCCCGGCGTGGGCAAGACCTCACTGGGACAATCTATCGCCCGGGCGTTGGGGCGTAAATTCACACGTATGAGCCTGGGCGGGATGCACGACGAGGCGGAAATTCGTGGGCACCGCCGCACCTACATCGGCGCGATGCCGGGTCGCATTATGCAGGCGATCAAACGGGCGGGCGTCAAAAATCCGGTCTTTATGCTGGATGAAGTGGACAAGATCGGTTCGGACTGGCGCGGTGACCCGTCGTCGGCGCTGCTTGAAGTGCTCGACCCGCAGCAAAACCATGCTTTCCGCGATCACTATCTCGACGTGGACTTCGACTTGAGCCAGGTGCTGTTCATTTGCACCGGTAATACCACGGCCACGATTCCGGCGCCCTTACTGGATCGGATGGAGATCATTGAGATTGACGGTTACACAGAATACGACAAGTTGCACATCGCCGAGCAGTATCTCATTCCCCGGCAGTTGAAGATGAACGGACTCTTGCCGGATGAGATCATCTTTGGCGAGCCTTCGATTCGCGCGATCATCCGCGACTTCACGCGCGAGGCCGGTGTCCGTCAACTCGAGCGCGAGATCGGCAAAATCTGTCGGAAGGTCGCCACGCAGGTCGCTGAAGCAAAAGAGAAGCAACCGGCGGAGGCAATTGCAGAGTCCGCCGAGGCGCTTGAGGCTGTTACTTCTGAAGAAGGGCCTGCTGAGATTGAGGTGACGCCCCCAGCCGAACCGATCGTGCCGATCGAAATCACGCCGGAGAAGGTGCGCGAATACCTGGGCAAGCCGCGCTATCGTTTCGAGGCTGCGTTGCGGACGGAGCGTCCCGGCGTGGCGACGGGCCTGGCGTGGACGCCCACCGGTGGCGAGGTGCTGTTCGTTGAAGCGGCAGCGATGCCCGGTCAGGACGGCAACCTGATCCTCACAGGACATTTGGGCGACGTGATGCGCGAATCGGCACGTATCGCTTTGAGTTACGTCGAGTCGCATCTTAAGGAGCTGGGCCTGGGTGAGGATTGCTGCAAGGGCAAGATTCACCTGCACGTTCCCTCCGGTGCAGTGCCCAAAGACGGCCCGTCCGCAGGCATCACGATGGTTACGGCGTTGGTTTCGCTGCTCACCGGGCGCACGGTCTATCCCGACCTGGGGATGACGGGCGAGGTGACGCTGCAAGGTCAGGTGCTCCCCATCGGCGGCTTGAAGCTGAAGGTGATGGCGGCGCACCGTGCGGGCTTGAAGCGCGTCCTCGTCCCCAAGCTGAACGACGTGGACCTGGACGAACTGCCGGACAAAATCCGCAACGAAATGGAGTTCATCCTGGTGGAAGACGTCAACGAGGTGTTGGCGCACGCGTTGACGCCGAAAGCGGAGGAGCCGAAACCGGAGCCGGAAGCTCCCCCTAAAGCGACAACAGAGACCGATACGCCGCCGCCTTTGGAAGCGGCATAGAATTAGGTGTATAATAAAAGGTACGGACAAGTTACGATGCCGACTGTGCTTGAGGATGGTCCATACAGCTTCGTGTTCTTTAGCTCTGATAAGGGTGAGCCGCCTCATATTCACGTGAAACGAGACCGGCGTGTTGTCAAGGTATGGCTTGCCCCTGTTAAAGTAGCCAAGAACCATGGCTTTCCCGCGCAGGAGTTAACGCGCATTGTGCGGCTTGTGATAAAGCATGAGGCCACGCTTTTGGAGGCTTGGCATGAATACTTTGGTGCTTGAAATCGAACCTGTCGCGATAGACGTTATCGTTACCGAAGATGAATTGACGGTTATGCTTTCCGATGGCCGACGTATCAGTGTACCGTTGGTCTGGTATCCACGCCTGTTCTATGCGACTGATGCGGAACGGCAAAACTGGGCGCTATTGGGCGATGGTTACGCGATCGAGTGGCCCGACCTTGATGAACATATCGGGATCGAGGGGTTATTGGCAGGACGGTCTAGCGGAGAAAGCGTACATTCATTGCAGCGTTGGTTGGACTCACGCCGGGTAGTTGGTTCTGAGCCAGGCGTGTTACTTAGGTCCGGCGCATTCGCTTGAGCGAAAATCATGCCGATGGAGAATCCCGGTTTTCGAGAGAAGCCGGGATTCTTTTTGTCCCTGCTGAATACGGGCACTTTCGCTTTCGCGCATCTGACGCTATAATCCCAGGCATGGCGCATGAACATCCGCTGGCTTCATTCACCGACCGGCTCATCGTCGGCGATGCGCTTGACGTGTTGCCGCAGATTCCTTCGGCGAGCGTGCACCTGGTGTGTACCGATCCGCCGTACAACCTGGGCAAGGATTACGGCGCGGTGGTGGATCGCAAGGCGTGGGACGAGTATGAGCGGTTCACGCGCGCGTGGCTGGCGGAATGTGTGCGCATCCTGCGCGACGACGGCAGCCTCTACGTGTTTATGGGCGTGCGATTTATCGCCCGGCTGTATGCGATCCTGGAAGAGTTGGGGTTGCTCTTCAACGGCTGGATCACCTGGCACTATACGCAGGGCACCGGGCGGACGATTGGCTTTTCCCCACGCCACGAGGATATCCTCTATTTCACCAAGAGCACCAAATACACTTTCAACCTCGACGCGGTGCGCATCCCGCAGAAATATTACCGCGAGCGCAACAACATGCGTGGCGCCAATCCCGGCGACGTGTGGACGTTCTCGCACGTCCACTACAGCAACCCGGAGCGCGAGGCGCATCCCACGCAGAAGCCGGAGGCTCTCATCGAGCGCATCGTGCGTGCCAGCTCGAACGAGAACGACGTGGTGCTCGACCCGTTCGTGGGCAGTGGGACGACCGCCCGCGTGGCTCAGGCGCTCAACCGGCGCTATATCGGCATCGACATCACGCCAGCGTACATCGCCATGGCGGAACGTCGTCTGGCGCAACCTTTCGCGGGCTTCGATTCCGTAGACCCCCGCGCGCAGCGCCAGCCACGGGATGTGCCGGGCAGAATGTGGAATTCTAACCACCAATCTTCGCGAATGTTCACGAATAAAGAGAAAAATTAGTGAAGATTCGTGTAGATTCGTGGTTTATCTTTCTTGAGGTGTGAATGGACAACATCATTGTTTTGGCAGAAGCGCCGGAGTTGGAGTTTGACTATCTGGCGGATTTCCAGCAGCACAAGAAGGTGCGGCAGAATTTGTTTTATACGACGGAAGGCGCGGAGACGTTCTACACGTATCGCGGGGCGGAGTTGGCGGAGATGTGCTCGGATGACGAGTGCGCGTTCTTCGCCCGGCAGCCCTTTTGGACGGCAGAGCGGCGCATCGCTTTCGTGAGCCTGGGTTGCGGCAACGCCGGGCCGGAGAAGCCGCTCTTGCGCACCGCGCACACTGGGGGATACGCCGTGGCCTACTTCGGTGTGGATTCCTCGCGGACGATGTTGGGATTGGCGCAGCAGAACCTCGCCGATGAGCACTTCCCCAAGACATTTGTGCTGGCCGACATTTTACGCTCTGATTTTGTGGACAAATGGCGCCCGCTTCTCGCGGACTATGACGTGCAGGTCTACGCGATGCTGGGGGGGACGTTTGGCAATTTCGAGCAGGCGGTCATCGCCGAGGCGTTGGCGCGCATTGTCCCGGCGGGCGATTATCTTTACCTGGACGTTGTCCCGCAATTCGAGACGCCGGATAAAAACGAGGCGTTGCGCAATCGGCTGGTCCGCCTGCCGCAGAACTTGAGCCTGTTCTTTGCCAATCTGCTCGAGAAGCTGTGCATTGACCAGGCCGCCGGCGAGCTGGTCGGCGAAGAAGTCTACGAGGCGGACGTGGACGCGCTGCGGTACATCGTGTCGTTTCGCGTCCGCGAGTCGCTTGAATTCCCGTGCTTTGGCGGCATCGTGCGCTGCCTGCCCGGTGAGTCCATTGAGCTGATGAATGTCCGCGCCTACAAGCCTGCCGCCTTGCAGCACTTCATGGCCGGCTGGGGCTTCCGCTACCTCGACGCCTACACGCCCGACGTGGGCAACCTGGCGCATCTATGGCAGCGGTTTTTGTTTCAGCGCCAAAGAGGACGAGAATTTTGACCGCGAATCACGCGAATCCTCGCTAATTTCAGGAAAGATTCGCGCAGATTCGCGAGATTAGCGGTTTATTCTAAGGGGAGGTCTTGCTATGATTAGGATTGCAGTGATTGGAGCCGGAAGTTTGACGTTTACGCGGCGGTTGATGATGGACATTCTGGCCGTGCCGGAACTGAGGGATACGGAGTTCCGCTTTATGGACATCAACCCGACGTATCTGGAGATGGTCACAAACGTCTGCCGGAAAATGATTGCGGACAGTGATGTTCCGGCGACGATTGTGCCGACGCTCAACCAACGCGAGGCGATTGCGGGCGCGGATTACGTCTTCTGCCTGGTACGGGTGGGGGGCCTGGAGGCATTCCGCTACGACATCGAAATCCCGCTGAAGTACGGCGTGGATCAATGCGTGGGTGACACGTTGGGGCCGGGCGGCGTTTTCTACGCGCTGCGCAGCATCCCGGTGCTGCTCGACATCGCCAAAGATATGCGTGAGGTAGCGCCGGGCGCGTTGCTGCTCAACTATGCCAATCCCATGGCGATGAACACCTGGGCGGTGCGGCGCGCGGGCGGCGTGCCGGTCGTCGGGTTGTGTCACGGCGTCCAGGGCGGGCATTGGCAGATTGCACAGGCGTTGGGCTTGCCGCAGGAAGAGGTGGACTACATCTGCGCGGGCATCAACCACCAGACGTGGTACATCCAGGTGACGCACAAAGGCAAGGATATGACGCCCTATCTGCTCGAAGCCTTCGAGAAACACCCGCATTTTTCGCAGACCGAGAAGGTGCGCATCGACGTGCTGCGGCGCTTTGGCTACTATTCGACGGAGTCCAACGGCCACCTGAGCGAGTACGTGCCGTGGTACCGCAAACGGCCTGCCGAAATCAAGGACTGGATTTCGCTGGACAGTTGGATTAACGGCGAGACCGGCGGCTATCTGCGTGAAACGACCGAGAAGCGCAACGAATACGAAACGTTGTACCCCAAGTACATGAGCGGCGAAGTGGACATGATTCACCTGGGCGACCGCAGCAGCGAGCATGGCTCGTACATCATTGAGTCGTTGGAGACCGGGCGGGTGTATCGCGGGCACTTTAACGTGGCGAACACGGGCCTCATCACCAACCTGCCCGACGGCTGCACCGTCGAAGTGCCCTGCTACGTGGACGGCAACGGCATCAGCCCGGCGTGGGTGGGCGCGCTGCCGATGGCGTGCGCGGCAACGTGTCGGGCCAGTATCAGCGTGCAGGAGATGGCGGTCGAAGCGGCGTTGACGGGCAACCGCGAACTGGTCAAACTCGCCGTGCTCCACGACCCGCTGACCGGCGCGGTTTGCAATCCGCCAGAAGTTTGGGCCATGTGCGATGAGATGTTCGATGCTCTGGCCCCCTGGCTGCCCCAGTTTAACGGCGAGGGCCGCACGTGGCCTGACATCCCGCAGCCCAACGGCGGCATTTTGCGGTTTCCGAAGTAGACGGTAGACGGGAAAAGAGAGACGGTAGACGGGGAAAACCCTGTCTACCGTCTACTGTTTACTGTCTACTGGTATGCCTTTTAACTTTCAAAGACGGGCATAACTTCAGTGTAATCCCCATACCCTCCTTGCTATACTGAAAATGGCACGGCGCTATCGGATTTTTCTTTTCAATCCGTTTCATCCGTTAAATCCGTTGACACTTTCAAGAGGAGCACGTATGGCAGACTATCGTATCGCAGCGCATCCGATTCTTCCGATTCCTCCCGACGATTTTGTCGAATTCACGTGGCAAGGCCGACCGTTGACGGCGCGGCGCGGTGAGATGATCGCGTCGGCGTTGTTCGCGCACGGCATCCACGTGTTCGGACATCATCACCGCGACGGTTCACCGCAGGGCATCTTCTGTGCGAATGGGCAGTGTTCGCAGTGTCTTGTTATCGCCGATGGCTTGCCGGTGAAGGCGTGCATGACGCCGGTGACGCCCGGCAGGGTTGTCGAACCGCTGGAAGGCTTGCCGGTGCTGCCGCCGGTCGCCGAACCGCCGCCGCCTCGCGCGTTACAGACGGTTGACGTGCCCGTGCTCATCATCGGTGGCGGGCCGGCGGGGATGTCGGCAGCGATCCAGTTGGCGGAGTACGGCGTCCACGTGCTGCTGGTGGATGATAAGGCTCGCCTCGGCGGGAAGCTGGTCTTGCAGACGCACCGTTTCTTCGGTTCGGTGGATGCCGTCTATGCCGGCACGCGCGGCATCGACATCGCCACCCGGCTGGAAGATGAAGTCCGTCGCCACGCCAACATCGAAGTCTGGCTCAACAGCACCGTGCTCGCCGTGTTTAGCGATGGGAAGGCGGGGATTCTGCGGGGCGCGAATTACGAATCACGAATCATGAATCATGAATCTCCGGTTGCGGATCACCAATCATTAATCACAGATCATGACTCTCCAAAATCCAAAATCCAAAATCCAAAATCCGATGAGTACGTGCTTGTACATCCCGAAATCTTGCTCGTTGCGGCGGGTGCGCGGGAGAAGTCACTGACGTTCAAGGGGAATACGCTGCCGGGCGTGTATGGCGCGGGGGCCTTCCAGACATTGGTGAACCGCGATTTGGTGCGGGCGGCGGAACGGCTGTTCATCGTGGGCGGCGGGAACGTCGGATTGATCGCGGGGTATCACGCGCTGCAGGCCGGCATCGAGGTGGTGGGGCTGGTGGAGGCGCTGCCGGAGTGTGGCGGGTACAAAGTGCACCGGGACAAGCTCGCCCGCTTCGGCGTACCGATTTATACGTCGCACACAATCCTGTCCGCCAATGGGCGCGATCATGTGGAATCGGTGACGATCGCGCAAGTCGATGAGCGTTTTCAGCCGATCCCCGGCACGGAGAAGTCCTTTGCCTGTGATACGGTGCTCATCGCCGTGGGCCTCGACCCGGTGAACGAGTTTACGCAGAAGGCGCGGGATTTTGGGATGACCGTTTTCGATGCGGGCGACGCCCAGGAGATTGCGGAGGCGTCGGCGGCGATCTTCTCCGGCAAGATTCGCGGACTGGAGATTGCGCGGGCGCTCGGCGCGACCACGGACGCCGTCCCCGACGAGTGGCGGCGCACCGGCGACATCCTCAAGTCGCATCCCGGCGCGGTGATCCCGGAGCGCATCCCCGCGCAGGAGGCGGGCATCTTCCCGGTCTTCCACTGCTCGCAGGAGATTCCATGCAATCCCTGCACCTCGGTCTGCCCCCAGCAGTTGATCCACATTGACCCAACCGACATCCGGGCTGTTCCCACCTACCTGGGCCTGGAAGCGGAGAAGGCATGCCTGGGTTGCGAGCAGTGCGTCGCCGTGTGCCCCGGACTGGCGATCACGCTGGTGGACTATCGCAAGGACGCCGAGATGCCCACGGTGACGCTGGCCTACGAGTTTCTGGCGAGCCGCATCGCCGTCGGCGACCGGGTGACGACGCTCGATACGGTGGGGAACCCGCTTGGTGAGGCGGAAGTGGTGAGTGTGCGCGCAAATAAACGCAACGACCGCACCGTGATGGTCAAACTCCGCGCACCGAAGGCGATTGCCAAGTTGATCGCCGGGCTGCGTGTACAGCCACCTGAAGTCGGTTCGGCGCTGAGTGATGAAGTCGTCAACCTGGACGATGACATAATCGTCTGCCGCTGCGAGCGGGTGACGGCGGGTGAAATCCGCGCGCTGATTCGTAAGGGCTACCGGGACATCAACGAGATCAAGGCCGTGACGCGCGCCGGAATGGGCGCCTGCGGCGGCAAAACGTGCAGCGCCCTCATCTTACGTCTCTTCCGCGAGGAAGGTATCCCTCTCGACACCGTCACTCCCAACATCCCGCGCCCTCTCTTCGTCGAAGTGCCATTGGGCGTTTTTGCGGCGGAGAACGAATCACGAATCATGAATCAAGAATCAAGAATCATGAATCACGCATCACGTACAACGCTTTCCCAATCTCCAATCTTCAATCTTCAATCTCCAATCTCTTCCGACGTCATCATCATCGGCGCGGGCAGCGTGGGCGTGCCGGCGGCGCTGGCGATGGCGCGGAAGGGGCTGACGGTGCGCATGTTCGACGCGGCGGCGAGCCAGGGGCAAGGCTCCAACAAGTCGGCGATTGGCGGGGTGCGCGCCACACACTCCGATCCGGCGAAGATTCGCCTGTGCCTGCGCAGCCTGGAGATTTTCTCGACGTGGGAGGAGACCTACGGGCACAATATCGAGTGGACGACGGGCGGCTACGCTTTTGTCGCCTACCGGGAACAGGAGGCGCAGACGTTCAAGGATTTGCTCAAGGTGCAGCTCGCCTACGGCCTTGACATCGACTGGTACGACCGCGACGACTTCCTGCGCATTGTCCCCGACGTGAATCCCAACGGTCTTCTCGGCGGGACGTTCTCGCCGCGCGACGGGCACTGCTCGCCGCTGTTGGCAGGGCACGCCTTCTACGACGCGGCGAAGGCGGCGGGCGCGGTTTTCCACTTCAACGAGCCGGTGACGGAGATTCTGGTGGATGATACGATCACAGGTCGCCAGATACGCGGAATTCGGACGAACCAGGGGACGTATCACGCGCCGGTTGTCGTCAATGCGGCGGGAGCCTGGGCGCAGACGATTGGGCGTCTGGTGGGGATGGAGCATCCCGTGCAGCCCGACTCACACGAGGCCGGGATCACCGAACCGGTGGCGCACTTTCTGGGACCGATGCTCGTGGACATCCGCCCCGCGCCGGGATCGGCGAACTACTACTTCTTCCAACTGCGCGATGGGCAGGTCGTGTTCTGCATCACGCCGCAGCCGAGCATCGTGGGCTTCGACCGCCGTGAGACGAGCGTGTTCCTGCCGCAAATCGCGTCGCGTATGGTGGATTTGGTCCCGCGCCTGGTGAACCTCCGCGTGCGGCGCACCTGGCGCGGCCTTTACCCGATGACGCCGGACGGTTCGCCGCTCGTCGGTTGGGCGCGTGAAGTGGGCGGCTATTTGATGGCGATCGGCATGTGCGGACAGGGCTTCATGCTCGGTCCCGGCCTGGGCGAGTTGCTGGCGCGGATGGTCGCGCAGGAAGACTTGTCAGCGGAAGACCGGGAGGTGTTGAAGGTACTCTCACCATATCGGAAGTTTGCGGGGCAGGAGGCGTTGAAGTAGGTCAGGATGCAAGATGCAGGATGCAAGACTGTGATGTGGGGATTGAACCCTCATCAGCTTGTGATATAATGAATTAAAGAATTTGTATGGAATTACAGAATCCGATGCGATCTGGTGAAAGGAGTTGTCAAGTGACTGTCAACATCAAGAATCAAGAGGTGGAGAGTTTATTGGATGCTGTCGTTCAATTGACTGGAGAATCCAAAACTAACGCAATCCGTCAAGCCCTGGTTGAACGGTTGGAACGTCTCTCTTTACTGCGTGTAGTTCCCCAGGATATGGCTCGACTAGAGGCATTTTTGCAAGACGAAATCTGGGCCAATATTCCGGAGCATTTGCTTGGTACGTCTTTGAGCAAAGCGGAAGAAGAAGCCATTCTGGGTTATGGAGAGCATGGTGTATGATAGTTGACACGTCGGCAATTGTGGCGATTTTCTTTAAGGAGTCGGGGTACGAGGGATTGCTGCAGAAGCTCGGCCGTGCTCACGCGGTAGGGATTGGTGCGCCGACGTTGGTTGAATGTGGCATTGTCCTGAGCGCACGGTTAGGACGTGATGCGCGGGGGATGCTTTCGCGCTTTTTGGCAGAGAATGATGCGTTTATTATTCCTTTCACCGATGCGCATTACAGTACGGCGGTGACAGCGTGGCAGAAATACGGCAAGGGAAGGCACCCTGCCGCGTTGAATTTCGGTGATTGCCTGACTTACGCTATCGCCAGGTTAGCGGGGAAACCATTGTTGTGTGTCGGCGATGACTTTTCCCAGACTGATTTGGAATTGGCGTAATCGGTTAGTTTCTGTCAACAGGAGGGATGGTGATGTCAGAAGTCACGTTAAGCAGTACAGTGACGGAGCAATTGGAACGTGTGGCGCTTCAATTTGGCGAAACGCCTGAAGCGTTGGCTGAGCGCGCCGTCCGCGAGTTTCTGCGCGCGGTGACCCGACAGGCGTTGCATCAAGAAGTAGAAACGTTTCGTGCGCGTCATGCTGACCTGTTGCAGACTTACGCTGGGCGTTACATTGCGATGTATCAAGGACAAGTCGTGGATGACGACGCAGATCAACTGGCGTTGTTGGAGCGGATTGAAGAACAGTATCCTCATACACCGGTATTGATTACGCAAGTTGTCTCAGAGCCGGAAGAGACGTATACTGTGCGTTCTCCGCAATGGGAGCAAGGTCTATGAGTTTGTCCTCATACCCCTATGACGCGACTTTTCAGCCCCCTATGCCTGTGGTAGATGTTCAGTTTCAGTCTCCAGGGCGTGCGGCGTTGCCTTCAACGTTCTCCGCGTTAGTAGACTCGGGGGCAGATGGTACATTGGTACCTATTGATTTGTTGGAAGCGGCTGAAGCGCGTTGTGTAGGCGTGGCTCGCTTGCGGGGAATCACGGGCGCAGGCATGCCAGTGGATGTGTATGTGCTCAATATACGGGTCGGCCCGCATTGGGTGCGCGGTGTTCGTGTCGTGGCTGTCGCTGCACATACTGAAATTGTCCTGGGACGTAATGTGCTCAATCATCTGATTGTTACGCTGAATGGCCTTGCCGGTGTAACCGAGATAACGGTTTAGGTAAATTATCCTTGTTGTTTGGGGAACTATAGGTGCGACGCACTTCGGAAAGTGCGTCGCACCTTTTGTGTCAGTAGTCTATTTTGGGGTATTTGGCTATAATGGAGGAGTGGAATGGAGTCCACTCCTTCATCGCTTTGTAAGGATAGATGGTGGAATATGGAATTCAACGACCTTATCCAACGCGCTCTGTCAATTTGCAAACTGTATCGTGACTTCGAGCAGCAAAACTACGGCGCATCCTAGACCAACAAAGAACTGGCCCTGGGATTCGTGGGCGACGTCGGCGATCTGGCCAAGCTTGTGATGGCGCAAAGCGGGCGGCGAATGATCCCCGATGCGGAAAATAAGCTGGCGCACGAATTGGCTGACTGTCTATGGTCGATCATCGTTCTGGCTGATGCGCATGGCGTTAATTTGGAAGATGCTTTTTTACGCACAATGGACGAGTCTACTGAAAAACCAAGATTTTCACCACGGAGACACAGAGGTCACGGAGTTCTATTTAACTGTATTTTGATAAAATTGATATTGCTAACCGGAAAATCAATTTCATTCAAGATAAAAATAAAGATTCCTCTGT
>Ga0209381_1002490_pt1 | contig 22689 bp, 20 predicted proteins | sample DewCreD2012metaG_FD_184111 | JGI IMG/M metagenome (GOLD analysis project Ga0209381, IMG submission 184111) | Hot spring sediment bacterial and archeal communities from British Columbia, Canada, to study Microbial Dark Matter (Phase II) - Dewar... ...
AACATATCAAGTTGATAGATATCCAAAAGATATCAACTTGATAGATATCCAAAAGATATCAACTTGATAGATATCCAAAAGATATCAACTTGATAGATATCCAAAAGATATCAACTTGATAGATATCCAAAAGATATCAAGTTGATAGATATCCACAACATATCAAGTTGAAAGATATCCACAACATATCAAGTTGATAGATATCCACAACATATCAAGCAGATAGAAATTGGAGGCATATCAAGCAGATAGGAAGGAGACATATCAAGTTGATAAATATCCACAACATATCAAGTTGATAAATATCCACAACATATCAAGCTGATAATAGAACTTGGAGTCATATCAAGATGATAATAGAACTTGGAGTCATATAAATGTTGATAGAAATTGGAGGAATATCAATGTTTATAGATATCCAGAATGTATCAAGTTGATAGAAATTGGAGGCATATCAAGTTGATAGAAATTGGAGGCATATCAAGTTGATAGAAATGAGAGACAGATCAAGTTGATAGAAATGAGAGACAGATCAAGTTGATAGAAATTGGAGGCATATCAAGTTGATAGAAATTGGAGTTATATCAAGCTGATAGAATTGGTGACATATCAAGTTGATAGAAATGAGAGGCATATCAAGTTGATAGAAATGAGAGACAGATCAACTTGATAGAAATTGGAGGCATATCAAGTTGATAGAAATTGGAGTTATATCAAGCTGATAGAATTGGTGACATATCAAGTTGATAAATATCCAAAAGATATCAAGCTGATAGATATCCAAAAGATATCAAGTCGATAGAAACTGGAGGAATATCATCAATGTTGATAGATATCCAGAATGTATCAAGTTGATAGAAATTGGAGGCATATCAAGTTGATAGAAATTGGAGTTATATCAAGCTGATAGAATTGGTGACATATCAAGTTGATAGAAATGAGAGGCATATCAATGTTGATAAATATCCAAAAGATATCAACTTGATAGACATCCAAAAGATATCAAGTTGATAAATATCCAAAAGATATCAACTTGATAGATATCCAAAAGATATCAACTTGATAGATATCCAAAAGATATCAACTTGATAGATATCCAAATGTATCAAGTTGATAGGAATTGGAGACATATCAAGTTGTTGATAGACATCCAAAAGATATCAACTTGATAGATATCCAAATGTATCAAGTTGATAGGAATTGGAGACATATCAAGTTGATAGACATCCAAAACATATCAAGTTGATAGATATCCAAAAGATATCAACTTGATAGATATCCAAATGTATCAAGTTGATAGGAATTGGAGACATATCAAGTTGATAGATATCCAAATGTATCAAGTTGATAGGAATTGGAGACATATCAAGTTGATAGATATCCAAAATGTATCAACTTGATAGAAATGAGAGTCATATCAATGTTGATAAATATCCAAAATGTATCAAGCGATAGAAGTTGAAGGCATATCAAGCTGATAGATATCCAAAACATATCAAGTTGATAGATATCCAAAACATATCAACATTGGTAAATATCCAAAACATATAAGTTGATAGAAATGAGAGTCTATCAACAGAAATAAATATACAAACATATTCATAGAGATAGAATTTGGAGTCTATCAACACGAATAGATATCCAAAACATATCAACATTGGTAAATATCCAAAACATATTCGTGTTGATAGAAATGAGAATCTATCAACACGAATACACTGATAAATATCCAAATTCTATCAAGGTGATAGAATTTGGAGCAATATCAATGTTGATAAATATTGGAGACATATCAACATCGATAGAAATGAGATCTATATCAATGTTGATAGAAATGAGAGCCATATCAATGTTGATAGAAATGAGAGCCATATCAATGTGATAGACATCCAAAACGTATCAAGTTGATAGAAATGAGAGTTCTATCAATGTTGATAAATATCCAAAACATATCAAGCTGATAGAAGGGAGGCATATCAATGTTGATAATATCCAAAACATATCAAGTTGATAGAAATGAGAGGCATATCAATGTTGATAAATATCCAAAACATACCAAGTTGATAGAAATGAGAGGCATATCAACTTGATAGAAATGAGAGTTCTATCAATGTTGATAAATATCCAAAATATATCAAGTTGACAGAAGGGAGGCATATCAATGTTGATAATATCCAAAACATATCAAGTTGATAGACATCCAAAACATATCAAGTTGATAGACATCCAAAACATATCAAGTTGATAGACATCCAAAACATATCAAGTTGATAGACATCCAAAACATATCAAGTTGATAGAGATGAGAGTACTATCAATGTTGATAAATACCCGTAACATATCAACATCGATGGAAATGAGAGTACTATCAATGTTGATAAATACCCATAACATATCAACATCGATGGAAATGAGAGTTCTATCAATGTTGATAGAATTTGGAGCCATATCAATGTTGATAGATATCCAAAACATATTCAGTTGATAGAAATTTGGAGGAATATCAAGTCGATAGAGATGAGAGTTCTATCAATGTTGATAAACATCCAAAACATTTGTGTTGATAGAAATGAGAGTCTATCAACACGAATAAATATTCCAAAACATATTCGTGTTGATACGTATCCAAAATCCATTCGGAGAAATAGAAATGAGAGTCATATCAATTCGAATCTTAATTAACAGATATTTGGAGCTATTTTGGGTCACTCGATAGATATCAACTCCATATATCGAGCTCTCATTTGAGTTAACTGATGTTAAATTGTTACGAACATTCCGATTCATTGGAAACTAGTTGATATATCAAAGCCAAATATCGACACCAAATATCGTAATCCGATTCGATTTCTGTGATACGTATCGATTCTCGATATCGAGAATCGATAGATTTATGTCAGGTAATAGATATTGAGACTCGATACCGAGATAAAATTTCAGTTTGTTGATACGTCGGCTCTCGATTTGAATCGATTCGTGCCAAATCTTTGGATATATCTCGAAATCAGATAATAAATTAGATCTAATCATCCATTATCAATACATGACAACTAATTCAATCAACATAGATACATTTCTGGTCCCTCGATATTCATCAATCCTGAATATTCCAATCTCCTGATCAGCTTATACTATTTGTGTTAACACCAATAAGTCTGAACATTAGATATCTGGTCTTGGAATTAACAGAAACAAGTCTGAACATTAGATATCTGGTCTTGGAATTAACAGAAACAAGTCTGAACATCAGATATCTGGTCCTTGACATTAACAGAAATAAGTCTGAACATCAGATATTTGGTCTTGGAATCAACAGAAATAATCATGGACACAGATATCTGGTCCTTGGATTAACAGAAACAAGTCTGAACAACAGATATCTGGTTATTGGAATTAACACAAATTATCATGAACATTGATCTGGTTCTTGAATTAACAGAAATAAACATGAACAACAGATATCTGGTCCTTGGAATTAACAGAAATAAGTCTGAACGCCAGATATCTGGTCTGTGACATTAACAGAAATAAACATGAACAACAGATATCTGGTCCTTGGAATTAACAGAAATAAGTCTGAACAACAGATATCTGGTTATTGGAATTAACACAAATTATCATGAACATTGATCTGGTTCTTGAATTAACAGAAATAAACATGAACAACAGATATCTGGTCCTTGGAATTAACAGAAATAAGTCTGAACGCCAGATATCTGGTCTGTGACATTAACAGAAATAAACATGAACAACAGATATCTGGTCCTTGGAATTAACAGAAATAAGTCTGAACAACAGATATCTGGTCGTTGGAATTAACAGAAATAAACATGAACGTCAGATATTACACATGAGACACGTAAAGTGTTTCATGTTTGATTTTGGGAGGGTTTATTGGGAAAGATCGATGACGTGATCAAAGGAGCCTTCGTTTATATCATGACACACGAGAATTACTGTTTTATTTGGACTCAGATATTTACGGATGATTTTCAGACATGTTTCTTTAAGATTGGCATCGAGAGAGGCCAGACACTCATCAAGAAGAAGGAAGGGACAGTTACTTAATCGTGATAGGGCGAGAGTCAGGGCTAGAGAGATACGGTCAGCCTCACCTCCACTTAATTGGAAGAGATTGTCATATTCTCCTCCCTTATATTGGATAGAGATATTGACGGTGGGTTTGATTCGGGATTTGGTCTTGAGAGTCTTGAATAGGTTCAAGGAGATGGTAATGGGATCATCAAAGAGATAGGAAGCGACGTCAGCCAGAAAGAGGTTGATACTGTCAACAACTGACGAGAGTGTTTCACACTCTACTTCAATGGCGAGATTTTTCAGTGTCGAAAGAAGACTCAGTTCCTTTTGGAGGGAGAGAAGTTCATCGCGATCTTTTTCGAGTTGGGTCTGGGTACTGATAAAGGTGTCGATCTGTTTACACAGCTGCAGTCTCTGGGAAATTTCGGTGAGACGTTTCTGAACCTCTTTCAGACGATCTGGAATGCTATGGTCCAGATTTAACTGGCAGAGTTTATTTTGTGTTTCTTCAAGTTGGTGTTGTAAGGTTTTTCGTTTGGCGATGAGTTGATGTTTCTGAGACAGTTCGAATTTGGCCTGAGTAATCATTGAATCGAGAGCCATCGGGGAGACGGTTTCTGAAGAGGTGAGAATATGTGAGAGAGATTGTTTTGAGAGCTCATTCTGCAATTGTTGGAGATCGGAAAGGAGTTGTTGTTTCTTTTTCTCGAGATCGCGACGGGTTTGTTGATTTTTCAGTATTTGTTGTTGATGGTGATACTTTTTGCGAAGAATATCGGGATGAGGTGGGACGACATCGAGAACTCGAACGCGAGACAGATCGGTGATTCGACGAGAGAAAGTGCTTTGTTCCGAGGCGGAAAGAAGTCGTCCTTCCTTTGGACAATGCGGACAGAGACTTTTCAGAGATTGGAGCTGATCCGACAGAGTCTTGATTGTTTGAGCTCTCTGACGTCCCCGAAGAGTCTCCTCAAGAGATAACTTTGCTCGATGAATTTCTTCGGGAGAGGCGGGTTCACATTCTCCTGGGACCAGATTATTATTTATAAATCGAACGGGTTTGGAACAGGAAGGACAGCGGAGGATGTTAAGAGAGGACTGGAGTCGATGGTAGAGTTGTTGGGCCTGGGTGACATCTTCATCTGTGGCCAGATTTCCCTCCTGAAGGAGATGTTGGAGTTGACTTTCCAATTGTTGGATCTTGGAATAGGTTTGAAGTCGGGGTTGGAGATCAAGGAGTTCTTGATGACGGGCAATATCCTCCTGAATAGCCTCTTTATTATAGGGACACTTATACTGTTGACAGAGTTTGACTCCCTCATCATACTGATGATAAAGAAGTGTTGCCTGACTGATGTCTTGTTCTGTGACGAGTTTTTCATTGGGGGGAAGTTCAGATGTTTCAGGGAGAGAGGCGAGAGAGCGTTCAACGGTTTCGAGGTCTCGCTGGAGAGTTTGATATCGGAGACGGTAGGGGAGAGATAGTTTCGTCTGATGAAGTTGGTCGATTTTTTGTTCCAGATGAGTCAGATGTTCCGGAGAGACAGGAGGGAGAGAGGCCAACTGGTTGGACAAAGATTTGGAGGTTTCGACAAGAGAGGTGTAGAAACCGATTGCCTGTTGATAGGAAAGGTGAGCCTGGGAGAGAGTTGAATGTTCGGTATTTAGAAGAGCGAGATTCTTTTCAAGAGATTCGCGTTCCTCTCCTTGACAATAGAGAGACATGTCAAGATTGGCCGAGGAGACCTCTTGATTAAAGCGATTCGATTGAGAGAGAAAGATTGCTTGTTTGGTGTTAAATTCAGATGAGGTCGAGGAGATGGCGGTGTCGATTTTATCAAGAATTTCATCGGGTTCATCAGTGTTAAAGGAGATCTGATTAAGAAGGTCGAGTTTTTGGACGTTGGGGGCGGTAATGAGAAGTGCGCGAGATCCTTGAGGGAGATAGGTGGAGGCGAGAAAGACGTCACGAGATCCGAACATCTGATGAATGAGATTTTGGGCGACTTCATCTTCATAGATGGAAACGGGGTCGGAGTTCGAGAGGGAGGAGAAGCATCGGATCTGAAGAAGATGAGGGTTCTTTTGACGGTAGATGGTGATTTTTTCCCAGACGTTGTGATTATCGAGAGAGATCCGATAAAGTTCAAGCGTGACGGAGCATCGTTTTTGACCGGAGTGAGATGAGACATATTTAAGACTGCGATAGAGACACCAGAAGATGGCACTGAAGAGGGTTGACTTGCCACATCCGGAGGGACCTTTAAGAAGAGTGATGAGACCGTCTGGGAATTCAAACACATGATCGGGATAACAGCGAAAGCCTTTCAGAATAAGTTTCATTTTGGCAGAGGAAGACGGAAAAGGTATAAGGAGTCAAAAATGACTTTCGGGAACGAAAGAAGAAAATGATGAAAATTTGATTTCGAAATATGAAGAAAGGGACAATGTAAACCTGAAAATCTAAACTTTCAACCTATCCAAACTTGTCGAAATTCATGGAGAGGATTAATGAGTCGGTCAACAAGTCGGTTTACGTCATCTATTCGCGATGGATTCTTAACGATATTCGGGAACTCCTTTCCTCCTATACGGAACCTTCTCGGATTGGTCTTATGCATGTAGACCGGGACCGTGATGGTCGTGAGACAAATCGTACTCTCTGTCTTCTTGATGAGAGTGTGTTTGAGGCTCTGGTCAAAGATGGATATGATAAGAATCCGGAGTTTTCGATTCGGAAGTACGTTTTACGTCCGAATTCGTATCCACCGAGGGGGAGATCGTACAGTTTCTTTATTCCTCTGCCTCGGACGTTTTCGTTAAGTGAGGAGGAAGTAAGAAGACAGATCGAGGAGAAGATGCAGCAACTGGTTAAGTTTTCGATTTTGGCGGATGGAGATTACATGATTAAAGTTCTTCAATCCGGAGAGAAGACATCTTCTGGGGGGTCAGGACGGCGGTTCTGTTTCATTTCTTTCAAGAAGGAGGTGACTCATGATGCGATTGCGCTTGCAAAGGTGGCGATTGATAATACATGGTGGTTCTTGGAGACAGATCCTAACAATCGTCAAAGGGAACTGTTTAAGTGTTACTGGTCGAGGAAGAGGAAGATAGTTCGAGATTCGGATGGGGTGAATCCTCCAATTTCGAGGTCTTCAAAGAATTATCGATACCGGAACAAGATCAGATCCGAGAGCGCTCAAACTCTTCCCTTGGAGGAGAGACCGTCCCAACACTTCATGAGAGAAGGAGAATGGAATAGTTCTGACACAAAATAAGAGATCTTCGAAATTATTATGATAATAATAGGATAAAAGATATCCTATTATTAAAAGAAATTTTCCATTCCTAGGAAAACGGATCGCAGAAACAAATGTCGTCAAATATATTATATGTAAGTCCGACTGGAAATGACCAAAACGCAGAACGCGGAAATCCGTTCCGTCCATTTACGTTACAGGGGGCTATGTCTGCTGCCAGGGAATCGAGTTCAAATGGAATCTGGATTCTTCTCTTATCCGATGGAAAGTATGATCAAGACACGTGTCCATCGGTATTTTCTTCCTCTCATTTAATTCTTATTGGAACCGGACCTCGAAAAGTCATTCTTAACTTTAGAAATTGGAAAAACACGGGACAAAATGTTATTCTTGAAAATCTAACATTAGTCTCATGTAGTCCCGGTCCTCTCTTTTCCTTAACAGATGGACGACTCACTCTCACAAATGTTGAACTCCAGATAACTGGTTCAACAATCTTTAAACTTGATAACTCCTTCGTTCTAATTAATAATAGTAATCTTCTGATTACCGCTGAAAGTGTGACCGGTCCTATTCTTGACGCCTCTCATGGTGGCATGTTTTTGGCAAATTCAAATGTCATTGTCCGATTTAATGCCCCTCTTGGCCGTAATATTTCCATTTGTGGTCTTCAACCAGATACTGGCTTCTTTAATATTAATAATATCACTCTTGCCATTTCACTTGCTGGCGGCTCTTTTACCATCGTCCCTTTCTATAACATCTCGAGTGTGACCATGTCCAATATCGCTATTTCTGGAACCGGTCCAGAATCTGTCATTCTTGTCGGAACTGACATTTTACCCAAATCGGAAACAAATCCACCTCTCTATGCCACCAACCTTTCCGTCACACCCTCTCGACTGGCAAATGTTTACTCATATTATAATCTTCATAACTATCCCCTTGTCTTCCAAAATGTCGTCTGGAATTCCCTTTCCTTTACCCCTGGACCCTATGTCCCCCAACAACTTCAACCCACCAATCTTCCCGTCCATCGTCCAAATCTTCCCCCTCCTATCACTCCCTCCCCTCAACCAACTTCAGCACCTCCTCCCAGTCCGGGACAAACCCAGATCCCAGGTCAACCAAGTATGCCCAGTCAAGCTGAGAGTCCGGGAATGTCGTGTCACTATCGTTTGATTTGTCCCCAGGGTATGACTGGTCAACCTGGAATAGTCGGTCAAGCAATTATGACAGGTCAAACTGGGATAATGAGTCAACCGATTCCAACAGGTCAACCGATTCCAACAGGTCAATCGATTCCAACAGGTCAACCGATTCCAACAGGTCAATCGATTCCAACAGGTCAATCGGTTATGATGGGTTCACCAATTCCAACAGGTCAACCGATTCCAACAGGTCAACCGATTCCAACAGGTCAACCGATTCCAACAGGACAATCGGTTATGATGGGTTCCCCGATTCCAACAGGACAACCGATTCCAACAGGACAATCGGTTATGATGGGTTCCCCGATTCCAACAGGACAACCGATTCCGACAGGACAACCGATTCCGACAGGACAACCGATTCCAACAGGACAATCGGTTATGATGGGTTCCCCGATTCCAACAGGACAACCGATTCCGACAGGTCAAGCGATTCCGACAGGTCGACCGATTCCGACAGGTCGACCGATTCCGACAGGTCAATCGGTTATGATGGGTTTCCCGATTCCGATAGGGCAACCGATTCCAACAGGTCAACCGATTCCAACAGGTCAACCGATTCCGATAGGGCAACCGATGACAGGTCGACCGGTTATGATGGATTCATTGAGAATAATGGGTCAATCGAGAATGACAGGTCAGCCGGTTATAACAGGACAGACTGGGATGATGGGTGAGTATGAACCGATAATTGAGACGGATTCGCCCTATTATTAATGAGAGGAAGAGATGGGACATATATCAATCAAATGGGATCGATGTTAAAAATAAAAGTTTGGTAAGACAAAAGATAAAAATCTTAACAGATAAAATCTAACACAGATAAAATATAAATGTCGGCTATAACTTTAAACGTGACACCAACGGCGAGAGACATCAAGAGTGAAGGAACCGATATTGGTACGTCGATGTCATTTTCCAATGCAATTCGATATATTCAAAATAATAAGTCGAAGCAGGTGAATATTATTCGACTGGGAGATGGTGACTACTTTCTGAATGAGATCGTATTGCCTCGAAACACTTATCTTATTGGAACGGGACGAAGTCGGGTTCGACTTCATACCTCGAATATTACGTTTACCGGAGGGAGGAGTGGTCTTCGTCGTTTGACCTGGATGACTGAAAAGACAAGTAAGAATCCCATAAGTGTCAGTAAGGATGGGACGGTTACTCTTCGACGAATTACGATTAACACTCAGGTGCCACATCTTGTTTTTCCATCTGGGAACTTTGTTCTTGATTCCGTGAGACTTAATGTGACGTCAGATGGAAGTCGGTCAAGTGTTATCAACTTTGCCACGAATGGTATCGTAAATGTTTCGAATAGTGTTTTTTCCATTCAAGTTACCCGGGCTATTAACAAGTATCTCGCGATTCTCGCCAACTATGGTAAGGGTTCGACGTCTATCATAAATAGTCAGATTTCTCTCTTCCTGGTCGGAGGAAGTGGACCCTTTGTCATCTTTGATGGAATTAATAATGTCCGAAATATCTCTCTTAAACTGACGGGCTCCGGTTCTGAAACTGTTCTTCTCGTTGGTAGTGGTCCAACCACAATTCGTCCTCATAAGATGTCCGTTTCTGAGGTTAAGATTCAGTCTTCCAATATTCTCGACATTTATACAACACCTGATGGAACCGATCAAGTCTCCGTTAATTCTGTTATGGGAGTTCCTCTTCGAAAATATCCTCATCGTATCAATGAGGGAACTCCGGGAGGTATGATGGAAGTTTTAAATGAAGGAGTGACGGGTCCACGGGGAGAAGATCAAGGAATGGTATCTAACTTGTTGGTAACTGGAGTTACAGGTATTCAACAATCTCCCATTGTCAAACGAATTGGAGAGTTTGTCAGTCAGCTGTTTGGGACAGGTAATCCAACATCTAACCGCAACTTTGTCAAGAGTGTTGGAAACGGTCTTAATTTCGAACAGAAGGACTCTCTCAATTCGATGGAAGGAATGTCGAATTTCCTTCCTCTCCAACAGACCGGAGTAACGGGAGTTAATGGAATGTCGCCATTTCTTCCTCGCCAACAGATCGGAGTAACGGGAGTTAATGGAAATGGAAAGGTTAAGGTGATGGGTAAAGGTCCCAATGGTATTTTCTATGTGGTTAGAGATCAAGATAAGGTTTTGATTTGTAATGCTATCCAGGGATCGATCGATATTATTCTACCTCGAGACTTGGAAAATGGGAAGACCTTATATTTCGAACGAGAGGACCAAAGTAATAACCGTGTTTCCATACAGGCGGAACATGGTCACATTGATGGTCATGAGAGGGCCTTCTTACATGGCTGTTCGTGTCATCAGAAACTTCGTTTGAAGAAACATGGTACCGACTGGAACATTGAATAAAGATCTCGAAAGACCCATTTTCTTCCGAGAGGTTAAATCAAGTCAGAAATGAAAAGGTAATAAGAAAGTTTCCGTCTCTTAAAAGACGAAAGATCATGTTTGCATATACAAAACATCCAGACATTTCAGGTATTCTCGGATATATCGTTAACGTTCACGATCCGGTTAACTATGATATCGATCTCTTTCTTCCTCCTCAACTAAGGAAGGAATATTCTCGAGTCATCACAAACACCTATACGTATCAAGATGAAGGTGATACGATTCGAACTGGAATTACCTATCGATGTCGATTGAAAGGAATTGGAGTTGTGACATCGAAACAGAGAAAGATGAAGACGTGTCCTTCCAAGACCCCGAATCTCGAAAAAGATGGAAATCTTTTCAAGAGTCTTTCGAGACATCCAGGAAAAAAGAAGGACCCAGTTAATTTCATTATAAGAGAGGCCCATATTGAAATCATCCGACAGTTTGATCGTCAAAATGGATGGGTGATATGTACGATCTCTGATGTTGACATTTATCGACGTCTTCTGGTCACCTTATATGATCCAATTACAAAAAAAGATCTGAGTGAAATCCTCTTATCCGAGGAGTATAAAGATTACTTCCGTCCATATAATCATCTGAAACAACTCGATCGAACAGAATCCGGCAGAGAAATCGGAGACGAGAAAAGTCGAGACGGAATAAATTCATACAGAACGGATGTTAAAACAAAAACGAGATCGGAAAGAAAAATTATAAAGACAGAAAAAGAAAGAGAAAAATGAGAAAGGTGACCGAAAGTAAGCCAGTGTTTTGCGTTATCTCGGCGAAAACATGTGGACACTGTGTGGCTTTTCGAAAGAACTGGCCCGAAATACGTCAGGCAATTGAAAATACAGGTCTTGTTCGAATTGTTGATGTTGAACTTGAGACACCTCTTGATATCCCTGATCCAACAAAATATCCTGACGATCTTGTCCGATTTAGCAGTCGCTGGGTTCCCATGTTCATTCTCTTTACGGGGTCGTCATGGGACGCAACGGATCCTCTTCTTGGAAATGCGACAAATGGAGGTCGACTTGAAGGCGTCGTATTTAACTCAAAGATAAAGGATGGTCAACTTTTTCATGAATTTCGTCAGGTCCCTTCCAAAGACAATCTTCTTCGATGGATCAAAGACGAACTTCAAGGAGATCTTTTTAAGAGAGATCGAGAACCCGTCATGCCCCTCTTGTCATCGGGAGTACCTGATTCATCTCGATCTCTACCTTTTCTCTCTTCTCCGGCGATTCCACCTCCGGCAGCCCCTGACATCTACCCGAGTCCAGGAACACCGTCTGTATGTTCAACGAAATATCGTCCGAAGAACACATATCGCCGCTCCCGGATTAAATTTTGATTCTGGCAGAGCGACTTATTTGTCCAAGGGAAAGGACAAATGAGTCAAGGGGAAACATTGACAGAGTTATATCAACGTCTTCAAACAAAGGCCATTCAGACCAAAAATGAGACGATTGACTGGCAAAAGATCGGAATGACGATTACAAACTTGCCAGAGGAACACAGCGAAATCATATATGGACTCATTTTACATCACTTCTATTTAGAAAAAGGGAAGATACAACGAATACCGGCGATACCATATTTTGGAAAAGTCTTTGATTCAGGAAAGGAGGGAGGATCGAGAAAGGGTGTAATGTATACCGTATCACATTTACCGTCAATCTTACAGCGAATTATATTTCAGTATGTTTGTGAAGTTGTTGCTTTTTAAAAAGGAAGATAGATCTCGATTCAGCTTTAAATACAGGGTTTCTCTGTATTTAAAGAAATCTCGGAAAAAATTCAAAGCATCGAAAAAGGTTATGGGAGAAGAGGGAGAACGTTAAAAAATGACGATTTGGGAACAAATTGGGAAACTTGAAAGGTCTCAGAGAAGAAAGAGAAAGAAAAAGGAAATGGAAAAAGAAATGAGAAGAAAGTCTGAAAAAAAGAAAATTTGTGATAAAAATATGAAATTGGCTCCGAGAGAAACTCAGATTAAATTGCGAAATTGAAAAGTTTTTGATAAGTTTTGGAAGAGGCTTAAACACATCACAAACCCTATTCAAAACATGGCTACCGCAAAAATCGTAACAAAAGGTCCCCGTTGGACACCTGAGATGGCTGAGAAAGCTCTTCATGAATGCAAATACATCAAGGCTGGAGATAAGACCGGTCCTCGTGTCATTACGGGAGCAAGGAGGATGTGGGAGAAACCAGGACACGAAGATGATGTTTATTTACCTATCGAGCGTTTGACGGGTTCTCGGGAAGAGGTCGCGTCCATTCTTCGAGCGGCAGGTAAATCCGAGTCAGAAATTGCTCATGCTCTCGCTAATGCGTATACCAAAGAAAGTGTCTTAGGTCCCAATGCGACAAAACGAGAGGCCTTTGAAAGAGAGGAACAGGCATGTCGTCAATACCGTCAGGGACTCGCAAAGAAATCAGAGAAGCCTTTTAAGACCATTTCCGAAATGGCGGAACTTATCAAGGGAATTTCTGGGTCAAACACGAGTTCAAAGAAGGCTCCCAATAACAAAAAGAAGAGTACCAATGCAACGACAACAACGACAACAAACAAAGGTCCTCGGACATCTTTAAGCTCGAAAATTAAGAATCTGGCAGCGGGAAAAGTCATCGACGTTTCCAAAATGAATGAGGATGGAACTGGAGCAAAGACCGCAAACCAGCCCAAGCCTTCTTCAAAGAAGATCGGAGTGGAGGGACTTCCTCTTGTGAGTTCAAATCCAGAGACGTATGCTCGAGCCATTTCGATTCTTATATCCGAAGGTGACCCGGATCTGAAGGTAACAGAAGAGTACATTACCAAATATAATGAGATGATAAAGGATCTTCCTTCAACGGAATCGGAAAAATCGAAGCCAGTTGAAGGAAAAGCTCCAGTTCCAACTTCAACTTCAGTCCCACCTTCAACTTCAGTCCCACCTTCAACTTCAGTTCCATCTTCAACTTCAGCTCCAGCTCCACCTTCTCAACCGATACCGAAGGTGACAGTGCCTCCGTCATTATCGGTAATAGCCAAGCCTCCAGCGCCGAGTACAACCGTGACAGTTCCATCAGGTCAAGGTGTACAAGTTCCGAAGACGGTGCCAATTCCAAAGATAACGGGAGTTATGATGGGAAAAAAGTTCTAAGTGAACAGGAAAGAAAAGTTCTACGTGATATGCAAGAGATTCTTCAAGGAATCAAAGAAAAAAAGAAATAAAGGCAGAAAGAAGAGATTACAAATCTTCTTTCTGCATTGGATTTTTTCCTCCCCTGAAAAGCGAGTCAGAATGGATGATATCATCGATATTCCTCTCGAAAAAAGACAGGAGTTAAAGGTAAAGGAATTCTCCTGTCCGTGTAAGAAACCGACTTTCAATGTTAAGATTGTCAAATGTCCCCGCTGTCGAAAAGGAAAGAAGTGCCCCAAACGAAACAAGAAAAAGGTTATCATTATTCGAAACTGCTGTCCGATCCCCGAGTGTCCTCCTTTTTCGTCCTGTTCTGTCTCTTCTCCGAATACCGGGTTTTCCATCTTACCAATAATGGAGGGAGAAATACTCCTCTAGTTTCTATCAGGAAATCTTTTAACAGCTGAAACTCTTCAATCAAGAGTTTTCTGGAGATGTCAAATATCTTTTCGGCTCATTTAAAGAAATTTTTTTTAATATATTTTTTTGTTTAATGAGGAAAGATGGAATCGTCAGAACTTGACGTCCAACATCAAATCATTAGTTTTCTTAATACTTTACTAAATTATCCCAACACCTCTCTTATCGTATATGATATTCTTTCCGCACGAGGTTTTGATCTTGTTACAGCACCATCACTGAACGCTATTATTCAGAACTGTGTTCCAAAAGAAGAACTGAGGACTGATCTCCAAGACTATCTTCTGACCGGTCTTGAGCAATTTAAGCGTCAGTATTTTCTAAATCATCATACCAGTCCTTCGATTGATCTTCTCAAAGAAAATCTTTTCACACTCTTGGAGAAGTGGAAACAAGGAATCACGACAATCGATCCTGTCACTCTACCCTTAGATTCCATTGTTCCGTTAAGTGATCTTAATCTGTCTTTTCTCGGAAAAACCAAGTCAAACAAGGAACAAGGAATTTTTCAGTTTATTTCTCTGTGTCGAGAAGTAAAGACCATCACCAGTTCTGTTGATATGTACAATATGTACCGTCGATGGTGTATTTCAAACGGATATGGTTACTACTCGGCTCCCACTTTGACCAAGTATCTGCGAGCATCAGATAAACGTCATCTCGAGTCTGTGTCGGAAAAGGGACGCTCACAAGGCTGGTATCTAATTCTACCCTCCTTCTAGACTCATCTTTCTTCTTCTCTTACCATACAAACAAGAAAAGAAGAAGAAAGAAATCGTTCCAATTAGATCGTCGGAATAAATGGAAGTCCAGCTCCCGTTGCCATAATTTCCCAGGTGGCATCGTGATATTCTAAGATCTCACGTGTTTTAACAATCTTAAAATCAGAGATCGAACAGGGCCACCCTCGAGCTTGAAGATGTTTAAACAACCGATATTGTGTGTTAAGATTCGACTTCCGATGTTTCGGTATCGTCTCATAAATCTTTTGTGTACGATCATAATCATCCATAATAATTTCCTCCAAATGAGAAACGTCCGGAAGAACCCACCCCCAATATAAGTGACAAATTAAATTCACATCCTCATAATAAACAGCATTCCCTGTCTCATAAAGAGCTCGGTAAATCATCTCTCGTGTCGTCGCCCCTCGCGTCTTTCCATCGGAATTCAAAGGCATCTTCCTAACTTCCTCGGAAACTGGTAAACCAAAGGAGGCAAAGTACTTATCAAGAACATCCTTAAGATTGTCGGGAAGACGATTCTGCTGTTTTCCTTGGTAACGAAGAAGAGCCTTGTAAAAGTTATCTCGATCGTCATAGCCATTTCGAGTCCCACTTTGAGTTTTACCCATTTCTCCGAAAACTGGACTTCGTAACAAGTTACACCTTTCCACTCCACATCGAGGACATGATAAAATTCCAACATCCTCATTTATCATCATGTCAGAATAAGGCAATCCACACCCTCGACATGAATCATTCGCAGGAATGTCTCGAATAACATCGATTTGAATGTACAATCGTGCAATCTCCAAATATCTCGAAATAACATTGTGTCTCAAACGTGACTCCTCTGTCTCAACCTCTGTGCCCTTCTTCTTATTCGAAAAGGAAACAACTTTGGGAAGTGTCCCAAGTTCTCGATAAATCTCAATGAGATCCGCAACAGACTCCTCATACTCTTTAATATCTTGTCGTGTTGTCAGTCGTGTTATTTGCTCATTTAATTTCTCGATCTTCGCAAGAACGTTTTTCCGATCAATGACAGTTAGTGGCACTTTAAGTTTCTCCTGTTCAGTTAAAAGTTCTTGTGTTAAATGTTCAATCCGGCTCTTCCTTTGAAACTCAAACCTCTTTAATATGAGCTGATGAACTTCAAGAATATTAAAGTCATCCGTATAATGAGCCTCAATCCTTGAAGGCAAATTCTCCGTTTCAAGAGCATACGATGAACATCCAAACTCATCCAAAGATGGTAAATCCATCTCAAGGGGATCCTCAAATTGACATCTCGAAAGAGACCTCTCCCCCTTTAATTCCTTTTCCTTCCCATTTGTTTTCGGTCGTCTTGATGGAAAAACCCAGCAATTGGAAACTTTCTTTTCCCGTTCACTTGATGATCTCTCCCATTGACTCTCATCTCCTTTTTCGAATGTTGAACAATCCCTCGTTGTCGATTGACTTTGAAGAGACTGGGTGACATCATCGGTGGGACCCTTCGATGAAGATACATCTGAAGAGAGTCCCGAATGATCTTCCAAAGATGACTGTTTACTCGGAATATCTTTGTCCGTGGAAGTGGGAGACGTTCCCCATGACACATGAATAATCGGTTGCATAATTAATATTTTAAATACATACAGAACTTCTTTAGATAACTCTTCTCTCTCTTTCGTTTCTTTCTTCTTTATGTTAGAAGGAGAAAAAGAAACTTCTTAAATGTTGAAGGACGTTAAAGAAACGGAAGAGAGACAGTCCGGAAGATCTCTATAATAAACATACAGAGCAAAGACAAGCAACGTTAAAGACATCGTCGAAAGAATCGACTTCACATGACGTGGGAGTGAAATCCACTTTGGACTCACCCAAAAATCGAGAAGAGAGAGCAAAGCCAAGACAATCGCAATCAGAAGAATTCTGACAAGAAGTCGCGAGGAAACATGTCTCTTCTGAGAAACACCCGTTAACAGCGGCAAGACAATAAGTAAACCAATCGAAAGATAGTTGGAAGATAAAACATTCTCCTCCACCTCCACAGTTAGATTTCTCACAAAATAAAAACTCAATCCAAAGACAAAAAGAGGAATACTCAAAATCAGATAACCCCAAAAATCCGTAAAACTCAGCTTAAATAATACAAGAAGACCGATCCAAAAAAGCGCCCCGATAAGATACACAATCTGAATAACAAGAGTCTTCTTTCGTCCATACCGCTTATATCTTTGAATTTGACATTCAAGCTTTGTCGTATTCGGACATTTCTTCTTCCAAGGATTAATCATCCTTTCTTTCTCCCATTTATTAAATGTTACAAAATTTTCTCGAATAGCTCGGAAAGTTATATATCAATGTCTTCCTCACTGATATATAACATGTTACAAGTTATGAATCCGTGCAATATGTTTATAAATATTATTTATCGTCACCTCTGACAGTGAAACAATCTTGGCATATTCCTTTCGATTTATCTGAATTCCGTGAATGATCAGATAATATTGCAGTATTCCAGCCGCCACCTTTTGTGGAAACTTTTCATTCAGTTCCGGTTCCTTTTTCAGAATTCCCTCCGCAAATCTCAATATGTCTTCCGTCATCTCACTATTCAGTTGAAGACTCTCACAGTATTGAGGAATAAAATCTAACGGTGTCACAAAAACATTTGGAAGTCGGTAACCTGTCTGTGCCTCCGAAAACATTGAAAGTGCCTTCGTCATCTCACTCAGTTTAATCCCAACCATACTTGCAATCTTCTTCGGATCCTGTGGCTGACCCATCTCGTTAAATGCATTATACAAACAAAAGAAAACCATCTGTTTACGCTTATTTCCCCTCTTCGTATGAGAATTTAACTGAGTGTATATCCTCTCCGCTCTTGTTTTAACCTCCTCCGGTACGGGAATATCCTCCAAGTCTTTTGCAATCGACCTCTCCGGAGACTTCAGTGTTGATGCCAATGTCACCGTCTCAACATCGGAAGAAAAAAGTTTCAAATAAGTCATTCCACACTGACTACACGTCCCCTCCGGAGTAATATACTCATGAAGACACTCCTCACTCCTCATCGTTTGAAATTTTCTTTGCCAAAGACGAAATCTCAACACGAAAACGATCAAATTCATTTCCCCGTCCCGTCGTCCCTTGATATGTTCTTCTTTGTTCTCCTTTCCCTCCGATTCTCTTATTCTTATCTTTTCCTTCGTCGGAAGAACACGATTGACGTCCAAACTTTTATACTTTTTCTCCAGTATCGAAAGCCGACGAGATTTCAGATTAACATAAGAGAATGTTAATCTGAAGTGATAACTCTTTCGGAAAAGGTTGAGAGAGTTCCTTTGGCAAGGAAGAGACTCTTTTTCTCTTTTTTGACTCGTAATTTCATCCGCTTCTTTTAAATCACTAAACTTATGGCCCTGAGAGTTAAACGGACAGATATAAACGATGCCCAGGCCTACTTTATTCGCTCTCATCTTTATTTCCAACCGAAACAGTCATTTCTATCAGAACGTTATGGTCAACAAGCGAAGAATCCAGTCTTATTCTATTTAGTTCGAGACGGAGATGTATTTCTTCCCTTAACATTTGGACGTGCTTTTACTCAAACATTTTCAAATCGAGACTATCCTCCAACTTCGTTTGACTTTACAGGCGAGCTCTTCTCTCATCAAGTTCCTGTCGCCGAGGAAGCTCTTTCTCAACTTCTCTCAAGGGGCACCACAACAATCGGCCTCTATCCTGGTTTTGGAAAGACGGTGATTGGAGCCTATCTTTCCAGTCACTTGAAATTGAAAGTCGCCGTCCTCTATCATCGAGAATTTCTCGGACCTCAATGGGAGACGACTTTTAAACAATTTACAAATGCAACAACTTGGATCGTCCCAACAGGTTTTTCCGGAACTCCTCCAGATGTTGATGTTGTCCTCTGTATGGATACACGTTATTCCTCTCTTTCTGAAGAGTATCGTCTTCATATTGGATGTCTCATTATTGATGAAGCTCACGCCTTTTGTACACCCTCGCGTGTCGAGTGTCTCCTCTCCTGGGAACCGAGATATGCGATTGCAGAGACGGCCACTTTAATTCGAGATGATGAGATGCATCGTATGATCTATGCCATCTGTGGAACTCACGGAATTTTTAAGACTCTGACGAAATCCTTCCAAGTTCTTCATCTTGAAACGGGCCTTATCCCCGAAACCAAACAAAATATTCGAGGAGGTTTGGATTGGTCCTCTCTCACAAGATGGTTCTCCACCTGTGAGGATCGAAACAAAATGATTCTTTCTCTCGTTAAAAATAATCCAAGTCATAAGATTCTCATCTTAACCCTCGAGTTGAAACATGTCTCACTTCTTCATGAACTCCTTCAACAAGAAAACGAATCCGTTGACTATTTCGCCGGTTCTCGGAAGACCTATTCAGACTCCCGAGTTCTTATTGGAACAATTTCCAAGATTGGAACAGGGTTTGATGAAAAGACTTCCTGTCCCAACTTTAATGGAAAACGTATTGACATGCTCATTCTCTGTTCCAGTGTCAAAAAGGCATCTCTTCTTGAACAGTCGGTTGGCCGTGTTTTCCGTGCGGACATGCCTATCATTATTGACCTTGTCGATAGTCATGACGTCTTGAAACGTCACTGGTATGAACGTAAAAAGTGGTATCAAAGTCGAAATGGTATCATCTCTCATATTAAAATGGTCCCAACCTCGAATGATGGAATATCAACTTCAACCGAAGACTCGATTCGGAATAAAAATCTTCTCTTTCTTTCCAATAAGATTCGTTCCTTGAAAGTTAAGTCCTAATTCAATCTCTCTTTCCTGGTTAAAGGTCTGGAAGATACTGTGTAGAAAACTTAATCGCAACCCATTGAATATGATTGGGATAAACAAATCCGATAATTCCGTCAGACGGTCGGTTCTTCCATTTTGTCCAATTACTATCACAACAATTCATATGAATGTCATGAATTCCCTTTTCCTCTCCATCTTGATATAAGTATCCATAAATAATAATCTTGGAACAGGACCGAGCAAGGGAAGAGAGTATTATATAAAGATCTTGTTCATGAACGGTCGAAAAGTCATCCTGACGTAATCCTAATTCTCTATAACTCAATGTGACGTTTTCTGTCACTCCCATTGGAAGATCTTCAGTCGTCTTCTGATCAAAGATAACATATGACACATCAGATCCATCTCGCGAGTGTATATTTACAGCCGCAGTATATCTCTCCTCGAGAACTTGAATATCAAGAAGAAGATGATCACTCTGACTATGTTCTAAACGTTGATCAAGATAGGTGCCCACAAGACGAACAAACCGATCTTCCTTCGACGAAGAAGAAGAAGATTCTCGATATCTTTTCCGCGAAAAGTGTGGAGATAACATTTTATCTGAAATTCCGGTTCAAGTTTCGAACAAAAGGTGTCTCTTTTCTTTCAGATCGAAAAAGTTTTAACGAGAAACACCTTTTTCGATCTGAAAGAAAACTAACTTGAAAGAACATCAAGAACCCGCTGAATCCGTGGACTTAACGGCTGATTCTCATCATCTTCATTCTCATATGACTCCGAATTTCCTCTTAAACTCTCTTGGTTCTTTCCAAGAAGAACATCTATCTCTTTTCCTGATATCTTATCAAGAAACTCTTTTGCTGCTGTGTAGCCAATCGTAATCATTTGACTCTTCAGTTTCAGATCAACCGTGAGACCGGTCGTGTCAAAGGTCGGACTTATCAGTTCAAGATGTTTACATCGGGGAGACGAACTCCGAATAATCCTCTCACGAATCTGTGTCATTGAGGAGTCAATGATCTTATACAGATAGAGGGCCAAGTGTGAATCCACAGGAACATGATGAGCCGGATTCGATGAGGTGATGTACATTCCCAAAATATCCCTCTTTCCATCATCATAGACGTCAATGGGATAGGGATTGGCAAAGGCCCCGTCAATATAAACACATCCCCGATATTTTAGTTTATAAAAAAGAAGAGGAATATTCATGGATAGAAGAACAGCATCAACACATGACATCTGAGGATAGGTCTTTCGAGAGATATATTCAGCTTTATCTTGATCAAGATTCATCGTCACACACATAAATTCAAGACCCGTGGCATCATATAACTCTTGAAGAGACAGAATTTTCCCAAACTTATCCTCAATTCGAGCAATGAGCTTTTCTTTAATTGAACGATTCGAGATGAGACCCGTGTTCTCCTTAATCTCCGTTAGATTAATGCAGGAAATATCCTGAAACAAACTCGTATCAACTGCTTCCGATATAATCTCCGTAACAGTATATCCTGCTACAAGAAGAAGTGAAATAATCGCTCCCACCGATACTCCAACAAATGTCTTAATACGCTCAAGATATCCCTCCGATTCCAAAATAAGTAAAGCTCCAAGAAATAGAAATCCTTTAATACCACCAGGACCTAACACAAGAATTTCGGGATTCCAATCTTCCATTTTGATTTAAATTTTTCGGAACTTTTAAATAAACTTTTTCTACTCTCGAGTTATTTCTTTGAAGATCTGATTAATCTGGTTGATAAGTTTCTCCGTTCTTTCATCATACGTGACACCATATCTTACTTTCTTCACCAGAATAAATCCCAATGTACTCGCCATCTCTTGTGTTAATTTCAACTGTGAGAGAGGTCTCTTTTTCAGATTATCTAACAATAGCTGTGTGTACTTATTTCGAAGAGAAAATGTCTCTCTATCTTCATCCGGTTGTAAACTTCGCTCGGATTCCATCTTCTCTTTAAAAAAGATAACGAATTCCATATCGACATATTTTTTCGTTTCCTCTTTTCTCTCTGAATACCATCTTCGTCGAAATCTTTTGGCTTTAAGAGAAAATCCTGAAGGAGAAGAGAAAGTTTCTGTCAAAAAGATTTAATTTCTTCTTCTTAAAAAATTAAATCGTCACCGAAAATGGAGAGTCAGAGTCTCAAACGTCCCGAAATGATCATCTCTATCTCGACGGCGATTGGACTTATTGGATCATTTATCTATTTATATCGGCGTGAAAACTCTTTCCATGAGGAGCTCAACACAGTCAAAGATAATTTGGCGGTGACAATTAAAAATCTTCAAACTGTTCAAAGAGACACCCAGGTTCATAGTCAACATCTTGCTCATATCACTGCTATGACAAAACGTCTCAAAGACACTCTTGATAAACATATGGACGATGTCAGTGAACGTCTGGAGGAGTTCCGAGAAACTCTTGATGAACTCAAGTCAACTCAAGACGTTCTCATTTCGACTCTCCGAGAAAATGACATCGACGTCGATCTTTCAACCCCGTCTCGAAAGAAACCCCCTCCAAAGAAAAACCTGTCTCGTCGTCCGACTCGCCGCCAAAACAAGTCCCTGGGAGATGATGACATCCTTCCTCAGTCCAAAACAAAACCCAGTTCACGTTCCCAAAAT
>Ga0209381_1002499_pt1 | contig 22613 bp, 22 predicted proteins | sample DewCreD2012metaG_FD_184111 | JGI IMG/M metagenome (GOLD analysis project Ga0209381, IMG submission 184111) | Hot spring sediment bacterial and archeal communities from British Columbia, Canada, to study Microbial Dark Matter (Phase II) - Dewar... ...
TTCCGTGGCATCGGGTTGATAGAGTCCAGGTCCTGGCATGGCGGCAGCCTCCCTGCTTTGGCCATGACCCTTATCGGCTGAACGATCGCAAAATCGCCAATTTACTCTGTAACGGTGCTATAGAGTCGCGTTTCGAGTGTTTTTATTGATTGGCTCGTTTGATGATTTCGCGGAAATCACGCTGGTTTAGGGGCCAGGGTTGGCCATGTCGCAACAACCTTGGCAAGACCATCGTCGGCAGGGGATTGGGCCGGTTCAACAGGCTTCGGCGGCGGTACTACTGCGCCGGCATCGTAAATAGATAATTTTGGACAGAAAAACTGTAAAAAGCGTTCGAGTTTGACTCCCTTCACCCGCGTTCTCCTATCCAGTCCGGGGGCCGGTTTCTTCGATGCATGATTCCCGGCCGCCATGCCGATCGGCGTTTCCATCCGTGTGTTCGGCAATTCGGCTGGTATGATGCCGGCAACGGAGGAAAACATGAAATCGACGATTGCCGCACTTGTTGCGTTCCTGCTCGCGTCCGTGTCCGCACTTGGCCAGGAATCGCCGCCGGCGGCCGCCGCACCGATCCGCGCCTTCATCGATGACCAGGTTCCCGGATGGCGAGCGCTGGGCAAGGACGACTTTGCCCGGGTCAACAGCGCCGATGACACCTGGACATGGAAGGAAGATGGCCTGCATTGCACCGGGCAACCCGTCAGCGTGCTGCGCACGGCCAAGACCTACAGGAACTTTGAGATGGTCGTGGAATGGAGCCATCAAAAGCCGGCCGGCAACTCGGGCGTTTTCGTCTGGGCCACGCCCGAATCCATCGAGAAACTGACCGGCGACAAGCCGGGGTTGCCCAGGGGAATCGAGGTGCAGATCCTCGACCACGGTTACACCGAGTTGATGAAGAAGCAGGGCCGAAAAACCGACTGGTTTGGAACCAACGGCGACGTGTTCGCGGTGGGCGTGAAGATGACGCCTTTCCCGCCGCTCTCGCCCGACGGCTCACGCAGCTTCCCGCGCAAGCATCTGGCCAAGGGACATGGCGAATGGAACCACTATTACATTCGCGGCATCAACGGGGAGATAAGGCTCTGGGTCAATGGCGAGGAGGTTTCCGGGGGCACCGGATGCGACCCGGCCTCCGGGTACATCTGCCTTGAAAGCGAAGGTTCACCGATCATCTTCCGCAAGCTGCGAATCCGCGAGTTGCCGTGATGTCGATGCCACGGCTCGCCGCCGCGGCGCAAGCCAATTCCAGCCTCAGAACTTCTCGCGGCGCAGGACCCGCACATCGCTCTCGTACGCCACCATGGCGTAACGCGGAAAAAACTCCCTCTCGAGCCGGACCAGGAGTTGCTCGGCCACGGCCGGCTGCACGATCACCTCGACCTGGATGTTGGCGAACTCCTCCATTTCGGCGGTTCGCCGGCCCTGTGTTCCGCTGCCTTCCACGGTGAAAAGCGTGTAGCCGTGTGCGCCGGTCTCGGCCAGCAGTTGCGTCAGCGGCTGGCGGGCCAGCGCCTCGCAGACGATCGTGACGAGTTTCATGGGGTGCGTGTTCATGGCATTGCGTGAAGCCACCGGGCCAGTGCGAAGAAGGTTGGGATTCCCACCGCGATGTTGAACGGGAACGTGATCGCCAGCGCCGAGGTCAGGTAGAGCGTGGGACTGGCCTCGGGCAGCGACAATCGCATCGCCGCCGGCGCCGCGATGTAGGAGGCGCTGGCCGCCAGCACCGCCATCAGCGTCGTGCCGCCAAGGCTCAGCCCCGTCAGCTTGCCGGCCACCGCGCCAAGCCCGCCATGAATGATCGGGGCGCCAATCCCGAACAGCAGCAGGAACAGCCCCACCTTTTTCAGGTCCTCCAGCCGTCGGGCGGCCACCATGCCCATCTCCAGCAGGAACAGTCCCAGCACCCCCTGGAACGGCGTGACAAAGAAGCCCTCGACGCTGGCCATGCCGCGTTCGCCGCACAGCCCGCCGATGATCAGCGAGCCGACCAGCAGCAGCACGCTGCGGCCGAACACCGCCTCGCGCAGCGCCAGCCGCGTGGCCTGGCCCCAGATCGCCCCCCGCTCGCCAAGGGAAACCCTGCCCAGCAGAATGCCGACGATAATGGCCGGAGACTCCATCACCGCCAGGAACGCGCTGGTGTAGCTCTCGTAGGGCTGGTTGATCTGCCTGAGGAAATTGGTGCCGGCGATGAACGTCACCGCGCTGACCGACCCGTAATGCGCCGCGATTGCCGCCGCGTCAACCGCGCGCAGCCGGCCGGCGAATCGCAGGATCGAATACGACCAGATCGGTATCAGCACTCCCAGGGCTATTGCCGCCAGCGCCGGCAGCCAGACCACGCCCAGGCCCGCCTGCGAGATGGCCACGCCGCCTTTGAAGCCGATCGCGACCAGCAGGTAGATCGTCAGCGTGACGTAGAGCGGCTCGGGAAACTTCAGGTCGCTCTTGACCAGTGCGGCGACGATGCCCAGCGCAAAGAAGAGCACCGCGGGGCTAAGCAAGTTGGCACGAACGGCATCCAGAAAATCCATGGGGGTCAACTCTGGTCGCGAAGCTGCGCCTGCAGCCGGGCGTTCTTTTGTCTCGAATCGGCGGCCAGCTTCGCCTTGAAGGCAATCACCTTGTGTTGCAGCGCGGCGTCGGTTGCCGCCAGAATCTGCACCGCCAGCAGTCCAGCGTTCCGCCCTCCGTTGATGGCCACCGTGGCCACGGGCACGCCTCCGGGCATCTGCACGATCGACAGCAGCGAATCCAGGCCGGACAGCGCCTGGCTCTGCACGGGCACGCCGATCACCGGCAACGGGGTGTGACTGGCCACCATTCCCGGCAGGTGGGCCGCGCCGCCTGCCCCGGCGATGATCACGCGCAGTCCCCGTCGGTGCGCCGTGCGGGCGTAGCGTGCCATGTCATCGGGCGTTCGGTGCGCCGACACGACGCGCACCTCGTGCTCCACGCCGAACTCGGCGCAGGCCTCGGCGGCGGCCTTGAGCGTCGGCCAGTCCGAGTCGCTTCCCATGATGATCCCGATCAGCGGCAATCGAGCCCTCTTCCGCGCCATGACTCGCCTCAGGGTTTCAGGTTCAGGTCGGTCACCGCGCCCAGCGACGCGGAGGCGACCGTATGCGCATACTTGGCCAGAACGCCCCGGGTGTATCGCGGCCGGGGAGCTTGCCATTTCCGTCGTCGGGCGGCCAGTTCCCTGGTCGGCACTTCCAGCGACAGCGTTCGCTTGACCGCGTCAATAGTAATCGAATCGCCGTTCTTGACCAGCGCCAGCGGTCCACCGACGTAGGCTTCGGGCGCGATGTGTCCGACGACAAAGCCGTGGGTTCCACCGGAGAATCGCCCATCGGTAATCAGCGCCACTTCTTTGCCGAGCCCCTGGCCCATGATCGCGGACGTGGGTCCCAGCATCTCGCGCATTCCCGGCCCGCCCCGCGGGCCTTCGTAACGGATCACGACAACGTCGCCCCCGCGGATCCTGCGGCCCAGGATCGCCTTCATCGCCCGTTCCTCCGAATCGAACACGCGAGCGCGTCCGCTGAAGCGAAGCCCTTCCTTGCCGCTGATTTTCGCCACGGCTCCTTCGGGAGCCAGATTGCCGCGCAGGATCACCAGGTGGCTGTCCTTCTTGATCGGGTCGTTCAGCGGCCGCACAATCGACTGGCCCGGCGGGTAGGGCTTCACGTCCGCCAGGTCCTCGCCCAGGGTTCGACCTGTCACCGTGCGGCACGCGCCGTGCAGCAATCCGGCCTCCAGCAGCGTCTTCATCAGCGGCCGGATGCCGCCGATGGCGATCAACTCGCTCATGAGATGCCTGCCGCTGGGCTTGAGGTCGGCCAGCACCGGCACGCGCTGGCCGATCCGGGCAAAGTCGTCCAGTGACAACCTCACGCCGGCCGCGTGCGCCATGGCCAGCAGGTGCAGCACGGCATTGGTCGATCCGCCCAGCGCGACAACAACGGCAATGGCGTTTTCGAAGGCCTTGCGGGTCATGATCTGGCGCGGCCGAAGGTTCAGCCGAAGCAGGTTGACCGCCGCCTCGCCGGCCCGGCGGGCGTCGTCGCGCTTCTCCGCCGACACCGCGTTCTGCGCCGAACTGTTGGGCAGACTCATCCCCAGGGCCTCGATGGCGCTGGCCATCGTGTTGGCGGTGTACATGCCGCCGCAGGCGCCCGGTCCGGGAATGGCACAGGACTCCACGGCCCTCAGTTCCCGGTCGTCGATCTTCCCGGCGGCATGCGCCCCGACGGCTTCAAACACCGAGACGATGTCCACCAGCCGGCCGGTGCCGGCCGGTGCTCCGGGCCTGGCCAGGCATCCCGGCAGGATGGTCCCGCCGTAGACGAACACGGCCGGGCGGTTGAGCCGCGCGATCGCGATCATGCACCCGGGCATGTTCTTGTCACAACCGCCAAAGGCCACCAGGGCGTCCATTCCCTGGCAGGCCGCCACGGTCTCGATGGAGTCGGCGATGACCTCTCGCGAAACCAGCGAATACTTCATCCCCTCGGTGCCCATCGAAATGCCGTCGGATATGGTGATTGTGTCAAAAACAATCGCTTTTCCCCCGGCGGCGTTTGCCCCCTGCTCGGCCACGCGGGCCAATTCGTCCAGGTGCATGTTGCACGGGGTCACCATGCTCCAGGTCGAGGCGATGCCGATCACCGGGCGTGAGAAGTCCTCGGGTCCGAATCCCACCGGGTAGAGCATCGCCCGGCTGGGGGCCCGATCCGGGCCGTCCAGAACGATGGAAGAGCAGGGTCGCGGCAGTGTCATGGCATGGTTTCTCCGAAACGAATCAGGCTGGCGGCGGCCTGGGCGGCGGCCAGGGCCTGGTCCATTGAACTGCCCAGCGCCGTCACGTGGCCCATCTTGCGCCCGGCGCCGCTCATTGCCTTGCCGTAGATGTGAACATGCGCCCCCGGAACCGCCAATGCCCGTTCCAGTCCGGCTGGCCGGCCGGGCGACCTGCGTTCTCCCAGGAGGTTCACCATCACCGCGGCCGGAGCGACCATCGCCGTGGACCCCAGGGGCCAGCCCAACACGGCCCGCACGTGATTCTCAAACTGCGAGCAGATGCACGCCTCGATCGTGTAGTGTCCCGAATTATGCACGCGCGGGGCCAGCTCGTTGACAACAATCTGGCCCGCCCGCGTCAGGAACATCTCCACCCCGAAGCTGCCCACCCCGCCCACCGAGGCGACGGCGCGGCTGGCAATTTCCACCACCTGCTGCGCGGTGTGCTCCGCAACCGCCGCCGGGGCCTTGACCAGGTGGCAGATGTGGTTGCGCTGGACCGTCTCCACCACGGGGTAGATGGCCATCTTGCCGTCGCGGCCGCGCGTGACGATCGTTGCCAGTTCCGCCACGAAATCGCAGAATGCCTCCACGAACAATTCCCGTCCTGCGTCGCCGCCGAGCTTCGTCCATGCCGCGGAAATCTCCTGCGCCGAACGCACCGTCGCGTTGCCCTTCCCGTCATACGCGTTGCGGCGAGCCTTGAGCATCAGCGGCCAACCCAGCCGACGCGCGGCCTGCTCCACCTCAGCCGCGCTCGTCACCGGTTCGAACCGCGGCACCGGCAGCCCCTGGCCCGCCAGCGTCCGCTTCTGTACAAGCTTGTCCTGCACCAGCCCGATGCACGCCGCCGTCGGAAAAAGGGTGAAGCCTCCCTCCTCCATCGCCCGCAGGCTGGCGGCATCTACAAACTCGTTTTCCGGCGTGACCACGTCCACCTGCGATGCCAGTTTGATCAACGCCTCGGGATTGTTCCAGTCGCCCACGATGGAGTGTGACGCCAGGTTCGCCGCCGGACTGTAGTTGTTCCGCTCCAGGACGACCACGTCGCAGCCCAGTTGCAGGCTGGCCATCGCCGTCATCTTCGCAAGCTGTCCGCCGCCGATGATGCCCAGACGCGGGTTGATTGCCGAACCGATGCGCTTCGGCTCCACAAGCCCCAGGATCTCGTTGTCGTAAGTCTCGTACATGGTTCAACCAGTGCTCTTCATGCCAAAGGCGATTCCGTTCACGGTCAGCGCCAGCAACCGGCGAAGCGTTTCGGTTCGCTGCGCCACGCCGGCGCTTCGCCATCGCGCCAGGAAGCGAATCTGGAGGTCGTTGAGCGGATCGATACAGGGGTTGCGCCGCTGGATCGACTGTGCCAGCACCGGCTGATTCTCCAGCAGCTTCCGGCGCTGCACAACCTTCAGCACCATCGCCACCGAGCGGTCATATTCCTCGCGAATCGTCCCGAGGATCTTCTCGCGCACGCCGCGGGATTGTACCAGACCGGCGTATTGTGCCGCGATGGCCAGGTCCGTCTTGGCCAGCGACATCTCGGCGTTGTCCAGAAGCGCCGTGAAGAAAGGCCAGTGACGATACATGTCGCGCAGGCGCCCCAGGGCGCCACGTTGTTGGCCAAGGAACTGGTCCAGCGCGTGTCCCACGCCGTACCACGCCGAGATCAGGTGCCGCGACTGCGTCCAGGCGAACACCCAGGGGATGGCGCGCAACTGGCGAATATCCGAAGTCTGCATCCGCCGCGTCGGCCGCGAGCCCAGCCGCAGGTGCTCGATCAGATCGATCGGTGTGGCCTGCCAGAAATAGTCCACGAATTCGGGTGTGCGATAGACCAGCTGCTGGTACGCCTCCAGCGCCAGCCGCGCCAGCCGATCCATCACCTCTTCCCACCGCGCCAGCCGTTCGGACAGCGGCTGCGGCATGGGCAGGCATTGCACCCCGATGACCGCCGACGCAAGCTGCTCGAGGTTGCGCTGCGCGATCTGGGGGTTGGAGTATTTGAGCGAGATCACCTCGCCTTGTTCGGTAATGCGGATGCGCCCGCCGTGTGCCGCGTGCGGTTGAGCTCGGAGACTGCGGTAGCTGGCGCCGCCCCCGCGGTCGATGGTTCCTCCCTTGCCGTGAAAGAACCGGAGCTTCACACCGTGCCGATCGGCCAGCTCCGAGATTCGCTTCTGAGCGCGGTGCAGGAACCAGTTGGCGGCCAGATACCCGCCGTCCTTGTTGGAGTCTGAATAGCCGACCATCACCTCCTGCACGTTTGCGCGCTGCCGCAGGTGGCGGCCATAGTCGGCATTCGACCACAGCTCTGACAGGGTGCGCGGAGCGTTCTCCAGATCGTGAATCGTCTCGAACAGCGGGACCAGGTCCACGCCGGTTACGCCCGTCTGCCGCGCGATCCGCAGCAGGCGCAACAGGTCGTCGGCGCTGCGCGTCATGCTCAGGACGAAGTGGTGGGCGGCCCGCTCGCCGTGAGCTTCCTGGATTTCTCCCAGCGCGACGAATTCGGCCCGCACCTCTTCCTCGGCCGCGTCGAGTTTCCCGCTGTGATCGCGGAAATCCAGTTGCGTCAGATGCAGGCCGAAGGTTTGCACCTGAAGTATCAGCCGCCGCAGCCGCCCGCGGGCGGCGCGGTGTGCATTCTGCCGCAGCAACCCGCGCTGCACCTGCTGGAGCGTCGAGAGAATCTCATGCAGTTTGGCCTTGCCCTGTCGCATCCGCTGCCGAAGCCGCACCAGTTTCGCGCGGAACGCCTCGTAGGGCTGAAGCGGGATCACCACATCCTCGGGCTGCGCGACGGACCCTTCATCCTCGGGTCTGGCCGCATGCGTGATCTCCTGCACCAGTTGCGCCGTTTGACGCTCGTAGTAGTCCATCGCCACACACGCATGCCACTGGGCCACCATGCGGCTGACTTCCGGCGTCACAAACGGGTTGCCGTCGCGGTCGCCTCCGACCCAGCTCCCGAATGTCAGGAACGGCCGCCGCCGTTTCACGGTCGGATAATGGGCGGCCAGCGCGGCATCGAACGTCGCGTAGAAGCTGGCGGCCGTCGCGAAGATCGTCCGGTCGAAATAGAAGACCGTGTTTTCCACCTCCTGCAACGGCCCCACACGCCGCTGGCGAACCTCTTCCGTCTGCCACAATGCCTCGAGCACCTCGTCAGGATCGTCCCAATTCTCCGACAACCGCCAGATCTGCGCCAGTGTCGCGCGACGCTTGGCTTCCGTGGGATGGGCCGTCAGCACCGGCTCGATCTCCAGTTCATCCAGGCATTGCTGCAGTCTTTTCGGGGCAATCTTCGCGGCCTTGAGTTCCGCAAAGAGGCTTGCCAGCGACATCGGCGGTGCGCGGTGCTCGCGCAGGTGGCGAATGCGGGCTCGCTCTTCGCAGAGATTGGTCAACTGGAAGAACAGGCTCAGCGCGTGGGCGATCTGGTAGGCTTCCCTGACCGACAGCCGGTTGATGATCGCTCGCCGTAACCGCTGACCTTTCAAGTTCGAGTTGTTGCGCGTGTGGATCGACAGTCTCCGGATGCGGTCAAAGCGGTCGAAAACGCGCAAACCCGCCTGCTCGCGAATGATCGCGTCCAGTCGCTGGGTCAGGTACCCGATTTCCTGTGTCAACAGCTCGCTCAAGGCAGGCGATTGTAGGCCTGTTGCAAGGCTAACCAAGCCCCCCTCGATGCTCGCGTATTGACGCCTCAGTCGATCCGGCGACAATTCCCTAGTGGAGTAGGTCTACTATGGACTTCAGCGATTGCGCATGCTCGGGCAAGACCCTTGGCCGGCTGGTTCAGCCCGCGGTCATGGCCCTGCTTTGCCGCCAGCCCCTTCACGGTTACCGCATCGTGCGGCAGCTTGGCCAGTTGGCCATGTTCGCCAGCCAGCGCCCTGATCCCACCGGCGTTTACCGTCAACTCAAGGCCATGGAGGATGACGGGCTGGTTAGCGGCACCTGGGACGTTGGTGACGGTGGACCGGCCAAGCGCCGCTTCGAGTTGACGCAACGCGGCCATGCCTGCCTTCGCCAGTGGCGACAAACCCTCGATGCCTACGCCCATGACATCCTTGACCTTCTGGCCACGATCGACCGAGCCTCGCCCCCGATGGCCGCTGCCTGTCATTGTGCCCCGAAGAGCACGTTCTCATTAGGCGATCAGACCATCGACAGCATCGACCTCAAGGTCCTGTTGCTGTCCCGGGGAATGTATGTTCGGCCCGAAGTGTTTGAAACCCTGGGGACAACCCATCGCATCTCCCCGGACCCGTACGAGTGCAGCTCGCTGATCCTGCCGGACCAGACTGTCGTACACATTGCCGATGTCGGGCCGTCGGCCGAATTTCATCTGGCAGTCGGGCCCGGCCGTACCCCTCGCCTGTTGTACGGCGACCAGATTGTGGCCGAGGTGTCCTTGCCGCCCGTCACCGCGTTCTATCGGCAGGTCACTTCAGGCGGCACTCCGTTCCGCGGTATGGCGATCCTTCAGGGTCTGGACGTGCTGACATTCCCGTATCTCTGGTCGTGCGACTATGCCAAGGCTGGCCATGCGTGCCGCTTCTGTCACTGCGGTAATCTCACCCAGATGCAGTGGGCCGCCGGCAACCAGCAGGAAGTGGTGTTTTCTCCCCGCGACGTGGCCGAGGCGGTGCATTACGCGGTCAACGTCGAGCGTTGTGCCCGTTACGTTCAGTTGACCGGCGGATCGTCCTTTAATCCCGACGGCGAATGCGGACGAACAATCCAGGTCCTCCGCGCCATCGACGACTTGGCCGGCCTGGACAGCATTCCGGGGCAACTGATCGTCTATACCACGCCGCCGGCACACACCGCCGAGATCGACAAGCTTTTCGATGCAGGCGCTGACTGTGTCGCCTGCGATATCGAGATCTGGGACGAAGATCTGGCTCGGCAGATTTGCCCCGGCAAATCGCGATGGACAGGTCGCCAGCGTCATCTGGACACGCTGCTGTACGTGGCGCGGCGGTATGGACGAGGCAAGGCCCTGAGCACGTTTGTTGTGGGCTTGGAGCCGGCCGAGAGTTTTCTGGCGGGAGCCGAGTATCTGGCCAGCCATGGCGTAATTCCGATCCCATCGGTCTGGATGCCGCACGGGCTGCCTCGCTACAGCGGCTTTCAGGCAACGGACCTTGGTTTCTATCGCCAGATATGCACGGGACTTGCGGAGATCTACGAGAGGCACCAGTGCCAGCCGCCGGGGGAGACGGGGTTCAATGTCTGCCTCTGCCGCGATACCTGGAATCGGCGGCAGGCCATTCTGGCCGGCGGTTCCTGCGCACCGCGTTTGAGTTCCCCTTGACCTTGACATAGTGGTTCTTCTCAACGACAAATATGGGAGAGGGTATAAGATTCAGTCCATTACCATTTGGAGGCAGAGATGAGCGTCGGGAAGGCACTGGGCATCGTCAGCGCGGGCATCGTGGCTCTGGCATTCGCAGGCGGCAATGTCAGTGCCAATATCATTCCTGTTCCCAACGGTTCGTTTGAATCACCGGCGCTTCCGGTCGTACCCCCGTACGCATCGCCGGTGATCTCGACATGGCGGAAAGCTGCCGCGCCGGCCTGGTGGCTGGGTTCGGGATACACCGCGGAACAATGGGATCAGTCCGTCGGCGTTTTTGTCAATGTCGGGGGTGTCGCCAACGCGGATCAGAATCAACTGGCCTTCATGTTTGCCACGCCCGGCGTTGAACTGTACCAGGACCTGCCGGATGTGTTTAGGGTCGGGTATTCCTATCACCTGTCGATTGGAGCCGTCGGCGGCGGGTACGGCATGAAACTGGGCATCCCGATGGAAATCCGGCTCTACTACCGCGATCCGAACATCGATCCGATCGACGAACGGGTCACGGTGGGTGCGTTGGTGATTACCAACACGAATCCCGGCCCGGTGCTGGACAAATTGACCGACTACCAGTTGGACATTCCGGTGGTGTCGGCCAACGATCCCTGGGCCGGCAGGAACATCGGCATCCAGATCATCCAGACGGTTTCATTCGCTGACGCCGGCGGGTACTGGGATCTGGACAACGTTCGCCTGGTTGCCTTGCCTGAGCCTGGCGCTGTTGGCGTCATGCTCCTTGGCGCCGCGGGTCTGGTTCTGCGGCGGCGCCGGGCATAGCGCCGCGGAGAAGAGTGTCATGCCCACAGCCAGCGCCTACAGGGCGGCGCCAGTTCGTCCGGCGTTCACGCTCGTTGAGCTGCTGGTCGTGATCGGCATCATCGCGATCCTGGTGGCGATTCTGCTTCCCGCCCTGGCGCGGGCGAGGGAATCGGCCGCCAGGGCCGCTTGCCTGTCGCAATTGCGGCAGATCGGGGCGGCCATCCATGCTTATGCCAATGAGAATCGTGGTCGAATCCCCTTTGGCCCCAAGGCACCGCCGATGATGACGGCCACGCAGTTCTATCCATCCACGGGTGCGCCCACCAGCCTGATTTCTCTGAGCAATGGCGATCCGGTAGGCCTGGGGCTGCTGTTGCGTTCCCATCTTTCCAAGCAGCCTCGCGCGCTGTTCTGTCCGGGCGCCGATCAGCCGGTCGATGCCGACGGGGAGTTGGCCAAGGTCGGCCAACAGCAGGCCCAATGCAGTTACTATTACCGTCACGGTTCGGTAGCCAGGCAGTTTGACGATCCCAACGCCGCGGTTCAGCCTGCGGAACGCATCCAGCTGGCCAATCTTGGGCGGAACCGGGATGGGCAGCGCATTCGCGCGTTGCTCATCGACACGCAATTCCCGGCACCGGAGGGCTTTGCCTCGTTTGGCATCGTGTCACGCACACATCACGGCCAGAGGTGGGCCAATGTGTTGTTTTCCGATGGTCATGCCATCGCCTATCCCAACGCCAACGAGCGGTTCACCGTCCGGCTGGCCGACATCAACGCCCTGCGCAACGCGTTTGACCGGATACTGAAGGTCCTGGAGATTGCCGACGCTGAACAGGCATCGTGATCCTTGGCGGACAGTTTGCTTCGTTTTCAGCTAGGCTTCACGCCCCTTTTGCGATTGGCCGCACAATTGCGCTCCGACGGACGTACAATGGCGCATGGAAGATGAATCCCAGAACCTGCAGACCCTGGAACCGGAGCCGTCATCAGGGCGTTTTTCCTCGCCGGATCTCTCGGCCGAAATTGTCGGGGCGGTTGAGCGGCAGGTGGGCGATCGAGTGCGCTGCCGCCGCGTGTCCAACAGCATGTATCGCTGCAACTGGATGACCCTGGATCGCTCGGCCGACTCAGCGTTGATCGAGACCTGGCGGATTCGACAGTCCAGGTTTCTCCGCGTGGTCAAGGTCAACGGGCAACTGGTCATCGAGGATCTGACCGCGAATTAGCCACGCGCGATGCGCACTTGGCCTTCGGCGGGCGCCTGCCGTTCCAGACGGCCGCCTGATCGCCGGCGGACCGGACCTGAACTTGCCCCTCGATCCGCTTGCCATTGGCCAGTCCGACAGGCTACACTCCGACAAGTCCTTTCCCCGGGAGCGCAGCATGTCCGATTGCCCGTATTCATCCCAATTCCGCTCCGAGCCGATGGATCGCAGGTCGTTTCTCAAGACGGCGGTGACATCCGCGTCGGTGGCCATTGCCTCCACATTGCACGCGGCCGAGCCGCCCAGGCCCAAGGGGTCGCTGCCAATGCGGCCGTTCAAGGGTTCCTTCAATCTGTCGATCATCGGGTTTCCCGGATTGTGTCTCAATCGCGTCGATCAGGAGAACGCCAACCGCATCGTCGCCCGCGCCTACGACGAGGGGATCAACTACTTTGACGTTGCCCCGGCCTACGGCAGCGCCGAGGAGAAGCTGGGTCCGGCGCTGGAACCGTATCGCAAGAACGTGTTCCTTGCGTGCAAGACCAAGGCCCGCGATGCCGACGGCACCCGCGCGGAAATGAAGCGATCGATGGAGCGCCTTCGCACCGATCACTTTGAGCTCTACCAGCTTCACGTGCTGAAGTTCACGGACAAGGACGTGGACGCCGCCTTCATGAAGGGCGGGGCGATGGAGGCGATCGAGGAAGCGAAAAAGGACGGTCGAATCCGGTATGTCGGCTTCTCCGCCCACACCATCGAGGCGGCCGAGGCGGCGCTGAACCGCTATCCGTTCGACTCGATGATGCTGCCGATCAACTATGCCAGCTTCTACAAGGGCGATTTTGGCCCGACGGCCGTCAAGCTTGCCCAAGAGAAGGGGACGAAGATCATCTCGATCAAGGCCTTCGTCAAACAGGAGTGGCCCAGCGACTGGGCCAAGGATCCGGTCCTGTCGGACATCCGCAAGAAGTATCCGCTCTGGTTCCAGCCGCTGATTGATCCGCACGAACAGGCATTGGGGGTTCGCTTCGCCTTAAGCCAGCCGATCGTTTCGGCCATTCCGCCGGCCGACGACCGCTTTATCTGGTCGGGCATCGAGATTGCCCGCAGGTTTACGCCGATCAATGAGGCGGAGCAGAAGGAACTGATGGCCCTGGCCGAAACGGTCACGCCCTTTTTCCGCAAGGGCAAGATCACCGGCTAAAGCCGATTCATCGCGCCCTGACGATCTGTCGGCGCCCGTCGGTCCATCCGGCGGGCGTTTTATTCTGCCGCAATGCGACCGACGCCGCCGGACATCAGATTGCGTTTTTCGGCGCAATCTGGAGGCATGGCATGGTTCAGGATTCTCAGGATGGCCCGATCGGCGGGTGGGGGTGGCGGATCGGGCGTTTCCGGCCGCCGAGGCAAGCACGCCCTCGACGACTGATTCACGCGGTTCTTCGCTTTCAGCGGCGGCGCAGTCCTGGGCGGTGGGTCCATGCGGCCGGCAAGGCAAGCCTCGGATCTGCGGGCCTTGTCGTGCGGGGGTTAGAGGTTTGTCGGTGCCAGCCCGGATCGCTATTATTCCGCGCCATGAACACGCCACTCCTTCAAAGCACGCTTCCCCTGCCGGTTCGCCGGGGCAAAGTCCGCGACGTTTACGACATGGGCGGCCAACTCCTGATCGTGGCCACCGACCGCATCAGCGCCTATGACGTGGTGATGCCCAACGGCATTCCCGACAAGGGTAAGCTGTTGACAGCCCTGTCGCTTTTCTGGTTCGAGAGGTTCGGGGGACAGTTCCCAAACCACCTGATCGCTTCCGAGGTTTCTCAATACCCGCCCAGGGTTCAGCCGTTTGCCGATCAACTTGCCGGCCGTTCGATGTACGTCACCAAGGCCAGGGTCATTCCGATCGAGTGCGTCGCCCGCGGGTACCTGGCCGGTTCCGGCTGGAAGGAATACCAGAAGACGCAGACCGTCTGCGGCATCAAGTTGCCGCCCGGCCTGCGGCAGTGTGACAAGCTTCCCGAGCCGATCTTCACGCCCGCGACAAAAGAGGAATCCGGCCACGACATCAATATCAATTTCGACGAGATGGTCCGGCGCGTCGGCGGCGAGATCGCCACAACTCTCCGCGACCGGACGCTGGCCCTCTATACCGCCGCGTCCGACTACGCGCGTACGCGGGGCGTCATCATCGCCGACACCAAGTTCGAGTTCGGCCAGCTTCCTGACGGCCGCATTATTCTCGTTGACGAAGTCCTCACACCCGATTCATCCCGCTTCTGGCCCGCCGACCAGTACGAGCCCGGCCACGACCAGCCCAGCTTCGACAAGCAGTTTGTCCGCAACTACCTCGAGGCCCAGCCGTGGGACAAGACGCCTCCGGCGCCCCGGCTGCCGGAGGATGTGGTGGCCGGCACGCGGCAGCGATATGTCGAGGCGTATGAGAAGCTGACCGGGAAGAAGTGGTCCGCTTGATCGGCGGGCGTGGACGTGTGAATCACGAGGGTCGCGTGGCGGGAGTGATTGGCCTGAGCTTCAGTGCCAGATCGAGGTTCTGTTTTGCCGGCCCGTAGGCCGGATCGATGCTCAGTGCGCGCTGGAAACTCTCGATCGCGTCATCGTATCGCTTCTGCATCGCCTGCACCGCCCCCAGCGTGGTCCACGTCTGGGCTGACGTGGCCCCCAGGCGGGTGTTCGCGGCCTTGCGGTAGTGATCCTCCGCTTCCGCGAGCATCCCTTTCAGGCGCAGCATGTTCGCCAGGTTCAGGTTTGCATGGTAGTCCTCCGGCGCGGTCGCAATTGCGCTCCTGAAGCAGGCGATGGCCTCATCTGTCTGTCCCTGCTCGGCCAGGAGGTTTCCCAGGTTGACGTTAGCCGCCAGACTTGCCGGGTTCACCCGCAGCGTGTGCCGGAATAATGACTGCGAGTCGCGCCAGTGCCGCGTCTGCGCAAAGGTCAGCCAGGCCATTGCAATGATTGCGACGGCGGCGACTCCATGACGCGGGAGGGCCGGTGTCAACGGCGGTTTGCCCAGCAGCAGCGTTCCGGCCACCAGTCCGGGTCCGATCATCGCCAGGTAAAGGTAGTGATCCGCGACGGTTGAATAGGCCTGGTAATCAAAGGGGATCAGTCCGAGCGTTGGCAGCAGGGCTGCGGTGAACAGCAGCAGGCCCACTCCCGGCGCCCGCCATCGACGCCAGGCCGCAACTGCGAATGCGCAGGCCATCACGGCAATCAGTCCGGCCCACTTGAGCCCAGGTGTCTGGAACAGCCACCTCGGGGAGCGGCCATAGTCGATTCCAAGCCCGATCGGCAGGGCGGTTTTGCCCAGGTAGAAGCCGATGGCATCAATTGCCACCAGGGGCCGAAGGTACACCGGGGGCACGTAATCCAGATTGGCTGCCGGCTGGGCCGCCTTGCCGATCGCAATCACCGGCACCGCCAGCACGAAGAAGGGGATCAGTCGCACCAAGCTGATCCGCCATGGGTACCTTCGCCATCCCACGTCGATTGCGATGAGAACGAGCGGCAACGCCACGGCCGACGGCTTGGAGAGCATGGCGAGTGCCGCAAGCGCCAGCGCCAGAGCATAGCGGTGCCAGACGAACGACGGAGGGCTGTTGGAACCCCAGTTGCCTGGCCGCTCCGTCGCGGCCAGATATTGACGGGCCGACGTCAGTCCCAGAAGTCCCGCCAGCACATCCTTCATTCCCGATATCCACGCCACACTCTCCACCTGGACCGGATGCAGGGCGAATACCATCGCTCCGCACCAGGCCGGCCAGGTTGCGCCCAGCAGTCTCCGCAACAGCGCCAGCGCGGCCAGCGATGCGCCGATATGCAGCGACAGGTTCAGCGTGTGGAAGAGGTAGGGATTCAGCGAGGTTGAACCGGTCGCCGCATCGTCCATCCGCGCCAGCGCCGCGGCGGCGGACCAGGCGGTGTAGGTGAGGGGGGCGTACAGGTCTTTGTAGGGGGCTGTCCAGTACCGAGCCACGGTTCGCAGCGTCGGCGGATTCATGTCCGGATTGTCGGAGAGGTTGTGGGGATCATCCCAGCGCAGGAACTCGCTGGTGCAGACCGGCGAAAAAGCCGCGGCGGTCACCAGTGCCAGGGCCAGGGCCGGCCAGAAGAGGCTTGATTTCCGCGCGTGCGGAAGCGACATCCGCGTGATCTGACCGGAAGTGCCCGGCGCCGTCAACCCGGTTTGCTATCGCAGGATCGTGGCATTGCGGTCCGGCCCGAGGCTCACGATACGGATGGGCGCACCGATCAGTCTTTCAACCGTCTTGACGTATTCCTGGGCTTCGCGCGGCAGTTCGCCGAAGTTGCGGCACCCGCTGATGTTCCCGCTCCAGCCGGGGAGTGTTTCATACACGGGTTCAACCTCCGCTAGCGTGTCCATGTCCGCCCGGAAGTAGGGCAGGGACTGCCCGCGATACCTGTAGCCCGTGCAGATCTTGAGGCGGTCCAGTCCCGAGAGCACATCGAGGAGCGTCATCGCCACGTGCGTGGCCCCGCACAGGTCCACCGAGTATCGCACCGCCATGGCGTCAAACCAGCCGCAGCGCCGCGGCCGGCGGGTCGTCGTGCCATACTCATTTCCCCGCTCGCGGATGTAGTCGCCGATGTCGTTGTTCTGCTCCGTGGGGAACGGTCCTCCGCCCACGCGCGTGCTGTAGGCCTTGATGATCCCGACGAAATTCCGCACGGCCTGGGGCGGCACGCCCGCGCCCGTGTAGAGGCCAAGGGCCGAGCAGTTGCTGCTGGTGACAAAGGGGAACGTGCCGTGGTCGATGTCCAGCAGAACCGCGTGCGCGCCCTCGAACAGAATCCGCTTGTTGGCTTTCAGCGCCTGCACCAGCAGATAACTGGTGTCATCCACGAAGGGGGCCATCCGCCGGCCAAAATCGCGGTACTGCTCGAAGATCGCTCTCCAGTCCAGCGGCGGAGCGTCATAAAGCACCTTCAGCACCTTGTTGCGCTCGGTCACCGTCTGCTCGATCTTGGCCTTGAGTTTCTCCTCGTGCATCAGGTCCGCGGCGCGGATGGCCGGCGTCCGCTGCATCTTGTCCGCATAGGTCGGGCCGATGCCGCGTTTGGTGGTGCCGATGCCGGCCGCTCCGGCCGCCGCCTCGCGGGCCGCGTCCTCGGCCTTGTGATACGGCATGACCAAGTGCGTCTTGTAGCTGATCCGCAGGTTTTCCGGCGAGATCGAGACCCCCCGGGCGATAAACTCGTCGATTTCCTTGAACAGGGCCTCGGGGTCCAGAACGACGCCGTTGCCGATAATATTCATTATTCCCGGTCGGAAAACGCCCACCGGCAGCAGGTGGGTGGAATACTTTTCTCCGCCGATGCGGACGGTGTGTCCCGCATTGGCCCCGCCGCAGTAGCGAACCACGACATCGGCCTGCTCGCCCAGGAAATCGACAATCTTGCCCTTGCCTTCGTCGCCCCATTGCAGGCCAAAAACACAGGTGTTTCCTTCGAGTGTCGGGATCACGATCAATACACCTCACATCGGCGGTTGTCGGGGTCATACTACGCGCGCTCCGCGACAGTAAAAGGGCTGCGGCAGTGTGTCAAGGACGCCTTTTTTGGGGGCTTCCCGGCAGGAAGGCATCGCCGCATGCATTTCTTGCCGCTTGTCGCCAGATCGGGGGGCGTGACAGTCTCGGTGTTGGGAGGAGGTTCACAGGGCGATGTGGAGGATGTTCCAAGCGTCGGTGTCCGCGTGGAGTCTGGGCAAGGGCGAGGACGCCCGTGTTACGGGGTCCGCCCCCGCGATCCCGGGCCGCCGACCGCGAAAAGCGTCACCACCCTCAGTCAGACCCGGTTTGCGGTGGAGTTTGAATCGCAATGCCCCTCTGCTAATATGTTGTGCGACCGCAGGGCGGATATTGCCGTGTGACAGGGATGGCCATGGCACGTATTTTGCAAGCCCTTTGCGAGACGTGGGGTGTGAGTCGGTTTGTCCGGGCTCTCACCTCCCAAACGACGCGGTGTTCGGCTGTGGGCCGCTGGGTCGGTCGATTGGACTGATCGGGCGGTCGGTGGCGGCCATCCGTGGCACCGTGTCAGAGGCAGGCTGTTGTATGTCCAAAAAGTTGATTCTCGACCTTCCGCTGACCGCGGTCATGCGGAAGGAAATCGCCTTGACTCTCCAACAGGTGATGAAGATTCATACGGTCGGTAGTTTTCTGGGTGCCTGGCGCAGTCCGAAGACCCAGAAGACCATTGAGCAGATCTTCGACACCCCGCAGCAGGCGCATCACGCGGCCGCCACCTGCGCGGCCTGGCTGGGCCTTTCCGCGCCGCCGGTGCGCGGACCGGTTGACGCCTGGTGGAAAGACGATGAGCCGGCGATGCTCAGCGCCTGATTCCCTATGAGAACGGCCATTCTGCTAACGCTGTCGAACGTCTTCATGACGTTCGCATGGTACGGTCACCTGAAGTTTACCACGTCCACCCTGTGGAAGGTGATCCTGATCAGTTGGGGCATCGCTTTCTTCGAGTATTGCCTGATGGTTCCTGCCAACCGCATCGGCTACCAGGAGGGCTTGTCCGGCGCGCAGCTCAAGATTACGCAGGAGGCCATCACCCTGGCCGTCTTCTGCGTCTTTTCCATTTTCTACCTCCGCGAGCCGATGAAGTGGAACCACATCGTCGGCTTCGTCCTCATCCTTGCCGCCGTGGCCGTCGTGTTCAAGAAGTGGTAACAGCGCATACAGATGGCGCGGTACGCAACGCGCCATTCGCCATACGCACGTCGTCTCACTTCCCGCTTCCCGTCCAAATCACTACCATGTGCGCGCCATGGACATCAAAACCGCGAACCAGTGCCGTTTTGACCAGGTTTCCCTCGGCGAATGCATGATCCGACTTTCTCCGCCGCAGCACGGGCGCATCGAGTACTCGCCGGTGCTGGAGGTCTGGGTTGGCGGCGGCGAATACAACGTTTCCTACGCCCTTGCGCGGCTGGGCCTGAGAACGGGCTGGATCGGCGGCCTGAATTCCTCGCCGATGGGCGCGATCATCCGCAACCACGCCCGCGCCGTGGGCGTCGATGTCTCCTACGCGATGGAGCGCAAGTACGATGGCGTCGGCAGGAAGGACCGCATCGGGCTGAACTTCTCGGAGGTCGGGGTCGGCAAGCGCGGCTCGGTCACGCTCTATGATCGCGGGCACAGCGCCACGGCCGGCATCAGGCCTGGCGAGATCAACTGGAAGAAGCTGTTCAATGAAGACGGCGTACGCTGGTTTCACACCGGCGGGATCTTCACGGCGCTGTCGGAGAACTCGCGGCTGGTGGTGGCCGAGGCGGTGAGGGCGGCTCATGAGGCCGGCACGGTTGTTTCGTATGACCTGAATTTCCGCTCGAAGCTTTGGAAGAGCGAGGAAGCCATCGCCACGACGCTCCCGCTGGTTCCCTTCATCGACGTGCTGATCGGCAACGAGGAGGATTTCCAGAAGGTCCTCGGCTACAAGGTCGAGGGGGTGGACGTGGAAAAGGGCGAACTGGACACCACCGCGTTCAAGAACATGGTCAACAAGGTGGTCCGCGACTTTAAGAACATCAAGGTCGTCGGCACGACGCTGCGCGGCGTGAAGAGCGCAACGGTCAATGACTGGTCGGCCATCATGTGGCACGAGGGGACGTTCTACGATGGCCTGTCGTTCGCGAATCTCGAAATCGAAGACCGGGTCGGCGGCGGGGATGGGTTTGCCTCGGGGTTCTGCTATGGATTCCTGACGGGCAAGTCGCCCCAGGAATGCGTGAACCTGGGCGTGGCCCACGGGGCGCTGCTGATGAGCACGTTCGGGGATACCAGCCAGATAACGTTGGAGGAACTGCTGCATACGGCGGCGGGGGGGAGCGCGAGGATCAAGAGGTAAATGAACCAGGGCAACGATCAACATGAGTCTGCGGCGAAGTCGCTTCCCGTACTGGGCTACCAGCGGTCGCAGGCAGCAAGACTTGTCCAGTTGACGGAGAGATCAAGCTTCATCTGGAAGATCGCCCTTACCCTTGAGACATCGCTGCTCATCGCCGCAGTGTAATTCAGGTTTGAGCATTGGATGCGAGTCATCGCGGCCATTTCGCTCCTCGGTTGGGTAGGCGTGATGCTCACTCTGTGGCTGAGGCGCTGGCCAATCACGCGAATCAAGCGCGTCTGCATCGCGTCGGGCATCGTGGTGGCGATCCTTTTCCTCGTGATTGCCGGATGACGGATAGAGGGCGCTTCAGCAGACCGGCCATTGATGGTTTCTACTTGGAGTTGGCGCCATTATGGTAGTAAAATGCTAGCATAACGCTACCAGGAGGTTCCATGGCAGCACTGGTCATCAAAGACATTCCCCACGAACTGCACAAACGCCTCAAGGACCAGGCAAGACGCAACCGCCGCTCCATGACCCAGGAAGCCGTGATCGCCCTCGAGCGAGGCTTGGGAATTGTGCCCCCCGTGAAACTGCCCAGGCCAGTTACCACGCTCAAGCCCGTCACGGCAAAGATGATCCGGGATGCCATCCGTAAGGGCCGCGAGTGATCGTCGTCGACGCTAACATCATCGTCCACGCCGTGGTTGCCTCGGATAAAACACCGTTGGCCAAGAGTGTTGCGCAATGCGATGCCAACTGGCTCGTGCCCACGCTTTGGCGCTACGAAGTGCTCAACGTCCTGGCCACGCTCGCCCGTAACCAGAGGATTGCCTCCGACGATGCCCAAACCGCCTTGCATAACGCGGAACTGCTCGCAGCGCCGGGCGAGCGATCCGTCGATCAGTCAATCGTCCTTCGGACGGCTCTGCAACTGGGCATTTCCGGCTACGATGCCCAGTATATTGCCTTGGCCCGGTTGTTCGGAGTCCGTTGCGTAACCGCCGACGCCGCCCTGACGCGGAAGGCATCGGGCATCGCCATCGGTCTCGAAGAGTTCATCGCCGGCGCCTGATCCTCATTGAGGCAAACAGAAATCTCCAAAAACCCACGCGCATTTCCTTCGCGTGAATTCGTGGAGATTTGTGGGGCAATCTCTCTTGTTCTCTTACCTCTGCACCCGCGCCGAGCCGCCCTTGGCAAAGGCCTCCACCTCTTCCACCCGGGCCATCGTCGTGTCGCCGGGGAAGGTCGTCAGCAGCGCGCCGTGGGCCCAGCCCAGCCGCAGTGCTTCGTCGGGCGTGCGGCCGGTGAGCAGGCCGTAGATCAGGCCGGCCGCGAAACCGTCGCCGCCGCCGATGCGGTCCCACACATCCAACTCGCAGGTCGGGCTGACATAGCGTTTGCCATCCAGCCAGAGCACCGCGGCCCAGCTATGCCGGTTGGTCGAGTGGACCTCGCGCAGCGTCGTGGCCACGCACTTGACGTTCGGGAACTCCTTGACCACAGCCTCGATCATCCCAAAGAAGGTCTCCGGATCGAGTTTGGACTCGGCCTTCTTGGACACCTCCGGTCCCTTGACGCCCAGGCCTTTTTGCAGGTCCTCCTCGTTGCCGATAATGACATCGCATTGGCCCGCGATATTGCGCAGCGTCTCGGTGGCCTTCGCCGGTCCGCCCACGCTCGCCCAGAGCTTGGCCCGGTAGTTCAGATCAAAGCTGTTGACCGCCCCGGCCTTCTTGGCCGCGGCCATGCCCTCCAGGATCACCTGCGACGTGGTGGCCGAGAGCGATGCGAAAATCCCGCCGGAGTGGAACCACCTCACGCCCGCGCCGAAGATCGTTGCCCAGTCGAAATCGCCGGGCTTGAGCATGGCGGCGGCCTCGTTGGACCGGTTGTAGAAGACCACCGGCGGTCGCACCCCCTGGCCCCGGTCGCTGTAGACGGTGGCCATGTTCGGCCCCCGCACGCCGTCGTGATCGAACCACTTGTAGAAGGGCTGCACACCCATCTCGCGAACGCGCCCCTGGATCAGTTCGCCAATGCCGTACTTGACCATCGCCGTTGCCACGCCCGTCTTCAGGCCAAAGCAATCCGACAGGTTGGCCGACACGTTGTACTCGCCGCCCGAGACATGGATTTCCAGCGTCCGCGCCTTGCGGAAGGGCACGATGCCTGGGTCCAGCCGGTGAACCAGCGCGCCCAGCGACAGGAAATCCAACGCACAAGTGTCCTTGCGAATATTCAAGCCGCTCATCGTAACTCCTGCAGAATCAGTGATCTTTCATGCTCTGGGCCGCGCCCGTCAATGCGGCCCGATAAAGGGGCGGAAGTATACCATCCGTCCCGAGCCTTGACCATCGTTGGACGCGGCCGCCCGGATCGTTTAAGGGTGCGTGACACGGAATGCGGCGGGTCTGGGTACAATAGGTGGTAGTGCGTCGCCGGGATGGTGACGGCGAACAAACATAAGGAGAAGGTCATGGCAGAAGCGACACGGATGTCGAGGCGTCAGCAAGCCCGAGAGCGGATGATGTCGGTGTTGGAGAAGGCGTTGGACAAATACATCCCGGCTGACGAAACGCGACCGATGAAGG
>Ga0209381_1002509_pt1 | contig 22542 bp, 15 predicted proteins | sample DewCreD2012metaG_FD_184111 | JGI IMG/M metagenome (GOLD analysis project Ga0209381, IMG submission 184111) | Hot spring sediment bacterial and archeal communities from British Columbia, Canada, to study Microbial Dark Matter (Phase II) - Dewar... ...
CGTTTGGCGCGCGGCCCCGCGGCCGCCGCAGGCGTGTTCTTGGGCTCACCCATCTTGGTCTTGTTCATCGGCGCTTGCTGTTAGCCCCTCGCCTCCAAGGTGTCCATCAAACCGGGTGAGGCCCACAGCCGCTGAGTTCGGCATCCGCTTACGGCTTCGCTTCAAGTCCAGGACTATGCTATTGCCCAGCCGCCACATACACCGCATACACCCGTGCGTCTTCGAGGCGCAGGCCGTCGAAGTTCAGGCGGATGCGAATGGGCCGAGCGGATTTCACGATATCGCCGCCGCGCCAGCGGACGGGCAGGCGGAAGGCCGAGTCGTCGCGGAATGGTTCGCATTCAGCGGCCGTGTGGCCGGGGAGCGGGCGGAATTGTTCGTCGAGAATCTCGACGGCGAGGCGCGCGTGTTCGGAGAGGTGGCTAGCGTTCAGGAAGACTTTGCCGCCAGCGGCGGGCAGGCGGATCGGCGCGCTGATGAAGTGCGGTTTGACTTCGTCCACCCAGGTTTGGCCCTCGATGGGCGTGCGCGTGGCGTGGAAGTAGCCCAGCCGGTCGCGTCGCCACCACGCGGCGCGAATGCCTTCGCGGCCTTCGCCGCCCCAGATCGAATACCAGGCGATGGTCTTGTCGCCGAGGTTCACGACGCCCTGTCCCTGCGCCAGCCGCGGCGGATCGCCCTGCGGACTGACGGTTCGCCAGCCTTCCTCGCGCGATTCGATGATGCGGAAGTCGGGGATCGGCTCGTGATAGAACAGGCCGTCGGCGCTGACGAGCAGGCCGATGTCCATGCGCATGTCCCGGCGGTCGTCCGAGTGCAACGGCGCGTTCCACTGGCCGTAGAAGCCGAGGATGACGTTGCCGCGATCCCACAGGCCCGCACCCAGATGCACCTGCGGGCCGACCTGGTAGTTGAGATGCACGGGCCGCGGCGGCACGTCGTCGCGCCGAAAGCCCAGCGCACCGGCGTCGGTCCAATGCTCGAAATCGTAGGACGCCAGCGTGAGCAGGACGCGCTTTTGGAAGGCGCGGTCCAGCCCGGCGTTTTGGCCGTTGACGTAGTAGCAGCCGCCGCGTTTCACCAGGCCGGTGTTTTCAATGCGCGTGTGCGTGACCGGATTGCGCGGCGAGGGTTTCCAGCGCAAACCGTCGGCGCTGAAGGCCACACAGCCCTGATTCCGACTGCGCTTGGGTTCGACTTCGCAGAACATCTTGAACCGCCGCGCGGGGTCGGGATCGTCCGGCTCGTAAAGCACGTTGCACGACATGACCCGCCCGCCGAAGTCGAGGTCCACGAGGTTGTTGCTCGTCGAGCCGGCATAATCCACCAGACCGAGCGCGGGCTTCTCCCAGCGAAAGCCGTCCCGGCTGGTCGCGTAGCAGACGCGCAGCGGGCCGTGCTCGGGTTTACCGCGTCCGAGATACCATAGGCGCAACTCGTCACCGACTTGGAGCACCGTGCCGTAGTAGCTCATGGATTCGCTGTCGAGCGCGCCCGGTCCGCCCGGGCGAAGGACCGGGGTGGCCGCATTGCGCTGGGCGGGGATCAGATCGAGTTGCAGGCCATGGCGGAAGGGGACGCTGTGGCGGTCGAACGGAAGCAGAACGGCTTCAGACAACGCGGGTGGCGCATGGCCGGCGAGGTCCAACTCGAACGTGCGTGCCAGGACGGCGGGCGGCTGCAGGGTTACCAACGCCAGGGCTAGTAGCGACGGCCAGCCACCGGCATGCTCAAGTGGGTTTGAGTTCATCTTGAACACAAGGGGACTTACGTATCGCAGGGTTGAGGGTGTACTTGATCCACACGCGCCGTGAAGTAAAGTAGGAGCGTGTGTTTGGCGGCATAGAGAGGCCCGGGGATGATTTCTTGGCTGAGGAGTACGCTTTGCATGCAGGTGTGCCAACCTGGCTCGACTTATGAACATTCGACCGATTCTTTTTTCCGCACAACTCCTCGGTATGGGCACCACCGCCCTGACGCAGTGGTGGGATGCCAGCCGGGATTTCTCGACCAACACCAACCCGAACGGTGTCTGGAGTTATGCCTGGTCCGAGGGTTTGACCGGCCCCTCGATCCGGTTCACCCGCGCCCATGTTCCCCGGGTGAACAACAACCAGGAGGAGATGTGGGACGACCCCGCCAACAGCCTGGGTTTCACCCCCAGTGTGGCGCGCAATGCGGGCGGGGATTACGACGACGGGAACGTGACGTTTCGGGCGGGTGCGTTGCTGTTGCATGGGGGCGGGGTAAACGGAACCGCCTACGCGCAGGTCATCTGGACTGCGCCGCAGGCAGGCCATTATCGGGTGAGCGGACGGTTCTACGCCCAACAGAACGAGATCTCGGTGGACATCCATGTGCTGCTGAACGGACGGCCCGTGTTCAGTGATGCGATCACCGCCAACGGCGTATCCCGGAGCTTCGCGCAGCAGGTCACGCTGTCCGCCGGAGATGCCATCGCCTTTAGTGTGGGCCTCAACCACTGGTATGTGTTGCATCCCGGCAACACCGGGCTCGAGGCGACCGTCGAACGCATTTGCACGATCCCCTCGATCCGCTCTTCGGAGGTCGAGATTTGCTGGCCGTCCGAGTCCAATGTGCTGTACCAGGTCGAGTTCCGATCCAAGTTGACCGGGGAGGCATGGCTCCCCTTGTTCACGAACCTGGTGGGCACGGGCGAAACCATGTGCGTCACGGACAAAATCGCTCCGGGTCAGCCGCAACGATTCTACCGTGTGGAGTGTACAAGACCGTGAGTCGGGAAAGATCAAGGGGCCGAATCTCGACCAGTGATCCAATGGCTGCGGATCGGATCCTCTGACGGGATGGGCCCGGACGACGCGGAAACAGGCCGGTGGCCTTTGCATCACCGGCTTCATGAATTCATGCGCGCTGTCCCCAGCGTCCCGACTCTGGACGCGAGAATGTGGACTCTTTGAAGGCGAGACTCAACTTCTCCGGGAAGCAGCACGCCGTCTGGCGCTTGGCGTCCCTGGCCGCGCTGGGCGCGGTTCTGGCGCGGGGAGACATCCAGGTGTTCCGCCCCCCGGAAGGCACGCCGCGAGACCCGACGCAAATCGTTCGTCTGAGCGACGCTGAATTCCGCGTCCTCGCCGGCGGCGAGGCGGGTGAGACCCACTTTTCTCTGCCCGTCGCCCGGGTCGAGTTGGTGTGTCGCAACCCGAGCCCCGGCCCCCGGACGGTGACCCTGCATCTGGACTTGTCGAGCTTGGGCACGCGTACGAACGCGCAGGGCAGTCCTTGGGCGGCGATGCCTTCGAGGGACTACCTGTTCGTGCAAAGACCAAGGGCGGAGTGGGTCCAACTCCGTGGCCAGGTGGAAGGCTGGGTGTGCTCGGCCACCTTCTCGATACCGCCCGGCGACACCAAGGTTGGTTTGAGCCCTTGGTACACGTGGGCGGACTTCCAGGCCTGGCTGCGTGCGTTGCCCGAGCATCCGCATCTGCGCAGAACGTCGGCGGGCTTGAGTGACGGCGGCCGGGAACATTGGGAACTCACGATCACCGATCCCGCCGTACCCGAGTCCGGCAAACAACGAGTTTTCTGGCACGCACGGGAACATGCCTTCGAGACCTTCTCCTCCTTCGCCATGGAGGGGCTGGTCGGCTTTCTCCTGTCGCCGGAGGCGGCCGAGGCCCGGCGGCGGTTTGTCTTTACGCTGCACCCGATGAGCAATCCGGACGGCGTCGCCGAAGGGGCCGAGTATCGCGGCGGCTACGAGCTGCACGGCTTGCGCAACACGGCCAGTGGCCGGCTGGCCCTGGCCACAGTGGATCGCCTCCGGCCGCACTACGTCATCACCTGGCACAACTGGATCGCCCCCCGTGACGTGGACACGTTGTTCTACACCGACGCCGAGGGCGACCGTCCGACGCGGCGCGCCTGGGACTTGTTCACGCAGCGGTTTCCCTCTCCCCGCGCGGTGGGGCACCGCTGGGAAAGCGAGAGCGACCCGGTGGCGAAGAACTGGTTCGGGCGCCCGCTGTCCGATGACAATCTCCACCAATACGCCATGCGCCATCACGGGAGCCGCGTCTGGGGCTGGGAAATGCCGTGGTGGGGACGGACCGTGGCGGACGCCCGCCGCCTGGGCGCCGCGTTCGCCCGGGCCTGGCTGGCCACCCTCGAACAACTCGACCGAGCCGGCCCGGACAGCGGCCCGGGAACACCCGACATCGAAGTCCCCCTGTGGATCGTCCACGAGTTTCGCCTCCGCGGCTCGGCGGTGGTGGGCAATCCGTGGCGTGAGGCGATGTTGCTGGGCGAGTTCACGGCACCGTCCGGGCGGCGTCTGTGTGTGCCGGGCTTCTTCGTGGAACCCGACGATTGGCGTTTGCGATTCACCCCGGACGAGCCGGGGCTCTGGCATTATCGGCTGCGCGGGGAGGGGGTCGCGTTGTTCGCCAGGGGTCGCATTCGTGCGCTGCCTTCGGCGAGACACGGTTTCATTCGGCGCCATCTGCGGAATCCCCACGCCTTCGCCCAGGCCGATGGCACGCCCTTCTTTCCCCTCGGCGACACGGCCTGCGGGTTGTATTCGGACGGCAGTGTCACGCCGGCACTGCGGGCGGAGTACTTGCGGGTGCGGTGCGCCCAGCGTTTCAACTTCGTGCGCGTGGGGGCGCTGTACAGCCCGACGCAAGGCCGGCAGGACCCGCGGTTCTGGCCTTGGGGCGGAACGCCCGAAGCGCCCGACCTGGACCGCTTCAACCCCGCGTTCTTTGAGGGGCTGGATCGCTTCATGCGGGAGCCGGCCGAGGCAGGCATGCACGTCGAGTTGATCCTGCTGAACTTTGATCAGGCTCCGTTGCAGGAGCCCGATCACTGGACGCCGTTACGCGAACGGGCCTGGCTTACGCACCTCGTTGCCCGTTACGCGGCGTTCCCCAACCTGTTCCTCTGGACCCTGACCAACGAGTACGAAACCCGCCCGGATGGCCGGCATCCCTTGGATCGGCCGGAGGATGTGAACTGGGTCCATGACACCGCCCGTTGGGTGAAGGCCCTGGATGCTTGGCGGCATCCAGTGACGGTGCATTCAGTCGTCTCCTCGAGCACGCGCTCCGTCCTGGCGATTCCACCGCGGGCATGGCGGAAACGCTGCGCGTGAACGGACTTGAAGACTTCGTGGTCGAGGTGAACGGCCGGCCGGTCACGCTGAGCGCCGACCGCCGGGTCCGCCTGAGCCCGTAGGACTCCGTTCTGCTTTCGGGCAGTGCCCCGCATGCCTCCAGCGCTCACGCAGCGCTGGACGCGCTGTTTGACGGAGTGCCCGACGCCAAGCCCGGTCCGGGCTGCCATCGGCCCGCCACGGTGAGCGTGGTGGGTTCGGCGGGGATGCCGCGCTCGTTGCGCCGGAGCTGGCCGTCAAGCATCTGCGCCGCGGCGGCGCCCACGGCGGGAAAGTCTTGGCAAACACCCGGCACCGGGAAGCGGGAGGAGTTTGCGGCCAGATGGATGAAGCGCGGCTTCAGGGCGTTGGCCGGCGCGGCGTGTTCCAGCCAGGCCAACACGTCGTCGGTCAGCGCCAGCACGGCGTCGGGCCTGACGGCGTGGAGCCACTGGCGGAAGGTGTCCTCGTGCCAGGGCCCGCGGAAGATCGGCGGTTCGCCCGCGTTGGGCAGGAGGTCCAGCCAGTTGCCGTAAAAGGCGCCGGCCCAGCGGAGCCCCTGTCGCCGTTCGCCGGTCAGGGGCACGGCCAGCGCGGGACGGTGGCAGCCGAGCCGCAACGTTTCTTCAAGCGCCAGCTTTACGATCTGGTGAATCTCGTTGCCCACGCGGTGTAGCGCCGGCGTCCCGGCCATGTTGCCCGCGACCACCCAACTGAACTTCTCCCACGGCAGGTTCAAGTTGCGGTCGGCCCGCACATTGAGCAGGAAGATGCCGCGCACGTTGCGCGCCTGCCAGCGCCGGACGAGGCCGTCCTCGTCGCCGGCGGGCGGTGGCCAGGGTTCAGCATCAGCGTGGTAGCCCAGCCGCGCGGCCTCGGCTTGGAACCCGGCGACCATGTCCCGCTCTGCCTGCACGAGATTGCCGGCGCTTTCCTCCGCGTAAAGACAAGCCAGATTGACCAGGGCGCGCGGCCGGCGTTGACGCAACTGGCTCATGAGCGCACCGATCATCGGATTGGGTCGGTAGCCCAGTTCTTCCGCGGCGCGCCGCACGGCCTCGCACGTGGCGGACGGGAGTGCCGGATGATGCCGCAGCGCCCGCGACACCGTGGCCGTGGACAGCCCCAGATGCCGCGCCAGGTCAGACATCGTGACCGGGGCGGGAGGTTTCATGCCGCGAGTTGGATGAGCGACCTCTGCGGGGGAGTCAAGTTCCGTCCTTGCTCACCGCCGGGCCTAGGCATTTCCAGCTTGAAATTCACGTTTCCCCTACGCGGGCGGCGGCACGTTAGCGCCGGCCCAGCCCGGCATGCCGACGGGTCAATGGACGCACAGGTCGGAACCTCAGCGCCCGGTGGGGCAGATCATCCTCGCAGGGCGGTCACCGCTTCTTTTACCGAACAAAAGGCCGTTTGCACTTGCTCGGGCGAGGTTCCGAGGCCCAACGAAAACCGCACCATCTGCCGCGAAGCCGCGCTCTCCGGCTTCATGGCCCGCACCACGTGCGACGGCTCGTCCGAATCCGCCAGACAGGCCGAGCCGGATGAGGCGCACACTCCAGCCTGATCCAGCAGCAACAGCAACGCCTCCGACTCCACGCCGCGAAACGTTATGTTGCAGGTGTTGGGCAGGCGTTGCTCCGGATGCCCGTTCAGCTCGGTGTCGGATATGGAGGAAAGGATGCCTTGCTCCAGCGCGTCCCGGAGCGGTCGAACCCTGGCTTCGTAATCGGCCACGCCTTTCCGCGCCAATTCCGCCGCCATGCCCAGGCCAACGATCAACGCCACGTTCTCCGTCCCGCCCCGCCGTCCGCGCTCCTGATGCCCGCCGTGTATCAACGGCGTGAACGGCGCGCCCCGCCGCACAAACAGCGCCCCGACGCCCTTCGGTCCGTGGAACTTGTGGCCGGAGAGGGTGAGGTAATCCACCGGCAACCGCCGCACCTCCACCGGCAGCTTGCCCACCGCCTGCACCGCGTCGCAGTGAAACAACACCCCGCGCGCGCGGCACAGCTCCGCGATGCGCTCCACCGGAAACAGCACGCCGGTCTCGTTGTTCGCCCACATGAGCGAAACCAGCGCGGTGTCGTCCGTGATCGCGTTCTCCAAATCGGCCAGCTTCAGCAACCCCTCGCGATCCACGGGCAGAACCGTCACCCGCGCCCCCTCGCGCTCCAGCGCCCGGCAGCAACTCAGCACCGACGAATGTTCCACGGCCGACGTGATGATGTGTCGCCGCGCGGGATTGGCCCGCAACGCCGCCTGCAGCGCCGTGTTGTTGGCCTCCGTCGCGCCGGAGGTGAAAACGATCTCCCGCGGGCTGGCCCCGATGAGTTCCGCCACCTGCCCGCGCGCCGCTTCGATCACCCCCTTCAACCTCGCGCCGAAACGATAACTGCTCGACGGATTGCCCCATTCCTCCGCCAGATATGGCTGCATCGCCTCCCGCACCTCCGGTGCGAGCGGCGTGGTGGCGTTGTGATCGAGGTAAATCAAGACGGCGGTAATCCAGCCCCTACCCGGTTGCAGACAAGTTGCGACGGGAGGTGGGCTTTCAGTTCTCGGATGTCGCCGGTTGCCAGCAGCGGATGCGTTCCGGCTCGCGCTCGGGCAGCTTCACCAGCGCCACGCCCCTGGTCAGGTAGGTGTCGGTAAATTCGTTCGGCTGGACCTTTCGGCCAAACACCCCGGCCAGCGCCCGCAGTCCGCGCTGGCTCTGCGCGCAGGCGAACGCGATCACCGTGCCGAGTTGGCTGAGGAAATCGTCCGCCTGCCCCTCGAAATCACTCGGGTCCTGCGACAGCAGCATCACCACCGAGCCTTTGGACCGACCTTGCCGCACCAGGTCCACCAGCGATTCCGACCGACGCTCCTGCAGAACCTTCCGCGCCTCGTCCACCACCAGCAGGTGCCGCAGCGTGCGGAACCCCCCGGGCACCGGTGAGTCGGGCTGGTCCAGCAGGAATGCGCTGGCCGTATCCAGCAGGATCAAGGTGATCAACCGCTTCAACTCTTCCGGCAACCCCTTCAAGCTCACCACCCACGACCGACCGAAAAACTGCGCCGGCGACAGTTGTGGCCGGAAGCACGGGATGTTGGTCAGTTCGTTCAGCCGGCTGACGATGCTGTCCGGCGACTTGCCATTGGCCGACAGCGCCCGCTGGTAATAGGCATTGATGGCTTCGAGGCTGTGCTCCGCGCCGTCATTGATGACGTCCTGGATGGCCGTGCGCAGCAGATCCTTCTGCAAGTCCCCCGCCGACTGGCAGCATAGCGCCAGAGAATCCCGCAGCCGCGCCGCCGCCGTGGCGATCCGCAGCGTGGGCGCGGCAGCGTCCGGCAGGAAATCCAGGGGCAACACCTGCTTGCCCACCTCGACCGCTGTCACTGCGTCCCCCAACGCAGCGAACGGACCAACCAGCCCGCCCTCGACCACGAACTCGCCCTTCGGATCAATGAACAGGAACGGGACGCCGGCCTGCTGGACGATCTGAAGCGCCAACTGCACCCCCGTCGTCGTCTTGCCTTTCGCCACCGCGCCCATCAGCGCGATGTGCGGAGGAGTGGCGGGCCCGTTCAACACGAAGTCCACCGGCTTGCCGCCCGGATGCGTCTGACTTACCGGCCCCACCTTGAGCCGGATCTCGCCCGCGTCGCGTGCGCCCGCGCCAAACGGCGCGCTCACCGGTGCCTGGCCCTCCGGCAGCAAATCCGCCAGATGCGTCACCAGCTTGATCGGGTTAAGCTCAAGCCGTTCCAGTTCGCCGCGCAGCAAGGCAAAGCCACGCGCCCAGTTGGCCTCTACCAAAGCGCGGAAGTCCTCCAAGGTTGAGTCCGGTTTGAGCTTTCCGTCGAGAACCAGGGCCGCGAGCCACAAGTCCAGGTCCGCCCCGAAGAGTTGTTCCCCCGAAAGCGGGGTGCGGAATGGCTTCGCAGTTGCAGGGACCGGCTCCGGTGGTGTCCGCTCCGCAAGCGACCGCCCGATCAGCAACTGGGCCGACTCGTAATGATTGTTCGGGTGCGGGGCGCTACTTCCTCAGCACATGCTGGCGATGCCAAGCGAGGTGGCGCGGGTCAGGCTGAAGGTCGGGACGATCTGGCAGGCGGATGGGGCGGCCGGCCATGTTCCGCAGCAAGAGAGCTTCTGGTCCTGATTCCTCGAAGCTGGCGGAGGTGACGATCACTCGGAAATCGTCGGAGATTGACCAAAGCCCCCGGTCGAACAGCCAGTGGGAGTTCTTGGACAGGGCGAGTCCGTTCTGCGGTTCGTTGCTGCCGCCGCGCTTGAACTGGTGGATGTGCGCCGCATCCACCAAGTAGTCGCTGGGCGTGTTCAGACGGTAGCCCGTCAGCGCACAGGTGTAGTCGTAGGCGGGGAGCACGACGCTGCGGAACCGGCCTTCACGCCCTCGCGCCTTGGCCGCCGCAGCCTCGCCGAGCTTGGCGTCCGCCTCGACCACGTCTTTGGATGGGACGGCCATGTCCAGCATGGAGTAGAGGGCGATGCGCTCGGCGGGCAGCTCAAACCATTTGGCCACCAGCTTGCGCCGAGCGAGTCGGCGAAACTCGGCATCGCCCAAACACCGGTGGAACTCGGGATTCAGCTTGGCGGTTGTAGCTGTGGCGCGTGCGTCAGCACTCCGCCCCGAAGCATCAAGCGGCGTCCAGAATCCCGACGTTCTCAGATGGAAGAAAGGGAGGCGCACTTCGGGTTGTGTTCGCCGTCTCTCCGCAGCGACCTTCCAGTAGATGGCGAATCGGAAGGAAAGGTCGGCGTTCAGTTCGACCTCCGGCGACTTCAGGCGCCCCTCCTCGGCCAGATCGAGAAGCACCAGCAAAAGCAGCGGTTTGTGCGGGGCCAGTCCGCGCTCTTGTTTCTTTGCGTGCTCAGGGCGCAGTTGCCCCAATCGTTCAAGCCAGAACTCCAATGTTGGATTTCCACTCATCGAGTGATTTACGCGCAGCAGGCTAACTCAGGTTCCCGCTCGCCCGGACGGCGTCGGGAAACTGGCGAAGCAACGCGGTGATGTCATCCACCACCCACTGCTCCCGGACCAGCCGCTCCTCGGTCGGGGTAATCAACTCGAAGCCGACCGCGCGCTGGGTGCTGAGAAGTTCTTCCAGCAGCAGTTTCCGCGCTTCAACCGTCAGCGGCCCCAGGCCCGGCTGGCCGTTGCGGCGGACCTTGCTGCGGTGTTCGGGGTTGTCGGAAACGTCTTTGATGCGCTGGCGAAAAGCCGCTAGCGGCTCCAGTTGGTCGTGGCCCGCGCCGATGAGGGAGTCGAGCGATTTGTCCTTCTCGATGACCGTGCAGGTCCAGCAGCCGAACCGGGCGGAGGTGGTGCCGCAGGACGGGGCGTCGTCGGTGCTCGTCACGAAGGGACATTCCCCACTGCGGGCATCCTGGTAGAGGCGGACGAGGTCCCGGTAGCTGCCGCCCCACGGCGGGCGGCTGTTGAGGAGGGCAATCCACACTTCCTCGGTGGTGAGGTCTTTGATGGGCGTGAAGACATAGCAGCCCTTAAAATCGGTGTGCGGGGTCAGCCGCCCGTTAGCCGCGGCGTCGTGGCGGGCGAGGTTCTTGGCGCGCTGGGCGGACTCGGCCCGCCGGACGCCGAGCAGCAGAATGGCCTCACCGGCCGCGCTCACTTGCTCACGGATGAAGCGCGAGGTGGGGCGGACCTTCATCCGGTCCGTACACCAGCGGAAGAACGGGCTGGGCGCGGGATAACCGCGCCCCAGGAGGTTGACCCAGAAGGACTCGTCCACACGCGGGGTGGTCTTGACGACCTCGATGGGCAGCCGCAGGTCGGCGAGGCTCTCGCGAAGGTGGTCGAGCAGCCGGTCTACGAAAGTTTGGAACACGGGCGACTCGACCCGGGTGTCGTTGCTCAAAATGACCACGCGCCGGCGCCGCTCGTCCGGGGCGATGGAGAGCAGGCACTCGACGAGCAGATGCACGAGCAGGGTGGAATCCTTGCCGCCGGAGAAGCCGACGATCCACGGCTTGGCGTGGGGCTGGAGGTATTCGTCGCGCAGGTCGCGGCGGACGGCCTTCAGCTTGGTGGCGAAAGACTCAATGGGTGATCCCGACCCACTGGAGACTTCCATCGTACGGGCAACTTTTTGGGACATGTTATGCAGCAATTCCGGGCTGTGATTACTTGGGAAGCTTTCCGCGCCGTTGTGCGGCTCACGGGGAGCATCCAACGACACTGCTGTTTTTGTCGTCCCTGAAAGCGACGAGCCATGGGCGGGGAGCGTCCAAGTAAAGCCGGCGCAGGGAGCCCTGGATTTGTTCGCGAGCGACCGTCGGCATCGGCGTGAGGTTAATGATGGAGGCACGCGAGTTCAACGCTGGAAAGTAAACTGCTGAGGACGGCCCGCAACGCAAGCGCGACCGGGATGGCCGGATGATGCCGCAGTGCGCGCGACACCGCGGCGGTGGACAGGCCGGGGTGTCGCGCCAGGTCGGCCATTGCTACGGTGGCGGGACGTTTCATGCAACGGCTTGCATGAGCGTCCCGTTGCGTCCGGTAAAGCTTTGCCGGTCAATCGCCCCATGCGCCGATTGCTTCTCCTGCCGCTCTGGCTGCCCGCTGCCGCCCTCGCCGCCGGGCTTACGAGCACCGACATCAACACCCCCGCGCCTGGAACGACGCGGGAGTTGCTCCCGTATCGCGCCTACGACCTGTCCGGCTTCGGTACGCAGTTCGGCACCCATGAAGCCGAGTGCAAGGGGCACTTCGTCTGGCGCGAGGTTACCGGCGATTTCGACGTGTGGTGCCGCGTGGCGATGGTGAGCAACCGCGTCGGTCACTGCACCGCCGCCGGGATCATGGCCCGCGCCAGCACCGACCCGCGCGCGCCGTTCGTGAGGGTGGTGGCACATTCCTTCAACCGCGTCTGGAAGGGCTACGATCCCTACGCCATGGGTGCGCGTTTCCAAGAAGGGGGCCGGCTCGTCAATGACGCGAGCTGGGTGGGCGGCTACCTGTATTGCATACCCAAGAACAGGGTGAACGCTGACATTCCGTTCCCGAACTGCTGGGTGCGGCTGCAGCGGCGCGGCAATGAATTTACCGCCTATTTCGCCGAGACCGTGGGAGTCCCCACCGAGGCCGATTGGCAAAAGCACCCGCCCACGTTTGTCCTGGGCAATGGCCCGCCCGGCCCGACGGTTCGTGACACGTGGGGCGTGTACCCCAAAACAATGCTCGTGGGCCTGTGTCTCGAAGCGAACGTCGAGGGCGAGCCGGGCCGCGAGGCTTTCGCCAGCTTCCACGAGGTTCACGGCCTTGAGCCGCGCCCGGCTGCCGCCGCCGAATCCTCTGGCCCGCAGTGAATCGGGACGCCTCAAAACATGGTCGCCGACTGATCGCCAAACCGAGTTATGCAATACATCCGATCGCTTTTGAGAACCGCCATGCAGAGCTTGGGGCTCGCCCGCCAGTTCGATTCGCTCCTGCGCCTGTCCGCGGCCAGCCGACGTGCCGCCACTGCTTTGGCCGCGCTGGCTTGTCTCGCCGCCGGGGCAAAACCGGCGCTGGAGAGCATGGATTTCAACACGCCCGCGCCGGGCACCACGACCGAAATCACGCCGTGGAAGGCTTACGACCTCACGGCTTCGGGCCGGCAGTTCGGCGTCCACCAGGCCCGGGACGAAGGCTGCTTTGCCTACGTCATCCTCGAGGGCGACTTCGATGTCCGGTGCCGGATCGAGATGGTCAGCAACGACGCCGGAAACCTCGCCACCGCAGGGCTGATGGCGCGCAAGAGCCTCGCGGACGACGCGCCGTTTGTCCACGTGGCCGCCAACGCCCACACCCCGAAATTCATCGGCACTCAGTTCGGTTACGACAACTACATCTTCTGCGTGCGGGGTGTGCCGGGCGGCAACCTGCACCAGCCAGGCACTTTCATGTATGCCTGCGCGCGGAACGTGAACCGCAAAGAGGATCGCATCATTCCGTTCCCCAACTGCTGGCTCCGCCTGAAGCGCACGGGCAACGAGTTCCGCGCCTGGTTTGCCGAAACCTCCGGGGTGCCCACCGAGGCGGACTGGGTTGCCCACGAGTTCAGGAACGCGGAAGGCGCGTGGCAGGAGCAGAAACCGCCGGTCATTCGGGACAAGGATGGTGTGTTTCCCAAGCGGCTCTACGTCGGCCTGGCGGTGGACGCCAACGCGGAAGAAAGCGAAAAACTGGAGACGGTCGCTCGCGCGCGCTTCCGCGAGATCCACGGTCTCGCTCCAGCCGCCGCGGGTGCCGCCGCCGCACCAGTCAAGCCTGCCGCCAGCGTTGAGGCCGGGCGCGTGGCCGAAGTGAGTTTCACGACCACCAGGCCGCACACCGATCCGTTCAACACGGTCACCCTCGACGTGGTGTTCACCGACCCCGAGGGGCGCGCCTTCCACGTGCCGGCTTTCTGGGCCGGCGGCGACATCTGGCGAGTGCGCTACAGCTCGCGCCTGCCCGGCCGGCATCCGTTTCGCAGTGAGTGCAGTGACACGACCGACTCCGGCCTGCACCGCAAGACAGGCGAGGTCGAGATCCTGCCCTACAGCGGCGACAACCCGCTTTACCGTCACGGCCCGATCCGCGTGGCCGACGATCGCCGCCACTTCGCCCACGCCGACGGCACGCCGTTCTTTTGGCTGGGCGATACTTGGTGGATGGGGCTGACGAAGCGACTGCGCTGGCTCGACGAATTTGCCGAACTCACCCGGGATCGGCGCGAGAAGGGCTTCAACGTCGTGCAACTCACCGCCGGGCTCTATGGCGACCTCGACCAAAACTTCGACGAGCGCGCCGAGGGCGACGGCGGATTCCCGTGGACGCGGGACTTTGGGCGCATCCGACCGGAGTATTTCGATGCGGCCGACATGCGGGTCTTTTACCTGGTGGAGCAGGGCCTCGTGCCGTGCGTGGTGGGAGCGTGGGGTTACTGGCTGCCGTGGCTGGGCGAGGAGAAGATGAAGCAGCACTGGCGCTACCTCATCGCGCGTTGGGGCGCGCTGCCGGTGGTCTGGTGCGCCGCTGGTGAGACGACCATGCCGTGGTATCTCTCGACCAACAAAGACCCCGAGGAGAAAGCGTTGCACTGCGGCTGGACGCGGGTGATCCGCCACATACGCGAGACCGATCCTTTCAAACGCCCCGTTACCACGCACCCACCCAACTACCGGCACTCGCAGCAAGAGGTCGAAGACCCGGCGCTGCTGGACTTCAACCTCCAGCAGAGCGGCCACGGCACGCCGCCGCCGGGGCAGGCCGCCATCGCGCTCGACGGCTGGAACCGCCCGCCGACCATGCCCGCCCTCAGTGGCGAGGCGCGCTACGAGAAACTCACGCTCAAGCCTGAATGGGTGCCCGACGGCGCGGACCTCCCCCGCGTCCGGGGTCTGACCGAACTGGGCACCCGCGAGGCGCGGCAGGCCTTCTGGGCGCACACGCTCAACAGCGGCTGCGCCGGGCACACTTACGGCGCCAGCGGCATCTTCCAGGTGAACCGACCGGACCGGAAGTTCGGCCAGGCCTTTTCGGGGCTGGACTGGGGACAGCTCCCCTGGCGCGACGCGATGCACCTGCCCGGCTCGCGGCAGATCGGACTTGGCGCGGCGCTGCTGCGTTCGCTGCCGTGGCATCAAATGGCGCCGGCCACCAACGGCTTTGCTGGTGCGACCGCCGCCGCCATCACGCCGGACGCTAGGCACGCCGTGGCCTTCACTCACTCCGGCAAGGCCATCACCGTGACTCTCGACCGCTTCCCGGGCGCAGTGAGCGCGCGCTGGTTCGATCCCACGACCGGAGAAAGCCTCGCCGCTTCCGGCACGCGACCGGAAGGAAACGGCTTTCTCGTCTTCACTCCGCCCGGCCAGAACGCCGCCGGCGACGCGGACTGGGTGCTGGTGCTGGACAAGCCCTAGCCCGGATTCTTCTTGGACCAATGTGCGTTTTGAACCCTATCTGTTAGGGCATGAAGAATCCGGGCCTAGAAAACCGCGCCCCTGCAAGGCTTTGAAGGCGACGGGGGGGGAGATCCGCGCCACCGAACCCACCGGTCGTTGATCCTCGACAGCGCACGATTCATGTGCTCGCCTCTTATACGTGACCACCACCATCCGCGAAGACATTCGCCGTGCGGAGGGTGAAGATCCGCGTGCGCAGATTCGGACAGAGCACTTTCTGCCCGACCGCTTCCGCTATTACACGCTGGCTGTGATTCTGTTCATTCTTGGGTTGGGCGTCGTCAAGGTCATCACCGGCTTTTGGAACTTCCTCATGCTGGGCGTGGGTGAACTGGTCCTTTACGGGATCTACCGGCGCAAGTGGCGGCAGATCCAGCGGCAACCCGATCGCACCTCGACCGAACCGGGGAACGAAAAGACCTTTGGCTTTGGCCGCTACGTCTATCTGACCTGGCTCTACGCCATGATCATGGAGTTCTGGGTCGATTTCGGTTCATACGGCACCTTCAATCCCGGCGTGGTGCTGATCATCATGGTCGTGCTCACCCCACACTACCTGTTCTTGGCAGCCGTCTTTCGTCTTTGGTTCCGTTGGTACACGTTTACGCCACGCGAGGCCTATTTGACCATGGGAACGGTCGGGTTCCTGTTGGAGTCGGTGCTGCTCAAACTCTATGCCGGAACCTTTGAGTTGTCCGGCGTGCTCCTCTTTCCGGTGGATCTTCCGGTGCATATGCTCAATTACGGTGGGTTTGTGCTGATCCCAACCCTCTACCACAATCGGACCGAGCGGCGTGAACCAACGAAGACCTACAAAAAGTACGTGGTGGGCGTTCTAGGCACCCTGGCCCTGACGCTCCCGCAGATCGCGCTTACCTATTGGGTTGTTTACGATATCCTCCTTTAGGGAGGCGGTGTCCGGAACCGTGAATACGTCGGCGACGGCCACCTTTCCGTCCTGCGTCAAAGGCTCCAGGATCTCCCTATGGATTGACGCCAGGGGTGTTCGTGGGCCTCGGGACGTGGAGGACGCTCGCCCAGACGGTCCTGGGCGGCTGGCCCGTGCTCCGCGTCATCAACTGGCTTTTCTCGGGCTGAAGCCATCGACCGGCTCCAGCGCTACCGGCCACATGGGCGGTTGAGCCGCTGGGAAACCTGCGGGCTTACGGGTTTGAATGGGACGACCAGCGACGGAATGTGGGCGTCTGAGTTGAAACCTTTTGCCGTTTTGCCGGGTCTTGTAAATGACAGCAACCTGCGTCTCGCTCAGCCATGCAAGAGTTCGCGCTAATGCGCCTTATGCTCATCGCCGGGGGCATTCTCGGCTTCTGGCTCTTTGGCTCGATATGCGCGCACCCGGGGCAGATGGCGGGCATTTCCCACCGTTCAGCCGCCGTCGGGACAACAGTGACGATCTCCGGGACGGGGTTTGGGGCAACGCCGGGGGTGGTGGTGTTGACCGGGCTGCGGGTTGCTCCGACCGACTGGTCGGATACGGAGATCACTTTCGTCGTCCCAGATGATGGGGTGTCAGGCCCGCTTTATTTTCGGACGGCTGACGGCACCCAGACCGAGGCCGGACGGTTCACCGTCGAGCGTCTGCTGCCGGCCGGGCAGATCGCGCCGTACGGCATGGTCTTGGAGGAAACGGGCCTGCCAGGACCGGCGTTTCTGGTTGAGACGGACGGCGCGAGCCTCTATGGCGTCTCCGGTTTCGAAACCCTTTCGACCTACCAACTCCGGGCCGCTGGCCCCCATGCCTTTCGTAGTCGGCTTTACCTCAATCAGCGCGTGGCCGACCTGCGCGTACAGGACGGCTACCTGTTTTGCGTGGGCGATCATGGTTTGCTGATTTGGCGCTGCGCCGACTTGCAGACGGGCGCGCCCCCGGTGGCGGCAGCCGTGGCGGGCGGGTCGTATTATGGTGTGGACGCGCGCCCGGACCCGGCGGGTGAGGTGGATGGTTTACTGGTGGCGCTGAGCGAACACGCCCCGCGGTGGGGTGCAAACACGTTGCGGGTTGTGTTTTATGAGTTTGCCGGTGGCGAACTGACGCGGCGCGGAACTTTCGCTCGAGTGGCGGGCGCGGACGAACGTCAGTTCGCGGTAGCGTTGGACCCGTTGAATCGCAAGGCTTACGTCTCAGGCTGGCTCGCGTTGTCCGGCGCGAACAAATACCTGCTCGAGCTCGCCACCACGAATCTGGCCGCGCCGACGCTCCAGCACCGCGAGGAGACCGGCGTCATCCTGGCCGGCGACATGGACGCTGTGGACAACGTCCTCTGGACGGCCGTGACCACCACCGTCCTCGGGAACGAGTTGTTTCGCGCTTACACCCTCAAACCCGGCCTCGAGCCTCTCGCGCTCACCCGCACGATCTCCGGCGGCCCCGCCTTCGGTCGGGTCGCGCGGGTGCGGATTCTGGATTGCCAGACGACGGCGGGATGCTCGTGGTTTGGCAATCGGCCGGACCTGTTTCTGCTCAGCACCTTTGGCGACACCAGCGTTCCCGCCGTGACCCGCAACTCGCTCGATTGGGCCTTTGACGTGACGGGGTTCGCGCAACCCGCGGGCACCAATGCCGGGAAGATCATCGTTGCGGACGAATGGGGCGGGTTCATCACCCTTGACTACCAAGTGACTCCAAAGCTCAACCTCTCGCGCCAGTCGGATTATCAGTGGGTGCCCGCCTCGGCGATGACCGAGGGTCTGCACCTGGCCGAAGGCCGGATCTACGTGGCAAACCGCGGTGCCGGGCCTTGGAGCGCCGACGCCCGGAATCTGGCTGATGACTCCCAGTGGCGGCGGGCGGAGTTTGACTGGACGGCAGTCCAACCTCCGCCCCATCCCATCAGCGCCATCTGCACGCGGCGGGACCCGCAGGCCGGGATGCTTATTGCCGCGCTCGGTCACGAAAAAGCCATGGCCTGGGGTACGGAAATCATTGGGCTCCTCTATCGAGAAACCGCGACCAACATCGCGCTGCTGGCCCAGGCCGACGCCTTCGATCCACCCGGCGCCGGCAGTGTCGGCGTCAGCGTCGTCTGGCCCGAGCCCGACCTGGTCTGGATGACGACGGGCAGCGACGGGTTCCGTGCGTACGTGGTCGACCCCTTGGCGCCGAGCCTCACGCTGCACCGGGACTGCCGGGTCCGCGGTTTCGCCACGAATGTCTATAGCACGGCCATGACGGCCCGGTGTTTCAAGCACCACCTCGATGCGGACAACCGCCGCCGCCTCATTGTGGGCAGCGTCCCCGGATTGCTGGTCGGCGCCCCCACGCTAAACCTATTTGCCCTGAATTATCCGGCAGGCGTGCCGGATCGCGCGCATCCCAACCGGCCTATCGAGGTCATCCACGAGTCCGCCCTGCAATGCCTGGCCTGGAAGCATGTCCGCAACCTGGACGTCCGGCCCTCGGGATGGGTGGCCGTCGCCACCAGCGCCGGCGTGGGCGTTTTCCACCTGAGCTGGGTGCCGGCGCTGAATCAAATGAACGACTTCACCGCCTGGGACAAGATCCGTGTGCCGGCGGGCGCCTACGCGCCTTGGTGGCATTCGTCTTGGAGCAGTGACGTCGCAGACGTGAGTTTCGCGGACGACAACACCATTTACGTGGTCAAGGCCACCGAAGGCGTTTGGCGGCTGATCCTGGCTGTGGATCCCCTAAACCACACCCATCGCTCGATGGCCACAGCCTATTACCCGGGCGTGAACTGTGGCATGAACTACAGCCTCGCGCTGCACGGTTGGGCCAACCCAGACCTGCCGACCTTGCCTCATCCTTATGGCGTCGTCGCTGAAGGCGGCACAGCCTGGGTCACCGGCTGGAGCGGCAAGGTCCAACGGTTGGGGTTGGACGCGGCGGCAGGCGTGAGAATTCTGCATCTGACCCGGGGGGCTGACCGCGATCGCCTGACCTTCGCAGCGCCTTACGGCAACCGGCGCTATTGGGTCGAGACCACGGCGGGTTGGGAAGATGCCCCATGGGCCACGGTGCCGAATACCGTGGTGCAGCGAATCGGCAACGGACTTTACGCCGCGGAGTGCCCCCGCACGGGGGTTTCCGTACAGCAATTCTACCGCATTGGCGTCAGACCCTGACGAATCGCGTAATCCGGCCGCCTCCGCAATCGCCGAGCGCAGGGTGTTGCGCTGCCGGTTGCGGTCGTGCGCAAGTTCCTGGAGTGCGGCGATCAGGTAACCGAGCCGGCCTGATCAGCCTTTGATGGCCCAACGGAGCAAGTCCTTGAGCCGGGGCGAGTGGCCTTGGACCAGCAGGGCAACCCGAGAGATTCGGCTCGAGAGCCAGATGGAGAGCCAGGTGGCCCCGATCTTCACACACAACCAGTGCGAGCCGATCGTGGCCCGCCTCCACCAGCAGAAGTACGGCAAGGCCTTCGAGGAGAAACAGGTGGTCTGCCGGGCCAAGGGCAAGAAGGGCGAGGGATTCCTCGCTGTGATCTTCCCGCGCAAGGCAGGCGAACCGGAGCCGGTGATCGAGCCATGGGCTGACGGAGCCGGCGCGAAGATCGCCTGGAGGGGCGAGACACGCTTCGTCCTGCTCGATAGCGTCGAGCGCGAGGTGAACGCCGACCGCATCAAGGCCCAGGCCGGCGCGCTGGTCTGCAAAACGGTGGGCGGCAAGGTCGCCTCGCTCACCCTGATGGCCGGCGGCTCGGCCGAAGCCACGAGCGCCAAGGCCGTGGTCGCCCAGTTGCTGCCGGGTTTGAAGTAAACGTCCGCATTGTCAACCGTGCGAAGGTCGGGTTAGCACGAAGCGACTTCGGTGTTACAGAAGCCAGTCGTTTCCGTACGGAAAAGAGTCGGAAGGGAGCCACGGTGGCCAACGGGCAGAGGCGAGGCCAGAGCCGGTTTCCACGCTTGCTCGAGTCCGATGCCGGGGCGTAGCCTGCCTCCGCAAGGAGGTCAGGTATGTTCTGCGGGGCCAAGGAGGCCGGCGGCGTTTATCGTCCCCGGCACCCGCAACAGTCGCCATTTTACAGATTGGTCGAGCGCTTCTACGCGGAGTTTGAAACCGTATACGAGGAGCGCTATCAGGAGCGCTATGGCTTTTGGCGGCCCATCATCGGGACGGTGGTGCGCAAGTTCCTCCAGTGCGGGGACCTCAAGCACGGCTTCGCCCGCGTCCGTTGCCCCAAGTGCCGCGAGGAGCTTTTCGTGCCGTTTTCCTGCCGAGGCCGTAGCTTCTGCCCCTCTTGCCACCAGAAGCGGGCGTTGGAGAAGGCCGGCTGGGTGGCTGAGCACGTTTGCGCCGAGGTGCCGCACCGGCAGTTCGTGTTCACGATCCCGAAGCGGCTGCGCATCTACTTCCGGTTCGAGCGCCGGCTGCTGGGCGACCTGTGCCATGCGGCGGCGCGCACGGTGATCACCGTCTATCGCGCCGCCAGCGGCCGCCCCGACGCCGTGCCCGGGATGGTCGGTGCCATTCAGACGTTCGGTCAATTGGTTCATTTTCACCCGCACATTCACGCGCTGGTGACCGAAGGAGTGTTCCTGGCAGACGGCACATTCCTGCCGCTGCCCAAGCTGGCTACCGAGCCCTTCCTCAAGCTCTGGGAGCAGGAGGTGTTCGCGCTGCTCCTGGCCGAGGGCAAGATCACCGAGCAAGTCGTGGCCAACATCCGGTCCTGGAGGCATTCGGGTTTCAGTGTGGACCAAAGCGTCCGCTTGGAAGGGGGCGATCAGCAAGGGGTCCAGCGGCTCATCCAATATTTCCTGCGGTGTCCCTTCTCCCAGGCCCGCATGATCGAGGTGACAGAGGCCGGGAAGGTGATCTACAAGACCGAGCATAATGCGGTGGGCCGATTCCCTGAACCGGGGGACGAGGAACTGCTGGCCGGGCCGTCCCGCAACTTCCAGGTGTTCGATCCCTTGGACTTCTTGGCCGAGGTGACCCAACACATCCCGGATCCGCGCCTACGACCTCGCCACCGGCCGCGAGGACACGGCCGACGACCGCCGCATCCTGCCCTTTGGCCGCAACGACTACGGGATCATCTTCGACGCCACCTACAGCATCGCCGCCCACCGCCGTTCCGATGGCGAGTACCTGATCTTCGCGGAGGAAAACGGCCACGCCAAACAGTTCCTCTACCGCTGGCGACCGGGCCGCACTGCGCCACCCGCCCCGCGCGGCTTTGATGTCCGCACCACCGCTGATGGGTGCAGCGTGCGGTTGTCCTGGAAAGAGGCTCCCGGGGCGGCCAACTACCAAATTGAGCGCGGCCTGCTCGGGCCTGATGGTTGGGGGCCGTGGACATTGGTTGTCGCCCGCACCGTCGCGACCGGCTGGGACGACACCGAGGTGCCGACCGGCGGCAGCGCCCGCTACCGTCTGCGGGCGCGGGCCACCGGTGGCTCCCTTGGCAGCGAGAGCGTCGAACGCTACGCGCGCACCTTGGCTTGGGAGGGAGAGCATTTCTCCGCCGCCGGCCTGTTGGGCGTGCCTCCCGGCGCCTCGGTGGCGGCCTGGCGCGGCCATTGGCTGTCCGGGCCTGGACCGCTTTCCGGCAGCCCTCCCGAAAACGAAGCGCTGCGCTTCAAGCCCGGCGCCCCCGGGGACACGCTGACCATCACGCTGCTCAACATGCCAGCCGGCCAATGGCGCGTGCTGGCGCAGTTCGCGTGCGCCAAGGGCCTCGGTCGCTGCCAACTGACCCTGGAGGGACAAGACGCCAGCGCCATCACGGAGGACCTCGGCGCCGTGGTGGACGGTCCTTACGCCAGCCACCTCAACGCCCGCCCGCTGCGGGAACTGCCGGTTGTGACGCTGCGTGCGGCGGCCCCGCTGGTTCTGCGCCTGACCGCGCTCGACGCCCGGCCGGTGGTGCTCGACAGCGTGCGCTTGGAGCCAGCGCTATAAACGCCACGCTCGACCACGTCCCGCGCCTTGCCACCGCCGCCGCCACCGCGCCCCACAGCAAACATGTCTTGGTCTTCACTCACGCCGGCAAGGCCATCACCGTGACTCTCGATCGCTTTCCGGGCGCGGTGAACGCGCGCTGGTTTGATCCCACGAGGGGAGAAAGCCTCGCCGCTTCCGTCGCGCCTTCGCGTCCTCACGACCAGCACACCGTTATCCCGCCCGGCCAGAACGCCGCCGGCGACGCAGACTGAGTGCTGGTGCTTGCAGCGTCGTAACCAGTGGAGCAGGCTGTCTGCTGTGCAAACCTTGAGTGTGCTCCGAGCATGCATTTGCCTGGCTCTTATTCTGAACGAACTGCCGGCAGCTCCCGCCCCCGAGTTCCGCGAAGGCAGCCGCACGGATCCCGCCATCAATCCGCTCTACCACCGCTACGAGTGGCCCAACGAGCCGCCTGCCGACGCGCCGGTCGAGCGGTCGCGGGATATCCGGCGCATCGTCTTCACCGGCCGCTACGCCAATTACACCGGGGCCGACACGTGGTATTTCCAGGGC
>Ga0209381_1002510_pt1 | contig 22539 bp, 14 predicted proteins | sample DewCreD2012metaG_FD_184111 | JGI IMG/M metagenome (GOLD analysis project Ga0209381, IMG submission 184111) | Hot spring sediment bacterial and archeal communities from British Columbia, Canada, to study Microbial Dark Matter (Phase II) - Dewar... ...
AGAAACGCTGGGTGAAGCCAAGGAGCGTTTGCAGCGGGAAACTTTCATCCCAGACTACTATCACAAGCCGCCTATGCTCAAGGGTAAAATCTCTATGCAATTACTCCTATCTGCGTAAGTACTGTAAATTATCATTCATCCTGCGCACAGCGAAACCCAATGCGCGGAGAGAAAGCGCCAAGCGACTCCGGCGAACCGGGCAGAGTGTTGGGAATCGGTCCCTGCACAGCCGAACGCTTGGAGATGCGGATGTTCACCTCGGCATCGCCCAGACTGCCTCCACGCACCACGCGCAAGTAATTGGTGCTGGTGAGCGGTCCGAGCGGATTGGTCAATTCGCCGATGGCGTAATAGCCGGAGCTGTAAAAATCGTTCGTCCATTCTGCGACATTTCCCGCCATATCGAAGATGCCAAACGGGCTGGCTCCCAGCGAATACGTGCCGACGCGCGACGTGTCTTTGACGATGAAGTTGAAGTTGGCAAAGCGGTAATCGGGTTTGTCTTCGCCCCAAGGGAAGGTGCGCATGTCGTTCCCGCGGGCGGCGCGTTCCCATTCCGCTTCGCTGGGCAAACGTCTGCCTGCCCATTCGCAATAGGCTTTTGCCTGTTCCCAGGTGACGTACACGACCGGGTAATCCTTGAATTCGGGGTTGTTGTAATAGTCATCCCGCCGCTGGGAGGCAGGTTTTTGCGGCGGCGTGCAGCCTCCCGCGCTGACGCATAACTGGTACATGGCGTTGGTCACTTCGAGTTGATCCATCCAATACGCATCGAGCGTGACTTGACGATTGGGGAACTCGTCCGGCGCGGCGCGGACGTCGAAGCCGCCCATGAAGAAGGTGCCGGCCGGGATGAAGACTTGCGGCATCCCGTCAATGGGAGAAAAGCGAATGGTAACCGCCGTCTCTGTAGGCGCGGGAGGAGGGGATGTCTTTGGGTTGCGCGTAGGCAAGATAGTGTTTGGAGGCAACTCGCTGGAATTTGACGGCAGTCCGCTGAAAGAGGCGGCGGGCGGGAGGGACGGAACGGGCAGCGGCGTGGCTGTCCATTCCGACGCAGGGGTTACGGTTTGACCTCCGCAGGCGGAGAGGATGAGAAGGAGGATGAAGGCGGGCAGGATTTTTTTCATGCGCATCACGACTGGCGTGTGATCACGGCGTTGCGCCGACGAAATCGAGCGCGTACAACGCATCCTCGTATCCCGGACGGACGGAGAGCGCCTTGCGCCAGTCGTTGATGGCGCCGTTGATATCGCCTTTGCGGTAGAGCGCCCAGCCATGCCAGAGCCATGCCTCCTCCGACATTTGCGTCCGCTGGAGGGCGTATTCGGTGAGGGCGAGCAGGTCGTCAATGCGGTTGGCGTGGAAGTTGGCAAGAAAGGGACCGAACTGGTAGCGGAACATGCGCTGAGGCAAGCCGATTTCACGCGCTTTATCGTAGGCGGCATTGGCTTCGTCGTAACGACCAAAGTACACGAGGTTGCTGCCCACGTTGAACCAGGCGAACGCATCGGACGGGTCAACGGCGACAGCGGCTTCGGCGAGGGAAAGGGCATTTTGCCGATTCCGGTCCGGGTCCCAGTTTGAACCGAGCAGTTGTCGAATCTCTTCTTCCTGTTCGGGCAGGTATACGATCAGGTAGAGGTAGTTGAACGGTTTCCATTCCGATTCGAGTTGTGCATAAGGGACCTGCCTGTCGGGTCCGCGGTAGGTATCCTGCGCGAGGAAGGTTTGGGTGGAATTGTCGTAACCGTTCAGCAGAAGGAAGTGCGCCGCCCACAGGTCGTCATCGGGCCAGCCGGTGTCGTCGGGGTTGAGGGCGGTGGTGCCTTCGATGATAACCGGGTATCCCGCCGCGATGAGACGTTTGAGCGTTTCGAGGTCGCCGCCCACGCGGTATTCGACGCGCAGCCAGCCGGCGTAGTTACGCACCCAATAAGCCAGTTCTTCGGGGTTGACGTTGCGGTCGCCGTTGACCGGCTTGATGACATCGGAGATGTCTTTCTGCGAACCGTTCCAGCCGAACATGTGAAGCATCATCGAAAGCGCGGCGGGACCGCAATTGTTTGGCGTCTGCTTTTCGTAAGGCGGCGAGGGAAGGGATGCCTGTGGGGGCGGCGGTTCGAGTGTGGACGTGGGGACTGCCGCTGTTTCAGCAGCCTTTAGCGTCGGGACGGCGGTTTCGGTGAGCGGCACGGGCGAGGGCGTGACGACAATCGCAGGATTGGGAATGGCAGTAGGAACCTCGCCCACCGGGTCGAGGACATTTCGCAGATAGGTTTTTGCCACCTCATAGCGCCAGGCAACGCGCTCATGGACGGCGGGAATTTGCAGGAACAAAATGCCCAGCGCGAGGATGCCTGCGCCGGTCAGAAAAATGTTTCGTTTCGTCATTCGAAAAAGTGTACCAGAGGTGGATGAGTTGAATTTAATCCGACCCCCGCCCAGCCTCCCCCAAATTCCGACGGATTTCAGTCGGATTTTTGGGGGAGGTGCCCGTAAGGGCGGAGGGGGTCATTTATGTCCCAGCAACTCCAGCGCCGCCGCAATGGACGGGTCGGTCTCGAAGCGGAACGTGTCCCATTCGGCGTATGCTTCCAGGTCGGGGATGATGCCGTCGCGTTCCCAGTCGGCATCCGAGAAGGCGGAGTCGAAGGTTTCGGAGGCGATCCACAGCACCGAGCCGTCGTCGAAGTCGTAGCCGTGTAAAACTTCCACATTGCCCAGGCTGGTCTCGCCGCTGATTTTTGCGCCGCGCGCGTCGCGCAATACCCCTGCAAAAATTTCGCCGAAACTGGCGGTATCCTTGCTCACCAATACCACCAGCGGAACGGTCTGCGAGTTGTGGACCGGCGTTGCCCGCAGGATGAGCGGGCGCGAATCGGTGCGGCTGACAAATTCGCCGAGTTTGCCTTTTGTGAAAAGGGACAGGATGGGATAGGCAACCGTACTGCTCCCGCCGCCGTTGAGGCGCACGTCGAGGATGAGACCATCCAACGTCCCGAAGTTTTCTAATGCCTGCTTGATTTGAGGCGGCAGGGTTTCATCGAAGAAAGAGGGGATGAAGATGTAACCGATCTTCGAGCCGTCGTTGGTAGGGACGAGGCGGGCGTCAATGGGGACATTGCCTTGAATGGCGGCGCGGACCAGCATCACGTCGCGCGGCGGTTCGCCGGGCGATTGCACGGTCAGGCGGACAGCGGTGCATTCCGGTCCGAGTGTGCGGACGCCTGTTTCGAGCGTGATGGGTTTCCCATCCACCAGCAGGATGCTGTCGTGCGGTTTCAAGCCGGCATGGTCGGCGGGCGAGCCGGGGAACGTGGAGATGACCACGATTTTCCCGCGCTCGAAATCCACATCGCTGTATACGCCCACGCCGACGAACTTGGTCCTCCCCTTGAGTTCTTCTTCGGATTGCTGTACTTCCACCGGTGAGACAAAGGAGGAGTGCTCGTCGCCCAATTCGTTGATCATGTTCTGCATTTCGAAGTAGAACTGTTCCGTCTCCAGACCGGCTTCCACCAGGTCGCGGTAATGCGCCACGATGCCCTTCCAGTCTTTGCCGTTGAAGTCGGGGTACACATACACTTCTTCCACGATATGTTCCACTTCATCCAAAATCTGCAATTGCATTTGCTTCGAGATGGGCTTGATCTCGAATTGCGGCGTGGGGAAAATGGCGACATCGGGGGAAATCGTTGCCAGCGGCGCGGAAGCGTCGCACTGCGGCGGGATGTAGGCTGGCACGAGCGGGGTCGCTGTGGGCGTGGGAGAGGCGGTGGCGGTAGGCGTCAGGGTGGGGATCGGGGTTGCCGTCGGCGGGAAGATCATCTGTGTGACGAAATTGCACGCCATCAGTGACAACACTGCCAATACAAATAAAATGCGCTTTGCCTTCATTTGCTCCATTCCTTTGTGCGTTCCAATAATTCTACGATGGGTCTCAGTTTGCGGACAGGCACTGCCAGATTCTTCGTGCGGGTTTTTTCGTACTGAAAGACGCGCGTCCCTTCCGGCAGCGGCGCGGCTTGCCGCATGAACTCTCTGCGCGTCAGCCAGCCTGCCAGCAAAATGTCCATGCCATAAACCCAAATATTACCCCAATCCCGCGCACCAATCAGATGCGTCTCCTTACGGATGGGGCTGTGGATTCCGATGCGGGCATTCGGCAAAGCCTTACTGTGAATGGACGCCACCGAAGAATATTCTGTCTCGATTTGGACGCGCCGGCGCGGCGGCAATTCCACCTCCAGCGGACGCATCTCACCCGCCTCTGCCTGTCCGTTGACCTCGATGACCTGCTTCTCCGCCGATTCTGATTTGAAGACCAGCCTGCCCAGCGGATGCCACTCCGCCGGTCTCCGCCACGTTGGCGGCATGACGTGTACCAGATACAGCGGTTGCTGTTTTGCCGCGGCTTTTTGTATCTCCTCTTGTGAGATGGCGGTCAGCCCGCACAAAAAAGCGAAGAGATAGATGTCTTTTTCGGAATGTCCCTCTGCCGCATTCTGGTCGGAAGGCACCAGCGCCGGCGCATCGAGAAGCATTTGCGGATTGCGCTTTATTTCGGCGATTTGCCGCCGATAGGAGATGAAGAAGGATTTGATGTCGCATCTGCGCCCGCCCAGCGCCACGTCATAACGGTCGGGGTCGGTGAACGGGGTTGCGCCGCGCACATCGAAGGGGATGTTCTGTTCCGTCAGATACCGCCGGAAAGCAAGTTCCACTGCAATGCCGGCTGTGATCCGCCGCAGGCGGTCGTAGGGCGAGCCTCCCATGCGGTTATAGGTATGAGACAAAGAGCGCAGCGCGTACGCAATCCCGCCTTCGGTCAGGTCGCGGGTGTAGGGGAGATGGATGAAATCGGATGCCTTGACCACTATTCGTTTCGGAACTGCAAACAATAATGATGAAAGGTGTTGCTCACCCAGGCAGACCCCAGCCCGAAGGGGGCGAGGGGTTGATTATCCTGCAGCCAGATTTTTTCGTCTTTGAGGGTGTAGATTTTGCCGAGTTCCCGCCCGAGGTCCCATGCCAGCGGGTACATCCTGCCGCCTTTTTTCACGTTCTTGACGATGATGGTGAGATATGCCTTTTCGCGCAGGAGCGGCTTCAAGCCTTTGTAAATGTCAATCAACCGGGCGAGAAATTCTTCGTAATCGTTCACGTTGCCCAGGTCGTTCGGGTCGTCGGAGTAGTGAACATCAAGGCTGGCGGCGCGGCGTTTCTTTTGTGTCTCGGCGCCCCGCGCGCGGAGCATGTCCCAGTAGGGAGGCGAGGTGAGGACGTAATCTATCGCGGGTAATTGGTAATTGGCAATTTGGGCGGCGTCGCCGGTTATGATTTCAGATTTTAGATTGACGATTTCAGATTGTGATGCTTTGACGGATGAGCAAAGCGTTTTTCGTTCTTCCTCGATAATTTGCCTGGCGATTTTTGCGTATTTGGGATTCAACTCGATACCGTAACTGTTACGCCCTGCCCGCAATGCGGCGACGAGGGTGGAGCCGGTCCCTGCCATGGGGTCGAGGACGGTTTCGCCCCGCTTGGTGAAGAACTCGATGAACTCCTGCGCCATGGTCTCCGGGAACTTGGCGGGATGCACAAGCACTCCCTTTTTGCGGGGAGGCGGGTTGTGGATGAACCACGACTTTTGGAATTTCAGCCATTCCTTGTTGGTGAGGTCGTTCAATTTGTTTTTCGGCATGTCTCGTTGTTTGCGCAGCGGTTTCATGGAGAGGGCGTCATCGTCGGCGGGATGTAGTCCACATCATACACGTTTAATTCAGAAAACGTAACGCTAACCGGCGCATCGCCTGCGCCTCGCACGAATACCCCAAACGCTCCGCTGGGAGAACTGGGGTCGCTGATGCTGAATTGATAACGCCCGTTGAGGAAGAGACGCATTTCGTTTCCCGCCGCCCATAGTCCAATGCGGACTTCGCCCGGTGCGCCCGGCGGCGCATCTCCGCTGGGGACGGGTTGCTGCATTGTCAGCCGCACGCTGTTCACAATCCGCTCGGCGGAGACCAGCGAGTTGCAGGTCAGCGTGAAGCGGTAGAACGAATTGCCGCTGGAACGGACGATGATGCCGTAACTGTCCTCTCCGCGGCACAGGCTGAGATGCGCCGTGATTTCGGCGTAAAAATCGCCGAAGGTCTCTTCGCGGTTGAGGCTGGCGAGATAGACGCCCGGCTCGGCGACGAGCGTCAGGCGGTTGCGGCTGATGGCGGCGCTCCCTTGTGTGGAGGCGGCAGTATCCCAGGCGGAGGGATTCGAGAAGTCGTCGCTGAAGAGGAGCGCACCCACGCCGGGACTCATCTCCGGCGTGGAAGTGGGGGTAGGAAAAACTTTCAGCGTAGGCGTGGCAGATGGGGGGAACCAGACCACGGTCGGAGAAGGAGGCGGAGTGTCGGAGGGTGGGGGCGTCTCTGTGGGCAGAGTCGCTTCGAGCGGCAGGCAGGCGCTGAGGAGGAGAAATCCGATGAAGAAAAAAGTGGGAGGAAAATGTCGCATGGAATGATGACAATCTTCGTGATGATTTTGTTTCGGGGTGTTGTACAATACTTGTAAAATTCTACCGCGTAATGCGGAAACTTCACGGCTCACAAGGAGACTCTATGACTGAACGGCTTGTGCTGGTGACCGGCGCCTGCGGTGAGATTGGTCAGGCATTGGTGCAGGGGTTGGCAAGGCAGGGCGGATACAAAATTGTAACGGCAGACCTGGCTCCACTGCCGGAGAGCATCAGGGACCTGTCGGCGGAACACGCGCAGGGGGATTTGGTGTACAAAATCAAAACGTTCTATGATTATGATTTCGATGTGATATTTCACTTGGCGGCTTCGCTTTCCTCCAAAGCGGAGGTGGCGAGCGAGGAGGCGCACCGCATCAACGTGGAAGGCACGATGCAACTGCTGATGATGGCGGCGTATCGTTCGGAGAAATATCACAAGTCCGTGAAGTTCCTTTTTCCGAGTTCCATTGCCGCCTATGGCATGCCCGACCTGGCGACGAAACATGCGGCAGGCGCAGTGAAGGAGGACGAGTACAACACGCCGCACACCATGTATGGCTGTAATAAACTGTACTGCGAGAAACTGGGGATTTATTACAGCAAATATTACGGGCAGAAACATTTGGATGAAACCCCGCCTCACTTTCTGGACTTTCGGGCGATTCGCTTCCCGGGCTTGATCTCCGCCTTTACCGTACCCAGCGGCGGGACGAGCGACTACGGTCCCGAGATGCTGCACGCCGCCGCGCAGGGGAAACCTTATGCGTGTTTTGTGCGCGAGGATACGAAGATTTCTTTCATGGCAATGCCCGACGCAATCAAATCGCTGTTGATGCTGTTGGATGTGCCGCGTGAGAAGTTGAAGCATCAGGTCTATAACATTGCCGCCTTTGCCATCACCGCCGGCGAGTTCCGCGACCGCGCACTGAAGGCGTTCCCTGATGCAAAGATTACCTTCGAGCCGAACCCGCGCCGCCAGGGAATTGTGGACTCCTGGCCCGAGGACGTGGACGACACCCTCGCCCGCACCGAATGGGGCTGGAAACCCGATTACGACGTGGACCGTTTCTTCGACGAATACTTCCTGCCGGAGATTCGCAAACGATACGGGAAATAACAATAGACTTTACCCGAATTAATTCGTTGCTCCACGAAGTTCACGAAGGGACACAAATTCTTTTCTCTTTTTCGTGCGCTTTGCGGAGCATTTTTCTTTTGGATAGAGTCTAACGTGGCGGGAGGTGGAAAACAGATGTCCCGAAGGTTTTGAACCGTAAGACAGACCTTCGGGACATTTTGGTTTTCCGTACTTCCCATTCTCTACTTTCCATTTCCCATTCCCCTCATCCCCCAAACGTTTCGTTCAACCAGTCTAAAAATCCCTTTTCCTTCGGCTTGACCGTTGTCCCCAGCGACTGTGCCAGTTTCTCGAACAACTCGCGCTGTTCTTTGGTTAGTTTCGTCGGAATTTCCACGTTGACGATGACCAACTGGTCGCCGCGGTCTTTGCGCCGCAGATAGGGAACGCCCTTGCCGCGAATTGTAAAGACCTTGCCGGGCTGTGTGCCGGGGGGGATTTTCAATTTTTCCGTGCCGTCCAGCGTTGGCACTTCGATTTCTGCGCCCAGCGTTGCCTGCGCCACGTTGATGTCTATGTTCAAGAGGATGTCGTTTTCCCGCCGCTTGAAGAATTTATGCGGCTCGACCTCCAGAACGAGGAACAAATTCCCATTCGGTCCGCCATAGACGCCGGGTCCGCCCTCGCCTGCCAAGCGGATTTGCGTGCCACGGTCCACGCCGGCGGGAATCTGCACCTTCTTGGTGACGGTTTTGCGCTCCAGCCCTCCGCCGCGGCAGGTTTTGCAGGGCGTCGAAATGATCTCGCCGCGTCCGTTGCAGGAGGGACAGGTGGTGGTTTGCACCATTTGCCCGAGGAAGGTTTGCCGCACCTGACGCACCTCGCCCTGACCGTTGCAGGTGGCGCAGCGCACCGGCGAAGTCCCCGGCTCTGCCCCGGAACCGTTGCAGCGCGAACAAATCTCCTCGCGTTGAAACTCGATTTCCTTCTCGACGCCGAAGACCGCCTCTTCGAACGTCAGATTGATCTGCATCTGCAAGTCGCGTCCGCGGCGCGGCGAACGGCGGGAACTCCTGCCGGTGGAGAAGCCGAAACTGCCGAAGAGTTCCTCGAAGAGATCGCTGAAGTCCACGGTGTAATCGTGGAAGCCGCCCATGTTGCCCAGCCCTTCCCTGCCAAAGCGGTCATAGCGGGCGCGCTTCTCGCGGTCCGAGAGTACGCCGTATGCCTCGTTGATTTCCTTGAACTTCTCTTCGGCGCCGGGATCCTTGTTCACGTCGGGGTGATACTGACGCGCCAGTTTGCGGAATGCCGCTTTGATTTCATCGTCGCTGGCGTTCCGTCCCACACCGAGGACATCGTAGTAATCGCGGTTGCTCATGTTTATTACACACTGATGTTACGCACCGTCCCGAAGGTTTTAGCGCGCAGCAAGGCTCTTTTCAGAGAACCTTCGGGACGTTCTGCGTAAGGTGAGTTACAAAGTGGAAAGTGGAAAACAACACCTCGTCACTTTCCACTTTCCACTTTCCACTTTCTACTTTCTACTCTTTGACCTCTCCATCCACCACTTCGGGACCTTCATCCTTGGATGACGCGCCCGCTTCGCTTCCACCCGCAGCCGGGTTCTGCTCATAGACGCTGGCGCCAATCTTTTGCACTGCCTGCCCGAGCGCTTCCGTGGCGGCTTTGATGGCGGCAGTATCTTCGCCCTCCGCCGTGCGTTTGACCTCAGCCACTTTGGACTCCACGTCGCGCTTCACTTCAGCAGGGACTTTGTCGCCAAATTCGCGCAATGCTTTTTCTGCGGCATAGACGGTGTTATCGGCGTGATTGCGGGCTTCAATGAGTTCCCTGCGCTTGCGGTCTTCCTCGGCGTGCGCCTCGGCGTCCTTGCGCATCCGTTCGATTTCCGCTTCGCTCAAGCCGGAAGACGCCGTAATGGTGATGTGCTGGGAGCGCCCGGTTGCCTTATCCTGCGCTGTGACCTTGAGGATGCCGTTCGCATCAATATCGAACGTCACCTCGATCTGCGGAATGCCGCGCGGAGCAGGCGGAATGCCATCGAGGATGAATTTGCCCAGCGACTTGTTATCCGCCGCCATCGGGCGCTCGCCCTGCAGGACGTGGATTTCCACCTGCGTCTGATTATCGGTGGCGGTGGAGAAGATTTGACTCTTGCGGGTGGGAATGGTGGTGTTGCGTTCGATTTGAGGCGTGGCAACGCCGCCCAGCGTTTCGATGGACAGGGTCAACGGCGTGACATCGAGCAGGAGGATGTCTTTCACCTCGCCGCCCAGCACCCCCGCCTGAATCGCCGCGCCGATGGCGACCACCTCATCCGGGTTCACGCCTTTGTGAGGCTCCTTGCCGAAGAACGCGCGGACGCGCTCCTGAATGGCAGGCATGCGCGTCATACCACCCACCAGCACCACTTCGTTGATATCGCCGGCGGTGAGGTTGGCGTCTGCCAAGGCTTGTTTGACCGGGGCAATCGTTCGGTCAACGAGATCCGCTGTCAGTTGTTCCAGTTTGGCGCGGCTGAGGGTCATCACCAGATGTTTGGGTCCGCTGGCGTCTGCGGTGAGATACGGCAGATTGATTTCGGTCTGCATCGTTGTCGAGAGTTCGATTTTCGCCTTTTCGGCGGCTTCCTTCAAACGCTGCAATGCCTGACGGTCGTTGTGCAGGTCAATGCCGTTGTCCTTCTTGAACTGCTCGATGAGGTAATCCATGATACGCAGATCGAAATCGTCGCCGCCGAGGAAGGTGTCGCCGCTGGTGGAACGGACCTGAAACACGCCGTCGCCCACTTCCAAAATGGATACGTCGAACGTGCCGCCGCCGAGGTCATAGACCGCGATGATTTCGTTCTTCTTTTTGTCGAGACCATACGCCAGCGAAGAAGCCGTCGGCTCGTTGATGATGCGCAGCACTTCCAAGCCCGCAATCTTGCCTGCGTCCTTGGTGGCATTGCGCTGGGCGTCGTTGAAGTACGCCGGCACCGTGATGACTGCCTGCGTGACCGGCTCGCCCAAGTACGCCTCGGCGTCGCGCTTGATCTTGGCGAGGATCATCGCCGAAATTTCCGGCGGCGAATATTCCTTGCCGCCCAACTCCACGCGCACGTCGCCGTTGGGCGCCTCGCGCACGGCATACGGCACGCGCTTTCGGGTGCGCTCCACTTCGGGGTCATCCGCCTTGCGCCCCATGAATCGCTTCACCGAAAAAATCGTGTTCTGCGGATTGGTGATCGCCTGATTGCGCGCCACGCGCCCCACCAGCCGCTCATTGTTCTTGTTGACCGCCACCACCGACGGAACCAGCCGTTCGCCCTCCGCCGAGGGAATCACAATCGGCTCGCCGCCCTGCATCACAGCCGCCACCGAATTTGTCGTGCCGAGGTCAATGCCAATAATCTTTCCCATGATTGCTCCTTTGAAAATTGGTAATTGGTAAATGGTAATTACCATTTACCAGTTGCTTATCTTTACTGCGCCACCCTCACCAGGGCGGGACGAATGACGTGATCGCCAAGCATGTAACCGTTCCGCACGACCTCGATCACCTGTCCGCTTTCGAAATCTTCGTGATGTTCGCTCGAAATCGCCTCGTGGAAGGTCGGGTCGAACGCCGCGCCTTCCGCTTCGATTCTCTTCACGCCTTCGCTTTCCAGCGTGGACTGGAACTTGCGCACAATCAACGCAATGCCTTCCGCCCAGGCGTCGTTGGCGGGGCGGTTTTGCAGGGCGCGTTCCAAGTCATCGAGTATGGGCAAAATCCGTTTGATGATGTCGCCCTTCATGTGAAGGCGCATCGTTTCATTGTCGCGTTCGAGACGTTTCTTATAGTTTTGGAATTCCGCCTGAGACCGAATCCAGGAATCCTTGTATTCGGACGCCTTTGCCTCGGCTTCCTCGATTTGCTTTTTCAGCGCCTCGACCTCCGACTGAGCCTGCGCGCCAGTCTCAGCCTCTGCCACCGCCTCGGCTTGAGGCTCCTTGATTTCTTCCGCTTGGGGTTGTTCGTTGTGATGTTTTTTCTTGTCGGTCATACTTTCACTCTCAAAATTGGATGTTCGAGTTACGCAGTGCGTTGCGTTCTCGGCTATTCACTTGTGATGGTATCGCTCACCAAATCGCTCAACAAACCCGCCACGAACCGCACGGTGGGAATCGTCCGCGCATAGGACATGCGCATCGGTCCCAGCACGCCCAATGCGCCGGTGGCAAGTCCCGGCACACCGTAACGCGCCACCACCATCGAGCACTGACGCAGTTCCTCCCACACGCCTTCACCGCCAATCAGCACTTGGAGCCCGCCTACGTTGCCGCCCGCAATGGTACGGTCAAGGAGTTCTTTCAACGTGGCAGGTTCGCCAAAGAGTTTCAAGGCGCGGCGGGCTTCCTCCTTCTCGATGAATTCGGGTTCGGTGAGGACGTTGCTCAAACCGTCGGTGTAAATTTCGCCGGAGACGCGTTCCGCGCTGCGGCGCATATCCTGCACGATGAGCGTCAGGATGTCCTGATCGAGCGCATCGGAGCGGGCGGGGAGCGCGGTCATTGCGTCGGGGGTGAGACCCGCCAGGAGGGTGTTGAGCCGCGCCGCTGTCTGGCTGAGGCGTTCCTGTGGGACGGGCTCGTTCAGCGTCAGTATCTGCTGGCTGACCTCGCCTCCCGCCAGCACCAGCACCATCAGCACCTGCCGCCCCTGCGTGGAGATGAGTTCCACATGCTTGAATTTGACCTGCTCGATGTGCGGCGCCGTGACCACCGATACGCCCTGCGATTGGTGGGCAAGGATGGACGCCGCCAGCGTCATCCATTGATTCATGTCCGCGCCCGATTGATGAAACTGATGCGAGATGGTGCGCTGGACTGTTTCCGGTAAGACCGCCTGATCCATCATCTGGCTGACGAAGTAGCGGTAACCCGCCTCGGTGGGTACGCGCCCCGCCGAGGTGTGAGGCTGGCGCAGGTAGCCCATCTCGGTCAGCGCCGCCATTTCATTGCGGATGGTGGCGGGGGAGAGTTTGAGATGGTAATGCTCCACCAGCCGCTTCGAGCCGACCGGCTGGGCGGATTCAATGTGATCACGGACGATCAACAAGAGCAGGGTTTTTTGACGCTCGGTTAAATCGGTCATAGTCTTACATAGTTAGCACTCTCGATGCGAGAGTGCTAACAACTCGCAATCAATAATAACATGCACAAAAGTTTATAGTCAATAAGAGAAGTATAAGAAAACAGCCCATCGCTTGTAAAAGCGACAGGCTGAAGGCAACATGCTGAATGGGTTATGGGCTGGGACGCCAGGCAGGATCGAAATCCACAGCCGGGTCGGTGGTGAGGCGGGTGCGGTGTTCACCGCCCAGGGTCATCAGGTAGATGTCGCGGTTACCGTTGCTGTCGAAGGATTCAAACACGATCCACTTTCCATCGGGGGAGATGTCCACGTCTTCGATGGGGCGCGGCAGATTCAGGCGGGTGGGGCTGTTGGCGGCAATATCCACATAGCGGATGCTCATTAGCCAGGCGCGCGAGGGAATGCCAACGTCCTTTTGGCTGAACAGGATGGTTTCACCGTCCGAAGTCCACAGCGGCAGGAAGTCGGAGTAACTTTGTCCGCTGCGGGCAACCTGGGTGTTTCCCTGTCCCGCGTCGTTCATAACCCAAACCTGATAGGCGTTGAAGCGTTTGACCATGTACGCAATCTGCTCCCCCGAAGGCGACCAGGCCGGCTGACTGTTTTCCTGCACATCGCCGGAGACGGTGGTCAGGCGGGTGATGACGCCGCTTTCCAGCGACAGCACGTAGATGTCCTTTTTACCGTCGCGCAGGGAGGTGAAGGCGATGCGTTTTCCGTCCGGCGACCAGGCGGGGTCGAAAGCGGTACCGGCGTTGAGCGGCTGGATGTCCGAGCCGTCGGCGTTCATCACGTAGAGGCTGGAGTCTTTGTAAAGGGTTTCGGTAAAATCTGCGCGCGCCGGGCAGGGCGAGATGAAGACAATCTGCTTGCCGTCTGGCGACCAGTCGGGCTGGCAGGCGCCGCCTTCCACGTTGGTGAGTTGAGTCAGCCCGCTGCCATCGAGGTTGACGAGATAGATTTGCGGGATGCCCGGACTGGAAGAGGCAAAGGCGATTTGCCCGCCTCCGCCGCCGGTGAGCGTGGCAACAGGAATGGGGGTGTTGGTGGGCGTGGCGGTCATCTCCACCACAGGCGGCAGGGTGGCGGTGGGGGCAAGCGTCGGTGTGAATGTGGCTGTGGGAGGCAGGGTTACAGTGGGGCTGGGTTCGGTCACTGCCACCACAAGCGCTTCGGTGGAGGTGGGCAGGATGACCGATGTCGGTGTGGCAGTGGCTGGCGCGAATAGAGGCGCGCTATTGATGAATGAAACGACCGGCGCGGGGATGATGTCTCGAACGATGGGCGGCAGGAGTTGCGGAGCAAAGCGCACCATGCCAACCAGACCCGCCGAGAGCAGAAATAGGGTTAACAGAAAGACCGGCAGGATACGGCTTTTTTTCCGCTTCTTCTTGGGCGGCTTGAAGACCGGCAGTTCTTCGGCAGAGGAGGCATCCTCGCGCAGAGAGGCAAGCGGCTTGATTTCCTGCTGCGCGGCAGATGGTTTCTCACTCGCCGCATTTTCTGAGGACGAAGGCTGGATGACATATTCGCCCGGCAGACGCTGGGTCTTCGACTTGGAGCCGAGCAGGGCGCGTTTGAATTCCTCCGCCGTTTGGAAGCGGTCGGCGGGGTCAATGCCCATGGCTTTTTCGATGGCGGCGGCAAGCCGGCGCGAGACTTTGCTGTTGCGCTTGCGCAGAGGCGTGAGTTGGGTGTTGTCCATCGCGCGCGCCAAACCGTCTTCGGGAATGATGCCGGTCAGCGCGGCGTAGAGTGTGGCGCCCAGCGAGTAGATGTCGGTACGCGGATCGGTGCGGGCAGTGCCGTATTGTTCCGGCGGCGAGTAGCCCGGCGTCATGGCGCGCGCGCCGGTGGTCGTTGCCTGGTTGCCGTGCAGCACTTTGGCAAGACCGAAGTCCACGAGGAAGATGTGACCGTCGGGCGTGATTTTGACGTTGCCGGGTTTGATGTCGCGGTGCAGGATGGGCGGCTTGCGCGTGTGCAGGTAAGTCAATGCGTCGCAGATGGAAGCGCCGAGCAGGATGGCTTCGTCCTCTGTGATGTTGCCCATCCGTTCCATGCGTTGACGCAGGTCTTCGCCCTCGATGTAATCCATGACGAGGTATTGTCCCTGATCGCCGATGACGAAATGGTCGGTGACGCGCGGCAGATTGGGATGACGCAAGTTCGCCAGGATGACCGCCTCCAGGCGGAACTGGCGCGCGTATTCATCGGTGGTGAACAGGTTCTCTTTGACTGCCACATCCACGCCGAGATTTTCATCCACAGCGCGATAGACCGAACCCATGCCGCCCTGCCCGAGGATTTCGACGATGCGATAACGTTTATGTAATAATGTGCCGCGTTCGAGTGTCATGGAATTAGGAAATGCTCCGAAGAAGTAGCGCTAGATTTGGCATTATATCAGAGCAGACGCCTACCTGTGGGATTTGCCCTGCAATTTGAAACGGAACAACAACCTGCCGCGCCCTGCGCCTCTTTTTCTGGACCTTTGGCAGAGTCCGCTTCGAGGGAGCGAAAGCCCGCTCGGACGGAATCCGGCTCAAGTCCAGAATGAAGCGGCTGACTTGCGTTACCGGAAAACCCCTCCGTAGTGTCTGCTTTCAGGGACGCCGTTTGATGTACACTTCCAGAATGCAAAAATCATCCTCCCGCTGGTGGGACTGGACCTCGATTGTGCTGCTGTTTCTGCTCGTCGAAACCTCCGCTTCGCGCCTCGTCAGCACGAACTGGACGGAGTTTCTTTACCTCGGGCAAACGGCGGCATATATCGGTTTCACTCTCGGCGCGGCGTTGGGGTATTCGCGTTTTTCGAAACGCGCATCGCGCTGGATTTCATTCCTTTACATGATTTTATACCTGCCCTTGTTGTGGACGCTGATGATTGACCAGAAGGCTTCGCTGGAAGAACAGTTTTTGAGCGTCGGCGGAAGGCTGTATCTTTCGTATGCCGATTTCTTCGCAAGGCGTCCGGTGGATGACCCCATCTTTTTCATCTCATTGATTACGCTGGGCTTTTGGGTGATCGGCGCTTCGGCGGCGTTTCAACTCGTGCGGCGGCAGCATTATCTGGCGGCGGTGATGCCCTCGGCAGTGGTGTTGCTGGTCATTCAAAGTTATGACAATTTCCAGCAAGGGCGTATTTGGTTCATTGCTTTTTTCTTCCTGCTGGCGCTGTTCCTGCTGGGACGGTTGACGTTCCTCGCCAACCGCGACTCCTGGCGCGAACGCCGCATCTTTCTCTCCCCCGATACTGCCGTTGACTTGACCGGCATCATGACCGCCGCCGCCGCGCTCATCCTGTTTATTTCCTGGATGCCGCCCGCCTCTCTTGCGGGCATGCAATCTGCTGCCCGCACTTGGAACCGACTCACCGAACCCTGGCGTGATTTGACCGAACGCATGGAAAATGCTGTTTCGGCGCTGGAGTCGCCCAGCGGAGGGGTCAGCGGTGAGTTCTACGGCACCGAGATTGTGCTGGGGCGCGGCTTCCCTCTCTCCGACGAGGTGATGTTCCGCGTGCGGCTTCCCGATGAATTGCCCGAAGATGTGGAACCGCCGCGTTACTACTGGCGCGGATATTTTTACGATTACTTTGCGAATGGGCAGTGGTACACCACCGGCTCTTCGCTGGTGGAATATTCACCGGACGATTCGCTCCTCGTGCCATTGCCGTTCGTCCCGCCCGAACCGGCGCGTTTCCTCTTCCAAACCGGCGACCAGACCTTCTCCCTGCTCTATGCCCCTTCCCAACCGGTCTGGCTCAGCCGGGATGCTTCTCTGCGTGTGCGCCCCGCCGGCGGGCGGGCGGAAATCATCGGCTGGTATGCCTCTCCTGCCCTGCGCGGCGGCGAAGCATATCAGGTGGATTCTGTCCTCATCAACCCCAACACCCAGCAATTGCGCGAAGCCCTTCCTTCCTACCCTGCCTGGGTGATGGAAAAATACCTGCAACTTCCGCCTGATTTTTCGCCGCGCATCACCGCTTTGGCGATGGAAATTACAAGAAACGCTGAAACTCCCTACGACAAAGCGGTTGCCATCACCCGTTACCTGCGCGACAACATCGAATACGTCGAAACCCTCCCTGCGCCGCCGCGCAACCGTGACCCGCTCGAATGGATGCTCTTCGAAAACCGTCAGGCTTACTGCGTCTATTACGCCTCCGCTGAAGTGCTGATGCTGCGGGCGGTCGGTGTGCCGGCGCGGCTGGCGGTCGGCTTTGCGCAGGGCGAAGGCAGGTTTAGCGAGGAGACGGGCGCAGAATACATCGTTCGCAAAAAAGACGCGCACGCCTGGCCCGAGGTGTACTTCCCCGGCATCGGCTGGGTCGAGTTCGAGCCGACTGCCGCCCAGCCTGCCCTGTTCCGCCCCTTGCCGCCGAGCGAACCGGATGATCTCGGCGCCCCTATCCGTGACCTGCCTCAACTGGACGACGCCGGAAATACGCGCGAGGACTTCCGAGGCTTGCAGGAGGAAGGCGATGTTGCCCTTCCCGAACAACAAGTGGAAACGCCGCTCGACCCCCGCCTCTACCTGCTCCTGTTCCTTCTTGTCTTTGCCTCGCTGACAGCGTACTTCAGCCGCCGCTACGCTGTGCCAGAGCGAGCTCCGGGGCTGCTCCGTGCCGCCTACGAGCGCAGCGGCATTCCCGCTCCCGCATGGCTCATCCACTGGGAGCGCTGGGTCACAGCCCCGCCTACCGCCCGCGCATTCGAAAGCATCAACTTCAGCCTGCGCCTGCTGGGCAGTCCCATGCCGCCTCATGCCACCCCCATCGAACGCGCGGCTCGCCTTGCTGCCCTGCTTCCCGCCGCCAAAAACGAAATCGCCGCTCTGCTGGACGAACATCAAACATCCCTTTATACTTCCCGCACAGCAAACGTCCTGCGCGCCAAACGCGCCGCCCTGCGCCTGCGTTGGCGGGCGGTGTTCGAACGAATCCGCTACTTCTTCGAAGGCAGACCTCTTGAAAGCCCCTGATAAGCCCTACCCCAGAGTACAATTTAGCGCGTAAAATCTGTGCAACAGATATGTATTCAAGCATTGTAGCGCGACATTAATGTCGCGCTACCGCCATGGTAGGCAGTTCGCAAAGGATGCAAAATGGCTACGGCGAAACAAAAATCCATCACCATTAACGATCAACTGGTTGCTGTCACACAGCGCGCCTCCAAACTGCGCGCCTCGCTGGATGCCAGCCGCTGCCCCGAAGCCGTCGAAGGGATCAAAGAACTCGAAAACTCCCTTTCGCTCATCAGCGAAACGCTGGTCCCCTTCGAACTGCGTTTCAGCCATTTGCAGGCGCTGGCAGGGATTGGGCAGGTGGTCAACTCCACCCTCGAAATTGACGAAGTGCTTCAAATCGTGATGGATACCATCGTGCGCCTGACCGGCGCCGAGCGCGGCTTCCTCATGCTCCGCGACAAGGACGGCGAGATGCACACCCGCATCGCCCGCAACTGGGAGCAGGAATCCATCAACAAGAACGAGTTTGCCATCAGCCGCACCATCGTCCAGCGCGTAATTGATACGGGCGAAGCCGTGCTGACCACCAACGCCCGTGAAGACCCGCGCTTCGGCGGGCAGGAATCCATCATCGCCTTCAACCTGCGCTCCATCCTGTGCGTGCCGCTCATGGTCAAGACCGACCTCATCGGCGTCATCTACACCGACAACCGCATCCGCACCGGCATCTTCTCCGAAGCCGACCGCGACTTGATGACCGCCTTTGCCAATCAGGCGGCTGTCGCCATCGAGAACGCGCGCTTGTTCTCCTCCCTCAAACAGACCCTCGCCGAGGTGACCGAACTCAAGAACCTGATGGACGACGTGTTTGCCTCCATCGCTTCGGGCGTGATCACCGCCGATGTGCAGGATCAGATTACCCTGTGCAACCGAGCCGCCGCATCCATTTTGGGTCATGCCTCGGCGGAAATCGTCGGCAGAAAGTTCGAAGAAATCATCCCCGCCTTCGCCTCCGACATCCAGCCGCACCTGCAAGCCGTGCGCGAGAAGGAACAACCCATCGTGGGACTCGAACTCAGCCGCAAACTGCCCGAACGCGGCAGTGTGGACTGGCGCCTCAACCTTTCTCCCCTCAAAGACGCCGGGCAAAAGACGCAGGGCGTCGCCATCGTGCTGGACGACCTGACCGAGCAAAAGCGCCTCGAGGCGCAGCGCAAACTCTTCGAGCGCATGGTCTCGCCGGCGGTCATCCAGCAGCTCGACCCCGACAGCCTGCAACTGGGCGGCAAACGCACCGACATTACCGTGCTCTTCGCCGATGTGCGCGGTTTTACCTCCTTCAGCGAATCGCAGGAGCCGGAGAAACTCGTCTCCATCCTGAACCGCTACCTCGCCGCAATGGCGGAGGCGGTCCTTTCGCAGGAAGGGACAATTGACAAGTTCATGGGCGATGCGATCATGGCATGGTTCAACGCTCCCGTCCCCCAGCCCGACCACACCCTGCGGGCGGTCAAAGCCGCGCTTGCCATCCGCGAGGCATTCGAGCGGCTTTATCAGGAACTGCCTCCGCAGGAGCATCTCGCTTTCGGCGCGGGCATTCATTATGGCGATGCCGTGCTGGGCTTGATCGGCACCGAAAAACGCCTCGAATACACCGCCATCAGCGACAGCGTCAACACCGCCAAACGCCTGCAGGAGAACTCGGCAAAGAACCAAATTATCATCAGTAAACTGACATACGACCGCGTGAAAGACGACGTGGAAGTCAGACCCATTGCGCCCGTCACTGCCAAAGGCAAGACCCAGCCGCTGGAGGTGTATGAGGTGTTGGGGCTGAAATAGTTTGGGTAGTTCGATGAATCGAGTGCTCCCACATGATTTTTGAGGGACGCCTCGAGATTGGCGGTGACAAAGTTATCAGTCACCAGTGACCAGCGGGAGGCTTCGCATGGAAATTGACATCGCCCAACTTGCCGCGCAGACCGCCGCGCTGCTCGCGCCGTATCTGCCCTACCTGATCAAGGGCGGGAAGATCGCGGCAAAGAAAGCCTTCGAAAAGACGGGCGAAATCTTCGCCGAGAAGGGCTGGGAGCAGGCGGAGAAGGCTTGGCGGAAACTCAAACCCAAAGTGGAGGCAAAACCCGCCGCGCAGGATGCGATTGAAGAATTTGTCAATCATCCTGAAGACGAGGACGCCCTTCCCTCCCTGCGCCAGCAGATCAAAAGGATTCTTGCCGAGGATGTAAAACTCGCGGAGGAGATTTCGATCACCATCGGAAACATCGATTCGTCCGCCATGCAGGCGGGGGACGACAGCATCCTAATCAAGGGAAATGTTCGCGGCAACGTGATCCGAGGGAATCGCAACATCATTGCCGAACAGATCCAAATTTTTACAGGACAAAACCGATTTCCTGCAGATACTGGAAAGGAAAAGATCGAAAGCGCCTATCGCTTGTATCTCGAAAAGCTGCGCAAGCATTGCAACGCCCTGCCATTAGCCGCCCTGGGGGACGATGAAGGTGCGGACGAAGACATTACGCTGGATAGAATTTACATCGAATTGGATACCACCCTCTTCAAGGAACCTCCCGAAGGTAAATCGCCAAGGTCGGTAAAGGTTGGGGATCAGGAATTCGTTCTGCCCGGCGAAGAGAAGACGCCCATAAGCGTCATGGAAATGGCGGCGAAAGCGGACCGGCTGGTGATATTGGGCGATGCCGGCGCGGGAAAAAGCACCTTTATCAAAAAACTGCTTGCCCTGCAATCCGCCGTCCTGCTTGGTGAAAGCGAGGAGCCGCTGCCCGGTTTTGACCCTCAATTAATTCCGGTATGGATTGCGCTGCGGGAATTGTGTCCGCAGCTGGCGACGGTGAAATTGGAAAGCCTTTCTGCTGAAAGCCAACACCGCGCCTTGACCACAGCCGTTCTCGAAAAAATCGAAGAGGATCTCAAATGGTATAAAGCCGCAGATTTCATGCCCATGCTTCAGGAGGCGCTGGAGAACGGGAAGGTTCTGCTTGCGCTGGACGGTCTGGACGAAGTGCCGCAGGACCTGCGCGGAGTGGTGCGTCAGGCGGTCAACGCATTGATCAAGACCTACAATGTCGAACGCATCCTCATCACATCCCGCAGCCGCTCCTACACCGGGCAGGCGGTCTTTCCGCATTTCCAGACCTGCACCATTGCGCCGTTCGATGAAGAAAAGATCGGGAAATTTTCCACTGCCTGGTACAGGGAGCGCCACCGTCTGGGGCATATTCCAGCCGACCAGATCGAACCGCGTTCCAACAGCCTTGCCGCTGCGGCGACCGACCCCGATTTGCTCGAAATGTCCGGCAACCCGATGATGCTCACCAGCATTGCCCTGCTCCATCAAAGGGAAATCGGTCTGCCGCGCGAACGCGTGCGGTTATACAAACTGATTGTGGATGTGTTGATCAGCCGCTGGCAAAAATACAAGATCGGGGACGAGAGTTTCGCGCCCTCCGCCGCGCTGGCGAAATTTCTCAGGGACGACAACCGCCTGCGCGCCGCCTTGGAAGCCCTGGCTTATGAGGCGCATCGTTCGGGAAGTAAAGTGGAAAAGAACAGTGAGCAGCCACAAACCGCCGACCTGTCGCGCGGCGAGGCAATCACTTTGCTCGAAAGACCGGAGTTCCTCGGCAGCGTTTCACTGGCGTCGGACTTTCTTGACTATGTGGATCAGCGCGCAGGGTTGATGGTAGGCAGGGGCGGCGATCTGGATCATCCCACCTCTTACAGTTTTCCTCACCGCACCATTCAGGAATACCTGGCAGGATGCCATTTGATCGGGAAGCGCGAACGGGAGCGCGGACGCGAATATTACAACCACGCGGCGGAAGGGGATTTCTGGAGTCTTGCCGCGCTCATGGGCGCGGAGGAACTTCATTACAACCGCCGCAGTACGGAGGCGCTGCTCGATCTGGCTTACTATCTTTGCTCTTCGGATGAGCCGCGAAGCGAACAGGACGAGCGTTCTGCGCTTTGGTCGGCGCAGATAGCTTGCATCGTTGGAAAGGAAATCATCCAGCGCGATACCGGCAATCCATCGGGCGGAAGCGCCTATTTGCAAAGGCTCATACCGCGCACGCTGCATTTGTTCGAGAGCCGCCTCACCCCGCGCGAGCGCGCCGAGGCGGGAGATGCCCTCGCCAAACTCGGCGACCCGCGCTTCGATGAGAATCGCTGGCATCTGCCCAAAGAGCCCCTGCTCGGATTCGTCCACATCCCGGCGGGTGAGTTTTGGATGGGCACCAGAGAAGAAGAGATCAAAGACCTGAGGAAAAAATTCGGCGGCAATGAAGAATGGTACCAACTGGAAACCCCTCAACATAAAGTGCGCCTGCCCGATTACTACCTGGCGCGCTATCCCGTGACGGTGGCGCAGTTCAAAGCCTTTGTGGAGGAAAGCGGGTATAAACCGCAGGATGATGACAGCCTGCGCGGCATTCCCCCCCATCCCGTGGTGTACGTGACGTGGTACGACGCGCTGGAGTATTGCCACTGGCTGGATGGAAAACTCAAGGAACAGGCGCGGCACATCCTTGGCTCCGCCAACCAGCCGCTGACCGAACCCGCCCAATCCTTCTGGCAGGGGCTGGCGCAGGGCAAACTTGCCGTCACCCTGCCCAGCGAAGCCGAATGGGAAAAAGCCGCGCGGGGACCTATCCCCCCATCCCTCGACTTTGGCTCTTTGAGCAAAGTTGGGCAGGAGAAAGATGGAGTAAAAAGGGTGCGAGAGCGCCCTTTTTACGTTAGATACGGACAGAAGCGGCGATGGAATTGGACAAACCGATCAGGAAAG